>Ga0335397_10000051_pt1 | contig 115970 bp, 117 predicted proteins | sample MAT04_FD_205740 | JGI IMG/M metagenome (GOLD analysis project Ga0335397, IMG submission 205740) | Freshwater microbial communities from Lake Fryxell liftoff mats and glacier meltwater in Antarctica - MAT-04 (spades assembly) (version 2) ...
GTTACCCACCGGCGCGTGCGCTCGTGCTTGATTGAAGAGCAGCACACGCGCCCGTGGATAACTCTTCACCGCAGAGTTTCCACTTAAAACCAAAAAATTCTGTCTTAACTGACGGAGCCACCTCTGTGAAATGAAGTTTCTCAGGGAACGAAAAAGCCAAGAAAAAGGACTGGGCGTGATCGGCGCGATTGCGCTGATTCCTGTTTTGCTCATTGTTGCTGCGATTGCCTGGTATGCCTACTGCGAGGCGCGGAAAGCTTATTGGGATGGGCAGGTGGAAGAAATGTGCAAGAAGGATGGAGGCGCCACTGTTTACAAGAAGATTGCACTGTCGCCAGAAGAGTTGTCGAAAACGAAGGATATTTTTGGTCATTTATCCATTCCCAATAGATCGAAAGCTCAGCCAGATTCAATCGTGATATCGGAAATGGAAGATACATATCTTAGGAGGTCCAACCCTGAAGTAAGACGCAGTGAATTTCACTTAATACGAAAAAGTAATGAGGCACTGTTAGCTAAGCAAGTAATTTATTCACGAGTTGGCGGAGATTTCCCGAGTCCTGCGCATGATTCTTCATTCAGTTGTTTGGATATCGCGAATGCGATTGGGAAAACATTCGATGTTGAGCAGCTTACGATTGAGCTTCCAGGAGAGCAGAAATGACGGATTCTAAAAATCTTCAGTCACAAGCAGAGTTGTCTATGGCTTCTTATGCCAACTTAACTTATGGGAGCTTGGGAAGTAGCGCACAGCAAACGCAATTGCGGAATGCGGGGTTCTCAAATGCGCAAGCCGAAAAATTCTCCACCACCTACACAGTCGTTTCTCCCACCTACCACGACGCCACCTCAGACCTTGATGTAATGGTCTTCAAAGACGCATCCGACAATCTAACGATAGGATTTCGTGGCACGCAGGAAACGCATGATTCGACATGGAGGCTTGCGGCATGACTTCTGTAGCTCGATGCAAAGCCTTTCAACGCTCCCGAAAACGGCTAAGCAGCAACATGCGAGGCGCGGGCCTTGTCAAATTGCTTCTGATCATTCCGGCAGCACTCATTCTCTTGGTCTTGCTTGCAGTGACGTTCTTTGAAGGAAGAAAGGCGTACTGGGATTACCGAGTTCGAGAAATGTGTGAGAAGGATGGTGGAATTACGGTCTTCGAGCAAGTCCGATTAAATGCAGAGGATTTCCGACGTTTGAATGGCACTAACAGGGAAATTCCGATTCCGGAAAGGCGTAGTGCGCCGCCAATGGCCGAATACGTCTCTGACTCGGAAAGATCTGTGATTCGGCAAGGCAGTCCCGCTGTATGGCGCGTCGAAGTAACGATTCACGCTGTCAATGGCAACAGAACGCTTGCGCGCTATATAAATTACAGCCGGAGTGGAGGTGATTTTCCGACCTTCGCGCACCCCAGCACGTTTAGCTGTGACCAAGGTTTTGGCTCCGTAAGCAAACGTCTTTTTATCATTGAGGGAGGAGTGAAATGAGTAGCATTGCTATGATTTTCAGTACATCGGAGCTTGCGTTGGCGGCATATGCAAACCTGACGCCTGGTACAACCAATGATCCTGTTCGGCGAGGAATCAAAGGGGCCGGCGTCAATAGTTTCCGCATTGAAATAACCACTTGTTCGTCAATGTACATCTATGTATTTACATTTCGCGCGTTGTGCGCTAGAGTACATCCCTTGTACATCTAATAGTGGAACTCAAATGCGTACCACCAGAGCTTTCAAGAATGGCAATTCTCAGGCCGTGCGTATCCCGGCCGACTTAGCCTTTGAGCGCACTGACATCGACTTGGAGATTGAGCGCGTAGGTACCGAGCTGCGTATTCGTCCGCTACGTCGGTCATTGTCTGGCGTGTTGGCTAAGTTCGCGAAGTTCTCGCCTGACTTTATGGCCAACGCGCGTGGTGACCAGGACCAGGCAGAGCGGCCCCCCCTGTAATGCCGCGCTACATGCTCGACACCAACATGTGCATCTATTTGATGAAGAATCAGCCGGAGGAAGTCTCCCAGCGATTTGCACAGTGTTATGTCGGCGATGTCGTGATGTCGGCCATCACCTTTGCGGAGTTGGAATACGGCGTCGCCACATCCGCCAATCCAAAGCGGGAACGTATCAATCTCGCCAACCTGATTGAAGATATTCCGGTGGTTCCGTTTGATGCGGGTGCTGGCTTGGCCTACGGCCCGATTAGATTTGCTACTCGTGACAGAAAGAAAGACCACCTGGATAAGTTGATCGCCGCACATGCGGTCTCCCTCGACGTACTGCTTGTGACCAATAACCAAAAAGACTTTTCAAAATACCCTGGCTTGAAAACTGAAAATTGGCTGAAAGCGTAATCCAGTCGGTGATGGTGGTAAGTAAATGGGGACGTACCACGGTTTTCACCAGCGGTGCGCCTTCCATCACGCGGGGTAGCACAGGAACTTGTGACCAGGATTTCAATGCGCATATAATGCGCATTAAGGAGGTGTGGTATGAAAGCTGGCTACAATCTGGATGCGCGGAAACGCCCAGTTAACCTGACGCTGAATGAGGACTTGGTGCTGCAAGCCAAGGAGATGACGAATAACCTCTCAGGTGTTGTCGAGTCTCTTCTGTCGGATTTTGTCGCGAACGAGCAAAAGCAGCGCATGGCCACAGAGAAGACAATGAAGGCCACCATCGCGATATGGAACGACTTCACGACCAAGCACGGTTCGTTCGCTGACGAGCATTCACCCCTTTGATCGTTGATGGCTCAGTTCGACGTTCATCGGAATACGGGAAAACACAGGGATACCGTCCCATTTGTCGTCGTCGTGCAATCCTCTCTATTCGACGATTACCGCCGCAGGGTCGTTGTTCCTTTGGTACGAAAATCTGCGATAGCCAAGATCGGTCACGGCAGTTTCAACCCCACTTTCAAGGTGGCGGGTATCTCGGTCGTCTTCCATCCACTCGACATCGTCTCGATGCCCTGCGAACAGATGGGTGATTTCGTTGCATCCTTGAGCCACGAAGGCCAGGGCATTATGACGGCGTTGGACGAACTCCTGACCCAAGCCTGGAAGTAGCAAGTGAACGTCCGGCTTCACTCAAACAACAGTAGCCAACCCTGAATGCAGAATCCAATCCAAGCAGCACCCAAATACGCCGTTGTGGCGGCGGTGCAATTGCCGAATGTGAGCGATATCGAGTTCGAGACTTCGCTGGCCGAACTGCGCGATCTGGCCAAGACGCTGGGCTTTCAGATCACGGCCACCTTCACGCAAAAGCGTGCCAGGTTTGATGCGACGGCCTTTCGCTTGATCTTGGACAGCAGTGATTGGTAATTAAAAACAATATCTAATTGACCAATAATAATTTTCCGTATAAAAACATAAAAATGGAAAATATACGGAAAACTGTTGGTTTTATCGATATTGGCGCGGATGCCCGACGGCAGTATATCGACGCGCAATCCGTATTTTCCGCTTGGGAGGCCGCAACCAAGCGTGCGGCTGAGGTACGCGGCGGAATGTACTGGAAAACCCAAGGAAAAACGGATTACCTCATCCGCACTTCACCAGAAAATACGCAGAAGAGTCTCGGAGCGAGATCAACTGAAACCGAGGCTATCTATCAAAAGTTCATAGAGCGCAAAACACAACAAGAAACGCAGGTCAACCAGCTTGCAGATGAACTGGCTCGCCACCAGCGCATGAACCGAGCCCTTTTTGTTGGGCGTGCGCCACAGATGGTGGTGGATATTCTCACTGCCCTATCAAAGGCCGGTTTGGCGGAGCACTTTACCGTGGTGGGTACGCATGCTTTGTATGCCTATGAGGCAGCCGCAGGCGTTCGCTTTTGGCGCTCGGATGCGCTGGCAACTCAAGACGTGGATTTGCTTTGGGATACGCGTCAGCGAGTCAGTTTTTCCACGCACATGAAAATACTCGGCTCTTCGATGTTGGGAATATTGAAAAAAGTCGACCCAACATTTGAGATACGCGGCGATCAACGCTACACCGCCGTTAACAACAAAGGATTCCAAGTCGACATCATCCGGCGCGAAGCCTCGGAAGGCGACCCTCACCCCCTTCGCATGACCGATGACGAAGATGATTTCCTGGCAGTTCAAGCCAAGCGGGCGGGCGCCCTTCTCAGCAGTCCGCGATTTTCCAGCGTTATCGTATCGCCATCTGGCTATATGGCGAGAATGGAAACCGTCTCCCCACTGACATTCATTAAATTTAAGCGATGGATGGCCGCACAACCAGATCGTGACCCGATGAAAGTTTCACGAGACCAACTGCAAGCGAGTCTCGTCGAGCAACTGGTCGAGGAATATCTGCCTCACTTAGCGCATAGCTAATTCCGAAACTCAGTCTATTAACAGCGACTGAAAAATAAAAGCCAACCCTGAATGCAAAACCCAATCAAAGCTACACCCAAATACGCCGTTGTGGCAGCCGTGCAGTTGCCGAATGTGAGCGACATCGAGTTCGAAACATCGCTGGCCGAACTGCGCGATTTGGCCAAGACGCTGGGCTTTCAGATCACCGCCACCTTCACGCAAAAACGCAGCAGCTTTGATACTACGGCCTACCTGGGCGCGGGTAAGCGGGAGGAGATACGCGACTTCGTGGGCAATGACGCCGAGCCGGTCGAGCTTGAGAAACCCTCACACGCCGCTGTCGACCCCGACGCCGGCAGAATCGACGTGCTGTTTGTCGACCATGAGATTTCGCCGTCGCAGGCGCGCAATCTTGAAAAGGAAGTCGGCTGCGAGGTGATGGACCGCACCATGGTCATTCTGGAGATTTTTCATCGCCACGCCAAATCCCGCGCCGCCCGCGCGCAGGTGGAGATCGCCCGCTTGGGCTACATGGCGCCGCGCCTGCGCGAGGCGGCCAAACTGGCCGGGCCGCAGGGACGGCAACGCAGCGGCACGGGCGGCCGTGGCGCGGGCGAGTCGCACACCGAGTTGGATCGGCGCAAGATACGCGACCGCATCGCCGAGCTGCAGCAGGAAATCCTCGCCATGGAGGTCGAGCGCAAAACGCAGCGCGCCCGGCGGCAGGAGCGCCAGGGCCTCGCCGGCGTGGCGCTGGTCGGCTATACCAACGCGGGCAAATCCACCCTGATGCGCGCGCTGACGGGCAGCGACGTGCTGGTCGAAAACAAGCTCTTCGCCACACTCGACACCACCGTGCGCGCGCTCCATCCAGAGAGCCGGCCGCGCGTCCTCGTCAGCGACACCGTCGGCTTCATCAAGAACCTGCCGCACGGCCTGGTCGCCTCGTTCAAATCCACGCTCGAAGAAGCGCTGGAAGCCTCGCTATTGCTACATGTGATTGATGCCAGCGATCCAGGGTTTGAACGGCAGCTTGAGGTCACCGACGAAGTCATCAACGAAATCGGCGCGCAGGAGGTGCCGCGCTTACGTGTCTTCAACAAAATTGATTACGTCGGCGATGCAGCAGCGCAAGCTGAACGCGAGGCAGCGCTGCGCGAGCAATATCCCGGATGCATGGTGATGAGCGCGCGCCGTCCGGACGACATCGCCTTGCTGCGCGAGGCGATCCTGGCTTTCTTCAAGCAGGATCAGATTGAGGCCGAGCTTTTCCTGCCCTGGTCGGCGCAGCAACTGCGCGGGGAAATCTTCGCGAGCTGCGAGGTGTTGGAAGAGCGCGCGGATGGTAATGGTGCGTTTTTCCGCGTGCGCGGCGAGCGTGAGGCAGTGCAGGGCTTGAGCGAAAAATTCGGCGCGCAATTTGGTCCGACGCCGGGTTAGCATGGCGATAAGTGGCAAACACAAAAATCCGAAACGCATCACCGTTCAATTGAGAGGGGCAGTTATTCCATGAAACGTTTCTATCATCTGATGATTCCGCTGCTGCTCTTGCTCGTTCAAGGCTGTGCGTCCGTTGTTCAAAAGCCGGTTACTCTGGATACGGGTTTCTGGCAGGACCGCAAAGGCGTCATCGGCGTCGCCTTGGACCCCCTGCCGAGTCCTGATACCTATTTCACTGGCGGCGCCGTGTTCGACGTAGTTATCAATGCGACGCGAGCCCAGCCCCTGACTGAGCGGCTGAGGTCCATCGACACCACACGCGCCGCGATGATCGCGGAGAATATGGCGAATCAATTGAAGGCCCGCGGCTTTACCGTCAAGCAGTTAGCCGAGTCCGTCAATGCGCCGAGCTCGGAATGGCAGACCTCGGTTACGCCTGACATGAATGCAACACGCGACTTCAGGGCTTTGAAGGCTGCTGGCATCGCTCGCCTGCTGGTCATCACGGTGGAGCGCATCGGCACCGAGCGCGACTACAACGGCGTTAAGCCCTTGGGGCCGCCCAAGGCGGTCTTCAAGGTCAAGGGCGAGCTTATCGATGTCGATAGCGGCAAGTTACTATGGATGCAACGCGAAGACGCGACGATGCCGATTCCGGAGCCCTGGGACCAAGCGCCCGACTTCCCGAATGCAATCAATGCCGTTGTGCGCAATATCGAAGCGGCCTCGACGCGACTCGAGCGCTCGTTTGCTGGCGCTCAGAGCGGCACGGCGCAGTAAGCGCCAGGCCTGGATTCGCTGGATGGCGCTACCGTGGATGCCACACGATAGGCTTGAAGATCATCGCGTAGATAGTATCGGTAGGTGCTATTAGTTGATCCCCAGCGCATTCAGGATTTGGTTCAGGGACGCGATCTGTTGCAGGATTTCCATAGCCGTCTTGCCGGCCCAGACGCCGCTGCGGTAGATAGATTTGCGCGCTTGTGTTTACACTAGCGCCTTGAATATTGACGTACTGCCAGGGAAGGAAGAACCGCGATGGGACGCAAAAAGGTTGCACAAGAGTACCTCGAAAAGGCGATGGCCTTGTCACGGGAAGACGCCGAGCGTGTGTTTGCCAGAATGCGTAAAAAGCTGGCGCGCCGAGTAGACGATGAAGACGTTAATCCGCTGGAAGCGGTCGCACTACAGCTTCAGATTGAAGATGAAGACCTCGAGGAGTGGCGCGAAAAGATGAGTGAAATTAGAAAGAAAGGTTAAACTTTTCTTAAGCTGTCATTGAGGTTTTGGCCGACGCGCCTTAAAGCTACTGAGCTCATCGCCCGCGCCGCTTGGACGAGCCTGGAACTTGCCTTCCTGCTTGCCTCTACAAGATGTTCCCCGGCGCGGCCGACCTATATTGTGCCGCCCACTCATAAAAGCCGACGCATCGCGTCGGCTTTTTTATTTCGGCGACGAATTAGCCAACACCGCCACCGCCGCCAATCGAATGCGTTCGACCTCATGCACTGTAAGACGCAAGCGACGCGACAACCACGGCATCAAGTCTTGCTCTGGGGGCTGAGCGGGCAGCAAATCAAGTGTATTGAGATCGGTCGTTGTGTTTGGCGCGGGTGCCTGCATGTCCAGGTTGGCGTAAAGCGCCTGATTCGCCGCAGCCAGCGCCGGGGCGAGCGACGCGACATCTCCTTTGGTGCCCAGTTGCGCGAGGATCAGGCGGACCATAGAGAGGTGCGCCATCAGGCGCTCGCCATGGTCTAGCAGGATGGCGACTTCCCTGGCGGGCAGGCGCACGCCCTTGGGCTCGACGCTGCTCCGCTGCAAGGCATCGCCTAAGGCCGTAAGCGTATCGTAAGCGCGGCGCCGCGCCAGCCGCAGTTCAACCACATCGCCCGGCGGTGGCTGCAAGGCCTGTGTGGCGTAGTCGCGCAAATCGTTCATCAGACGAGCGATGGTCCCTGGCAAGCTGCGCCGTTCCCACGAGGGCAGCACGTAACTGAAGCTCCATGCCAGCATCACCCCCAATAGCGTATCGGCGGCGCGTTCGGCAATGGCGAATCCATCGCTGGGATTGACCATATGCGATTGCAATAACGCCAGCACCGTCGCCGCCGTGGCAGTCAACCAGTAACGCTGCGTGACGTAAGCATGCGCCACGCCTACCGCAACAAGAAACACGACGCTTAATAACGAAGGTGACGGTGCCAACGCCAGCCCCGCCACCACCAGGCAGCCGAGCATGGTGCCGAGCACGCGCGCGTTGCGGCGCGCCAGGGTTTGCTCCAGGCTGCCGCGCAACACCACGGCCACGCTCAACACCAGCCAGTAGGGATGCGACGACCACGGCAAAACCATGGCCAGAAAATAAGTGCTGCTCAAGGCCAGCCCGGTCCGCACGGCGTGGCGCAGCACCGGCGAGTCGCGTCGCAGTTGCAGCCGCAGCGCGCGCCAGGGCCAGCCTTCGGCGGTGATGAAGAGCTGCAATTGCGCCCGGCTGACCTGCAATGCTTGCTCTTTACCGAGTAGCAGACGATGTATCCCAAAGGCATCCTCGGCGAGCTGTCGCAGGCGATCAAGCAGTGCCGGCAACAGTCTGGCGCGAGGCTCGTCGGGCGCCATGGCCACGTTGGCGAACAGCCTATCGACCTCAAACCTAGGCTCGCGATGCGCCTCAGCCACAACGTTGTCCCGCAAGGTGTCGGCGGCGCGGTCCAACTCTAGACCGATCTGGCGCAAACACCTGGCGATATGCTCAACCATTGAGCGGCCAGTAGCGTCGTGCCCGAGCAAATCGATATCCAACCGGCTGGCCAGCAAGACGTCGCGCATGTCGACGATGCGAACCAATATCGCGGTGTCGCGGCGCCCGCGGGGGCCCACGGCGGCGGTGAAGAGAAGATTGCGTGCGGCCTGGAGGCGATCTGCCAGTTTGGCTTCGCCGGCTATCCAGGCGCTCCAGGCCCGCAAGGATGCGGCATTCACCCCGTCACTAACCGGCGCGTGTATGGCGATCAGCATCTCGGCACGGGCGCGGAACAACTGCGCGGAAGCGTGTAATGCTTCGCCCAGCACCAGGCTGCGATAGCGCGGCTGACAAAGCGCATTGGCAACAAGCGCCCAGGCAAGATAGGCCGCGCTACCGCAGGCCTGCCAGCCGACGACGACCAGCGGCTCGCTACTCGCCGGCATGGCCATGGCGAAAATCATGGACAGGACGGGTGCGAAGGACACCGCCGCCGTCCGGGCGCCCCAGGCCATGCTCATCATGGCGACGAAGGCGATCAGGGCAACACCGAAGCCCAACGCCAGCGGGTACGGCTTAAGAACGACGACTACCAGCGCGGCGCCCAAACTCAGCAGCGCAGCGGCGGATACGTGAAACCAGGTGCGCCTTGGCGTGCTCGGCCCATCGGCAATGCTTGCGCACACGGCGCCGCCGAGCACAAGCAGCGCTACGTCCGCACCTGCGGCAAGATTAAAAAATATCTGGATGCAGGCAACGCCCAGCGCCACCGTGATGCCGTTGATGGCGTAAGCCGGGAGAAGACGCCAGGGTCGTCGGTGCGTCAAAATTGCCATCGAAGAATGCGAAGCGCGCCGCACGGCTTCGGTCAGTCGTGGGAACTGGAGCTTGTTGAATTAACGATCAGTGCAGGTCGAAGGCGTGGCGCTTGAGGTCTTCAAGAGAGACGATGCTCAGCGATTTTTCGTTGGTGGCGTGGAGCACGACGTACGGCGCCTTGTCGGCTTGTAACGCTTCCAGCCAACGCGCCGCGCAAAGGCACCAGCGCTCGCCCGGCTTCACGCCAGGGAAGTCGTATTCGGGAATCGGCGTCGACAAATCGTTGCCACGACTTTTCGAGTATGCCAGGAAGTCTTCAGTGGCGACGATGCAGACGGTGTGGACGCCGACATCCTGCGGCGAGGTGTCGCAGCAGCCGTTGCGGAAAAAGCCCGTGAGGGGCCGTTCGCTGCAAACGCCCAGCGGGCCGCCGAGCACATTGCGCTGTACGCCGTCGTCATCGCGGTTCATGATGCCTCCTCTATCCAGGTCGCCTGGATCGCTTCGAGGATTTTTTCGCCGCAATGTTTGGGATCGTCGTCGAAGCCGGGCAAGGCAATAACATATTTCATCAGATCAACGAAGTTAACCTTGAGCGGATCAACGTCGGGGTGCCGTTCAACCAGTTCGATGGCGATATCCAGTGTGTCTATCCATTTCATCTCAGTATCCTTACTTCTTGTGACCTTCGCTGACCATGTTGATGGTGTAGCGCGGTATTTCGATGGTCAGCGGCGTGTTGGTAACGCGCGCCTGGCAGGAAAGACGGGAAAGCGGCTCCAGGCCCCAGGCTTTGTCCAGCATGTCTTCTTCTTTTTCTTCCGCTTCGGCCAAAGCATCGAAGCCCTGGCGGATCACCACATGGCAAGTGGTGCAGGCGCAGGATTTTTCACAGGCATGTTCGATTTCGATGCCGTTTTTCAGCAGGCCATCGCAAATCGTGGTGCCGGGCGCGACGTCGATTTCCACGCCATCGGGGCAGAGGTCGACATGCGGCAGTACAGTAATTTTGGTCATATCTTGAACTCGATGATTTTGTGGCCTGTGAGCACGCGTTTGATGCTTTTGTCCATGCGGCGCGCGGCGAAGTCCGCCGTGGCATCGTTCAGCGCATCAATGCCGGTTTTGATGGCGCGATGATCCGTCGCCGCGATGAGCCGGCGCAACAGGATAATTCTCTCGTCTATGCCGGCGCGTTCCATGGGCGTCAACAGAGCGCCGTCGTCGTCCAGCGCGGCGTCAACAGATTCAATGAGGCGCTGGGCATCGACCTGCTGCTCGCGCAGGTTGCGCGCCTGCATATCGTCGGTCGCATGCTGCATGGAGTCGCTCAACATGCCGGCGATTTCATCGTCCGAAAGACCATAGGACGGCTTGACAATGATGGAGGCTTCGACACCGGAAGTCATCTCGCGCGCTGAAACGGCAAGCAGGCCGTCGGCATCAACCTGGAAAGTCACACGGATGCGCGCCGCGCCCGCCACCATGGGCGGTATGCCGCGCAGCTCGAAGCGCGCCAGCGAGCGGCAATCGGAGACCAGCTCACGCTCGCCCTGCACTACATGGAAGCTCATGGCGGTCTGGCCGTCTTTGTAAGTCGTGAAGTCCTGCGCTTTAGCGATGGGGATGGTGGCGTTACGCGCGATGACTTTTTCCGTGAGGCCACCCATCGTTTCCAGCCCGAGCGAGAGCGGGATGACGTCCAGCAGCAGCCACTCGTCGCTGGAAGCACGGTTGCCCGCCAGCACGTTGGCCTGTGTGGCGGCGCCGAGCGCCACAACCTTGTCGGGATCGAGGTTGGTCAAGGGCTCCTGCTTGAAAAACTCACCGACGGCGTGCTGGATTTGCGGCATGCGCGTGGCGCCGCCTACCATTACCACGCCCTTCACATCGGCCACCGTCAGGCCCGCATCGCGCAAGGCTTTGCGTGTCGGCCCCAGGGTTTTCGTGACGAGGTTTTTGGTGATGTCGGCGAAGGTGTCTATGCCGAGCTTGAGGTCGATTTGCTCGCCGGTAGAGAGCTTGGCGTTGACCGGCACTTCGTCATGCGCCGTCAGCATCTCCTTGACCTCGCGTGCCTTGAGTAACAGGTGACGCGTGTCGCCTATGCTGGGGAAGCTAATCTTGGCGTTATCAAGTATCCAGCAATACACGCGCTGATCGAAATCGTCGCCGCCCAGAGCAGCGTCGCCATTGGTGGCGAGCACCTCGAACACACCACGCGAGAGTTTGAGGATGGAAATATCGAAAGTGCCACCACCCAGATCATAGACGGCATAGATGCCTTCGGAGCCATTGTCGAGACCGTAGGCTATCGCCGCTGCCGTCGGTTCGTTGAGCAAGCGCAGGACATTCAGGCCGGCGAGTTTGGCGGCATCCTTGGTGGCCTGGCGTTGTGCGTCGTCAAAGTAAGCCGGGACGGTAATCACCGCGCCGACCAATTCGCCACCCAGGCTGGCTTCGGCACGCAAGCGCAGAATTTTGAGAATTTCGGCCGAGATTTCGACCGGGCTTTTCACGCCGGCCACGGTACGTAGACGCACCATGCCTTCAGCATCGACAAAATCGTAGGGCATGGATTCGATATGCGCAACATCCTTCAAGCCGCGCCCCATGAAACGCTTGACGGAGACGACGGTGTTGCGTGGATCAAGCGACTGCATGGGTTGTGCCGTCGCGCCCACATCAACACGGCCATCGGGCTTGTAATGGACGATGGATGGCAGCAGCGAACGGCCATGTTCGTCGCTCAGCACCACGGACATGCCGTTGCGCACCGTAGCCACTAGCGAGTTGGTCGTGCCAAGGTCTATGCCCACCGCCAGCCGGTGCTGGTGCGGCGCGGCGGACATACCGGGTTCGGAAAGTTGCAGTAGCGCCATGGGGGTGTGCGAGTTAAAAGTTTAAGACTCCAGCGCTTGCAGCGCCTCGTCGATTTCCTGTTCGAGTTTTTCGACGAACATTAACCGGCGCAGGGCGTCGGCGGCAGCAGCGTAATTTTTAGCCTCGTCGATATCGCGCTCGATCTCGTCACGAATGTCGGAGGCCTGATGCTGCAAACGTAGCATCAGTTTTTCAAGTTCGTGGTGATCGCCGGCGGCGCGCGCTTCGGCCACCGCTTCGCGCCACTCCATCTGCTCGACCAAAAAAGCGGCGGGCATGGCGGTATTGCTTTCGTGCTCGGTATCGACGCCGGCTAACTTCAGAAGATAACGGGCGCGTTGCAGCGGATGCTTCAGTGTGCGATAGGCTTCATTGACTTGCGTGGACCACTGCATGGACAGACGGCGATCCGCATCCGGCGAATGCGCGTAGCGGTCCGGGTGCACTTGCGATTGCAGCTCGTGATAGGCCTTGTCCAGTTGCGCAATGTCGACGCGATAACTGCGCGGCTGTTCGAGCAAGGCGAAAAAATCCTGATTGAAATCGAGGTTCATTATTTTGAACCGCCAAGACGCCAAGAGCGCCAAGAAAAAAACAGTCTGTTCTTACTCTTGGCGTCCTTGGCGTCTTGGCGGTATTAGCTCAAACGTTAAAGCTCTCGCCGCAGCCGCAGGCATCCTTGACGTTCGGGTTGTTGAACTTGAAACCTTCATTCAACCCTTCACGCGTGAAGTCCAGCTCGGTGCCCTCGAGGTAAGGCAGGCTCTTGGGATCAACCAACAACTTGACGCCGAAGTACTCAAAGACGATATCTTCCGGGTTCGCCTCGTCGGCGAATTCAAGTTTGTAAGACATGCCCGAGCAGCCCGAGGTCTTGACGCCCAAACGGACGCCAACGCCCTTGCCGCGCTTGGCGATGAAGTTGCTCACATGCTTTGCCGCTTTTTCGGTGAGTGTGACAGCCATTGCGCTACCCCGTACGTTGGTCAGGATTCGTGTTTCTGCTTGTAGTCGGCTACGGCCGCCTTTATGGCATCTTCGGCCAGAATCGAGCAGTGTATCTTCACCGGCGGCAGCGCCAGCTCTTCGGCGATGTGCGTGTTCTTGATGTCCAGCGCCTGATCGAGCGTCTTGCCCTTAACCCACTCGGTGACGAGTGAGCTGGAGGCGATGGCCGAACCGCAGCCGTAGGTTTTGAATTTGGCATCTTCGATAACGCCGTCCTTGCCAACCTTGATCTGCAACTTCATCACGTCGCCGCAGGCCGGCGCGCCGACCATGCCGGTGCCGATATCATCTTCATCTTTGCCGAAAGCGCCGACGTTGCGCGGATTTTCGTAGTGATCCAAAACTTTTTCGCTGTAAGCCATATTCGCTACTCCTCAACAGTCAATGTGCTGCCCACTGCACGGTATTCAAGTCGATGCCTTCTTGATGCATCTCCCACAAGGGAGACAGCTCGCGCAGTTTTCCTATTTTTTTGCGCAAGAGATCGATGGTGTAGTCGATTTCCTCTTCTGTGGTAAAGCGGCCGATGGTGAAGCGGATCGAACTGTGCGCCAGCTCGTCGGGACGCCCCAGGGCGCGCAGCACGTAAGACGGCTCCAAACTCGCCGAAGTGCAGGCCGAGCCGGACGAAACCGCCACATCCTTGATCGCCATGATGAGCGACTCGCCTTCAACGAAAGCAAAGCTGACGTTGAGGTTGTGCGCCACCCGTTGCTCCATGTCGCCGTTCACAACCAATTCTTCGATGCTGGATAGCCCGCCCCAAAGCCGGTCACGCAACATGCGAATGCGCTCGTTCTCGGCGCCCATTTCCTCGCGGGCGATGCGGAAAGCCTCACCCATGCCGACTATCTGATGCGTCGCCAGTGTGCCCGAGCGTAGACCGCGCTCGTGGCCGCCGCCATGCATCTGAGCTTCCAGGCGGACGCGCGGCTTGCGTCTTACATAGAGCGCGCCTATGCCCTTGGGGCCGTAAGTCTTGTGCGCGGAGAAAGACATTAAGTCGACCTTGAGCTTGTTCATGTCGATAGCCACTTTGCCGGTCGCCTGCGCCGCATCGACATGGAAGATGATGCCCTTGTCGCGGCAGATTTCGCCGATTTCTTCTATGGGTTGGATCACACCGATTTCGTTATTCACATACATGATCGAGACAACGATGGTGTCCGGGCGCAACGCCGCCTTGAAGGCAGCCATATCGATCAAGCCGCTTTCCAGCGGATCGAGATAAGTTACTTCGAAGCCCACGCGCTCCAATTCGCGCATCGTGTCGAGCACGGCTTTGTGCTCGGTCTTCATGGTAATGAGATGCTTGCCTTTACCTTGGTAGAAATGTGCCGCGCCCTTGATGGCGAGGTTATTCGATTCGGTCGCGCCGGAAGTCCAAATAATTTCTTTGGAATCGGCATTCACGAGACGCGCCACGTCTTCGCGCGCATCTTCCACGGCTTTTTCCGTTTCCCAACCGTAGGAATGCGAACGGCTGGCCGGATTGCCGAATTTCTCCGTCAGGTAGGGAATCATCATGGCCGCAACACGCGGATCGACAGGCGTCGTCGCCGAGTAGTCGAGGTAGATGGGAAACTTGATCATGCGCGCTCTCCAGTTCACGTTCAGGCCGCGATGGCGGCCATGGATTTCAACTTCACTATCATTTCGCCGAAAGCTTGCAGGAAGCGTTCGATGTCCTCTTCGGTATTGCCACGGCCCACGGATACGCGCACGGCACCGCGGGCGATGCCCATTTCGACACCCATCGCCATCAAGGTGCGCGACGGTGCCGGCGACACACTGGAACACGCCGAACCGCTGGCGACGGCGAAGCCGGCGCGGTCTAGTTGCGCCACCAGTGTTTCGCCGTCGATATCCGCTACGGCAAAAAACGTCGTATTGGGTAGCCTAGGCGCCGCGCGGCCAAATATTGTCGCCCCCGTTGCGACTAAGCCGCTTTCCAGCTTATCGCGCAGCCGCATTTGACGCGGCGCTTCGTCATGCAAGCGCGCGAGCGCCAATTCACAAGCGACGCCGAAGCCGACAATGGCCGCGACATTCTCAGTGCCCGAGCGCAAGTTGCGTTCCTGACCGCCACCCGAAATGAGCGGGCGCAAATCCAACCGTTTATCCAGCACCAGCGCCGCAGCACCTTGCGGGCCATAAATCTTGTGGCCGGAAATCGTCAGCGCATGCACGCCGCTGGCGTTCAGGGCGCGAAAATCGAGTGGCAGTTTACCCAGCGCCTGCACGACATCACTATGAAACCAGGCGCCCGCACCTTGGTCCCGCGCTGCGGCGGCCAAGGCGGGAATGTCTTGCAACACGCCAGTTTCGTTGTTGGCGAGCATGATGGATATCAGCCGCGCCGGCTCAGCCAGCGCCGCCGCGTAATCGTCGGTCTTGATGACGCCGTTGGTATCCACGGCGATCTCGTGTAGACGCCAGCCTTGACGCACCAATTCTTTGGCGGGCTCGCGCACACATGGATGCTCGATGGCGCTGATGGCGACAAAGGCCGGCCGCAAACTTGCCGCCGCACCCCGGATGAAGAGATTGTTGGCTTCCGAGCCGCCGCTGGTGAAAACAATTTCCGTCGGATGCGCACCCACTGCTGCCGCCACTTGCTGACGCGCCGTGTCGATCGCCAAACGCGCCGCACGGCCGTATTCGTGGCGACTGGAAGCATTGCCATAGCGCGTTTGCAAATACGGCAACATCGCCTCCAGCACGTGCGGATCCAGCGGCGTCGTGGCGTTATGGTCGAGATAGGTCGGGGCGAACATGGCGTCTCGGAACAAAATCAGGCCACAACCGTCGTATCGTCGCGGCGGGACTTGCTGCGCAAGCGCTCGTCTACCACATGCACAGGCTTGGTCTTCTGGCTCATCACCAAATCGTGCAGCGACACCGAAGCGAGATATTCGTACATGCGCTTATTCAGGTTGGTCCACAAATCGTGAGTCATGCAGCGCTGATCATCCTGACAGTTCTCGCGACCACCGCATTGAGTTGCGTCAAGAGGTTCGTCGACCGCCTTGATGATGTCAGCCACCGTCACCCCGGCCGCCGGCTGCGCCAACGTGTAGCCACCGCCCGGCCCGCGCACGCTGGCCACGATTTTATGGCGGCGCAGCTTGCCGAAAAGCTGTTCTAGATAAGACAGCGAAATTTTCTGCCGATCGCTGATGCCGGCCAGCGTCACTGGGCCTTTGTCCTGGCGCTGCGCCAGATCAATCATCGCTGTCACTGCAAAACGTCCTTTGGTCGTCAGTCTCATCGTCGCTCTCCGCTTACCCTGAGGGGAATACCCGAGTGTTACGGTCAACAATAGAACACCCTACCGAATTAGTCAACTATTTTGCCCAGGTACTTTGGATCAAACTTGTCGGCGGTAGCAAGATCATCCGCCAGGCTCACACCCGACTGTTTGAGTGAATTCATCAAGGTGGCCAGACGACGATCCGTTTCCACGGCATGATCCAGCAAGCCATGGATGGCCTTGGCAATCGGGTCATCCACATCGGAGGTAATAGCGTAGGCCGAGAAACCGAGCTTTTCCGCATGCGCCTCGCGCACCTGCGCCTCTTCACTCACGATGACTCGCGCCGGGATACCCACCGCCGTGGCGCCCGGCGGCACGTCGCGCACGACGACTGCGTTGGAACCGATCTTGGCGCCCTCGCCCAGCGTGATCGGTCCCAGAACTTTGGCGCCAGCGCCGATCACCACGCCATTGCCCAGGCTGGGATGACGCTTGCCCTTGTTCCATGACGTGCCACCCAACGTGACACCATGATAGAGCGTGCAATCGTCGCCGATCACGGCCGTTTCACCAATCACCACGCCCATGCCGTGGTCGATGAAAAAACGGCGGCCGATAGTCGCGCCGGGATGGATTTCGATGCCGGTGAAGAAGCGCGCGAAATGCGATATCCAGCGCGCCAGCCACTTGAAGCCGCGTTGCCATATCCAGTGAGCGAGGCGATGGCTGACCAGCGCGTGCAAGCCCGGATAGCAGGTCACGACCTCCCAGGCGGTGCGAGCAGCCGGATCGCGGTCGAATACGCAGGCGATGTCTTCTCGCAGACGGGCCAACATGTCTAAACTCCTTGAGCAAGCATGAATACTATAAAGACCCTCAGTTTCAGTCAACTTTTTTGCCGGGCTTATTGCTCGTAATGGCCCGCTCAGCTTCGCTCGCCGGCCATCCCTTCAACGCCAACTGCCCTTTGTACTCGGGCTTCTGAAAGTTTCTGAGCATGCCGCGCAAGATGCTGACCTCTTCCTTCTCCAGCCCAACGCGATCAAAGAGCCGCTGCAGTCTAGGCATCAAACGCTTGGGGTTGGCGGGGTCGAGAAAGCCACTTTCGGTCAGCGCTTCGTCGAGGTGCGCATAAAGTCGCTGCACTTCTTCAAATGAGGCCGGCTCATATTCGGAGACCGGTGGCGCTTCAGTCCCAAGCACGGCGAGACGCAGCTCGTAGCACATCACTTGCACCGCCGCGCCAAGGTTGAGCGAGGAATAGCCCGGATTGGCCGGGATGGTGACGGGAATGCGGCACAGCGCAAGTTCTTCATTGCTGAGCCCGGCGGTCTCGTTGCCGAAGACCAGCGCAACGTCGCCCTGCGCGGTGGCGGTGGCGATCTCTGCTGCGCCATCGCGCGCCCAGCGCACCGGCGCGGTCAATTCGCGGCGCCTGGCGGTCATTGCGGCGGCCAGCATCGTACCCGTCAAGGCCTCCTCCAGAGAGGCACAGACGACAGCCGTGTCGAGCACATCGAACGCGTTGGATGAGCGGGCGCGCGCCTCGTCACTGGGAAAATCGCGCGGTTCGACCAGATACAGCCGCGAAAGCCCCATGGTCTTCATGGCACGCGCCGCCGCGCCGATATTGCCAGGATGGCTGGGGCGCGAGAGGACGATGCGGATGCGGTCGAGCGGAGAGCCTTTGTTCATATTAAAATGCAGCCCTTATTGCCTGTCGCCCTGTGTTGTTCTGTGGCCTCAGACGCGCTCATTGAAATTCGGAACCTACATGCACCCAACCTTGAACATTGCCGTCAAAGCGGCGCGCCGCGCGGGCGGTATTATCACCCGCGCCACCCACGACATCGACAAAATTAAAGTGAGCGCCAAGCGCGACAAGGACTTCGTCACCGAGATTGATCGGGCGGCGGAAGAAGCGATTATCCGGGTGCTGCGCGAGGCCTATCCCGACCACGCAATTTTAGCAGAAGAGTCCGGCAGCTCTGGCGAGTCCGACTATCTGTGGATCATCGATCCGCTCGATGGCACCACCAATTTCATCCACGGTTTTCCGCAGTTTTGCGTGTCCATCGCGCTCGCCGTGAAAGGGGTGATGACCCACGCGGTGGTCTACGACCCGACGCGGAACGAACTCTTCACCGCCAGCAAAGGCGCGGGCGCCTATCTCAATGACCGCCGCATCCGTGTTTCCAAGCGCATCAGGCTGGACGAATCCTTGATAGGCACCGGTTTCCCCTACCGCGTCTTCGAGCACGTTGATGCCTACCTGGGCATGTTTCGAGACATCATGCATAAGACCGCCGGCATACGGCGCCCCGGCGCCGCCGCGCTCGATCTCGCCTACGTCGCTGCCGGCCGTCTCGACGCTTTTTGGGAGATCGGCCTATCGCCCTGGGATATGGCGGCCGGCAGCCTGCTCATCACCGAAGCCGGCGGCCTAATCGGCGACCTCACCGGTGAAGCCGCCTTTATGCAAACAGGTAATATCGTCGGCGGCAATCCCAAGGTATTCGCGCAAATTTTGCAAATTATTGCGCCGCACTTGAACGCGACACTTCAAAACTAATTATTCAAACACACTGAGAGGAAATAGCGACCGTGGCCAAACCCAATTTTCAGTATGAAAAGCGTCAAAAAGAACTCGAGAAAAAAAGAAAAAAAGACGAAAAGCTGAAACGCAAACAGCAAGACAAAAATCCGCTGCCTACCGATGAGCAACCCGAGCAGCCGGAGCAACCGGCGTCGCCAGAGGGAAGCACCCAGCCTGACGCGTGACGGCTGTGCTGTCGGCGCTCGATCAATTACGACTCGCCAGACCGACGCACTGCGCTGCTAGAATTTTTCCGCACTGCCGGGGAACGCAGACCCCCGACTGCCCAAGACGGTGTCCCGTCCAAGCGCTGCCTAGCCATCATACGCTGAGGTAACTCATGGACACCGTCACGCCCCACCCATCCATTTCACCTGATCCGGCACCCGCCAAGCCCAGCTTCGTCCAAGCATTCTTGTACTGGTTGAAGCTCGGCTTCATCAGCTTTGGCGGTCCCACCGGGCAGATCGCCATCATGCATCAGGATCTGGTGGAAAAACGCCGCTGGATTTCCGAGAAGCGCTTCCTGCATGCGCTCAACTACTGCATGCTGCTGCCCGGCCCGGAGGCGACGCAGCTCGCCGTCTATATCGGTTGGCTCATGCATCGCACCGCTGGCGGCGTGGTCGCCGGTGTGCTGTTCGTGCTGCCCTCGCTGTTGTTGCTCATTGCGCTGTCCTGGCTGTACGCGGCCTTCGGCAACGTGCCCGCCATCGCCGGCGTGCTCTACGGCATCAAGCCGGCGGTAACGGCCATTGTCGTCTTTGCCGCCTGGCGCATAGGCTCGCGGGCGCTGAAGAACAGTCTGCTGTGGAGTATTGCCGCAGCGGCGTTCGTTGCCATCTTCGCTTTCAAGCTGCCCTTCCCCGCCATCGTCCTGGCCGCTGCACTCATCGGTGCGGTCGGCGGTCGGCTCGTGCCGGAGAAGTTCCGCATCGGCGGCGCACATGGCGCCGCCCAGCAAAGCTACGGTCGCGCGGTGATTGACGACGACGCACCACTGGCGCCGCACCACCGTTACAGCCGCAAGCACAGCGCACTACTCCTGGCAGTGTTCCTCGCGATATGGGCGGGCGCGATGCTGTTGCTGGCCTGGCAAGGCGGCTGGGACGGCACGCTCACGCATATGGCCTGGTTCTTCAGCAAAGCGGCGCTGCTCACTTTCGGCGGCGCCTATGCCGTGTTGCCCTATGTGTATCAGGGCGCGGTGGAACACTACCAGTGGCTCACGGCGGCGCAGATGATAGACGGTCTCGCACTCGGCGAAACCACGCCCGGCCCACTCATCATGGTGGTGGCCTTCGTCGGTTTTATTGGTGGCTGGAGCCAGGCGCTCTTTGGTGTGGAACATACTTTGCTGGCAGGCGTTGTTGCGGCGACGGTGGCGACCTTCTTCACCTTCCTGCCGTCGTTTCTCTTTATCCTTCTCGGCGGCCCGCTGATAGAAACCACGCATGGCAATCTCAAATTCACCGCACCGCTCTCCGCTATCACCGCAGCGGTGGTCGGCGTCATCCTCAATCTCGCCGTGTTCTTCGCTTGGCACGTCTTCTGGCCTGCGAGTGCGGCGGGGCGTTTCGACTGGATATCGGCTGTGATATGCGCGGTCGCCATGCTGGCCTTGTTCCGTTACAAAGTGGGGGTTATTCCTTTGATTGCTGCTTGCGGAGTAATAGGACTGTCCGTTCGATTCATAGTATGAGCACCTCATACCCCACGTTTTCGATCAACCTCACTAAGACCTGAGCGCGGCGCCGCGCCCAGGCTTATTCCGCAGCGTATTACCGCTTAACAATCACGCCACAAGCCAAGCGCGCACCAGAGTTGCCGGTGGGCTGGGTGGTGTAGTCGTCCGCTGCGGCATGAACAATGAGACCGCGGCCGACGATGCTGTTGGCGCCTTCGCCCAGCGTAACGCCGCGCAGTTGGGTGCTCAGGCTGGCGTTGCCGCTGGCGTCGGCTTCCAGCGCGGGCATGTCGCCTGCATGGTGATCGCCACGATCGGGATGGCCGTGCGGTTTGGCCGTCGGATTGAAGTGGCCGCCGGCGCTGGTGCCGTCGGGCGCGCTGCAATCGCCTTTGTCATGAATATGAAAGCCGTGCGCGCCGGGAGTCAGGCCGCTGATCTTAACGGTGAGCATTACCGACTCACCCTGCTGGGTAAACGTGACGCTGCCGCTCGCCTTGTTACCGCTCGTGGGGATCAGCGTCGCTTCGGCCGACGGCGCTGGCGACATGGTGGCGCAGCCTGACAACAGCGTTATCGTCGTCATGGTGATAATGGTGGTAATGGCGATATGTCTCATGATTTCTCCGTCGGTTTTTGGGTTGAGGGGTAGTAAGGATATCGTAACCTCCGGCTTAACGCTCTATTCCGGCCCGTGCGATGAAGCCGGTTTTACGTCGTCCGAACCTAGCGACTCGCGCGCCTCGCAATCCGGCTGGTCGCATCGTTCGCACGCCGCCGCTTTGTCTTCGCCCGGGTCGGCCAATGTGAAATAAAACGTTGCCCCTCGCTCCAGCGCGCTTTCGGCCCAGATCTGGCCGCCGTGGCGCTGGATGATGCGATGCACTGTCGCCAAGCCGATGCCGTGCCCATCATAATCGTTATCTCTATGCAATCGCTGGAACATGCCGAACAGTTTGTGGCTGTGGCTCATGTCGAAGCCGACGCCGTCGTCCTTTACGAAATAGACCACTCTGCCATTTTGCCTTTCCGGCAACAGACCGAATTCGATGCGCGCCGAGGCGTGCTTGCTGGTGTATTTATAGGCGTTGCTGATCAGGTTTTGCAACACCACGCCCAACAAATTTTCATCGCCAAAAGCCATAATGCCATCGGCAATTTTCCATTCGACGCCCCTACGCGGAATGGTTGATTCGATATCGGCGATAACGCTGCGCGCCATCGCCGAAAGATCAAAAACGCGGCACTGCATTTCGTCATGCATGCTGCGCGCCATGCCCAACATATCGTCGATGATTTCAGCCATGTTCTGACTGGCTTTGCGCATACGAGTCAGATAGGCGCGCGCCGTATCGTCGAGCCGCTCGCCATAGTCCTCCAGTAGCACATGGGAAAATCCGTCTATGGCGCGCAGCGGCGCACGCAGGTCGTGCGAGACCGAGTAGCTGAAGGCGCTGATCTCTCGATTCGCCTCTTCCAACTCGGCGGTTCGCACCTGTACCCGTTCTTCGAGGTGGGCATTAAGGTCGCGGAACTGGCGTTCGGACGCCTGCCACGATTCAACCATCTGATTGAACTCTTCGGCCACCTCCGCCACTTCAGCGGGTCCGCCGAGTTCGACCCGTGCGTCGTAGCGGCCTGCCTTGATCGCTCTCGCGCCAGAAGTGAGTGCGAGTATCGGCAGTGCAATGCGACGATACGCGACGTAGAGCGTAAGCCCGGCGATACCAAGCAGAAACACCAGCGCCAGAACAGAATTGCGCAGCGCTCGCTTATTTGCGCCGGCATACAGTGGCTGCGACGGAACACCGAAGAACACAAACCAGTTCGCCTCGGGGATAGGCACCACCGCATAGACACGCGCCTTGCCGTCGGCGCCGGCGGCCGCATACACGCCGTCCTTGGTGGCCAGCAATTTATCCGTCGCTTCGATACCGCGCACGTCCGTTCCAATCAACTTTTCACCATCGTTGTTGCGCCAGATGAGGATGCCGTCAGCGCTCAAAATGCCATAGCGCGTATCCGCCGGTATTGTCGCTGTTGAGATTTTTGGATCGTAGGCGGCCAGGTCGAGTGGCAAGGCCATGAATCCCGTCAAGGCCCGCTCCTGGTTATAAATCGGATTGACCAGCACCGATACCCAGCGGCCGGTAATCGGCCCCACGAAAGGATGACCGACGATGAAGCGCCGCTCTGTGATGGCGCGCTTGAACCACTCCGTGTGGGCAATGGAGATCGGTTTGCCGTCGGCTTGCGCCACCGCCGAGCAGACTATCCTGCCCGCGAGATCAACAGAGCCGAGGTTGGCGAAGCCAGGAAAAAACGTGCGAAAGTCGTTGAAGATCGGATCGCAGCGTCGCTCGTCGACAGCCATAACCAGCGGCCGTTGGGCAATTCGGTCCAGCGTTTCTTTGTTGGTTGTCAGGGTGCGAGAGACGCTGACGGCGAATACCTTGGCGAGGGTGTAGACATTGCTCTTCTCCTGCGCCATCGCGCGGTCGGCATCGGCATACACCGAGTAGGCCAGCAATGCGACCAGCGGCGTCCAGGTGGCGACCACCAGGATCAACAAGAGAGAACGTATCGAGGGTTGTGGCAGGGTCAAACTCCGGCTTTCAAGTTCGCTCTATGAATACGGAATAGCGTTGTCGTTGTATTGATTTTTTGTCCATGCCGTTCTCTTGTGCCGGCGCTATTCAGTGCGTAGATATTCGCGCTCCATATCCAGAAAAGCGCGCGCGAAAACCGCCACACCACGATAAAAATCGACATTCGCATCGGCCTCAATGCCATCACACAGCCGGCCATACCAGGTCGCGATATGGCGCACAAAAAAATGACATTGCGCCGCCGCGCTGCCGCCTGGCACGTCCTCGCCGTCGAGGATCAACCGGCGCATGACATCCGCCAGCGCGGCGATGTGGTCTTCCGGTTCGCTGGCGTCTTCGGCGCGCGTAAAACCGAGCGCCGCAAGATCGCTGCGCAACTCCACCAACGGCCGCTCGTTGAGAAATCCGGCGAGGTAGTAAGAACCGTAGAGCAGCACCTCTGGTTGGTCTACGCCGATGAAGGTATCGTCGTATTCCGCGTGCACGGATCCCGGATCGGCCTCGGCGGCCGCCCCTCGTAACGCATCCCATGCCGCCGGCAGTGCTGCATCGGCGGCGTGGGCGTCCAGCGGCATAGCGTGGGCCAAGGCTTGCAATAGGCCCGCATCCGGCGCCGCATAGAACAATCGCGCCAGCAGCGCGTAGCAACCGGCCCGCGCCTCCTCCTGCGGATCGAGGGCCTCATTTGTCGCGTTCTTCAAAGCTGCTGGCATATTCATTTATAGCCTAGAAATGGTCGGATCGCGCCATTTGTTTTGAGCCTTGTGGGAAAGTCCATCGCAATAGCTCCAGGAAAAGCACGCCAGCAACCTGATACAGCCGCGCTACTGGGGGAATAACCCTACCGCCGTCGACTTGTTGGCCGCCCCCTTAGCCCCCATAATTGCGCGATAGAAGGTTACGCGGTCGCCCTGCCCCGCTTGTTCCGAGAGGCGACTTCGGCCAGCACCGAATTGCATAGTAGTGAAACTGGTTTGCAAAGGCAAAGATGCGCAACGAATCGCTAACGCCCGATGATGTGCCGACGCACTTGAAGGGCTTTGTTCCGCCGCTCATTTCGTCGAACTCGGCGACAACCTCCAAGCACGCCGACGGCACGCTGATCGACAAGTACGGGCGGCACATCACCTACATCCGGCTGTCCATCACCGACCGCTGCGATTTCCGCTGCCACTACTGCATGGCGGAGGAAATGACCTTCCTGCCGCGCGAACAGATCATGAGCCTGGAGGAATGCCTGCGCGTGGTACGCACCTTCGTCGGTCTGGGCGTAACGAAAGTACGCATTACCGGCGGCGAGCCGTTGGTGCGCCACAACGCCATGTGGTTGTTGAACGAAATCGGCAAGCTGCCAGGACTCAAGGAACTGGTGACGACGACCAACGGCTCGCAACTCGAACGCTATGCGGGCGAGATGCGCGCGGCTGGCGTGAAGCGCGTGAATATCAGCCTGGATACGCTGGATGCGGCGCATTTCAAGGACATCACCCGCGTCGGCGATTTGAACAAGGTGCTGCGTGGCATAGACGCGGCACGCGAAACGGGCTTTGACGGCATCAAGCTCAACACCGTGATGATGCGCGGCTTCAACGACCACGAACTGGGCGATCTGGTGCAATTTGCGCTAGACAAGGGCGTAGATATTTCGTTTATCGAGGAAATGCCGCTGGGCTCGGTGGATCATGCGCGCGGCGACACCTACTACAGCAGCGATGACGCCCTGGCACAGCTTCGCCAACGCTTCGAGTTGGTCAGCTCGGCGGAAAGCAGCGGCGGCCCGGCCCGCTACTGGCGCATCCCCGGCACGCATACCAAGGTTGGTTTCATCTCGCCGCATTCGCACAACTTCTGCGACAGCTGCAACCGCGTGCGCATCACCTGCAAGGCCGAGCTCTATCCCTGCCTGGGCCAAAACGACGCGCTCGATCTCATGCCCGCCCTGCGCAACTTCCCTGACGATGATGCGCCGCTACGTCAGGCCATCGTCGATTCCATGGGCATCAAGCCCAAAGGCCACGATTTCACCGCACAGATGGATGCGCCGCAAGTCGTGCGCTTCATGTCCATGACCGGCGGCTGAGTAGATACGCCAGCGGCGCGCGACGACTACGCTGCACGTCTCCCAGCTCGCCCATCCGAGAATAAATGTCATACCGCCCCGAACTCACCGACGCCGCCCGTCCGGCCACCATCACCATCGACGCCGTCAATGAGCGAGGCGAAGTCGTGCCCACGCAAATCGCCGGCGAACATCCGCTCACGCTTTATCTCGACAAGCGCGAGATCGTCACGCTGATGACCCTCGGCGCGGCGCCAGAAGCGCTGATCATCGGCTATCTGCGCAACCAGCGTCTCGTCTCGCGGTTGGAAGACATCATCGCAGTGCAAGTCGACTGGGACACCAACTCGGCTGCTGTCACCACCCGCAATCAGATCGACGATCTCGACGAACGCATGGGCAAGCGCACCGTCACCACCGGCTGCGGCCAGGGGACGGTGTTCGGCGATCTCATGGAAGACCTGGAGAACGTGCGCTTCCCGGAAGACGCGCGGCTCGACCAGACCACGCTCTATGGCCTGCTCGACGCGGTGCGCCGCTATGAATCCATCTACAAGCAGGCCGGTGCGGTGCATGGCTGCGCACTGGCTCGCGGCAGCGAGATTCTTATGTTCATCGAAGATGTCGGCCGCCATAACGCCGTGGACGCCATCGCCGGCCAGATGTGGCTGGAGGGCCTGGATGGCGGCGACAAGATTTTCTATACCACCGGCCGGCTGACTTCGGAAATGGTCATCAAGACGGCGCAGATGGGCATCCCCTTCCTGGTCTCGCGCTCCGGCCTGACACAAATGGGCTACGACATCGCGCGCGACATCGGCCTCACCATGATAGGTCGCTCGCAGGGCAAGCATTACTTGCTGCTCACTGGCGGCGAGCGCTTCGTGAAAGAGCCGGCATGAGCGAGCAAATTACAGGATTGATACTCGCCGGCGGCATGGGCCGTCGCATGGGGCGGCGCGACAAAGGCTTGCAGCTATTTCGCGACAAGCCCATGGCGCAATGGGCCATCGAGCGCTTGCAGCCGCAGGTCGACGCCATCATCATCAATGCCAATCAAAACGCCGAGGACTATGCGGCCTTCGGCTTTCCGGTGGTGCCCGACGAAATCGAAGGTTTTGCCGGGCCACTGGCGGGCCTGCACGCTGGCCTACTGGAATGCACTACACCGCTACTGGTGATGGTGCCGTGCGACTCGCCTTTTCTGCCACTCGATCTTGTCACACGACTGCGGACGGCGTTGGAAGCCAACAACGCGGAACTGGCCGTCGCGAAAACCGGCGATCAACCGCATCCGGTATTTTCGCTGGTGCGCCGCGAAGTGCTGGACAGCCTCACCGGTTTTCTCGTCACCGGCGGTCGCAAGATAGACACCTGGTACGCCGCACTCAAGGTGGTGGAAGTGCCTTTTGAAGACGTGCAGGCCTTCGCCAACATCAACACACTCGAAGAACTCAACCTGCTTTCCGGAGAACAGTCTTGACCTCCATCCTGCGCGCGCTGTCCTGCGCCGACGACTACGATCCCAATTCGCTGAAAGTCTCGCGAGCGCGCGACTTCATCCTCGACATACTGGAGCCAATCAGTGGCACGGAGCGCCTGCCGGTGCGCGAAGCGCTGGGCCGCGTGCTAGCCGAGGACATCATCTCGCCGGTGAATGTACCCGGCCACGACAATTCGGCGATGGATGGCTACGCCGTGCGTCACGCCGACCTTGCCGCCGAAGGCGACACGATATTGCAACTCGCGGGCACGGCCTACGCCGGGCGCGCCTACGACGGCGTCCTCGCTCCCGGCCAGTGCGTGCGCATCATGACCGGCAGCGTCATGCCGCAAGCTGCGGACGCGGTGGTGATTCAGGAAGTCGCGCAGGTTGATGGCGACTGCATTAGGATTCCGCCCGGCCAGCAGCAAGGCCAAAACGTGCGTTATGCCGGCGAAGATTTGCGCGCCGGCGCCCCTGCCTTGCGCGCCGGCAAGCTCATCCGCCCTGCCGACCTGGGCGTCATCGCCTCGCTGGGCATAGGTGAACTGACGGTCAAGCGCCGGCTGCGCGTCGCTTTCTTCTCCACCGGCGACGAGCTGGTCTCCGTCGGTACGCCCCTCAAAGAAGGCGAAGTCTATGACAGCAACCGCTACACCCTGCACGGCGTGCTGATGCGCCTGGGCTGCGACATCATCGACCTCGGCGTGGTGCATGACGATCCGGCGCTGCTCGAAGCGGCCTTTCGCAAAGCCGCCACCGCAGCGGACGTGGTGATTACCAGCGGCGGCGTCTCGGTCGGCGAAGCCGATTTCACGCGCGACCTCATGACCAAGCTGGGCGAAGTGGTGTTCTGGAAAATCGCCATGCGCCCCGGCCGGCCTATGGCCTTTGGCAAGATCGCCAGTAACGAACATTCCGCTTTTCTCTTCGGCCTGCCCGGCAACCCGGTGGCGGTGATGGTGACTTTCTATGCCTTTGTGCGCGAAGCGCTGCTGAAGCTGATGGGCGTCACCCCCGTCGAGCCGCTGCCGCAGTTCCGCGTGCCCTGCGTCACCCCGCTGCGCAAGCGGCCTGGACGCACCGAGTATCAGCGCGCCCTGCTATTCCGCGAAGGCGACGTCTGGCAGGTGCGCGCCACCGGCGCCCAGGGCTCCGGCATCCTGCGTTCCATGTCCGAAGCCAACTGCTTCATCGTGCTGGAGCATGATGGTGGCAATGTTGCAGTCGGGGATTTGGTAACGGTGCAGCCGTTTGAAGGGTTGATTTAGGCGCGCGAAAATCAGAGGCGATCAAGTCACGGCCGATCAACTCTACAGCTTTTCGACGCACCTCGATTAGTGCCACAGGCGAATCTTTCCCTTGAATGTGCGCTGGCGCACAGTCAAATAGGATACTTACAACATAGGATGCCTATCCCCGCGCCCGACTCTGCGGGAGGTGGTAGAGCGCGCCAGCAATTTCGAGGCGGATGGAACGGGGCGTGATCCCAACCCCCCCGAACACGGTTGGGAGCATGATTAGGTCCTATCCGTCACAAGAGTTTTTAAAATCTCCTGGAGAAAAACATGAAAAAACTAGCAAAAGCATCAGGGACGTTAGGTTTGGTGGCACTTGCTGCAATCACCAGTCCATACGCAGTGGCGGACGATACAGGCTGGTATGGCGGGGCCAGCGTTGGCCAGTCAAGAGCGAGAATCGACGACGGGCGGATCACCCGCGGTTTGCTGGGAAGCGGTTTTGCCACAACTTCGATCAGCGATGACGACCGCGACACCGGCTACAAGATTTTTGGCGGTTACCAGTTCAACCGGAATTTTGCCCTTGAAGGTGGCTATTTCGACCTGGGAAGATTTGGTTTTACGGCGACCACGCTACCAGCGGGAACACTGCACGGCGATATCAAAGTCCGGGGCCTGAACTTGGATTTAGTCGGGATTCTGCCCATCACTGAAAGGTTTTCCGCACTGGGCCGGATCGGCGTGACTCACGCTGAAGCCAAAGATAACTTTTCCGGAACCGGAGCAGTAACTGTGACCAACCCCAACTCGAGCAAGAAAGATACTAACTACAAGTACGGCCTGGGGTTGCAGTACGCATTCACAGAGTCTTTCGCCATGCGCGCCGAGGCGGAACGCTACCGGATCAACGATGCTGTCGGCAGCAAAAGCGACATCGATCTTTTCTCGGTCGGCCTGGTCTATCGGTTCGGCGGGAAAACGCCGGCGCCAGCCCCGCGGGCGGAGGCACCGGCACCTATTGCCGCCGCCCCTGCGCCCCAGCCGGTGGTCGCGCCAGCGCCGGCTCCGCGCTTCGAAAAATATACCTTGTCGGCCAATGAGCTATTTGCATTCGACAGCTCCGAATTGCGGATGCCGCAACCGAAGCTGGACGAAATTGCGAACGCGCTCAGTAGCGATAGCAAGGCGAACAATGTGGTCATTGCCGGCTACACCGATCGTCTCGGGTCCGATAAGTACAACCAGAAGCTGTCAGAGCGCCGTGCTGTTGCGGTGAAAAGTTACCTGACCAGCAAAGGGATCGATGCGAATCGACTGAAAGCAGAAGGCAAGGGCGAGGCAAATCCGGTGGTTGTCTGTAAGGATAAAAAACGCTCCGTACTGATCGAGTGCCTTGCACCGAATCGCCGGGTGGAAGTCGAGCAAATTACGCTCGAACGCCGCGTGCGTTAAGCCAGTACCACGCCGGGAGTCCGCAACAGAATCGCGGGCTTTCGGCAAAAAATGGGCGCAGATCCTGCGCCCATTTTTTTTGGTGGTGCCATGGGGGTCATGGCTCGCATTATTTAATCTGCATACTAACGGACCGCCCCGGCGTTAACGTCGCTAACAGAAATCGGTAGTGTTAGTGCGCGTTTTTGAAAGGATATCTTCAGGCGAAGTAGAACGGCCGTCCCACCGTGTAGCCTTGCGCGAGATCGACACCCATTTCGCGCAGTCGGTTCAGCGTGCCTTCGGTCTCGACGAACTCAGCGATGGTCTGCATGCCCAGCGAGTGGGTGATGTTGTTGATGGCCAGCACAATCTCGTGATTCATCGGCTCGGAGAGCATGTCGCGCACGAATGCGCCATCGATTTTCACATAGTCCACCGGCAGGTGCTTGAGGTAGGCGAAGGAGCACATGCCTGCGCCGAAATCATCGAGCGCAAAACGCAATCCCAGGCCTTTCAGGTCGCGTATGAGTTCCGCCGCCTTGACCAGGTTGGCCACAGCCAGGGTTTCGGTGATTTCAAAACAAATGGTTTCCGGCGGTACTTTGTGCAGCGTCAATTGCTCGCGCACGAATTGCGCAAAACGCGTATCGGCAATGCTCGCCGCTGACAGATTGATGTCGTAGAGCGGCAGCGGCTCGCCTTCGACTTGGGTGTCGCACTCGCGGCGGATGGCCGCGAAGGCGTTTTGCAGCACCCAGCGGTCTATGGCTTGCATCATGTTGTGGCGTTCGGCCGAGGGAATAAAGGCCATGGGCGGCACCAGCTTGCCGTCACGGTCCACCAGGCGCAGCAATAATTCGAAGTGGCGCGTATTGGCGTTGTCGTCATTCAAGCCGGCGATGCGCTGCCGGAACAGGCGGAAGCCATTGCGCTCGATGGCGTCCTGCACGGTTTCCACCATGTTCATATCGGCGCGCGCGCTACCGCTGGCCGGCTTGGCGTGGAAGACGCGAATCTGGTCGCGCCCGCCTTCCTTGGCCGCATAGCAGGCGGTGTCGGCCTGATCCAAGACTTCTTCGGCGCTGGCGGTCGGATCCGACAAGACGACCAGACCGATACTGGCGCCGACATGGAACACCGTGTCGCGCCAGACAAAGCGGAAGTCCGAGACCTCCATGCGGATTGCATTGGCGATACGCAAGGCCTGCTCGACTGGGCAGGCGTGCAGCAGCACAACGAACTCGTCGCCACCCAGGCGCGCCAGCACGTCGCTGGAGCGCACACGGATGCGCAAGGCGGCGGCGATCTGACGCAGGAATTCGTCGCCGGCGGCATGACCGCTGCTGTCGTTGATGAGCTTGAAGCGGTCAAGGTCGATGAACAGCAGCGTATGCTGCTTGCCCGACTCACCACCGGCGGCGATGGCGGCGCGCAATTGTTCCTCGAAGCCGCGACGATTGATGAGCCCGGTCAGCGCATCGTGATTGGCCTGCCAGAATAGTTCCAGCGAAATGCCCTGCGGTACGCTGACATCCTGCATGGCCAGGAAGCTGACACTCTGACGGCCTGAATCCTCGAAGGAACAACTGATATCCAGCACGTGTTCGCCATCGTTGGCGTCGCGCAACACGGCACGCACCGCCGAGCCGGCGGTGGTTTCGCTCAAGAGCTTGTCGAGTTCGATCTGATGGCCGTCGGCGGCGCTGCGCAGTTGAAACACCTCGCCGAAGGGCCGACCCGACATGCGGCGCTGTTCAATGCCGGCGAGCTTGCCGGCGGCGGCGTTGCCGAAAAGAATGTGGCCGGCATCATCAATGCCCACCACGGCGATATCGACGCAGCGCAAGGCCGTTTCGAAGAGTGTGATCTGATCGCGCAGACGATTGCCGCCGAAGTTGTTCCAGGTCAGCCAGCCGCTCAGCGCGCCCACGCCGCCGATGCTGGCGAACCAGAGCATCGCGCCTGGCTCGGTGGCGGGACTCTGCGTAGTCGCCAGAGCGAGGCCACAGGCCAGCAAAGTGGCCACGGCCAAAATACCACGTAGATATAGCTTGAAGTGACCTGTGTTCATCGTTGCTTAATCCGTCAATTTTGGATGAGGTGTAACGCCGATCTGACCTTCCACGCCATCCAGTTCGACGCGCTCGATGCGTGCGAAATGGTCGCTGATCTTGCGGCTGGTGATCTGCACTTGCTGGACGTCTTGTTGGGCCTGGTCAATGTGCGTGGCGAGCTTTTGCATGCGCTCGTCGAAGCGCGCGAAATCCTTGGAGAGTTTGCCCAGCGCGTCCTTGATGATGTGAATTTGGTGGCGTGTTTCCACGTCCTTCAGCACAGCGCGCGCGGTGTTGAGCACCGCCATCAAAGTGGTCGGCGAGACAATCCAGACGCGCTTCTGCATGGCATAGGCCACTACCTCGGGGTGATAGGCGTGGATCTCCGCGAACACCGCCTCCGCCGGCACGAACATCACGGCGCCGTCCGAGGTTTCGTTGGCGATGATGTACTTGGAACTAATGGCATCGACATGCCGCTTGAGGTCGGCGCGAAAGGCGGACTGCGCCAGGCGGCGGTCGGTCTCGCCTGATCCGGCCTCGAACATGCGATGGTAGTTTTCGAGTGGAAACTTGGAATCCACTGCGACCATGCCAGTTGGCTGGGGCAGCTTCAACACACAGTCGGCACGGGTGCCGTTGCTCAGGGTGTATTGAAACTCGAAACCATCGGGCGGCAGAATGTTTCGCACCAGGCTTTCAAGCTGCACTTCACCAAAAGCGCCGCGCGCCTTCTTGTCGCCCAACAACTCTTGCAGGCTGACAACATTGGTGGTGAGGCCGTCAATTTTCTTCTGCGCTTCGTCGATAGTGGCCAGCCGCGCCATGACGCTGACAAAAGTCTCGTTGGTTTTCTTGAAGCCTTCATCCAGCCGCTCGCTGACGCGCCCGCTGATCTGCTCCAGACGCTCATTGATGGTGCGCGTGAGCGCCTCGATGCTCTGCGCCAACTGCGCCGTCGCCTGGCCCAGGCCGGATTGCAGCAACTCGCGGTCGGCCCGCGCTTGTTCCGAGAGGCGCGTCAGCATGGCTTCGCGCTGCTCCGCCAAAGCCTTTTGCAAGGCCAGGTTCAGGGACTGGATGGTTTCGCGCGTTTGCGTCAGTTCGGCGGCGGTGGAGGCTCGTAATCTTTCGGTGGATTCGCCGTTGAGAGAACTCAGGCGATCGCTCTGCTTGAGCAAAGCGTCTTGGAGATCGGCTAGCGTCGACTGACGCTGCTGAGAATGCAACTGCTCGAGCAGATAGGGCAGCGCCTTCGTCGCCGCGTGCAGCACAGCGATACGCCAGATAACGAAAACAAGCGCTGCCGCGACGCAAACCGCCGCCGCAGTCGTCCAAATATCAGGCATGACCCCCTCGCGTCCCCTGCGGAGCTACATCGCACGAGCTTCTTGCCCCGGTGTCGATGCTGCAGCGGCTGTATTTCTTATTTGAAAAAAGTATATCAGTCGTGACACACAGTGCCTATGACTTTCGTCAAGAATTGAATCTCAAGAACACGATACTGTTGCGTGAATCCGACGCTAGGGCGTGTTCTCTTTCATTTCGGATGCGTTGCTTCCCAATGCGTTGGCTGCGGCGTTGCACGCCTTGTCGAGGGAATGACCATACAGCGCGAGCCACGCCTTGCCTTGAGACCAAAAACGCCCGTTCGCACCGATAAATTGAATGAGAACACGCCCTAGGCCAAAGCCCGCAAGCTTTGAATGGCCGGGGTGCGCAAGCTGCGCCGCGTGCCCAGCAAGCCGGCCAGCGTCACGCCGAGCACGCCACCGGCTATGCCTATGGGCAGCGCCTGCCAGGCCAGCACATAGGGCAGATGGAAAACGAAGCGACCGATCAAGCTGCTGATGAGTGTCGCGCCGAAACCGCCCACCAAGCCGGCGACCACGCCCAGACCGGCGAACTCCGTGATAAGCGCTGCGCGTAACTGTCGGTCGCGTGCGCCCAGCGTGCGCAACACCGCCAGCTCGTAGGCGCGCTCGTCGTGCGTCGATTCCAGTGCGGCATACAGCACCGCCAGTCCGGCGAGGAGAGAAAACGCAAAGACGAACTGCACCGCTTGCGCCAACTGATCCATCATCGTTTTAAACTGGCGCAATACAGCGGCGACGTCGATCACTGTGATATTGGGATAGGCAGCGACCAGTTCATTGACAAACTTGATCTCCTGATCCGACGGCATCGCGGGCAGATGGAAGCTGGTGATGAAGCTGGTCGGATAAGGCGCCAGCAATTGCGGCGTGGCAATGACAAAGAAATTCACGCGCATGGAATCCCAATCCAGCTTGCGCAGCGAGGTGATCTTCGCTTCCACACGCTGACCGGCGATGTCATACACCAGACTGTCACCGAGCTTGAGACGCAACGTTTCGGCCAGGCCCTGCTCGACGGAAAGTTGCGCCGGATTGCTGGCGACATCATCGAACCAGCGTCCCGCGCTGACGGAATTTCCCGATGGCAACTCGCTCATCCAAGACATATTGAACTCGCGCTCGACCAGCCGTTGGGCGCGCTCTTCCGCGTAGTCCGCTGCCGCGACCGGACGGCCATTCACCGCCACCAGCCGCCCACGTATCATCGGCAACAGCGTTGGGTCGGCGATGCCGCGCGCCGCAAAAAAGGTACGCAGCGGCTCACGCTGTTCCGGCTGGATGTTGAAGACAAAGCGATTGGGCGCATCAGGCGGCAAGCTGCGCTGCCAGCTTGCCAGCAAATCGTCGCGCGCCAGCGTCAGCAACAACAGCGCCGTAATGCCCAAACCCAGCGCCACCGCCTGCACCATGCTGCTGCCGCGTCGCCGTACTAGCGAGGCCAGGCCATAACGCCAGCCGGCGCCACCCATGCCCCCGACACTGCTATGGACGCGCAACCGCGCGGCCGCGCCCAATGCCAGACGCGCCACCAAAGCGTAAATCGCCACCGCCACCGCGAAGAGACCCAAGACCCACAAGCCCATCGCCACATCGCCGGCCATCCACAGCATCAACCCGGCCAGCACCAGCGCGCCGGCCGCATAGCTGCTCCAGGCCAGTGGTTCGGCGCCTACCCATTCCCGTCGCAAGACACGTATCGTCGGCACATTGCGCAAACGCAGCAACGGCGGCAGCGCAAAACCGCCGATCAAGGCCAAGCCTAGGCCCAGGCCATGCGCGAAGGGTCGCCAGGAGGGTGGCGGCAAGGGCGTGGTGAGCAGCGTGGACAGCAACGCTTGCAAGGCCAACTGCGCGACATAGCCGGCGACACAACCCAGCACCGAAATAACGACCCCGAAGAGCAGAAATTCGCCAAGGAATATGCGCACGATCTGCCCTTCGCTGGCGCCCAGGCAGCGCATCACGGCGCAGCCATCGAGGTGCCGCTGCATGAAGCGTCGCGCCGCCAGCCCAACAGCAACGGCGGCAAGAATCACGGCCAAGAGCGCCGCCAGGCGCAGGAATTTCTCGGCGCGCTCCAGCGCGTTTTTCACTTCGGGGCGCGCGTTGTTGATGTCTTCCAGGCGCTCGCCGCGCTTGAGGCGGGCGTCGGCCCACTTCTGGAATGTCGCGATATCACTCGCTTCGCCGGCGAAATGCAGGCGCCAGGTGGCGCGACTGCCCGCCTGCAAGAGTTGCGTCGCCGGCAGGTCGGCAATGTCCATCATCAGACGCGGCGCGATATTGAAGAAATTCATGCCGCGATCCGGCTCCTGCGTCAGCACCGCGCCGACCGTCAAGCGTGCATTACCTAAACTCAGCGTGTCGCCGGTCTTCACGCCCAGCGCGGCCGTCAGGCGTTCATCCAACCACACCGTGCCGCGCGCCGGTGTCGATTGCGTCGCGGCATCCGGTGCGTTGAGTGTGGGCGCGCTGCGCAAGCTGCCTCGCAGCGGATAGCCGGGCCGCACCGCCTTGATTTCGGCCAGCTGGCTACTGCTGTCGTGCGCCGCCATACTAGGAAAGCTGATGCTCTCGTTGATGCGCAAGCCCAGGCGCTCCGCCTCTTGCCGGTATTCATCGGCCCAAGGGTGATCCGCGATGAGCAGCAAGTCGCCACCCAGCAGTTGATGCGCCTCCTGCGCCAGGGCGCGACTCAAGCGGTCGGTGAAGAAATTGACGCTGGTGAGGCTCGCCACCGCGATGAGTAAAGCCAGCGCGAGTAGCCGTAACTCGCCCGCGCGAAAATCGCGGCGCAGCATTTGCCAGGAAAGATGCCAGGCGTTCATTGCGGTAACCGCCAAGACGCCAAGGGTGCCAAGTTGTTTGAGAAGATCAATCCAGCACTCTGCCGAACGAAGTTACTTCCAAATGTTGGTGACAATGTTGTCTTGGCGCTCTTGGCATCTTGGCAGTTCATCATTGCAATTCCCTCAGCTTTTCTATCGCCTGCTCCACCCTATCCACAGCGATGACCTCGATCCCTTTGATGGCATGTTTGGGTGCGTTGGATTTGGGAATCAGGGCATGGGTGAAGCCCAGTTTGGCGGCTTCTTTCAAACGCTCCTGGCCACGCGGCGCGGGACGGATTTCGCCGGCCAGGCCGACTTCGCCGAAGGCCACCAGTTTGCGCGGCAGTGGCCGGTTGCGCAACGAGGAGACGATGGCCAGCATGACGGCGAGGTCCGCCGCCGGCTCGCTGATTTTCACGCCGCCCACGGCATTTACGAACACATCCTGATCGAAGCAGGCGATGCCGGCATGGCGATGCAAGACCGCCAGCAACATGGCCAGACGGTTCTGCTCCAGGCCCACGCTCAAGCGGCGCGAACTGGGCGCATGCGCTTCATCCACCAGCGCCTGGATTTCCACCAGCAGCGGCCGCGTGCCTTCTTGCGTCACCATCACACAAGAGCCGGCGACTTGGCTCTCGTGATGTGAAAGAAACATGGCGGATGGATTGGACACACCGCGCAGGCCCTTGTCCGTCATGGCGAACACACCCAACTCATTCACCGCACCGAAACGGTTCTTACAGGCGCGCACGAGGCGGAAGCTCGAGTTAGGATCGCCTTCGAAATACAGCACCGTATCGACGATATGCTCCAGCACGCGCGGCCCGGCCAGCGCGCCTTCCTTAGTGACATGGCCGACAAAAATAATGCAGGTGCCAGACTGCTTGGCGTAGCGCGTCAGTTGCGCCGCGCATTCGCGCACTTGCGCCACCGAGCCGGGTGCGGATTGCAAGGCGTCGGAATACAGCGTCTGGATCGAATCCATGACCGCGATGCGCGGCTTGTGCTCGGCCAGGGCGGCAAGTATTTTTTCGAGATGAATCTCGGTGAGTAGCTGCAAGTGGCCGACATCGAGTTGCAGCCGCTGCGCGCGCAGCGCCACCTGTTCGCCCGACTCCTCACCCGTCACATAGAGCGCGCTGTTGCCAGCGGCGAGTAAGGAGAGCGCTTGCAACAGCAGCGTCGACTTGCCTATACCCGGATCGCCACCTATCAACACCACCCCACCGGCAACGAGCCCACCGCCCAGCACGCGGTCGAACTCCTCGATCCCCGTCGCGATACGCGATTCGGCGCGCGGGCTGATCTCGGCCAGACGTTGCAACTTGCCGGTGCCGGCGATGGCGGAAAAGCGATTCGTCGCGGCAGTTTCCGCCAAGGTTTCGACGAGGGTGTTCCAGGCGTTGCAATGCGGGCATTGACCCTGCCACTTGGAAAGCTGTCCGCCGCACTCGGTGCAGGTGTAGATGGATTTCTGTTTGGCCATGAGCGCAGTTTAGTGGAACACCAGGCTCAACGAGCGAGCCTATCGTGAGGCAACAGCCGATTTATTCTTTCTCAACAAACGGCACGCGGGGCGCCACGGCGCACAGCAGTTCATAACTCACCGTCCCGGCGGCTGCGGCAACTTCGTCCACAGACAATCCCTCGCCCCACAGTACAACCTGCGAGCCGATGACGGCCTTGGGCAGGCCGGTGAGGTCCACGGTAATCATATCCATTGAGACGCGTCCCACAGTGCCAGTGCGTTTGCCATCCACCAGCACCGGCGTGCCGGTCGGTGCGTGGCGCGGATAGCCGTCGCCATAGCCGCAGGCGACGACGCCGATGCGCATGGCCTTTTCAGCAATGAATTGCCCGCCGTAGCCGACGCGGTCGCCCGCCTGCAATTCCTGAACGGCGATGAGTTCGCTGGTGAGTGTCATCACCGGCCGCAAGCCCAGGCTTTCGGCGCTGGCCAGCTCGGGATACGGTGAAGCGCCGTACAGCATGATGCCCGGACGCGCCCAGCCGGTACGGGTCTCCGGAAAACGCAGCAGTGCGGCCGAGTTGGCCAGGCTGAGCGGGCACTGGCAAGCAGCCGTCACGCTACGGAAGCGCGTAAGTTGCGCGACGATGCCCGTTTGCGTATCGGCGTCGGCGAAATGCGTCATCAGGGTGATGCCCGCCACTTGCGGCGCACCGGCCAGGGCGTTTAGCACCGGCTGAAACTCGGCGGCGGAAAAACCCAGCCGGTTCATACCGGAGTTGAGCTTGAGGTAGACCGGCAGACGGCTGGGCAAAGCAATCGCCAGCAAAGCTTCCACTTGCGCCAGGGTGTGCAGCACCGGCGTAAGACGATATTCGGCATATAGCGGCAACTCGTCAGCAGAGAAAAAACCTTCGAGCAACAAGATGGGCTGTTGGATACCGGCCTCGCGCAAGGCGATGGCGTCGGCAACATCGAGTAGGCAAAAACCGTCGGCAAGATTTGCCAGCGCCCGTGCCGCCCGCCGCATGCCGTGGCCGTAGGCGTGGGCCTTGATGACGGCCCACAACTTGGCGCCGTCGGCGTTATGGCGCGCGACAGCAAAATTGCTACGCAGTGCGGATAAATCGATGGTTGCGCGAATCGGCCTGGTCATGCGTTTCCAGCGGCCGATGCTTGTAGTCTGGGCTTGGCAAAGGCCACGAAAGCGTTAACCAGACGCGAGCGGAATTTTTCTCTCGGATAGACCAAGGACAACACGCGATTCAGGCGGGGATTGAGTGGAATCGCGACCAGATCTCCCAAGCGCTGCTCCTGCTCCACGGCGGATTTCGACAGGATGGCATATCCCAGTCCGGTGGCTACCACACCCTTAATGAAGGCCGGGCTATTCAGTTCGATCACCATATTAAGGCTGCCTGGCGCAATGCCGTTTTCTTGGAAATAATTATCCGTCAATTCGCGTGTACCCGAGCCCTGTTCGCGGCTTACAAACGCCAGCGGCAGCAGTTCTTGCGGCGTCACTTCGTCGCGCTTTGCGAGTGGAAAGTCGGGAGCGCAAATCGCTTGTAGTTCGTCTTCGCAGCATACCTCATAGTGAAGGCTGGCGAGGTGGGTCGGCCATTCGATGAGGCCGATATCCAGGGTATGTTCCATGACACGGCCCTCCACTGCGGCGCAGGTGCCAACAACGATGCGTGGCTTGACTTCCGGATGCAGGGCTTTGAACTCGCCGACCAGGCGCGGCAGCGTGAATTCGGCAATGGTGGTACTGGCGCCGATGAGTAGCGGGCCGCCAACCTGGCCGGTCAGTTCCCCCATACGAACATCGAGTTCTCCAGAAAGACCTAGTATTTTCGAGGCGTACTCGTAAACAATCTCGCCAGCGGCCGTCAAAGCGATGCGGCCGCTGCCGCGCTCAAACAGGCGGACGTCAAAATACTCCTCCAGTTGCTTGACCTGGAAGGTAACGGCCGGCTGGGTCATGAACAGTGACTCCGCCGCCTTGGTAAAGGACAGGTGCCGTGCAACGGCGTGGAATACCTGCAACCTTCGGTCTGCCATGGCCAGTTCCTCCTATTTTAATTATAGCGCCAGCCATAAGCAGATTTTATGCCCGAACGATAGCCCTCCTCCTGTGCGCCGGCCCGATGCGCCGACGAACACCGGCACAAAACAAAATAACAGCAAATCAAGCGTTTCCGAAACACTTCGGCGTTCATGGTATAAAGTCGCGACCCAGTGCTCTGCTCATATCGTGAGTCGCCCTGCGGCACTTACGGACAGGAATTCGGCTCTTACCGCTCAATGAATCGCGGCTTTTACATCATCATGGCGGCGCAGTTTTTTTCCGCGCTGGCCGACAATGCCCTGCTAATCGCATCCATCGCCCTGTTGCGCGAACTGCATGCTCCGGACCAATACGAGCCCCTGCTCAAGCTGTTTTTCACCATCTCCTATGTCGCTCTGGCGGCCTTCGTTGGCGCCTTCGCCGACTCCATGCCCAAGGGCCGGGTGATGTTCATCAGCAATACCGTGAAAGTCGTCGGTTGTTTCACACTGCTTTTTTCGACCGTGCCGATGTTGAATTTTCTCGGCTTGCCGACCTACATCTACCCGCTGACCTCATATGCCATTGTAGGTCTAGGCGCCGCCGCCTACTCCCCGGCGAAATACGGCATCCTGACCGAATACCTGCCACACGACAAACTGGTCATCGCCAACGGCTGGATCGAGGGGCTGACCGTCAGCGCCATCATTCTCGGCACCGTGCTCGGTGGCATCCTCATCAGCCCAAGTGTAAGCGGCATGCTGCTTTCTTCGACGTTGCTCAATGACAAAACATCTATCAATTCCGCGCCTGAAGTGGCGATTCTGGTTATTTCCAGCTTGTATTGCGTCGCTGCGCTGTTCAACCTCTACGTGCCGCACACCCGCGTCGACCACAAGCCGCTGCATAAAAACCCGATCTACCTGATACATGACTTCCGGCACAGCGTGAAACTGCTTTGGCGCGACAAGCTCGGGCAGATATCTCTCGCTGTAACGACGTTGTTCTGGGGCGCCGGCGCCACACTGCAATTCATCGTGCTGAAGTGGGCCGATAAAGCGCTTGGCCTGCCACTGGACCAGGCCTCTGTGCTTCAGGGCGTGTTCGCCGTCGGTGTGGCCATCGGCGCAGTTCTCGCGGCCCGACTGGTCGCGCTGGAAAAATCAATCAAGGTGCTCTCGGTGGGTATCGCCATGGGCTTCGTCGTAATGGGCATGAACCTCGTCACCTCAGTACCAGTGGCGCTGATGATGATGGTGGTGGTCGGCGCCATGTCGGGCTTTTTCGTTGTACCGATGAACGCCTTGTTACAACATCGCGGCCACATCCTGATGGGCGCGGGTCACTCCATCGCGGTACAGAACTTCAACGAGAACGCCAGCATCCTCATCATGCTGGCCTTTTACGCATTGCTGCTCTACCTCGACATGTCGGTCTATACGGTGATCGTGATTTTCGGCGTCTTCGTCATCGTCAGCATGCTCCTGGTGGCCCTGTGGCACCGCCGCAACATGCGAGACCATGGTGAGGAATTGCAGACCTTGTTGGCGGCGGCGCGTAGCGTCAATGTGCCCCACTGAGGCGGCGCAACGAGTCAAATAATCAAAGCACCACCGGTCGGTCCGGCAGTTCGTTGTTGCCGCCACCTTCAGAGGGAAAATGCCGCGCCAACCGGCTGCCGATCTCCTCAATAGCGGTCAAAGTGCCGGCTTCGAAATCGCCGCGCGCAAACGCCTGTTCCATGCGCCGGCAGACGGCGTCCCAGTCGGCTTGCGGCACACGCGCTGCGATGCCTCGGTCAGCGAGAATTTCCACACGCCTATCGACCAGTTGAACGTAGATCAAGACGCCGCTGTTGTCTTCGGTATCCCAAACCCGTAATTGCGAAAAAACCTCGGCCGCGCGGCTACGCACCGTCTGCCCGCGCAACAAGGCGGCCAACGGCAGATCAGCCTCGACGGCAAAACGCAATTCACCCCGATGGGTTTTTTCCGAGCGAGCGATAGCCGCCTCAATGGCCGCCAAGCTGCGGGCCGGGTAAGCAACCCGGATGCGCCAATGCGGCGTGAGCAAATGTTTGAATAGGCGCTTGATTTGCATCACCAGTTCCCCGACGCGCCGCCGCCACCGAAATCGCCACCGCCGCCTGAGAAGCCGCCGCCCCCTGACGAGCCGCCCCATCCGCCGCCGCCGATGCCACCCATGCCACCCATACCGCCGCCGCGCCCGCCGGAGAGCAGCGCAAAAAAGAACACCAACACCGCCGCGACCAAGGCGGAGAACGCCGATGCCGTAACAAGCCAAGCCAACCCGCCGACGATGCCGGCGGTGGTGGTTGACCCACCCAAGCGCCCCATGACGCGGCTCAAGATGCCTCCCAGCACCGTGGCGACAACGAGACCAATAACCAGCCAATTGCCGTAATCCGGACTCCCGCCCTGTCGGTCATTGCTGGCGGCGCGTGGCGGCGACAAGGCCTCGCCTTGGATCACGCTTTCGATGCGTGCGACGCCGTCACGCAATCCGCCGTAGAAATCGCCCGCCTTGAAACGCGGCCCGATCACCTCCGCGACGATGCGTTTGGCGATGGCGTCCGGCAGCGCGCCCTCCAAGCCGCGCCCCACCTCAATCCGTAGCTTGCGGTCGTTCTTGGCAACCAGCACGATCACGCCATCATCAACGCCTTTGCGACCGATTTTCCAGGCTTCAGCGACGCGGATGGCGTACTGCTCTATGGTCTCCGGCTGCGCGGTGGGGACGATCAGGATGGCGATCTGGCTGCCTTGCGCCCGCTCGAACTGGGCGAGATTGCCCTCCAGCGCCGCCGCCTGTTCGGCACTCAAGGTGGCGGTCAAGTCGGTGACGCGCGCCTTGAGCGGCGGCACGAAGACCTCATCCGCCGCCGACCCCAACAACGCAAAAAACGCCAAGCCTATGGCTGCGAAGAATCGCCGCATCGCCCTAAGCGTGGCAGTGTGCACCGGATTACTTGCCAGCCGGGGCAAGCGCTGGCGGCGCCGCGTTATCGAACTTGATGGTAGGCGGTGTGGAGATGGCCTTCTCATCCTCGACCGTAAAATTCGGCTTGGTCTTATAACCGAAAATCATCGCCGTCAGGTTGTTGGGGAACACGCGCACGGTGGTGTTGTACTCCTGCACCGCCTTGATGTAGCGGTTGCGCGCCACGGTAATGCGGTTTTCCGTGCCTTCAATCTGCGCCTGCAAATCGCGGAAATTGGCGTCGGCCTTGAGTTGCGGATAATTCTCCGCCACCACCAGCAGACGCGACAGCGCGCTGGACATGCCGGCCTGGGCCTGCTGGAACTTGGCGAAGGCTGCCGGATCGTTGATCAACTCGGGGGTGGCCTGGATGCTGCCTACCTGTGCGCGCGCCTCGGTGACGCGGGTCAGCACCTCTTTCTCGTGCGATGCATAGCCTTGTACGACGGCTACAAGATTCGGCACGAGATCGGCGCGGCGCTTGTACTGGTTGAGCACTTCGGACCAGGCGCCATTCACCTGCTCATCCTGCGTTTGGAACTGGTTGTAACCGCAACCGGACAACAAACTGGCCAGGACAGCCAGCAGCACCATCAATTTGACACGCATGGATCTTCCTCCTATTGGAAATCGCCCACCGCATATGTGGGCGAGAAAGCGTTATTCAAGCGGTCTGCGAGCGAGCCGGAACGCACTGCAAACTTTCCATCGTCCGCCGCGCGAAACATAGATCCTCCCAGGCCTTGGCTTTGTCGTTCAGGGTGCGCAGCAGGTACGCCGGATGGTAAGTCACAATCATCGGTATCCCGCGAAAATCGAACAATTTGCCGCGCGCAGCACCGACCTTCACCTCGTCATCCAGTAAAGATTCCGCCGCCGGCTTGCCCAGCGCCACGATCAGCTTGGGTTGCAGCAATTCAATCTGCCGCAGCAGATAAGGAAAGCAGGCGGCGATCTCGCCCTTCTCCGGCGTGCGGTTGCCGGGCGGACGGCATTTCACGGTGTTGGCGATATAAACACCTTGCCCGCGCTTGAGCTGTATGGCCGCCAACATCGCATCTAACAGCTTACCGGCCTGGCCGACAAAAGGCTCGCCGCGCTCATCTTCTTCGGCACCCGGTCCTTCACCGACGAAGAGCCAGTCGGCGGCGACATCGCCCACGCCCAACACCGCCTGTTTACGCTGTTCGCACAGGGCGCAGGCGCGGCATGCGGCGACGCCGGTTTTCAGCTCATCCCAGTTCAGGTTGGCGATGCGGCCTGCGCGCTCGTCGTCAGCGCCGACGATGGCGGTCATAGGCGCGGCGGCCTCGATGAGGGCGGCCTCGGTGGAAATCGTGTCTTGCGCAGGCTGTGGCAGCGCCAACCCAACAGGCTCGCGCCGCCGCCACAAAGGCGCCAAGCCCATTTCACGCAGCACTTGCTCGCGTCGCGTCATGACAAGCTCGCCGCCATGACCAGCGCATCCTCGCGTCCGACCGCCGCCGCGTAATAGTCTTTGCGCTGACCGATATCGGTAAAGCCGCAGCGACGATAGAGTCCGGCGCCGGCCTGATTAGAGCGGCGCATTTCGAGCAACATGCGCTGCGCGCCATGCGCGCGCGCCGCTGAAAACAAGTGCGTCATCATGAGCATGCCGTAGCCGTGCCGCTGCCAGGCTGGCTTGACGGTGATATTCAGCAGATGCGCTTCATCGAGCACCAACAGCATCACGGCATAGCACACCAGCACGCCATCCACGTGGCACACCCAGGCGCTATAGCCCGCGGCCAATGAGTCGCCAAAGTTGGCGCGTACCCAGGGAAAGGCGTGCGCCTCCTGTTCGGTGGCCAACACGGTATCGACGTCATCGATACGCATCGGGGCTATGCGCGGCAGCGCGTTCATGACGGCGCTCACGCCTTGCCCCCGCGCGCCATGCGCTCGGCGGTGGTCAACGCCACCTTGTCGCGCACATACAGCGGCAAGGCCAGTGCCGCATCGACCGCCTCACCACGTGCGTAGCGTAACGCGGCCAGGCGCGCCACTGCGCCAGCGCGCGGCACGGCAGTGGCGTCGATGTCCGTCACATTGACGAGTCGCGCCGCCAAGGCCGCCGCATAAACCGCAAAACCGTTGCCACAACCGCGCCAACCGTCACCTGCTGGCACCGGCGCCAGCGCCGGCGCGGCCACCGTCGGGGCAATCAAGATACTCACATCGCCTTCAGCGACCCGATAAGCCGCACAATAAACTTCATTCATTCGCGCATCGACGCAGGCATAAACCAAAGCCGTACCGGCATCCAGCGCCAGCGCTTCCAGACTGCAAATACCGATGACCGGCGCAGCCACGCCTAAGGCTAGCCCTTGCGTCACGCCGCAGGCCAGACGCAGGCCGGTAAATGAGCCAGGGCCGGCGCCAAAGGCAAAAACATCCATGGCTGCCAGCGCCAGCCCAGCGTCCGCCAGTAGCGTCTGAACCAGCGGCAATACACGGTCAGAGTGATTCACGCCGCGCTCGCCGGCGCGCTCGATGAGCTGGCCGCCATGCAGCAGCGCAACGGAAATCAAGTCGGTGGAAGATTCGATGGCGAGGATGTTCACCTGCCGGATTTTACCTGAGTGACCCCGCACTTGACGCAGGCGATTGCGAGCTGTGCGGGCGTTGTGCTATTAGCTACTGCGGAGCCGCGTCACGCTGGCGATTTTCAATCAACCCGAGGATGCACCATGACACACACCTTCGAAGTGCGGCTGGCGGCGCTGGAAGCGCAAACCCAGGCGCTGGCCGACAAGCAAGCCATTACGGATGCGATCTATCGCTATTGCCGCGCCCTCGATCGCCTCGATCAGGCGCTGTGCGCCACGGTCTTCCATGAAGATGCCACGGTGGATTACGGCGCGGCGATCTATCAGGGGTCGATCGCTAACTTCCTGCCTTTTGCCATGCAGTTTCAAGGCGCCATGCGCGAAACCCAGCATTGCGTCAGCAACATCCTTATCGAACTCAACGGCGATGCCGCCTTTTCCGAGGCCTATATTTACGCCTATCACGTCCATGAAAAGGACGGCGCGCCATACGAACTCATCGTCGGGGCGCGTTACCTAGACTTGTTCGCGCGACGCGACGGCATTTGGCGCATTGCCCGTCGCACCGAGGTCATAGATTGGGGGCAGGAACGCGTATTGACTGATGAATGGCTGGCGCGTAACCCCGGCCTGCTACGCGGCACGCACAACACCGCCGACCCGCTGTATGCGTTGAAGGCGCAATTTGATCGCTGATCGGTTCGCCATCGTAACGCGCGCTGATGTCCTTCCCACGCTGCGGATGGCCAGCGTTTTGCGATAAGCGTCGCCATGTCACCGCTTGCGCGAGTCGGTCAGACTCGCACGGCTACTTCAGGCGCTTGGCGGTGTATTCGTCCTCGATGTTGTCGCGGAAAAAACTCCACATCGAGCTTGAGGATGCCAGGCGTCGGAACGTCTCTGCCGTCACAGCCGCATATTCAACAACCTTGCCATCATCCAACTCCACCCGCAACACCCGCGTGCCAGCATCGTGACCGATGGCGCGCAGCTTGCCGCCATTGACTTTCTTCATATCCATAATCGAACTCCCCTGCCATATTCGCTTACTTCAACAACGACTACTTTGTAGCCTCGCCCCTCGATGAATTCGGAAACCGAAGTTCGAATCGCGTCACGCCCAACTCGGAATGAGCAAAGGCATCGCCACCGTGGGCACGCATGATGGACTGTGTGATTGCCAATCCGAGGCCGGCGCCATCGCTTGAACGATGGCGGGATGCCTCGGCACGATAGAAGCGATCGAAGAGTCGGGGCAGATGCTCGGCGGCGATGGTGTCTCCGGTGTTTTCCACAGAGAGCAGGGTCGCCGATTCGTCGGTGCTGTCGATGCTGTCGATGCGTACGGTGACACTCCCGCCGGCCGGCGTATGCCGCACCGCGTTCGATAGCAGGTTGTTGATGGCCCTGCGCAACATCAAGCGGTCGGCGGAGATCATGCCATCGCCAATCAAGGTCAAGCGTATGTGCTTTTCCTCGGCCAACGCCTCATAGAACTCGAACACGCCACTGACTTCTGCGCGCAAGTCGATCTCCTCCCGGCTGGGAACGATCAGGAGATTGTCGGACTTGGCGAGAAATAGCATGTCTGACAACATGCGCGACAGACGTTCGAACTCTTCCGCATTGGAAGCCAACACATCCCGGTATTCATCGGGCGTTCTGGAGCGGGAAAGAATGACCTGCGTCTGGGTCAGCAGGTTGCTGACCGGCGTGCGCAGTTCATGGGCGAGATCGGAAGAAAAATCAGACAGGCGTCGGAATGAGGCTTCCAGCCGCGCCAGCATTGCGTTCAAGCTTTCGGCGACCTCGGCCAGTTCCACCGGAATCGCGGCGACCGACAGCCTATGGTGCAAACTGTTGGCGGTGATCTCGGCTGCTTCTTGCCGGATATCCCGCAGCGGCGCCAGGCCGCGACGCGCCGCTGCCCAGCCCAGGAAACCGCTGATCAGCGCGGCCAGTCCCACTACCGACCAAAGCGTCGTGCGGAACGACGTCATGAAATGGATATGGTTGGACATGTCGGTTGCAATTGCGACGATGGCCTGAGGAACCTCTTGCATACCGGTGGCCACGGTCGCCGACATGCCGCGATAGTGCCGTCCCTGCGCGTCCATCCACATCGTAGGTTGCGCCTTCTTGCCCTGCTCCACGGCCATGAACGAGGACGGCAAGGCGTTTTCGCCGCTGGCAAACAAACGGCGGCCGTCCGGCGTCGAGACGCTGACGATTAATCCTTGGTGCCCCACCAACGCATCGTCCAGGTGTTGCCTCAAGGCATCGAGCGCCTGGCCGCTATCGTCTTTCTCCAGCGCGTGCTGAACCAGCGCCAGCTTGCCGGTGAGCAACTCCATATCCAGCTCTTCAAAATGCCGTTCCAGTAGCGCGCCGACGATCAAGCCCAGCAGCAGCAACACCGTCGTCGATACCGCCGCGAATAGCAGCGTCAGGCGAAACGTGATGGACTTACCGCCGATCAAGCGCACTCGGGCGCCTCCAGCACATAGCCCATGCCACGCACAGTGTTGATGAGTTTGGGCTCGAAGCCATCATCGACTTTCGCACGCAGCCGCCGGATAGCCACCTCGATGACATTGGTGTCGCTGTCGAAATTCATATCCCAGACCTGTGACGCAATCAGCGAGCGCGGCAGGACCTCGCCCTGGCGCCGCAACAGCAGCTCCAGCAAGGCGAACTCCTTGGAAGTCAGTTCGATGCGCTTGCCTGCACGGATGACGCGCCGGCGCATCAGGTCCAGCTCCAGGTCGGCAGCGCGCAGGAATTCCGCCTCCTTGCTTTTGCCGCCGCGCCGCAGCAGGGTGCGCACACGTGCCAGGAATTCGGAAAATGCGAAGGGCTTCACCAGATAATCGTCCGCGCCGAGTTCCAGCCCTTTGACGCGGTCGTCGACACTGTCTCTAGCTGTTAAAAACAGTACCGGCATATCCTTGCCCGCGCGACGTATGCCTTGCAGCACTTGCCAGCCATCCATGCCGGGCAGCATCACATCAAGCACCGCCAGGTTATAGTCCTCGTTCAAACCGGCATGTAAACCGTCGAGGCCATTGCGCACCAGGTCGACCACGAAGCCGGCTTCAGATAAGCCCTGCTTCAAATAATCGCCCGTCTTGGGCTCATCTTCGACTACCAAAATTTTCATGTCGCGTTTTTAAGCACCATCGAGACAGTGGGGCCGTTTCAACGCCATTCTGCGCCGGCTGAGCCTAGCCGCCGACAAGATTACTGAAATGTAATCGTCAGGTCAGTTTTTGGTTACGCCGTTGGGGTGACAATGCCTTACCACGATCCCACGTACGAACATGAAACCAATATTGACCGGCGCCCTGGGCGCACTGCTGCTGGCTCTCGCGACAACGGCCATCGTACTTTATGCCGGCATCCCCAATGCGGCCGCCGACGCGCCGCACGCTGACGTTGTATTGCGCTTGATCGAGTGGACGCGCGAACGGTCCATTGCCCGGCGCATTGTCGATATCACCCCACCGGGCGATCTGGCCGATGCCGATCGCATACGTCGCGGCGCCGGCAACTATGCCGCCATGTGCGCAGAATGCCATCTCTCGCCCGGCGCACCCGACTCCGAAATCCGCCGAGGCCTCTACCCCGTGCCGCCCAATTTCAGTCTGCCCGCCACAACGGTGAGCAACGCCGAGCCTGCCGCCGCGCGACGATTCTGGATCATCAAGCACGGCATCAAAGCGTCCGGCATGCCAGCCTGGTCCAAGGGCGGCATGCAAGACGCAGCTATCTGGGATGTGGTCGCCTTTCTTGGGGTACTCCCCTCATTGAGCGCCGCGCAATATCGCCAGCAAGTCGCCGCGAGCGACGGACATCAGCATGGCAACATGCCACAAGCTATGCAGCCAGCAATAGCGCCGCATCATGCCGATTCGGCACACGGGTCCAAACCGCACACTCACACGCATTGATCTCCCGGAGGCACTGTCATGGACGACGCTGTTACCTCACCCACGCATGAACACGGACATGAGCATCATCACCCTGACACTGCACCGGCACCTGTGGCGGCCGCCGGCACCGACCCCGTCTGCGGCATGCAGGTGAAGCCGGACTCGCCGCACCAGACCACACACGCCGGCACGCTTTATCGCTTTTGCAGCGACAAATGCAAAGCGAAGTTCGATGCGGATCCGGCGCATTACGCCCATCCGCCATCGCCGCCGACAGAAGCATCCGGCGCCGCCAAACCGGGCGTTCAATACACCTGCCCCATGCACCCGGAAATCATCCGCGATGCGCCGGGCAGTTGTCCCAAGTGCGGCATGACCTTGGTGCCCATCGCAGGTGGCGGCGCAGCCGACGACTCAGAATTGCGCAACCTCACGCGGCGCCTCTGGGTTGGTATCGCGCTGTCGGTGCCGCTGGTGATACTGGCGATGTCGCCCATGGTCGGCATCCAAAATCCCTTTGGCTTGCAACCGCGACCACGCGGCTGGATCGAGTTTGTGCTGGGCACGCCGGTCGTGCTGTGGGTCGGCTGGCCTATCCTGGTCAAATTCTGGTTCTCTCTGATCCATCGCGCGCTGAACATGTACACCCTCATCGGCCTGGGCGTGGGGCTGGCTTATTTGTTCAGCCTGGCTGCGGTGTTTTTCCCCAACCTGTTTCCAGCCGAGTTCCGCGAGCACGACGGCGCCGTAGGCACTTATTTCGAGGCGGCGGCGGTCATCGTCACGCTGGTGATGCTCGGTGACGTGTTGCAATTGCGCGCTATGGGCAAAACCAGTCAGGCGATTCAGCAACTCCTGAAACTTGCGCCCAATCTCGCCTGGCGTGTGCGCGACGACGGCAGCGAGGAACAGGTGCCGCTGGAGACAGTCACAGTCGGTAACCGGTTGCGCGTCAAACCCGGAGAGAAAATACCCGTGGACGGCACCGTGCTGGAAGGAGCGAGTCGCGTGGATGAATCCATGATCACCGGCGAGCCGGTGCCGGTGGCCAAAGCGCCGAATGACAAAGTCACCGGCGCAACCTTGAATGGCAATGGCGCATTGCTGATCCGCGCCGAACGCGTCGGGGCGGACACGCTGCTGGCGCGCATCGTTCACATGGTCAGCGAAGCGCAGCGCACCCGCGCGCCGATACAGCGGCTTGCCGATGTCATCGCGGCTTACTTCGTGCAGGTTGTGGTGGCCATCGCCGTCATCACTGCGCTCGTCTGGTGGTTTGTCGGGCCGGAGCCGAGATTCGGCTACGCCTTTCTCAACGCGATTGCGGTGTTGATCATCGCCTGCCCCTGTGCGGTCGGGCTGGCCACGCCCATCTCCATGACCGTTGCCATGGGCCAGGGGGCGCGCGCCGGCGTCTTGTTCCGCAACGCCGAGGCGATAGAGCGCATGCGCGACATCGACACCCTGGTGGTGGACAAGACAGGCACGCTCACCCTGGGCCATCCCGCCCTGACGGATTTCGTCGCCGAGGGCCTACCCGAAAACGAGGCGCTAACGCTGGTCGCCGGCGTCGAACAACTTTCCGAACACCCGATAGGGCTAGCTATTGTGGAAGGCGCCAAGGCGCGCGGTTTGACACCGTCGTCAGCCGGCGCCTTCGAGGCCGTCAACGGTCTCGGCGTGCAAGCGGATATTGACGGCAAACGCATACTCGTCGGCAGCCGCGCCTTTCTCGCCCAGCGCGGCGTCGATACGCAGCCCTGGGAAGCACGCGCCGAAGCCTGGCGCGCGGAAGCCAAGACCGTGGTGTTTTTCGCGGTGAATGGCGTTGCCGCCGGCTTGGCTGCGGTCGCCGACCCCATTAAGGAGAGCACGCCGGATGCGATTGCCTTGCTCAAACAATCCGGCCTGCGCATCGTGATGTTGACCGGCGATTCCAAGCGCACGGCCGATGCGGTGGCCCTCAAGCTGGGCATAGACGAAGCGCTCGCCGAAGTGCTGCCGGAAGACAAGGCCGGCCACATCAAGCGCTTGCAGGCCGAAGGTCGCAAAGTGGCGATGGCGGGCGATGGCATCAACGATGCGCCGGCCCTGGCGCAAGCCGACGTCGGCATCGCCATGGGGACCGGCACGGATATCGCGATGGAAAGTGCCGGCATAACCCTGGTCAAGGGCGACCTGCGCGGCATTGCGCGCGCCGCCGTGCTGTCGCGTGCCACCATGCGCAACATCCGCCAGAATCTGGTTTTCGCCTTCGGCTACAACGCGCTCGGCATCCCGGTGGCGGCGGGCGTACTCTACCCCACCTTCGGTTTGCTGCTCTCGCCGATCTTCGCCGGCGCCGCCATGGCGCTGAGTTCGGTTTCGGTGGTCACCAATGCGCTGCGGCTCAATCGCCTCAAGCTGTGACAGCCCCTGGCACAAGGGGCGCAAGATTACGCAATTGTAATTAGCCTGTCAGGCTCCTGTTGGCGGTAGCCCCCCATACTCACACTGTGGTCATATAAAGGAATCCATCATGAAGCTGCGTTCCCGTTCCCTGATTTTGGCACTCTGCTTGAGCGCTGCGTCCGTCTGGGCGCAATCCGCCGCACAAATGGAAGTATTCAAAAGCGCCACCTGCGGTTGCTGCGAACAATGGATAGAACATCTGCGCCAACACGGCTTTCGGGTGAGCGCACATAACGTCGATGATGTTTCAGCCGCCCGGAAGCAACTCGGCATGCCAGAACGCCTCGGCGCCTGCCACACTGCGAAGATAGGCAAGTACATCATCGAAGGACACGTGCCCGCCGCCGATATCCAGCGTCTACTCAAAGAAAAACCCAAGGCGCTAGGGCTGGCGGTGCCATCCATGCCACCCGGCTCGCCGGGGATGGAGAGCGCCACCCCGATTCCCTATGACACGCTGCTGGTTCAAACGGATGGCCGTACCAGCGTTTATGCCCACCACTGATATTTCAATGATTAACCGCGACGTAGGCCCTTGCCATCTCAATGTCCCTATTGACTATCACCTTCAACTACGTGCATCCCCGGTGGTAGCGACTACCTGACAGACATGTAATTTCGACATCATGTGCTGGTCTGCTTTCCACTGTCCTATTCGTCGCCGTCCCCGGAGTTTCCTTAAGCGCATAATCGACCGATTCGGATCAAAGCAAGACGCCGGAAGCCGCTCCCACCAACACGTCTGCCCCGCCAGCAACTGAACCGGCTGCGATGAAGGCCAAGCGCCATTCGCACGTCGACGAAAAAACGCACGTACCTGGTTCGCAGGATGCCGCAGCGGAGGAGAAGTCCGAAACCGTAGAGGCCGGCAAGGATAAAACCACGCACTACCATCCGCGTGACGGCAAGTAAGCCACGAAAGAATATTTTGGCGAGGTAGCAGGCGCCCTTGTCTGCGAAGCTGGCGTTGTCCGCTATCGCCGCAGGCCTGCTGTCAGCGTTGCGGCCAGGGAGGCGGCGGTACGCGATAAAGTTCGCGGCCATGTTCGCGTATGTCCTGACGTAACTGGCGCCGCTGTTCCGGGGTGAGGCGCACGGCGTGTCGTTGCAGCACCTCCACGGCGTTGCTATCCGGCAGCGCCTCCGGTGGGAAGGGGAACTGGGGCGATGGTGGCGTCGCCTGCCCTTGCTCGATGGGCATCTGTCGAAAGAAGCGCGGAAAGCGGCGTGATGGTGGACGCCCATCTTGCGGAACATTCTGCTGCATCTGTTGCTGCATCTGTATTTGTTGTTGTATCTGCTGCTGTATCTGTACTTGTTGCTGTATCTGCTGCTGTTGCTGTATTTGTTTCTGTATCTCCTGCGGAACATCTTGCTGGGCGTAGACCGGCGCGCAAGGCAACATCGCCAGGCCCAAGCCCATGCTCACGCCCAGCAATTTCCAGCAAGTCGTCATATCCGCAATTTTCATTGATTCTGCCCATTCCGTGGCGCATGTCAGCGCCGGACGCTAACCCTTACCGCTGACTATTTCTCCTCAACCATCAATTCAATAAAGCGCCCAGGAAGCTGCTCAGGATGAGGGTTTTCATTTTAACCTCCCCTGCCGATTCGCCAAGCGCAACGAGTCTCTCCAACACTTGAAGACATGGTAAGAAAGCTTTGTAATCAGGCTTTGAGCCGCCGGGGCAAAAGTGTAAAAGTTTGTGTCGGCTGCGTCATACACGCAACATGCGCTTACCAATATCCGCCTATGGGCTGGATGACCAGCCTGTGTACCGGTAGCATTAGGGCCTGCCATGACTGATAAAAACAAACCCAAGCAAAAAATCCTCATCGTCGATGACGACCAGCGCCTGCGCGAGCTGCTCAACCGCTATCTGGGCGAGCAAGGCTTCACGGTTAAGGCCGTCGACGGCGCCGAATCCATGGACAAGGCCCTGGCGCGCGAGCATTACGATTTAATCGTGCTCGACCTTATGATGCCCGGCGAAGACGGCTTGTCGGTCTGCCGGCGTCTGCGCGGCGGCAAGGAAGCCATCCCCATCATCATGCTCACCGCCAAGGGCGACGACGTGGATCGCATCGTCGGGCTGGAAATGGGCGCGGACGATTATCTGCCCAAACCATTCAACCCGCGCGAATTGGTGGCGCGCATCCACGCCGTGCTGCGACGGCGCACCGCGTCCCTGCCGCCCGGCTCGCCCGAACTGCAGGAAGAGATCGTTACCTTCGGCGCAGTATCGGTGAATCTGGCGACGCGCACCCTCCAGCATGGCGATAGCACCACCTCTCTGACCACCGGCGAATTCGCCGTGCTAAAAGCCCTGGTGCAACATGCCCGCCAACCGCTCTCGCGCGACAAGCTGATGGAACTTGCACGCGGCCGTGAATATGAAGTCTTTGATCGTTCCATCGACGTGCAGATTTCGCGGCTGCGCAAGCTGGTCGAAGAAGATCATTCCAAACCGCGCTACATCCAGACGGTGTGGGGCTTCGGTTACGTCTTTGTTCCAGACGGCAAGGCGCAGTGAAGTTCTGGCCGCAGTCCTTGTTGTGGCGCACCTTTCTTTTCATCGCCCTGCTGATGGTGCTTTCCGTCGCGGCGTGGACGGCGATCTTCGCCCAGGCCGAACGCGAGCCGCGCGCCCACCAGGCGGCGCAAATGGTGGCTAGCGTGGTGAATCTCACCCGCGCCGCCATGATTACCGCTGACCCCGCCAAACGCCGTGAGCTGCTACTGGACCTCTCCAACAAGGAAGGCATACGCATCTACCCCGCCGAGGAAAATGAAAAGCTCACGCCCATCGCCAACCGGCCTGGCCTGGCGCTCGTCGCGGCCGAACTGCGCCGCAAGCTCGGCGAACAAACCCGTATGGCGACCGAACGCGATGGCCTGCGCGGCTTCTGGATCAGCTTCCGTATCGACGAGGACGAATACTGGGTCATGCTGCCCGGCGAGCGGCTAGAGCGCATCAGCACGTTGCACTGGATAGGCTGGGGTTCGGCGGCGTTAGCGCTGGCGCTACTGGGCGCCTATCTCATCATGTTCCGCGTCACGCGCCCGCTTAAGGCGCTGGCCGGCGCAGCGCGCGAAATCGGGCTAGGCCGCACGCCGCCACCGCTGGAAGAAGCGGGCCCCGGCGAGATACGCACGGTGGCGCACGCCTTCAACCAGATGTCGCAAGACCTGGCCCGCCTGGACGCCGACCGCGCGCTTATCCTTGCCGGTATTTCGCACGATCTGCGCACGCCCTTGGCGCGTCTGCGACTCTCCATCGAAATGAGCGGCGCCGACGACGCCACCCGCGAAGGCATGTCCAGCGACATCGATGAAATGGACAAAATCATCGGCCAGTTTCTCGACTTCGCCCGCGACATGGCCGGCGAACAAGCCGAACCCACCGACCTGGACGCGCTAGCGCAGGACGTGGCCGAACAATTGCGCCGTCATGGCGGCGGCATCGAAACCCAGCTAGGCAACCTGCCCCTCGCCGCGCTACGACCCATGGCCATGCGCCGCCTCATCACCAATCTGCTCGGCAATGCCTTGCGCTACGCCGGTCACACCGGGCCCGTGGAACTGCGTACCACGCAACAAAATGGCAACTTGGTGCTGGAGGTGCTGGATCGCGGACCCGGCATACCCACCGAAGAAGCTGATCGCCTCAAGCAACCCTTCACCCGCCTGGAAGCGGCGCGCACCGGCGCCATGGGCGCGGGCCTTGGGCTGGCCATCGTAGACCGCGTCGCGCGCGGTCATGGCGGCAGCTTCGACCTGCTGCCGCGCGAGGGCGGTGGCCTGATTGCGCGTGTGACAATTCCACTGATAACCAACTGAGCAAATCATGAGTACGCAACACCCCACCCGCACGCCCTACGAGGCGCTAGGCGGCGAGCCCGTGCTACGGGACTTGGTCCACGACTTCTACCGCCTGATGGATGAATTGCCGGAAGCCTACGCTGTCCGCAAACTACATCCCGAAAACCTCGCCGGTTCTGAAGAAAAACTCTTCATGTATCTCTCCGGCTGGATGGGCGGGCCCAATCTGTTTGTTGAACAATTCGGCCACCCGCGCCTGCGCTCCCGCCATCTGCCCTTCTCCATCACCACGCAAGAGCGCGATCAGTGGCTGATGTGCATGCGGCAGGCGATGGACATACATGTGACCGACGCAGCGCTGCGGGCACGCCTGTTCGAGGCGCTGAGTGACTTGGCAGACCATATGCGAAACAAGGCGGACTGAAGTTAAGGGCGAAACGCAGATTAGGCGAATCGACACGGATGGACGCAGATACAGCGTGTCTTGAAAAAATCCGCGCTTATCCGCGTTCATCTGCGTCTTTCCGCGTCTTTCCGCGTCTGAGGTTTTTCGCCCGCTATAAATCCAAACTCGCCTGCGTCACCTGCAATCGCCGCGCGTGAGCGTGGCGGGCTTGCAGGCGCGGATCGGTGACGATATGGCCTATGGTCTCGCCGATCACCATCACCACACCCAGCAGGGGCAGCACCAGCATCAGCCCCGCCACGCCGGCCACCGCGCCGCCGATGAAGATCATCAGCACCGTCAGGAGCGGATGCATGCGCAGACTGCGACCGAGGGTGAGCGGCATGAAAATGAAGTCATCCAAAAGCCGCACCAACAAAAAGACACCAATCGCACCGTAGGCCATGCTGGGGTCGGCGGGGAAATCGGTGGCTGCCACCAACACCACCAGCAGGCAACCGAGGATGGAGCCGACATAGGGCACCCAGGCCAGCACGGCGGAGATGATACCCAGTGTCAGCGGCGCCGAGACGCCTATGGCCCACAAGCCCAGCGCCAGGGCGATGGCATCGAGCACGGTGAGACTGATGAGACCCTGGAAATACGAGCGCGCAGTCTTGTCTACTTCGTGCAGCAGGTAAAGTGTTTTTTCGAAGAAGGCATTGGGCACTGCGCGACCGAGAAACTTTTTGAAACGGCGCCCATCGCGCAGGAAAAAGAAAGCCAGAAACGGCGCCAGTAGCAGCGAAGGCAGCCAGGCCGCCAGCGTCACCACGACATCGGCGATATGCCGCTGGACAAAGGTTTCCGTAAAAGCGGCCGTTTCGGCACCCACGTTGTGACTCAAATTCGCGCGCTGCAGAAATGCAAATCGTTGCTCCAGTGCCTCCAGTGTTTTTTGCAACAACAGGTTGCCGCCGTCGAGATAGCGCGCCAGCGAATCCTGCCAGAACACGGCTTGCGCGCTGATCCACGGCACCACCAGCGCGACGCAGATCAACAGCAGGACCATAAAACCGCCGCCGACCAGCGCCGCCGCCGCATCATGGCCCACACCGCCCAGCACCAAGCGCTGCGTGGCCGGACGCAGGAAGTAATAAATAATCATGGCAAGCAGGAAGGGCACAACCAGCCAAAGAATTTTCTGGAACAGAAAAAGCAACAGGCAAGTCGTCGCGACAATCGCGACCCACACCACGGGGCCTGAATGCCGGTTGCTTTCCCGCCGATAGGCGGCACTCATAGGGCCGCTTGCGTTGGCGCGCCAGCCACCGCCTCGCGCAGATTGCGCCCTATGTGGCGGGCCAATTGCAGCGAAATGCGCGAGGCGATAACGGCATGGGTTTCGAGCAGACCGAGGAAGTCCGCACGGAAGAACACGGCCAGGGTACTGTTTTCCTCCGCGCGCACCTGTGCCGCGCGGGGCGCATCGTCGAGTAAGGCCAGTTCGCCGAACTGCATGCCCGGACCGCGGTCAACGAGCTTGCCAGTCACCGGTTGTCCCTGGCGGCAGATCAACACCTTGCCCGACATGACGATATAGAGCGCCTGGCCCTCCTCGCCTTCGTCGAAAATGATTTCACCCTTCAGGTAATTGCGCTCGTGCAGCAGCCCGTCCACGACTTTGAGTTCGCGCGGACTCAAAGTGGAAAACAGCGAGAGCGACTGGATCTGCACCAGACGTGGAGAGAGTTGATCTTTGCTGAATACAAACATGTCGGCGCTGCCTTAAGACGGGTCGCGAAACGTGATGTTTTGTGCCAAACTGGAATCGTAGGTGCTGGACGCTGGGGTCCGCTCAATCCCCGCGCCACGCAGGCCGAATGATGCCTCACGCATCGCGGAACCGCAAAACAAATGCTTATCTCTCCGATTTCGTTTTCCCGCACCTGGCGCGACCGCGCCTGAACCCACGCAATCTCAGCAACGGAGTACATCGATATGGCAAACACAACCTGGATACTGGTGGCCAACGCCAGCGTGGCCAAACTTTATGCCAACCTCGGCCCAAAAAAAGGACTGACGCTGCTGAAAGAGTTGACGCACCCGGAGAGCCGAGAAAAAAGCGCCGATCTGGTGAGCGACCGGCCAGGCCAGATGCACAGCCCGGGCAACGGCCACCGCGCCGCCCAGCCAAAAAGCGACCCCAAGACCCATGAAGCGCGTTTGTTTGCGCAAGAACTGGCGCAGCATCTGAACCACGGCCGTACCACCCAGAAGTATGACCGCATCATCCTGGTGGCCGCGCCAGCTTTTATGGGACTGATCAACGAAAAACTGGATAGCCAGACCGCCGGCCTGGTCAGCGACCGCTTCGAAAAAGACTACACCAAGGCCAGCGGCAAGGAACTCTCGGGACATCTGGAGTCTTGTATTTACCTGTGAGAAAGCGTTTTGCCGCGGATAAACGTGAATAAACACAGATGAACGCGGAGAAGCGCGGATAAACGCGGATTTTTTTGAAGCTGGTAAGTCGTCCGTGCGCCAGCGCGTACCCAGTGGCGTATCGGGAGACGCGCTGGGCCACTACTTTCATGGTCATGACGGCGCCTCAACCTGTGACTAACACACCGATCTTAATTCGCGTTCATCCGCGCAATCCGCGGCCCAAACGCTCTCAGTCGTCAACCAACTCCATACCCGGAAATAGCACATCGGTGTAGCCGAAGCGCGAGAAATCTCGGATGCGCATGGGGTAGAGTATGCCATCGAGATGGTCGCATTCATGCTGCACGACGCGGGCATGGAAGTCCGACACTTCGCGCGTGATGAGTTGCCCCGCCGGATCGAAGCCGGCGTAACGCAAGCGCGTCCAGCGTGGCACCACGCCGCGCAAACCCGGTACGGAAAGACAACCCTCCCAGGCCTCTTCCAGTTCGTCGGAGAGCGGTGTCAGCACTGGGTTGATCAACACCGTGTAAGGCACGGCTTCGGCATCCGGATAGCGCGGGTTAGCCTCCATGCCGAAAATCACCACGCGCAGTCCCACGCCTATCTGCGGCGCGGCCAACCCCGCCCCATTCGCGGCGCGCATGGTGTCCTGCATGTCGGCGATGAGTGCATGGAGTTCCGGCGTACCGAAGGCTTCGATCGGCCTCGCTTTCTCCAACAGGCGCGCATCGCCCATTTTGAGAATTTCGCGAATCATGTTTGCGGATTAAGAATTAGGCGTCGAGACGAAGGTGCTCGATGACGCGGTGCACCCGCCCCATGGCATGGGTAAGAATGTCTTCAATGCTACTGAAGCGTATGCCGTTGATGCTGTCGCCGCGTCCGGCGGCGTGGTTGGCCACGACCACCAGCGCTGCATAGGGCAGCTTTAGTTCGCGCGCCAATGCGGCTTCCGGCATGCCGGTCATGCCAACGATGTCAGCGCCGTCGCTCTCCAACCGATTCACTTCGGCAGCGGTTTCCAGCCGCGGCCCTTGCGTCGCGGCATAAACGGCGCCGTCCGCCACTGCGTCACCGGCGGCAAGCGCCGCCGCCAGCAAACGTCGGCGCACGGCTTCATCGTAGGGCTCGGTGAAATCGATATGTACCACCGGCGATTCGCCGCCGTCAAAAAAGGTCGACTTGCGACCCCAGGTGTAATCGATGATCTGGTGCGGCACAACCAGGCTGCCCGGCCCCAGATCGGCGCGTATGCCGCCGACCGAGGCGACCGATATCACCATACTTGCCTTGGCCTGCGAAAGCGCCCAGATGTTGGCGCGGTAATTCACTTCGTGCGGTGGGATGGTGTGGCCATAACCGTGGCGCGCGATGAACACCGTCGCCTGACCATGGATGCTGCCGAAGGTCAGCGGCCCGGAGGGCTCGCCATAGGGCGTGCGCACCACTTCGCGCCGCGCCACGTCCAGATTGGCCAACTGGGTCAGCCCGCTACCACCGATGATCGCCAGCATTCTGTCTATGGAACTCGTGGGGGGAAACACGGTCGATTCTAGCATGCGTCACAGTCCGGCAGACCGCGCGTGCTATACTTGCGAGCTTTGCTCCAGCTCCTCCTAGACACTTTTCTTTCTGCACAAATACCCCATGACACGCGCCATACGCAACATCGCTATTATCGCCCACGTTGACCACGGCAAGACCACCCTGGTCGACAAACTGCTGCGGCAGTCTGGCACCTTCGCCGCGCACCAGCAGTTGCAGGAGCGCGTCATGGACTCCAACGATCTCGAGCGCGAGCGCGGCATCACCATCCTCGCCAAGAACTGCGCCATCGAATACGAAGGCACGCACATCAACATCGTTGACACCCCTGGCCACGCCGACTTCGGCGGCGAGGTCGAGCGCGTGCTGTCCATGGTGGACGGCGTGCTGCTGCTGGTGGATGCCGTCGAAGGCCCGATGCCGCAGACGCGTTTCGTCACCCGCAAGGCGCTGGCCCTGGGCCTCAAGCCTATAGTCGTCATCAACAAAATCGACCGCCCCGGCGCACGCCCGGACTGGGTCATTGACCATACCTTCGACCTTTTCGACAAGCTCGGCGCCACCGAAGAGCAGCTCGACTTCCCGGTGGTGTATGCCTCGGCGCTGAACGGCTACGCCATGCTTGACCCCAAGGAACAAGGCGTCGACATGCGCCCCTTGTTCGAAGCCATCTTGAAGCATGTGCCGCAGCCGGAAGTCGACGCCGAAGGCCCGCTGCAATTGCGCATCTGCTCGCTCGATTACTCCAGCTTTGTCGGTCGCATCGGCATCGGACGCATCACGCGCGGCAAGCTCGGCCCACTGCAAAACGTGCTGGTCAAGAAAGGGCCGGACGATCCCGCCCCGATCAAAGCGCGCGTCAATCAGGTTCAGGTCTTTCATGGACTCGAACGCGTGGTGACCGAAGAAGCCCAGGCCGGCGACATCGTGCTGATCAACGGCATTGAAGACATTGGCATCGGCGTCACCATCTGCGACCCAGCCCAGGCCGATGCGCTGCCGCTGCTCACCGTGGATGAACCCACGCTGACCATGAATTTCCAAGTGAATACCTCGCCCTTCGCCGGTAAGGAGGGCAAGTTCGTCACCAGCCGTCAGTTGCGCGAACGCCTGCACCGCGAACTCATGAGCAACGTCGCCATGAAACTCGAAGAAACCGAAGACGCGGACGTGTTTCTCGTTTCCGGTCGCGGCGAGCTGCACCTCACCATCCTGCTCGAAAACATGCGTCGCGAAGGCTACGAACTGGCGGTCTCGCGCCCCCGTGTCGTCACCAAGGAAATCGACGGTGTGAAATGCGAGCCCTTCGAATTCCTCACCGTCGATTGCGAAGAAGTGAACCAGGGCGCGGTCATGCAGGCTCTGGGCGAACGGCGCGGCGACCTGGCCGACATGGCGTCCGACGGCAAAGGCCGCGTGCGTCTCGAATACCGCATCCCAGCGCGCGGCTTGATCGGCTTCCAGGGCGATTTCCTCACCATGACGCGCGGCACCGGCGTCATGAGCCACGTTTTTGACGACTACAGCCCGATGAAGGCCGACATCGCCGAACGCCGCAACGGCGTGCTCATCTCCTCCGAGCAAGGCGTCGCCGTAGCCTATGCGCTGTGGAAGCTGCAAGAGCGCGGCCGTATGTTCGTCAGCCCCGGCGAGCCGCTCTACGAAGGCATGATCATCGGCATCAACAGCCGCGAAGATGACCTGGTCGTGAACCCGGTCCGCACCAAGCAGCTCACCAATGTCCGCTCCTCCGGCAAAGACGACGCCATCATGCTCGTGCCGCCCATCCAGATCACTCTGGAAAGCGCGGTGGAATTCATCAGCGACGACGAGCTGGTGGAAATCACGCCCAAGTCCATACGCCTGCGCAAGCGCTACCTGAAAGAGCACGAACGCAAACGCTCCAGCCGCGAAGCGGCCTAAAGGTCGCTCGTACTCCGCATAACAAAGGCCCTAGTGGGCCTTTGTTATTTGTGCTGTGAGAAGACCATTAACATCTGCATGCACTTGCACTAAAATGCTTGTTTTCAACGCGGGAGACCGGCCATGAGTAAAAGCAAAGACACCAAGAAAGAAACCAAGAAAGAACCGGCGAAAACCTTGAAGGAAAAGAAGGCCGTAAAAAAGGCCAAGAAGGAAGCCAACAAACGCTGATAGTTCGCGTCGGTTACTCGCCGCCGGCCTTCACCGCATACACCGCCGGCAGATTGCGCCACGCACCCTGCACGTCCATACCGAAACCGAAAACATAGCGATTCGGCAGGTGCACGCCAGTGAAATCGGCGGTGATGGGTTTTTCGTGCCCCAGGTTTTTTTCGGCGAAGACGGCCGTGTAGCAAGCCTGTGCGCCGTCTTCGAGCATGCGCTTCTTGATGGCCGCCAAAGTGATGCCGGCATCGAGCACGTCGTCGAGGATCAGCACAGTGCGTCCCTTAACGGATAAGCGCGGCGAGACGATCCAGGAGAGTTCACCGCCTTGCGTGGTGTTGTTGTAGCGCGTGACATGCACGTAATCGAAGTCTAGGGGAAAACGCAGCATGGGCAGCAACTGGCCGGTGAAAATGACCGCGCCGCCCATGACGGACAGGACCAGTGGGTGCGCATCACTCAACGCCAGCGTGACTTCGCCTGCGATACGGCGCACGGCTTCGGCGGCGTCCTGCTCAGAGCAAACCTGCTCCGCCTCATGCAGGATTTTTTTCGCTTCGGCCGCGCTCAGCATCAGGCACGGCCGCCAATATTCAGACCCGCCAGGTATTCGGTGAAGGCCTGACCTACTTCCGCGTGGCGGCGCCCATAGGCAATAGTCGCCTTGAGATAGCCGAGCTTGGAGCCGCAGTCATAACGCGTGCCGCGGAAGGGAAAGGCCATTACCGTTTCTTCGGCTAGCAGTGCAGCGATGGCGTCGGTGAGCTGTATCTCGCCGCCAGCACCGGCTTGTACCTGTCGCAGGTGATGAAAGATCCTTGGCGTGAGGATGTAGCGCCCCACCACCGCGAGAGTCGACGGTGCGTTTTCCGGAGCCGGCTTTTCGACGATGGCGCGTACGCGGCGCATGGCGCCATTTTTACCTTCGTCGGCACTGACGATGCCGTACTGGCGCGTATCCGCCAGCGGCACGTTCTGCACCCCGAGTAGTGAGCACTGTTGCTCTCTGAATGCCTCGGCCATCTGTTGTATCACTGGCGGATCGCCGTCGATCAAGTCGTCGGCGAGCAAGACCGCGAAGGGCTCGTCGCCCACCACCGGCGCGGCGCAGAGCACGGCGTGGCCCAGTCCCAACGCCTCAGCCTGGCGGATATAGATGCAACTGATATGCGAGGGCACGGTCTCCTGCACCAGGCGCAGCAGTTCGAGTTTACCCTTGGCCTCCAGCTCGGCTTCCATTTCATAGGCCTTGTCGAAATGGTCTTCAATGGCGCGCTTGTTGCGGCCGGTGATGAAGACCATGTCGGTGATACCGGCAGCCACCGCCTCTTCCACGGCGTACTGGATGAGCGGCTTATCGACAACAGGCATCATTTCCTTGGGGCTGGCCTTGGTGGCCGGCAGAAAGCGGCTGCCCATGCCGGCGACGGGAAAGACGGCTTTGGTGATTCGTTTCATATCAGTTTTCCAAGTTCAAAAATACGCTGAGGCGCACCCTACACTATTTATGTTTCATCCGTCATGCGCAAACGTACATTGCCGCAAAGCATGATGGGTTGCGCTGCGCTGCATCCATCCTACGATGCCAACAATTTTCGCAAGCCCGCCTCATCAAGTATTGTCACCCCAAGTTCGGTAGCCTTTTGCAATTTCGAGCCGGCCTCTGCGCCGGCTACCACGTAGTCCGTCTTCTTCGATACCGAGCCGCTCACTTTGCCGCCCTGCGCTTCGAGCAACGCGGCTGCGTCGTCGCGCGTGAGTGTGGGCAGCGTGCCGGTAAGTACGAAGGTTTTGCCGCTGATGGCGGTCGCCACCGACAGCTCGACGACGCGCTCGCCTTCGTCTTCACCTTTCACCCCGGCCGTGCGCAGCCGCGCGATGACGTCGCGGTTGTGCGGCTCGGCGAAAAAGCACGCGATGCTCTCGGCCACTACCGGGCCGACGTCCTGCACTCCCTGTAGCGCCGCGACATCCACCTGCATCAAGACTTCCAGCGTACCGAAGTTGCGCGCGAGATCCTTGGCCGTAGCCTCGCCGACATTGCGTATACCCAAGGCGTAGATGATCCGCGCCAGCGTCGTGCGTCTCGATTGCGCGATGGCCGTGATAAGGTTGTTGGCCGACTTCTGGCCCATGCGATCCAGCTCGGCCAGCGTGGCAACATCCAGCTCATAGATGTCGGCGGCGTTTTTCAGCAGGCCGCGATCGACCAGTTGATCGACCAGTTTCTCGCCCAAACCTTCGATATCCAGCGCCCGGCGCGAGGCGAAATGAATGATGGCCTGCTTGCGCTGCGCCGGGCAATACAGGCCACCGGTGCAGCGCGCCGCCGCCTCATCCTGCTGGCGCATGACGCCGGAGCCGCAAATCGGGCAAGTCGTCGGCATAACGAATTCCCGTTCGCCACCCGTGCGCCGCTCGATCACCGGCGCCACCACCTCGGGAATCACATCGCCGGCACGACGCACCATCACCCAGTCGCCGATGCGCACATCCTTGCGACGTATTTCGTCTTCGTTGTGCAGCGTGGCATTCGTGACGGTGACACCACCGACGAAGACCGGCTTCAAGCGCGCCACCGGCGTCAGCGCACCGGTGCGACCGACTTGCACTTCGATATCGACGAGTTCCGTCATCTCCTCCTGCGCTGGATATTTGTGCGCCACCGCCCAGCGCGGCTCGCGGCTGACGAAGCCAAGTTCTCTTTGCAGCGCCAGCGCATTCACCTTGTACACCACGCCGTCAATATCGAAAGGCAGGCTGTCGCGCAGCTTAAGGATGCTTGCATGAAAGTCGATCAGCCCCTCCGCCGCGCTCACCACGGCGCGGTGCTCGCTGACCGGAATGCCGAAAGCCGCCAGCGCATCAAGCACACCGTTATGCGTCGCCGGCATGTTCCAACCCTGGGTTTCACCGAGGCCGTAGGCGTAAAACGAGAGTGGCCGCTCGGCGGCCATTTTGGGATCGAGCTGGCGGATGCTGCCAGCCGCGCCGTTGCGCGGATTGACCAGGGTCGGCTTGCCGAGCTGGCGCTGGCGTTCGTTGTAGCGTTCGAAATCAGGCCGGCTCATGAACACTTCGCCGCGCACTTCGAGGACCGGCGGCACATTGCCACGCAGGCGCAAGGGAATGCGATGCACCGTGCGGATGTTTTGCGTCACGTCTTCGCCCGTCTCACCATCACCGCGCGTGGCGGCCTGCGCCAGCACGCCCTGTTCGTAACGCAGATTGATGGCGAGGCCGTCGAACTTCAACTCGGCGGCGTACTCCACCGGCGCTGCGGCCTCGTCGCGGTCCACGGCGCGACGCACGCGGGCATCGAAGTTGCGCGCGCCAGCCGGTGTGGTGTCGGTTTCCGTCTTGATGGACAGCATGGGCACGACATGCCGCACCGGCGCGAACTGCGACAGCGGCGCGCCGCCCACGCGTTGCGTCGGCGTATCCGGCGTGACGAGATCGGGATAGCGCTGCTCCAGATCGACCAGTTCGCGGAACAGTCGGTCGTACTCGGCGTCCGGCACCGTCGGCGCGTCGAGCCCGTAGTAGGCGTGATTGTGACGCTCGATCTCGACGCGCAGCGTCCGGACTCGCTCGGCGGCCTCGCGCGGACCAGACATGCTGTCAGGAAAAAAGGCGCAGCGCCTGTGGTCCGCCGGCGGGCAGGCCCTTCGCTGCCATGCGCTCTTCGATCTCGGCGATCTTGTCGCGTATGACATCGAGTGCGCTGCCGCCCAGCGGCGTGCGGTTATCGTCGACCAGCGCACCACCGAGGCTGGAAGCCATCTGCTCCGCCAGTTGCACCATGCGGTCGAAAGCGCGCTTGCCATCGGCGACGCATGGCACATCCAGCGTGAAAGTGATGCCCTGGGTGCTGAGTGTCTTCATGTCGTCAACGACGAACAGCGAAGGTTCGAGATTGGACAGGGTATATAGCGTCGCGTCGCTGTCGTCGCAGACGTGGAACATGCCGTCTTCGCGCAGCACCAGACCGGCGGCCTCGCTCAGGGCGCGCAGCTTGGTGCCTGCGAAGCTGTTGCCGCCCTCCGCGACCACATTGACGCCGATCTGAATATCGACGTTGGCGCAAAAGCGGTCCAGTTCCTCGGCGCGCGCCAGCATGTCGCCGCGCGCCGGCATCTCGGCCACGGCAAGAAATTCGTCGGCGATGTGATGCACGCCGTTGCTGAACAAGGTGAGTTCGGCGTCCGACAGCGGGCCGCGCCGGTCGGCCAACAGCAGGCCCGCACGCAGGCGGTGATAGTCGCCGGCGTTGTGCGCAGTGATCAATTCCCAGGCGCGATTGCGCTCGTTGTAACCGACCCAGGTGACCGGTTTCGTAAGTTTGGCCAAAGCCTGCTGCTGCGCCTGCCACAAATAGCCACCACCTATGACCTCGGTCGACTCGAAGCGCGCCACGCAATCGATACCGGCGTCGACCCAGGCGCCGGGCGGTTCGTCGGCCGGCGCGGCCTCGGTGCTCGCCGCCGGCTTGCCGATTACCGGCTCGATGCGTTCTTCCGGCCGATTGTTCGGTTCAACTTCCGGCTGCGCCGATGTTGCAGGGGCGGCCGCGGTGTTGCTCAGCAAGATGTCATCGTGCTCGGTGCGAAACACCCGCTCGGCCAGCTTGCGATGTTTGCGCTCCTGCCATTTGTTGTAGGCATACACGCTGCCGACGAATGCGATACCTATGCCGATCAAGGAAATTTGCAGATCGCTCACGCGGCCATCTCCTCAGTTAAGCGCAGCGCTTCTTCAATATCCACTTCCACCACACGCGACACGCCCTGCTCCTGCATGGTGACGCCCACGAGTTGCTGCGCCATTTCCATGGTGATCTTGTTGTGGCTGATGAAGAGGAATTGAGTGGAGGCGGACATGGTCTTCACCAGCTTGCAGAAGCGCTCGGTGTTGCTGTCGTCCAGCGGCGCATCGACTTCGTCCAGCATGCAGAACGGCGCCGGATTCAACTGGAATAGCGCGAATATCAAGGCAATGGCGGTGAGCGCTTTTTCGCCGCCGGAAAGTAGATGGATGCTGCTGTTCTTCTTGCCCGGCGGCTGGGCGATGACTTGTATACCGGCGTCGAGTATCTCTTCGCCGGTCAGCACCAGTCGCGCCTCGCCGCCGCCGAAAAGCTGCGGGAAGAGGATGCCAAACTGGCGATTGACGGTGTTGTAAGTGTCCTGCAATTGCTCGCGCGTTTCGCGGTCGATGCGGCGGATGGCGTCTTCCAGCGTGCCGATGGCCTGGTTCAAGTCATCGGATTGGCTGTCGAGATAGCCCTTACGCTCGGTAGACGACGTCAGTTCGTCCAGCGCGGCGAGGTTCACCGGGCCCAGCGCGGTAATTTCCTCGTTGAAGCGCACGATGTCCGACTGCAAGACATTTTCCTTGATTTCGCGCGTGAGCTCTGGCGCCAGAGCCTCTTCGTCGGCACCGGCTTCCAGCAGGCGTGCGGCGTATTGTTCTTCGTTGAGCTGAGCCGCCTGTTCCTTAAGCCGCAAATCGCCGATCTTGTCGCGCAGCGGATTCAAGCCTTGTTCGGTCTTGAGGCGTGATTCTTCCAGCGTGCGCAGACCGGCGGCAGCGCCTTCCAGCGCATCGCGCGCCGTCGACAGCGACGCTTCACGTTCCTGACGCAGCGACAGCGCTTGTTGCAACTGCGCTTCGCTGGCGCCTTCGGTAATGCTTTCGCGCTCCAGACGGCGCGCTTCACGTTCCTCGGTGATGCGGACTAGTTGTTCGCGCGCCACCTCGCGCGAGCGGCCGATCTCCTCCAGCTTGCCGGTGCATTCGCGCTCGGCGAAGCGGGCTTCCTGCAGCTCGCGCGCCAACGCTTGCTCGGTGGTGCGCAGTTCGCGCAGCGCCTGGTCGCTGTTGCGTTGCGCTTCGATGCCGCCTTCCAGCCTGGCCCGCGCCTCCTGCACCGTAGCCACCAGCCGCGTCAACTCGCTTTCAGCTAGCATGCGGCGTTCGCGCTCGGCTTCTTCGGCGGCGGCGACTTCGCCCAGATCGGCGTTGATCTGCGCCACACGTTGTTCGTAACGCTGCACCGCTTCGTTCAGCTTGACGGCCTCGACCTGCGCACCGTGCAAGCCCTGCTGCAATTCCTGCGCTTCGCGCTGGGCGTCGGCGAGGTGGGTACGATGATCGGCCAGGCCGGATTCGGCCGAGGCCAGCGTGGCAGCAGCAATGCCGGCTTCATCGTCCAGGCCCGAGCAATCGCCTTCCAGTTGTTCGATTTCGCGCTGGCGCTCGATGACGCCGTGGGTCCGCGCCTCGGGCACATAAAGCACGAAACTGTTGCGCGACACCACATGGCCGGCCTGGCTCACCCACAGGCGATTGCCCGGCAGGCTGGCACGACGCGACGCCAGCGCCGCCAAATCCTCGGCGACATAGACGCCGGAGAGCCATTCATTCAGCGCCGATTCCCAGCGAGCGTCGCTGCATTGCACTTTGTCGCGCAGCGCCACATCGGCATCCAGACCGGCGGTCTCGGCAGCGGGCGCGGCATCGGTGGCAAACACCATCGCCAGCGTGGCCGGCGGCGGATCAGCCAGCACGCTCTCGGTGGTGGTCTGCTCGACCCCCGTCAGCGCCCCAAGACGTTCACGGAGAACGGCTTCCAGTGCCGTTTCCCAGCCAGGCTCCACTTTCAGGCTGGCCCACAGTTGGGCGGCGCCATCGAGCTTGTGACGCTTGAGCCAGTCGCCCAGCTTGCCTTCCTGCTGCACACGGCTTTGCAATTGCTTGAGCGCATCGCGGCGCGCGCGGGCTTCCGTCAAACGCTTTTGCGCGCTGGATTGGCGCTCGGCCGCTTCGCGGCGTTGCGCCTCATGCTCGGGCACGCGGCGCTGCAATTCCGCCACGCGCTCGCGGCGCGCGGCCAGCGTGGCTTCAACTTCGGCCACGCGCGTCTGCAAGGCGGCCAGCGCCGCCGTATCGGGCTGCGCCAATTGACCGCGTTCGGATTCCAGCCGCGTACGCCGCTGCGACAGGCCATCCAGCGATTTGTCGGCGTGACTCTTGTGCGCTTCTTCGACGCGCAGATTTTGTTCGGCCTGGGCGACATCGCGGCGCAGATTGTTCGCCGCCGCTTCAGCCGCCTGCAATGCCGCTTCGGCATCAGGCAGACGCGCGGCGGCTTCGGTGTGGCGCGCTTCGCTCGCTTCGACGCGCAGCACCGCGTTATCGCGCAGCTCGCGCCAGCGCGCTTCGTCGCGGTCCAGCGTCTCGGCCTGACTGCGCCAGTGCGTGTCTTCGGCGTCGAGCTGCGCCAGACGCGCTTCGAGCTTCTGGCGTGTATCGCGCAGGTGATTGATTTCGGATTCCAGCCGCGCCACGTCGGCGTTGGCGGCGAACATGTCGCTCTGCGCGGCATGCAGCGCGTCGCTGGTGGCGAAGTGCGAAGCGCGGGCGGCTTCGACCTTGGCTTCGAGATCGCGCAAAGCGGCGGTTTCGGCTTCGAGGCGATTCACCGCCTGCTCGACATTTTTCGCCAGACGCTCGCGGTCGTTGCGCGCTTCGTTGCGTTTGTAGAGCCACAGCAGGTTTTGCCGGCGCGTCAGTTGCGCATGCAGCTCGTGGTATTGCTTGGCGACATCGGCCTGGCCTTGCAGTTTTTCAATTTGATTGCCGAGTTCGTTGCGGATGTCTTCGACGCGAGCCAGATTTTCGCGCGCATCGGCTAAGCGATTTTCCGTCTCGCGGCGGCGCTCTTTGTATTTGGTGACGCCGGCGGCCTCTTCGAGGAAGAAGCGCAGTTCTTCCGGCTTGGCTTCGATGATGCGCGAGATCATGCCCTGCTCGATGATGGCGTAAGCGCGCGGCCCCAGGCCGGTGCCCATGAACAAGTCGATCACGTCGCGGCGGCGCACGTGCATGTTGTTGATGAAGTAAGACGACTCGCCCTCGCGTTCCAACACGCGTTTGACGGCGATCTCGGCGTACTGCGACCACTGGCCGGCGGCGCGGCCCTGAGAGTTGTCAAAATGCAGTTCGACGCTGGCGCGGCCGACCGGCTTGCGCTGTCCGGAGCCGTTGAAGATCACGTCCTGCATGGATTCGCCGCGCAGTGCGGTGGCCTTGGATTCGCCCAGCACCCAGCGCACGGCGTCGATGATGTTGGATTTGCCGCAGCCGTTGGGGCCAACCACACCCACGAGCTGCCCGGGAGTCAATACGGATGTCGGGTCAACAAAGGTCTTGAACCCGGCGAGTTTCAGCTTGGTTAGACGCACGTCAGTTGAGCTTTAGTAAAGGAGCTTGAGTTAGGAGTCTCAAGTTCTGGATTGGGGAAGTGGCGCGGCATCTGATTTTATCGCCTGCGCCGCAGGGATTAAGACGCTAACAGGGCGCTTATAATACCATCTTCGCCAGCCACCCAAAAACCACGCCAGCATGCCCAGCAAACCCGCGAAAACACTGGAAACTTTCCCCAACCCGGCACCTGACCGCGATTACCTCATCCATATGGAAATCCCGGAATTCACTTGCTTGTGCCCCAAAACCGGACAGCCGGATTTCGCCACCCTGGTGCTGGACTACATCCCGGATAAAACCTGTGTCGAACTAAAAAGTCTCAAGCTCTATATCTGGTCCTTCCGCAACGAAGGCGCTTTCCACGAGGCCGTCACCAACCGCATCCTCGATGATCTGGCGAAAGCCACCAAGCCGCGCTATATGCGCCTCACCGCCAAGTTCTTCGTGCGCGGCGGCATTTTCACGAACGTGGTAGCGGAACACCGCAAAAAAGGCTGGAAAGCCGCGCCAGTCGTGGCGATTGAGCAGTACGCGCCGCAGTCGAACGTCAAGTGACAGGATATTGTTTTATCCGTTCTGGCCCTGCCTGGCCAATACGTCGCGCACAAGATTGATATGCGAGCGCAGTTCGTAGAGTTCGTTGGTGTAGGAAAGCGGGATGGGCCGGGCGTTGGCTTTTTCCTCTATGGCGTCGAGGCGTTTGGCGAACTCGGGCGCGCCCTCAGCGGCGGACTTGGGTGTGCCTTGTAGTGCGGCATGGCGGCGAATTTCGCCTTCCAGGAATTTCAGCTCTCCGTAAAGCTTGACGATGCGCGAACGAATGCGCCAGGAATACAGCGTTGGCATGAAACGCAAGGCCGGAATCAGCAGCGCGATGAGCGGAATCAGCAGCACGAAGGCGCGGTCGACGAATACGGCTATCCAGAACGGCAGGTAGCGTTGCAGAAAAGGGGCGCCGGATTTGTAATAGCGTTCAGCCTCTTCGCTCAACGGAAAATCATGATCGCGGAAAGACGGAAACTCGCCGCTCTTGGCGAACAGGCTGGGCCGCCCATGCACCTCCTTGAGAACTTGTGCCAGTAGGCTCACCAGCGCGGGATGCAGGCGGGCCCGCGCCACCAAGTGCGCAGTAGGTGCCACCAGCAGGGTATCCCGGGGCGGAATATTCTTCACCAGATCGACACCGCCCTCAGGCAGCGATACGACCGAAAGGTAAGGCAGGCGACGCGCGTAGGCCTCGGCTTGCGTGAAACTCATCAGCTTCACGCCGGGCAACTGCAACAATTGTTCTATTGCTAATGCTTCCGGCGCGGCGATGAAAAAGACCGCGTCCACCTCACCATTTTGCAGCGCCGCCAGCGAGGCGTCGCCGCTCAGCGTCAGCAGGTTCTTGTCATCGGTAGTGAAGCCGCTGGCAATGAGTAGCTGCAAGGCCAGTAACTGCGTGCCGCTGCTCTCGCCGCCGATGGCGATGCGTTTGTCGTGGAGTTGCGTGAGCCGATCCAGTGTTTGCTCGCCGCGATAAAACACCCACACCGGCTCGTAATACACATTGCCTAACGACATGAGTTCGGAGTCTTCATCCTCCTGAACCACGCCGGCCTGCACGAACGCGATATCCACGCCGGAGTCATCGCTCTTCAGCCGCCCTATATTCTCGATGGAGCCCGATGAAGGACGCAGTTCCAGAGTGATGCCATTTTTCGCCAGGATCTCGCGATAACGTTCGGCAAATAAATGGTAAGCGCCGCTCGCCGCACCGGTGCTGATGACGACATGACGCGGCGGGCCCGGCTGCACGAAACGCGAAGCGATCCAGAAGCCTAGAACCACCAGCAGAATTACAGGCAGCCCCACCACAAGAAGATCGTGCGAGGAAATCTTAGAGAGATTGAAGCGCTTCATGCGCGAAGTTTAATGCGATTCGCGCGGTCGTGCTCGGGGCAAGAGGGTCAGACGAAACGCACGATTTCGGCGGGTATGGAAGCCAGTGATAGCGAGCGATCCGTGGCGCCCAGACGAACAGCTTCCTTGGGCATGCCGTACACCACGCAACTGGCCTCGTCCTGCGCCAAGGTCTGCGCACCGGCATCATGCATCTCCTTCAAGCCGCGCGCGCCGTCGTCGCCCATGCCGGTCATGATAATGCCCATGGCGTTCTTGCCGGCGCATTTGGCGGTGGAGCGAAACAGCACGTCTACGGAGGGACGATGTCGATTCACCAGCGGACCGTCCACCACTTCAACGTAATACTGCGCTCCGCTACGTTTTATCGTCATGTGGCGCCCGCCGGGTGCGATGAGCGCGAGGCCGGGCATGACGCGGTCGTTGTTCTTCGCCTCGCGCACTTCAATTTGCGAGAGGCCGTTCAGGCGGGAGGCGAATGACGCGGTGAATTTCTCCGGCATGTGCTGAACGATGACGATGCCCGGGCAGGTGCGCGGCAATACCGTCAGCACCGCCTCCAGCGCCTGCGTGCCGCCGGTCGAGGTACCAATGGCGACGATGCGCTCGGTGGTCTGCTTCATCGCGTGATCCGCCTTGGGCAGAATGGCATCGGCGCTCAGCTTGGGCGGCACAGGCACCGAGGCCAGCGGACGAGCGCGGCCGTGGAGTTGGCGAATCCTGGCACTGGCCGCCGCCTTCACGGCGTGGACCAGTTCCGTTGCCGCATCTTCCATGAGAAAGCGGCGCACGCCTATGCCTGGCTTGGTGACAATGCCGATGGCGCCGGCGGCCAGCGCTTCCATCGTGGTCTCGGCACCCTTCTCAGTGAGCGAGGAGCAAATCACCACCGGCGTGGGATGCTCGACCATGAGTTTTTTGAGAAAGGTAATGCCATCCATGCGCGGCATCTCGATGTCGAGCACGATGACATCCGGCCACTGCTTCTTCATTTTTTCGAGCGCGAAGATCGGATCGGTTGCCGTGCCGATCACCTCGATGCCGGGGTCGGCATCCAACACCGCGGAGACCACCTGCCGCACCACGGCCGAGTCGTCGACGATGAAAACCTTGATCCTGGTCAGCATGGTTGCCACCGAATCGGCGCCGAGGGCGGAACCACGACACGCGCGAAGGCGTTATGCTTTACCCACACGTGGCCGCTCCACAAATCAAAAATCACATTGCGATGGCCAGAACCTTCGAGATCTTCGCCCATGTGGCGCATGCCGTGCCTGCGCGCCAACTGGCGCCCTGCCTCGGCATTTTTTTTGCCTACGTGGTTGGCGAAACTGCTCTGGACGTGGGGAAACATGTTGCCGCCGCCAAACATCTTCACCTCAAAGTCCTGCACACTCGCGCCGGTTTTGGCAACTTCCCTGAAAAGCAGGTAAAGCGCTTCATCGGCATACTTGGCATCGTATTGATCCGTACCGTCGCGTTTTCGCGTTGGCAACAGGTAGTGGCACATGCCACCCACATGCAACTTCGGATGCCACAGCGTGATGGCGACGCAAGAACCCAACAAAGTGCGGATGCGGGTATTGCGCTTTCCGAAATGGTACTCACCCGGATTGAGAAACACCTCGGCAAAATGCGCGGGCTGCTTCATTCCCTGCGGTAGATCGAAGGTGAAACGGGTTTCAAATCTTCAGTGACGCCATTGAGGCTTTCCGAGTGGCCAACGATCAGGTAGGCACCAGGCTTGAGGAATGGAATGAGCCGCTGCAGCACCCGGCGCTTAGTGTCCATCTCGAAATAGATCATCACATTACGGATAAAAATAACATCGAACTCACCCAGGCGCGGCAACGCTTCGTTGAGATTCACCTGCATGAAGCGGACTTTCTCGCGCAAACTCGGCGCCACCAGTAGCGTGCCGTCGTGCTTGCCGACACCCTTCATGCAGTAGGCGCGAAGATACTCCGGCGGAATGTGGCGCGCGCGGTCCATGGCGTAGTGGCCGGTGTGGGCGCGCTCCAGCACGCGCGTGCTGATATCCGAAGCAACGATCTCCCAAGGCGCGACGCCCAGCCGTTCGGACAGCAGCATGGCGAGGCTGTAGGGCTCTTCGCCGCTGGAGCAGGCCGCGCTCCAGATACGGAAAGTCGCACCGGGTTTTTTCTGCGGCAGCACTTTGTCGCGCAGAAAGTCGAAGTGCTTGGTCTCTCGAAAAAAATAAGTCTCGTTGGTAGTGAGCAGATCGAGCGCGATCTGGAGCTCGTGTGGTGCTTCGGCGCTGGTGAGCAGGCGAAAATACTCGCCATAACTGCCCAGATTGTAATGTCGCAAGCGCTTGTTGAGTCGCCCGCACAGCAGCGCCTTCTTGCTGGGGGAAAGGTGGATACCGGCCAGTTGGCGCAGCAGCGCCTGGAACTGCAAAAACTCCGCGTCGCTCAAACCAGGCGCCTGCCCCACTACTCCCGTAGGCGCGGCGATACGACGCTCCGCCGAGCGGCGCATGTCAAACGCCTTGACGCTTTCAGGTCGGATGGGCTCGCTCGTGTTCAGCATTTAGAATTTCACGAAATCCGCTTCCGCCAGTGTCGGCCGGGGCGCCAGCGCGGCGAGCTTGCCACCCTGCGGCTTGAGCTTGCTGAGTGTGCCCCTGATGCCAACGGCGACCTCGGGCTTGCTGAAAGGCGTGGCATTACCGTGTCCGCCGGTCTTGAAGAAGGCCACAGTCTGTTGCAGTTGCTCGGCCTGGCCACCCATTTCTTCCGCTGTGGCGGCCAGTTCTTCAGAGGCCGAGGCGTTTTGCTGGGTGGTCTGGTTGAGCTGGCTCATGGCGGTGTTGATCTGCCCCACCCCAGCGGATTGTTCTTCCGAGGCGGCGGTGATCTCTTGCACGAGATCCGAGGTCTTGCGGATCGAGGGAACAATTTCATCCAGCAACTTGCCAGCCTTTTCAGCCAACGAGACGCTGCCTTTGGCGACTTCGCCTATCTCTTGGGCAGCCACTTGGCTGCGTTCGGCAAGCTTGCGCACTTCGGCAGCCACCACGGCGAAGCCTTTGCCGTGTTCGCCAGCGCGGGCGGCTTCGATGGCGGCGTTGAGCGCGAGCATGTTGGTTTGGTAGGCGATGTCGTCGATGATGCCGATCTTCTCGGCAATGCTCTTCATGGCCGCCACAGTCTGGCTGACGGCGGCGCCGCCTTCACCGGCTTCCTGCGCAGCTTTGGAGGCCATGCCGTCGGTCACCTTGGCGTTCTCGGTGTTCTGGTTGATCGAGGCAGACATCTGTTCGATCGAGGCAGAGGTCTCTTCAACACTGGCCGCTTGTTCGCTGGAACCTTGGCTTAGGGATTGCGCCGTAGCACTGACTTCTTCCGATGCAGAAGAAAGATTGTCGGCCGCGCTGCGTACCTCGCCGATGACCTCGGACAGTTTTTCGACCATCGCTTTGACGTTGGCCAGTAAGCTGTCGGTATCGTTCGCAGCCGTATCGATGCGTACCGTCAAGTCGCCGCTCGCCACTTCGCTCACGATCCGCGACACGTAGGCCGGTTCACCGCCCAGCTGTGCCAGCGTGCTGCGTAGAATGAGTAAGCCGAACAGCAAGGACAATACCGACGCCATGCCTGACACGCCGTACATGACGGCCTTGGTGCGGCTCGCCGCCGTGTCCGCCTCAGCAACCGCGTCTTCGCCATACTTCACATTAAGTGCGACAAGCCTATCGAGCTTTTCCATAGCGCTGTCTAGAATTGGCTTGTCCACGGCTTGGCGCTTATAAAACTCGACAAACAGCTGTTTCTGCCTGTCGGGCTCGCTATTGAGGCGACTCAACTGGGTGATGATGTCGGCCGAAACGGCTTCCGCCGTCTTGAATGCTTCGTGGTCCTTGACGTATTCCTTCCACTGTTGCGCTTCTTCGGCGGTTTGCGGCAACGGCTCGTATATCTTCCAGCCACGCTCGAAATCGCTCCAAGACTCACGATGCTGTGCCAGCACCTGGCCGAATTGCTCGGCAGCGTTGACATCGTTTTCGTAGGTGGCGGTATTGAGCACCGTGTAACGCACCGCGGTATAGCCCTGCTTCATCATCAGCAAGCCCTGCACGGAGGGCATGCGCACGCGGGCGACTTCGTCCATCCAGAGCTTATCGCTTGCCAGCCCGAAAAATGCCGCAATGGCAATCGACAGCATGGCGATGAGGGAAAACAAAATTAAGCCAAGCAACTTGATTTTGACGGTCAGGTTTTGCAACATGATTAGCTCCTTAGATCTGTGGAAGGTCTATCCGCAAGCGCATCAGCAAGCGCAGGAGGTGACGCAGTAGGCGGTGCTGTGAGACCATGTCTGTCGTCATCGGCATGGCGTTTCACTTATCGATTATTCAGGCCGTGACTTCCCGCAACATCAGGGCATCAGGTTGCGCGGTGGCTTGCACCACCATCGCCAGATCGTCCAGCGACAACACACGATTGACGTTGAGGATGATAACGAAGCGCCCGGCGATCTTGCCCATGCCCTGGATGTAGTCGGTGCGGATCTTGGCGCCAAAGGCCGGCGGTGGCTCGATGTCGTTCGGTTGGATTTCCAGCACTTCGCTGACGGCATCGACAATCACACCCACATCCTGCTTGTCGCCATCCGCATCAGCTTCGGCCTCGATGATGACGATGCAGCTGCGTCGCGTGATCTCGGTCGGCTGATGTGAGAAGCGACAGCGCAGATCCACCACCGGCACCACGGCGCCGCGCAGGTTGATCACGCCGCGTATGCAGTCCGGCATCATGGGCACCACGGTCAGTTGGCCGTACTCGATGATCTCCTTCACGGACAGGATACCAATGGCGAACATCTCGCCGCCCAGCGTGAAGGTGAGATGTTGCAGCTGATCGACATGGGAGATCGCTCCTTCGTTTTTTACCAATGCGCTCATGCCAGCCTCCTTAGAATTTCACGAAATCCGCTTCCGCCAGTGTCGGCCGGGGCGCCAGCGCGGCGAGCTTGCCACCCTGCGGCTTGAGCTTGCTGAGTGTGCCCCTGATGCCAACGGCGACCTCGGGCTTGCTGAAAGGCGTGGCATTACCGTGTCCGCCGGTCTTGAAGAAGGCCACAGTCTGTTGCAGTTGCTCGGCCTGGCCACCCATTTCTTCCGCTGTGGCGGCCAGTTCTTCAGAGGCCGAGGCGTTTTGCTGGGTGGTCTGGTTGAGCTGGCTCATGGCGGTGTTGATCTGCCCCACCCCAGCGGATTGTTCTTCCGAGGCGGCGGTGATCTCTTGCACGAGATCCGAGGTCTTGCGGATCGAGGGAACAATTTCATCCAGCAACTTGCCAGCCTTTTCAGCCAACGAGACGCTGCCTTTGGCGACTTCGCCTATCTCTTGGGCAGCCACTTGGCTGCGTTCGGCAAGCTTGCGCACTTCGGCAGCCACCACGGCGAAGCCTTTGCCGTGTTCGCCAGCGCGGGCGGCTTCGATGGCGGCGTTGAGCGCGAGCATGTTGGTTTGGTAGGCGATGTCGTCGATGATGCCGATCTTCTCGGCAATGCTCTTCATGGCCGCCACAGTCTGGCTGACGGCGGCGCCGCCTTCACCGGCTTCCTGCGCAGCTTTGGAGGCCATGCCGTCGGTCACCTTGGCGTTCTCGGTGTTCTGGTTGATCGAGGCAGACATCTGTTCGATCGAGGCAGAGGTCTCTTCAACACTGGCCGCTTGTTCGCTGGAACCTTGGCTTAGGGATTGCGCCGTAGCACTGACTTCTTCCGATGCAGAAGAAAGATTGTCGGCCGCGCTGCGTACCTCCGAAATAATCTGCGAGAGCTTTTCCACCATGTTCTTCATGGCGCTCAGCAGCAAACCGGTCTCGTCGCTGGATGTCACCTCAATCGTCACCGTCAGATCGCCTTCGGCCAGTTGGTTCGCCACCTCCACCGCAACGCCGATAGGCGCCGTCACGCTGCGCGTCACCCAGTAGGCAAATCCGATGCCGAACAGGAGCGAAGCCACGCCCAGACCGATCAGCATGCTGCGGGCAAACTGATAGCTCGCTTCCGAGTCCGCGCCGGTCTGCTCAAGTAGCTTGCCCTGAAACACAATCAAATCGTTGATCGCGGCTATGTAGGAATTGAGTGCAGGGACGGTCTCCTTGAGAAACAGTTCTGACGCCTCATCGCGCTTGCCTTCATCGAGAAGCATGTTGGTTACACGTGTAAACGATGAAATATAAGGAACTCGGGCCGCCTTGATCTTGGCCAGTTTTTCCTTGCCCGCAGGAAGATAGAGCATGGCGTCTATCGTATCGATTCTCTTCGCGATGGCATTCTTGTTGCCGTCGACCCTGTCCAATAGCGCCTTGACGACCTGCTTGTCTTTGGCGAGAAACAGTTCCATATTGGCTTTGGCATTGTCATTGGCCAGATCGACAATTTCATTGGCCAGGGTGGCCTTTACCCAGTCCTTCTTGACGATCTTGTCGACGCCATCGTTGATCGACATCAGCCGCGTGATGCCTATGAGGCTCATCACCGCCATCAGAAGCAGGATCAAGCCGAATCCCAGCCCTAAGCGCATACCGATTTTCATATTCTTGAACATTGGAAAACTCCTTAATGGAATGCCGATTGAAGAGACAGCGCAGGTTGATTGGACGGCGTTTCGCGCGCCGCTGGCTGGTTTTCGAAATGCGTGGCCTGCTGGATGGTGGCCGGCACATCGAGGATGAGCGCGACCTCGCCGCTGCCCAGTATCGTGGAGCCGGAAATGCCGCGCAGGTGGCGAAACATCTGGCCCAAGGGCTTGATGACGGTCTGGAATTCGCCGAGCAGACGGTCAACCACTAGGCCCGCCTTGCGACCCCCGGAGTTCACCACCACCACGTTCTCGCGCCGAGGCGGCCTGCCTTCGATGCCATACAGTTCGCGCAGCCGCACATAAGGCAAAACCTCGCCGCGCAGATTCAGGTAATGGCGCGCGTCGCCGGCAGCCTTGTCGACGCCGGCAAGTTCCAGGCACTCCACCACCATATCGAGCGGTACCACAAACCCAGAGTGCCCCACTTCCACCAAAAAGCCGTCGATGATGGCCATGGTGAGCGGTAGGCGTATGCGCACCGTCGTGCCCAGGCCATCAACGCTGTCCAGCTCGACGTTACCGCGCAGCGCCTCGATGTTGCGTCGGACCACATCCATACCGACGCCCCGACCGGAGATATTCGTGACCTGATCGGCCGTCGAAAAGCCGGGTTCGAAAATCAGATTGAAGATTTCACGGTCGCTCAAGCTGTTGTTAGATGCCACCACGCCGCGCTCGATGGCTTTGAGCAGTATCTTTTCCCGATTCAGACCGCCGCCGTCATCCGCCACTTCGATGACGACACTGCCCGACTCGTGCCGCGCCGATAGAGACACAGTGGCCTGCGCCGGCTTGCCGCGTGCCAGCCGCTGTGCCACTGGCTCGATGCCATGATCCATGGCGTTGCGCACCAGATGCATCAAGGGGTCGTTGATTTTTTCGACCACCATTTTGTCCAATTCGGTGTCGTCGCCACTGATGGCGAGCCGGATGTCCTTACCCATTTCTCGGCTGATATCGCGTACCACGCGCTGAAAGCGGTGGAAGGTCTCGCCGATCTCCACCATGCGCAAGCTAAGCGCGCTGTCGCGGATATCTTCGACCAGCCGGCTCACCAGCGACATGGCTTCATTCAATTGACCATCGCCGCAGCGTCGGCCGACTACCTCTGCTGAAGCACCCGCGATAACCAATTCGCCGACCTGATTAATCAGGCTTTCCAGCTTGTCGGCATCGACGCGTACCAACTTGCTCTCAAGCGTGCGTCTATCTTTGATCTGCTTTTGCTTGTCCAGCGCAGCCTGCACCACCGCATGGTGCACAACATGGTCCTCGACGAGGATCTCCCCTATACGCTGACCGTGATCGCGCCCGGCCTCCTGACTTTGGAGTGCCTGCTCCAACTCAACGCTGGTTAGCGCACCACTCGCGATCAGTATCTCGCCCAGACGTTCCTTGGCTTCCGGCAGCGCTTCGATGAGATGGATGTATTCCTCGATCTTGCAGTTGGGCGGCAGGATGCGAATCTGGCAATCGTCACGCACAAAATCAAACACACTCTCTATGGTTTCTTTGCTCGCTTCACTCTTGAAATCGATCTCGAAACCCAGGTAGCAATCCTCCGCATCCATTTCGGCTGCCGGCGGCATGGCATCGAATAACGCCGTGATGCTGGTCACATCGCCGATAGTCCACAGGTAGCGCAGGAAAGAAGCCGGATCGAAGCCCAGGCGCAGCACATTGCGCCCAAAACGCAGGGAAATATGCCAAGTGCCGTTGGCGATGGCGCCACCGCCGCTGGATTCGATTTGTGCACTGGCCTCGGTCGGCGACGCCGCCGCAACAGCAGGCATCAAATCGGTTGTAGGCGCAGGCAGAAATCGGCCTAGCCGCTCGATCAACTGCGTCTCGCGCTGTTGCAAGGCGGCGCCGTCTTCAGGATGATCGCCAGCCGCTGTATCGACGAGCTGCCCTAGGTAATCGCCACACTCCAGCATCAACGCCGTAAGGTGATCGTCGACGGGAATTAGGTTGTCACGCACACGATCCAGCACGCTTTCAGCCACATGGGCGAAGCGCACGATGTCGTCGAGTCCGAACAGCCCGGCAGATCCTTTGATCGTATGAATGGCGCGAAAGGTCGAATTGATTTCCGCCACGTTGCCCGGCTCACTTTCCAACAGGAGCAGGGAATCCTCCATGGCCAGGATCAGCTCACGACTTTCGACGATGAAAGTTTGCAGTGCCGCGTCGAGATTCATGGCCGCTCCCCGGTGTAGGTTGCGCCTGCTTCGTCGGCGGGGATAACCAGCGGATCGCCAAACCAGACGGCGAGGTTGTATAGCTCCAGCAACTCACGCACCGGACGGCTGTGGCCGACCAGGCGCAAGGATTTGTTGTGCGCAGCCGCGTGTCGCTTGGCGAGTATTAGAACTTGCAGGCCACTGCTGTCCATCTCGGCCACGCGCGAGAGATCGATTTCCAATTCGTCATGGGCATCGAGCGGCGATATCAATTTGTCCTTGAGTTCGGCGGCGGCATAGATGTTCATCTCGCCGGCCAGGGTCACGCGACAAGGCGCGTTCGCTGCGGATTCAACTTGGATTTCCATGAGCACACTCCTTTTTGCGTTTAGGGCAAGATCAGCTTGGAAACCGCTTCCAGCATTTGCGCCGGTTGAAACGGCTTCACCACCCAGGCCTTGGCGCCGGCAGCCCGGCCCTCCTGCTTGCGCGCTTCCTGCGACTCCGTCGTCAGCATGATGACCGGCGTGAACTTATGGTCTGGCAGCTTCTTCACTTCCTTAAGGAAAGTAATGCCGTCCATGTTGGGCATATTCACGTCGCTGATGATGAGATGGATGCGTCGGCCATGGACCTTGCTCAGCGCATCCTGTCCATCGCAAGCTTCGATGACCTCGTAGCCAGCGCTCTTCAAGGCTATCCCCACCACCTGCCGCAATGAGATTGAGTCATCCACCACCAGTATTGTTTTGGCCATGGCTGCTCGCCCCTAGAAAAAAGTAATGCCGGTTTTCTGCTGTCCGACGCGGCTGCCGGCGTGCACGGCGCGCTGCTCGTCGGTCGTGTAAGTCTTGGCCAGGTCCTCGAGCCAGTATTTGACATCGAAGTGCTCGCTACCGACGCCATCAGGATGGGCCTGGCGCTGATCGCTCACCTGGCGTTCGAGTTTTTGCAGATGCGCCTGCACATGGCCGAGGATCTGGTGCACACGATCTTGAAATTGCAGGCTGACCAGCACATCGGAAATCTGCTCGCGTATGCCGTCGCTTTCGGTTTGCAGGATTTGTGACGAAGCCACCAAACCGTTTGTCGCCTGGTGAAAGCTACCGCAGATGGTGCTGACGGTGCGCTCGGCATCGTCGCTGGTTTGCATATCCAGTTTTGTGCTCAGCTCGGCCGCCTTGAGCGTGGTGCCGATGGCCGCATTCACAGCCTCGATCTTCTCCGCGATGTTCTTGCCGGTCTCGCCGGATTGCGTGGACAGCTTGCGCACCGCATCGGCCACCACCGCAAAACCGCGCCCCGCTTCGCCGGCTCGGGCCGCTTCGATGGCGGCATTCAGTGCCAGCAGATTTGTCTGGGCCGCGATGTGGCCTACATCCTCCGCCATCGTTTTCAATTCGCCCGTCACATCGGCAAGGCGCGCCACTTCCTGCAACATGGCGCTTTTGTTATCCAATGCAGCTTTGAGCGAGGCGGTAATGCTGTCCATTTCGCGTCGACCGGTGGCAATGACTTCCACCATGCCGCCTGCACCGTCGATGCCTCCAGCGGCCTGACGCGACGCTGTTGCGGACGTTTCCAGCCTTTGCGAAATGCCCGCGAAGCGCGCCGACAATGCGGAAATCGCGTCATCACTCTGCTTTCTGGCGATGTCGATCTGCTGCGCCCAGATGGGCAGCACATTGGCACAAAGGACATCGAGACCATGATCGCTAGCCGCCGATTGCACCGTCAACTCCTCACGCAGGCGCTGTTCGCTTTCCGCGATCCCGGTAGCCAGATCATTGCGAACCTTGGCCACCGCGAAGAAGGCGGCGACGCCTCCCAGAACCAGTAGCGCCACGACGCAGGCGAAAGTGGTGAAATTCATGCCACCAGCGATGGGCAGCATAAGACAGCCAACGCCGACAACGCCAAACACTGAAAGCGCGACTTGTTTCGGATATCGGGGCTGACTTATCGCTTGCTGCTTTGTCACGTTTACACCTCCAAATGAATCTAGCCATGCCTGCCGATGAGGACCGTTATCTCGCTCGATTGCGCAGACGCGCAAGACCCGTCCAGCGCAGCTCATCTTTCGCGCTTGTGCCTCGAAGTCAAACTAACGGAAGGAAACGAGCAAAGCTTTAGGCGGAGGTTCTATCCAACCTGACCGTAGGCGACCTGCAGACGTCTGCGTGGCCCGGTTTCCTTATCTCCCCTCTGCCCCGCTTTTGGCCGCCTCACTTGCCTCGGCGCTCGCGAAACTCGGCTAAGATACGCCGCCCATGAACACCCATGTCGATCATTCCAAGCACACCCCGATGATGCAGCAGTACTTGCGCATCAAGGCGCAGTATCCAGAACTGCTGCTGTTCTATCGCATGGGCGATTTCTACGAGTTGTTCTTCGAGGACGCCGAGAAGGCGGCCCGCCTGCTCGACATTACCCTCACCACGCGCGGGCAATCGGCCGGCATTCCGATCAAGATGGCCGGCGTGCCCTATCACGCCGTGGAGCAATATCTGGCGCGTCTGGTGAAGCTGGGCGAATCGATAGTCATTTGCGAGCAGATCGGTGATGCCGCTGAGTCTGGTAAAGGCAGCAAGGGGCCGATGGAACGCGCAGTGGCGCGCATCGTCACGCCGGGCACGCTCACCGATGCGGCGCTGCTGGATGAAAAAACAGATAGCCTGCTGCTAGCCTTGGCGCCGGCCAAAAATCTAATCGGCATGGCCTGGCTTAATCTTGCGAATGGCGATTTTCGGCTGCTGGAAGTTGGCCCCGCCGCACTCGCGACCCAGCTCGAGCGCTTGCGGCCGGCTGAGATCCTGCTGCCCGACGGCGCCAGCTTGGCGCTGCCAGAACACCGTGCGGCGAGCCTGAAGCGCCTGCCCGATTGGCATTTCGACATCGAGAATGCGCAACGCCTGCTGACGGGGCACTTCGGCACGCGTGACCTCGCCGCCTACCTGCCCAATGACGAACCCGTCACGGCAGCGTTGGCGGCAGCCGGCGCCCTCTATCAATACGCCAAGACCACCCAAAACCAGGCGTTGGCGCACATCACCACGCTGGCCGTTGAGCACGAAAGCGCCTGGCTGCGCCTGGACGCCGCCACGCGGCGCAATCTGGAAATCTCGGAAACCCTACGCGGAGAGCCGTCGCCCACCCTGCTCTCGCTCTTCGACATCTGCGCCACCGCCATGGGTTCGCGCTGGCTGCGGCACTGCCTGCATCATCCGCTGGCTGACCAACGTGGCGCGGCAGCGCGCCATGTGACGGTGGCCGAACTGGTTGGCGAGAATGGTAATGGCTGCTATGCCACTCTGCATAAGGCTTTGCGCAGCGTGGCCGATATCGAGCGCATCGCCGCGCGCATCGCGCTCCAGAGCGCCCGCCCGCGCGACCTCTCGGCGCTGCGTGATAGTCTGCGCGCGGTCGAGACCTTGCGTGGCGATCTTGCCGCACCGCAGACTGAACTTCTGCGCAGTATCCTGGCCGACCTCGCCACGCCCTTAGCCTGCGTAGACATCCTGGTGCGCGCCGTCGCGCCAGAGCCGGCGGCGCTGTTGCGTGACGGCGGCGTCATCGCCGATGGTTATGATGCCGATCTTGATGAGCTACGCGCCATTCAGCAAAACTGCGGTGCATTTCTGCTGGAGCTGGAAGTGCGCGAACGCGCCCGCACCGGCATCACCTCACTCAAGGTCGAATATAACCGCGTGCATGGCTTCTACATCGAAGTCACTCACGCCCATGTCGACAAGATCCCCGATGACTATCGCCGCCGCCAAACGCTGAAGAACGCGGAGCGCTACATCACGCCGGAGCTGAAGACTTTCGAGGACAAGGCGCTCTCCGCTCAGGACCGCGCATTGGCGCGCGAAAAGCTGTTGTACGACGAGCTGCTGGATCAACTTGGCGCACACATTTCTGCGCTGCAACGCATATCGCGCGCCGTGGCGCTGCTCGATGGCCTGTGTGCTTTCGCCGACATTTCGCTGCGCTACAACTACTGTCGGCCAAACTTTTTGGCAGAGCCAGGTATCGCCATTGAAGGCGGTCGTCATTCCGTCGTTGAGCGACAACTCGAGGCGACGCAGACGGGCTTTATTGCCAATGACTGCCGTTTCGATTCCGCTCGTCGCATGCTGCTCATCACCGGCCCGAATATGGGCGGTAAATCGACCTACATGCGTCAGGTCGCCTTGATCGCGCTGCTCGCCCACTGCGGCAGTTTTGTGCCGGCCAGCCGTTGCCAGCTCGGGCCTATCGACGCTATTTACACCCGCATCGGCGCTTCCGACGATCTCGCTTCCGGCCGTTCAACTTTCATGGTGGAAATGACCGAAGCCGCCGCCATACTGCACGGCGCCACAGACCAGAGTTTGGTATTGATGGACGAAGTCGGGCGCGGCACCTCGACCTTCGACGGCATGGCGCTGGCCTTCGCCATTGCCCGTCATTTGCTCGACAAGAACCGCTGCTGGACGCTGTTTTCCACGCACTACTTCGAGCTGACGCGCCTCGCCGTGGACTACACGGAATGCGCCAACGTGCATCTGGATGCCGTCGAGCATGGTCGCAGTATTGTCTTTCTGCACGCTGTGGAAGAAGGCCCGGCGAGCCAGAGCTACGGCATCGAAGTGGCGGCGCTGGCCGGCATCCCGGCTAGTGTGGTTCGCGAAGCCAAGCGGCGCTTGCGTCAACTCGAGAATCGCGAGGTCGTCAGCAGCGCACAGCCTGATCTCTTCACAGCCGCACCGTTGCCGCTGGAAGCCGAACCGCATCCGGCGCTGGACACCTTGCGCAACCTCGACCCGGACGACCTGAGTCCGCGCGAAGCGCTGAAGATGCTCTACGACTTGAAAAGGATGAGTGAGTGAAAGTGTCACGCCTTCTAGTGCCGCTGTGTCTCGCGCTGTACTCCCCGGCGCGGTGGCGGCCAGAGGACGTGGCCTAATTCTTTAAATAGCTGGCGTCTTGCTTACCTGCAAGCGCCAGACGTTCCAACTCCTCCAGTACCTTGAAGCCGTCGCTTTCCATCTGCGTCAATCCGGCCAACGCGGCGTCGAACTCGCCGGCATTGAAATGCCGCACTGCGTCGGCACCATGCCGATGGAAGCTGGCGTGGACCGGCTCAAGCTACTTACAGCAGGGGGCAGCCTGACGCACAGGCTAGTGCGTCAGGCAGTGACCTCAATGGTGATGGTGTCCATCCGGCCCGTGTACGTGGCCGTGAGTCAGTTCTTCGGCGGTGGCGGCGCGCACGTCCTTGACTGTACAAGCGAACAGAATAGCAATGCCGGCAAGCGGGTGGTTGCCATCGACGACCACTTTGTCGCCGGCAATGTCGGTAATGGTAAAAACCATATCATCGTCATCTTCTTCTTCGCCGGCGCGCTCGAACTGCATACCCACCTCTATGCCTTCCGGGAACATGGAGAGGGATTCCACGCGCAGGAGCGCTTCATCGTAGTCGCCGAAAGCGTCTTCCGGCTGTAACTTGATTTCGAGTTGTTCGCCGACGTCCTTGCCGTGCAAGGCTTCTTCGATGGGCGCGAAGATACCGTCATAGCCACCATGTAGATACACCAGGGGACGCTGCCCTGCATCGATGACGTTGCCGTCGGGGTCGCTGACCTTGTACTCCAAGGTGACGACAGTGTCTTTTACAATCTGCATCATGGTCCTTTCAGTCCAGTTGTTTTATCAAATTCAGCACTTCCAGCGCGTGACCTTTAGGCGTCACGCCGTAGAAGGCGTGACGCACCACGCCTTTCTTGTCGATGATGAAGGTCGAGCGTACGATGCCCATCTTCTTCACGCCGTCCTTTTCTTTCATCTGCCATGCGCCATACTTTTTGCACACTTCACCTTCGCTGTCGGAGAGCAGACGCAGCGCAATGCCATGCTTGTCGCGAAACTCGGCGTGACTGATGCAGTCGTCACGCGACACACCGATAACGACACAACCAAGGCGCTCGAATTCGTCTTCATGATCGGAAAACTCCAAGGCTTCCATGGTGCAGCCCGGCGTGTCATCCTTGGGGTAGAAGTAGAGCACGACTTGCTGCTTGCCACGCAAACTGGCGAGCGCAAAAGACTCCATATCTGCATCGGGCAGCGTGAATGCGGGTGCGGCTTGTCCGGCTTGCAGCATGTGATCTCCTTACTTTCTCTACTGCAACATACGAGGAAATAAAACGCGTCGGCGCAAGTTTAACACCGCGCCGCGCCGTGAACGCAAGCGCGACAATCGGCCGGAGAGGGGCGTAACATGCACGCAACAGAGGGGAGCTTAATGACATTAACGCGACTGCCCAAATTTGTCCTCGCCGGCTGCCTGGCCTTGGCGGTTTGCGCGCCCGTTGCGGCCGACGAGCTGCCGATCCAACGGGAAATTGCAACCGAGCGCTGGGTTTTCCAGCGCGACGGTCGCGATTGGAAGTTGGCCACGCGCCACCTCGGCAAGCAGACCAGCAATCACCGCTACGTGTTGGAAGGCGACAGTGCCGATCTGTGGAACGAGCTAATTTCTACCGACCACTTCCCGGCCAATACCAGCGCCGATCAACACGCGCTGGCATTCATCGAAGAACTGGAAGGACGCTGTTTTCCACTAAAGATAACGCACACCGGCAACGGCGCCAACTCACTCATTCTCGAGTGGGAAGGCGACTGCCGCATCAGCGGCAAACAACATGAGATGCGGCGCATCGACGCTGGGCCCAATGGCTTTGACCATTTGGCTTATGGCGTCAAATCAAAATTCATGACACCCGAGAAACAAAAGAACTGGCTCGCGATCTTGCGCGCCGCCCAATTCAAAAACATGAAGACTTCAACCAACCGCGGAGATTAAGGAAATGAAACTGGAAACCCTGGCCGTGCATGGCGGCTATACGCCCGAGCCGACCACCAAGGCCGTGGCAGTGCCGATCTACCAGACCACCTCCTACGCCTTCGACAGCACACAACACGGCGCTGACCTGTTCGACCTCAAGGATGCCGGCAATATTTACACGCGCATTATGAACCCGACTACCGACGTGCTGGAAAAACGTCTCGCCGCACTGGAAGGCGGTGTGGGTGCCCTCGGGCTGGCTTCCGGCATGGCGGCTATCACTTACGCCATCCTGACCATTGCCGAAGCCGGCGATAACATAGTCTCCACCAGCACGCTTTACGGCGGCACCTACAACCTCTTTGCGCACACCTTGCCGCAATACGGCATCGAAACGCGCTTCGCCGACTATCGCGATCCGGCTGCCTTCGCCAAGTTGATCGATGCGCGCACCAAGGCGGTGTTTTGCGAATCCATCGGCAATCCACTGGGCAACGTGGTCGACATCGCGGCGCTGGCCGAGGTGGCGCACCGGTATGGCGTGCCCTTGATCGTGGACAACACGGTACCCACGCCTTGTCTGTGCCGTCCATTCGAGCACGGCGCGGATATTGTCGTGCATGCACTGACGAAATACCTGGGGGGACACGGTAACTCCATCGGCGGCGCCATCGTCGATTCTGGAAAATTTCCCTGGGCCGAACACAAAGCGCGCTTCAAGCGGCTGAACGAACCAGATGTCTCCTATCATGGCGTGGTGTATACCGAGGCGCTCGGTCCAGCCGCCTACATCGGTCGGGCGCGCGTCGTACCCTTGCGCAACATGGGCGCGGCCATCAGCCCCTTCAACAGCTTTCTCATACTGCAAGGCATAGAAACGCTGGCGCTGCGCATGGATCGCATTTGCGACAACACCATGATGGTGGCGCAACATCTAAAGCGTCAGAAGAAGGTGAAATGGGTGCGCTATGCCGGCCTCGCCGATCACGCCGAAAAGCCACTGATCGACAAGTACATGGCTGGCCGCGCTTCGGGCATTTTGTCCTTTGGCATTGATGGCGGCGCAGCAGCAGGCGCGCGTTTCATCGATGCACTACAACTCGTCACCCGCCTGGTGAATATTGGCGATGCCAAGTCACTGGCCTGCCATCCCGCCACCACCACGCACCGACAACTCGCCGCCCACGAAATGGAAAAAGCCGGCGTCACCGAAGATATGGTGCGCCTCTCCATCGGCATTGAGCACATCGACGATATCCTCGCCGACATCGGTCAGGCGCTCGATTTGGCCTGATTCTTTCTACTTGGGTGACTGCCGAAGATAGCTTTCAAAGCTTTCCGCCGGTACGGGTGGCGAGAAGAAGAAGCCTTGCACTTCCTGGCAGCCCATGCCGCGCAAAGCGTCGAACTGGTCGGACGTCTCCACGCCTTCGGCGATGACGGAAAGGCCCAACATGCGGCTCAGCTTGACTATCATATCGGCGATGCCGGAACTGGAGTGGCCTGCCGAGAGATCGGTCACAAAGGCGCGATCAATCTTGAGCCGATTGATAGGCAGGCGATGCAAGTGGTTGAGTGAAGAAAATCCGCTGCCGAAGTCATCGATGGCGATGCTGACGCCCATGTCTTTGAGTTGATGCAGCGCTTCGATCACAGCCACCGTCTCCTGCAGTGCCTGACTTTCGGTGATTTCGAGTTCGATCAGCTTGGGATTGACGCCGAACTCTTCGATGCAGCAACGCGCCTTCGCGACGAAATTTGGATCGCGGAACTGCGCCAGGGAGACATTCACCGCCATACGCATCTCCGGGTAACCCAGCTGATGCCATGCCTTTAACTGCCGACAGGCCGTGCGCAGCGCCCATTCGCCCAATTCGATAATGAGATGCGAGTATTCAGCGAGTGGAATGAAGTGGTCCGGCGGAATATTTTCGCCCCGCTCGTTTTTCCAGCGCATCAATGCTTCGGCGCCAATGACACGCTTGGTGGCCATATCAATCATCGGCTGGTAATACATGCTCAGTCCGCGCTTGGCTTCGGCGGCGTGGCGTAAATCGTGTAGCAGGCCAAGCCGATGTCGCGTCGCCACTCGCATGTCCCGCGTATAGCTCATCCAGCGCTTGCTGGACTCAGTGCGCGCGCGCGATAACGCGATGTTGGCGTTCTTGAAAATCTCCGCGCCGGGGTCTTCGACTTCGCTCAAGCTTTCCATGCCTATCCACGGCTGTATCATCAGGGACTGGCCCTCGACCACGATAGGCTGGGCAAACAAAGCCAGAATGCGCATTGGTTCAATCGCCGCATCCGGCCCGAGCAAGGCAAACGTGCCACCGGAAACTCGCGCCACGGCGACCTCGTCGGCTAGCCCACCACGCAGGCGCTTGGCCATAGCGACCAGCAGTTGATCGCCCGTCTTGTGACCCAAGGCGGCGTTGATGTCGGCGAAATGATCGATATCGATCAATGCCACGCTCCACCCCGCCCGACCTCGTTGCAATTGCTCATCGATAAGCGTGATGAAATTCGGACGATTGGGCAAGTGGCAAAGCGGATCGAAAAATGCCAAGGCATTCAAACGCTGAAACAGTGTGACATTCTCCAGGCCAACGCCGATACCAACGTTCAGCACTTCCAGCATTTGTCGTTCCAACTCGTTCAATTCGCGGGGTGTCTCCAAACATATTACCGCCAAGCCGTCTTCCCCCGAGCCGATGTAAAGCGCGCAACCGCCGGGCAGGAAAACGCTGGCCCTAGTCTCGCAGCAACCCTGCAACAAGCTTTGCATAAGCGGATCGCGAATGGCATCGGCCGAGCGACCTTGTTCCTGGGCGTGCCGACCGAGCGCACCGGCGACGATACAGCTCCCGCTGTCAGCTTCGACTGCCTCGACGTCGCCATGTGCACAAAACAAGCCATGCGGCTCGATGTCCAGCAAAGACGCGGCTTGTCGCAGTACACCCGTGGCATAGTCAGCCAGGTTGCGACGTGCGAACAAATCGGCCGATGAATGAACGATTTTATCGAGCTTCTGACGGCTCTCGATGATGGTGCGCAACTGCTCGTAAGAACGTATCGCCGTGGTAATCGAGGTAACGAGTTTGGTGCGCGTGAGTTCAGACTTGGTTTTGTAATCGTTGATATCGTAATCGCGGATAACTTCCATCTCCGGCGCGTAGCCTGGCTGGCCGGTGCGCAGAATGATGCGGATGTCGCTGCGCGCCAGGTCGTTGCGTATCTGATGTACCAGTCGCAAGCCAGCGTCGCCGCTCTCCATCACCACGTCGAGTAGAACCACGGCGATTTGCGGCGTGGTTTCGATAATAAAGCGCGCCTCAGCCGCCGAATAGGCATGCAAAAACTCCAGCGGCCGGCCCACCAGAGTGAGGCCGCTCAAGGCGAACAGCGTAGCGCTATGTACGTCTTTTTCGTCATCGACGATCAGGACGCGCCAGCTAGGCGCGCCGCCTGAACCCGGTGGCGGAAATTCGCGGTCATCGATAATATCGATCAGACCATCTCGCTCGATTGTTTTCTGGGCCGAACTCATGCGAAGTTTTCCGTTGCTCCTGCTTCCGGCGCCACCAGCGGCAGGGTCAGCGTGAAACGGGCGCCGCCGCCCTCACTGCCAACTCTGATCTTACCGCCGAGTATGCGCGTCACAATGTTATAAACAATATGCAGCCCCAATCCGCTGCCACCGCGACCAAGTTTGGTGGTGAAGAACGGATCGAAAATGCGCTTTAGATCGGTCACTCTGATCCCTGCACCATCGTCGCTGAAAACCAGTTCAATCTCAGCCTTGCCACTGCGACGCGCCGACAGAAGCATGCGCCCCTGATCCCGGCCTTCAAAGCCATGCGCCAGCGAGTTGGTGACCAGATTGGTGATCACTTGGCCCAGTGGCCCAGGATAGCTATCCATTAGCAGGTTATCGGCAATGTCCATCTCAAACTTGAATGGCGTTTTTTTGAGCATAGGCACCAGGGTCGTGGTCACTTCCTCGACCACCAGCCTCAAGTCAAAACGGCGTCGCTGAGCGCTGGCTTGATCCACCGCAACCTGCTTGAAGCTACTCACCAGTTCGTTGGCTTGTGCCAGACTGCGCAGCAGCAGTTCGGTGGCGGTGTTCGCGCTTTCCAGATACTCGTCGAGCGCTGATCGGCGCACATGACCGGAGGCAACTTCTTCGCTGAAATCGCGGGTTTTGTCGAATAAGGTGCTGGCGACGGTAATGCTGTTGCCTATAGGCGTGTTGAGTTCGTGAGACACGCCAGCCACCAGGGACCCCAGGGCGGACAGCTTTTCCGCGCGCACCAGTTCATCTTGCGCCAGCTTCAAGGCATCCAGCGCCCCAGCCAGTTCTTCATTGGCTTGTTCAAGCCGCGCCGTGCGTTCATGCACCCGCGCTTCGAGCTGCACATTGAGCTCGCTGATCTCCTGTTGGACGCGGCGTTGCTCGGTGACATCGTGCGCACTCCACACCAGCACCGGCTGACCATTAAGTTCAAAAATGTGGCCCGAGGATTCGCAAAGTATCTGCGTGCCATCGGCGCGGCGCAACCACACTTCGCGTTTCGGCACATGCGCGCCGGGCTTCGCATCGCCGAGCAACCGAGCGCGTTCTTCAACGTCGGTCCACAGCCCGATCTCCAGGCTGGTCCGCCCCAATATGCGCTCGCGCGCATGGCCGAACTGCACAATCCAGGCTTCGTTCACATCGACGAAAATACCCTTCTGCAACGACGTCACACCTAAGGCCACCGGCGATAAATGGAAGATGGCCGAAAATTTTTCCTCACTCGCACGCAGCGCCTGCTCGATACGCCGACGGTCGGTGATGTCGTGCGCGTGCCAAAGAATATAGCCAACGTCATTCAAGTCGAAGCGCCGGGCGGAAATTTCAGCCAGTATGCGCACGCCATTCTTAGCCTTGAACCACTCCTCCGCACCACGGACTTCTGATTGATTCACCAAGGTTTCGAACAACGCGTCACCCTGCTTGGCATCGACCAGCAAACTCAGCTCCAGCGGCGTACGGCCGATCACTTCCTCACGCGCGTAGCCAAACTTCTTCAGCCAAGCCTCGCTCACGTCCACATACTGGCGATCCACCACGCGCATCAGCGCCAATGGCTCGGGGCCCAGCTTGAAAAGTTGAGAGAACTGCGCTTCTCGTTCGCGCAGCGTCTGCTCCATGCGGCGCTGGTCGGTAATGTCGTGCATATTCCAGAGGATCAACTTGGACTGATCCAAATCGATTACCCGCGCCGACACCAGCGCTGTCACATCGTCGCCATTTTTTCGGTGCAGATGCACCTCCGTGCTGGGAATCTCACCTTTTTCCAAGAGCTCGCCGAAGAGCTGGTTGTATTCCTTAGGTTCAGCCCACAACCCAAGATCAAGGCTGTGGCGGCCTTTTACCTCACCGGGCCGGAAACCGAATGTACGCAACCAGGCCTCATTCACTTCGACATAGTTTCCGTCGGGATGACGCATGACCGCGATAGGTTCAGGCGTCATGGAAAAGAAGCTGGCAAATTTTTCCTGGCTGTCACGCAAAGCCTGCTCGGCCGCCTTGCGCGCTGTGATGTCCTCGATCGTGCCGACAAAGCCCAGCAGTTGGCTCTCCTCAATAATAGGGGCGACATGGGTACGCGTCCAAATCACGACGCCACCGGCGCGCACATAACGCCGCTCGCTGGAAAAGGAGCGCCGATCCCGCATCGCGACGCCGATTTCCGATTCAAGCTGTGAGCGATCGGCTGGGTGAACCGCGTCCACCCATCGACCAACATAAGCCTCCCCTTCGGGGACGCCGGTAATCTCGCAGGCGCGGCGGCTGACATAGACCAGTTGGCCGTCCTGCCCACTGGCGAAGACGCCGAGCAGAGAGCCCTCGCTGATGGCGCGGAAACGCTGCTCGGCCACGTGCAGCGTCTGCTCCATTTTTTTGCGCTCGGTGATGTCATGACCTTCGGGTACGAGATACACCACTTTGCCTGAGGCGTCACGGATGGGGGTAAGGAAAAAGTTGAAATAACTGATACTGCCATCCGGCAGCACGGCGCGCGCAACAAAGCTGTCGTTGCCGCCGGCGGCAACGCGGCGGATGGCCTCGCGCAGACGCTGCTGCTGCGGCTCGTCCTGGCTCCACCAGGCGGTTTCCCAAAAACGACTACCCACCATCGACGAGGCATCCACCCGGGCATGGTCGAGCGAGGTGCGGTTCGCATCGAGCACAGTACCGTCGGGCGAGAGCAGGCCGATCAAGCTGCGCGTACTGTCCAGGATGGCGCGATAGCGCTGCATGGCCTGCTTGGTCTCTTCCTGCGCCACGCGGCGTCCCTCGGCCTCGCGTTGCAACTCTTCATTGGCGACCACCAGTGCACGCTGCTGTTTGCGTTCGATGATGACCATAATCATCAAACCCAACACCATATTGAATACGGGTCCGATCAGGTAAGCCTTAGGGTCCAACGGCGATTCCAGCCAAAACGGCGCAGTCGCGCCAAAGATGGCAAAGAGGATCATCATCCAGCCCACCGCGGCGAAACCCACCCCCGGTTCCCGGCGCCCCTGCCGCAACAATATGCCGGCGGAAAGCAGGAACAGGACGGCGCCTACCGAATAGGCCACCACCAAAGGCAAGACACCACCAGCGGCCAGCGCGCCTATGCTCCAATTCACCCCCAGCACTGCCAACCCAGTCGACCAGGGAGACTTAAGTCGGTTGCCGGTAAATTCGCAGGTCGCCAGCCAGATCAGCACCAGCCGTACCGAACCGAAGAACATTTCGGTTTGCAGGCCTACTTTTGCATAGTCAACATGGCCGAACCGGCCGACAAGAATGAGACCGGTGGATAGGTAAACCAAACCCCACAGCACGAAGGAGCGCTCTTTCCTGTCGACGTAGCCGAGCCAGAAAAAAACGGCGGCGATAATGAAGCTCGACATCATCGTGTTGATGATGAGGATGTAACTGGGCACTATGGGCATGGTGGCTTGCATCGTCGGATAGTAATCCCGGTGATATGCTTGCAATAAGTGATAAATTCACGCCCGCATCGCAATTCGTGCCGACGTCCGTTTTTATGTATTCAAGTTGTCAGCATCGAAACTTGCTACCGTTCCCCACCCTAGCCAACGTTACCCATCCATCCCATGCACGATATCGTCATTAGCCGTACACACAAGCTGCCGCCCGCCGAAGCACGAGTGGCCGCTGAGCACCTGGCCGCCCAACTCAAGCAGGAGTTCGACATGATGTGCGACTGGTCGGGCAACACGCTGCGCTTCACGCGCGCCGGTGTCAGCGGAGAATTGGTGCTACAGGAAGGCGAAGTTTGCATCCAGGTCAAGCTGAGTTTCCTGTTACAGGCCCTTAAGTCGCATATCGAAGCGGAAATAAATCGCCATTTCGATGAAAACTTCGGACACTAATTAGATACGCCAAGGCTGACGGCGCATTCCATTCTTCTAGGCGGAACTCCCTGACGTCTGCGCTATTATAGGCATAAGCTGAAGTCATACGTAACACCGAAAGCCGCCATGCTGAATCGCGAGCGTATTTCCAGCGTTGACCATGCTTGGTTGCGCATGGATCATCCGGGCAACCTGATGATGATCGTAGGCGTGCTGGTGTTGGACACGCCGCTTTCCGCCACGCGTTTCAAACGTCTGCTGGAAATGCGTCTGCTGCGCTATGCACGCTTTCGCCAGCGGGTGGTGGAGGACGCCGCCGGCGCCTGGTGGGAAAACGATCCGGCATTCGACCTCGATCGCCATGTGCATCGCGCCACCCTGCCCGGCGCTGGCGACAAGCGCGAGCTGGAAAAGCTGGCGGCCCAATTGGCCGCCACGCCACTCGACCACCAGCATCCCTTGTGGTGCTTTCATCTCATCGAACATTACGACGGCGGCTCGGCCCTGGTCGCTGGTGACCGGCGGCTCCAGCGGCATAGGCCGCGCCACCGCTTTCAAGCTGGCGCAGGCCGGCGCCAAAACCATCATCGCCGCCCGCGACCCTGAAAAGCTTGCCGACACGCGGCGCGAATTCGAGGCTGCGGGCCTGGCGCTCATCACCTATTCGGTGGACATCGCCGACGCCGAGCGCTGCGATGCGTTCTGTCGTCAGCTCATCGAAGAGCACGGCGGGGTGGACATCCTGGTGAATAACGCAGGCCGCTCCATCCGCCGCGCCATCGAGAGTTCCTTCGACCGCTTTCACGATTTCGAGCGCTGCATGCAGCTCAACTACTTCGCCGCCGTGCGCATGACCCTGGGCGTGCTGCCCGGCATGATTGCAAAGAAACGCGGCCACGTCATCAACATCTCGTCCATAGGCGTACTCACCAGCGCGCCGCGCTTCTCCGCCAGTCTCCTCCAAAGCCGCACTGGAATCCTTTTCGCGCTGCGCCGCCTCGGAATTCGCTGATCGCGGCATAGACTTCACCATCATCAACATGCCGCTCGTGCGCACGCCCATGATCTCCGCCACCAAGCTCTATGAACAGGTGCCGACGCTCACCCCCGAAGAAGCCGCCGAGCTGGTGGTGGAAGCCATCGTGCACAAGCCGGTACGCATTGCCACGCGCCTGGGCATCTTCGGCCAGGTACTCCAAGCCGTCGCCCCCAAGGTCGCACAAATCATCATGAACACCGCTTTCCGCATGTTCCCGGATTCCGATGCCGCCCAGCATCGTAAAGAAGGCGAAGCCGCCCAACCCAGCGCCGACCAGATCGCCTTCACGCAACTTATGCGTGGGATACACTTTTAGCGACAACCCAACAGGAGGCCCCATGAAACCCAAAGCCGGCGAACCCGCCCCCAATTTTTCCTCTCCCGCCACCGATGGCAGCACCATTAAGCTCGCCGATTACCTCGGCAAGAAACTGGTGCTCTACTTTTACCCCATGGACGACACGCCGGGTTGCACGGCCCAGGCGTGCAGCCTCCGCGACTACAACAAGGACATCGCCGCCAAAGGCGCCGCCATCCTCGGCGTCTCGGCGCAGGACGAAGCCTCGCACCAGAAGTTCACCAGCAAGTATCAGTTGAATTTTCCGCTGCTGGCGGACAAGGGCCAGGTCGTCGCCAAGGCCTATGGCGTAGCCGGCTCCGGCCTATCCGGCATAGCCCGCGGCCTGCTGGGCATGAACGAGCGCGTCACTTTCATCATCGATGAGCAGGGAAAAATCGCGCACGTGCTGGATGACCCCAACTGCCGAAATCACGGCGAGGAAGTCTTGAAGTTCCTTTAGCGGCGTGTCAGCTCGGCGAGCAGCGCTGCCTCAATGCGGCGTGAGAATATCATTTGCAAATGGCCTATACCGGCCAAAGGCACGTTCTTCGCGCCTTCCAGACGCGCGCTGTCTTGTGGCATGACGTAGTTGTCGTGGTAACTGTAGATGGCGACGCTGTTCTCCGGCAGCGGCACGGCGCCCGGCGTGTTGAGTGCGGTAAGCCAGGCGCTGCCGGGGCGCATCTGCGCACCATTGATGCCCATGGCCAGATGAGCCAATTCGCTGCCGTGATGCGGCGAGCCGAGTGTAATAAGCTTTGCGACCCGCGCCTTGCCATAGCGCCGCAAGTAGGCGCGCGCCACCAGGCCGCCCATGCTGTGTCCCACCAGCGCGATGCGGTCTGCACCAGTCGCGGCGCACAAGGCTTCGACGCTCTGCGCCACCTGCAGGGCGAAGTCATCAATGTCGGCGAACATCGGCTCCATATCCAAAGTCGCCACTTGAAAACCGGCGCGTAGCAGGCGCTTCCGCATCCACCACCACATCGCACGATTGCATTGGTAGCCGTGAATCAACAACACCGGAAGATAAGGCGATTTCCGCGCATCGGCTTGCAGCGGCACGTGGCGCGAGGCGAAAGGAATGAGCAGACTGAAGAGCGCGATGAAGGCAAAATACTCAGCGACTGCCATGCCTAGCGCCGAGGCCCAGCCCAAGCGCATTTCCGGCGGTGTCGGTGTGGCATAGCGACGCGCAAACAGCAATGTCACCGCAATGAAGAACGCGCGCCCCGCCAGCGCCAGCAACAGCGCAAGGCCGATCACGCAGGCCAGCGGCGCGTCGGCGTAGCGCATGAGCAAATAGCCCAAGAGCAAATAGAACCCCAGCTCGCAGGCCAGAATGAATCGCATCACTTTCGCTGTCATGCGTATGCCCCTAATGATGTTTCAAAGCACCATGAAAAACACCGTTCGGGTTGAGCTTGTCGAAGCCTGGTTGCGGCCCTTCGACAGGCTCAGGGCAAACGGTTAAGCGGTGCGTGTCCGGGTGATGAGACAGGCATACACTTTATTCTGCCGTCGTCATCCGTGTTCATCGGTGACCGAAGGAAATCCCCTGGCGGGATGTCCACCTGAGGCAAAAATATCTCACGCTATCGCCACCGCCGGCCGACCGTTCAACACTTCGGCCAAGCGACTGACGTTGCGCGCCGCCAATCCGTAAATCGAAAGCTGTGGATTGGCGCCTATGCTAGTGGGGAACAAGGAACCATCGCATACGCTGAGATTCGCCAGCTGATGGTGCTTGCCATAGGAATTCGTCACACCGTACTTGGGCTGATCACTCATGCCGCAGCCGCCCATGACATGCGCGCTGACCACCCGTGCGAGCTGCGGCTTCAGGGCCAGCGCGGCAATCGCCGCACGCGCCTCGGCCCAACTGCTGTAACCCGCCGATTGCTCATGCACCGGCGCCACCCACTTCGCGCCAGCGGCGAACTGGATTTCCGCCATGGCCAGCCAGGCGCGTCGCGCCGCTTCCCAAACGACATCTGTCAGCGGGTAATCCAGCATGGGGCTGCCGTCGTCGCGCAGCCGCACCGTGCCGCCTTGGCTACGCGGATGAAAGCCATCGCGCACCAGCGCAATCAAGGCCTGGCTGTGCGTGAACTCTCGCATCAAACGCGCATGGGCGCTACCGAAGCCCTGCAAGGTCGTGGCGAAGAGCACCGGATGCAGTGGCGGCGATTCCAGCTTGAAGCCCAGCGGACCATCCAGCGCGTCGCGCTCAAGATAGTGGTCGCAATACACCGACTGCGGCGCGCCGGCATAGCCATGCACTTCCTGCGGCATGACAGCGGCGGAGATCACCGAGGGATGCAGGAAGGTGCGCCGCCCGAGACGACGATGCGGATCGGGCGCGCCGCTGCGCAGGAGCAGCGCCGGGCTGCCTATTGCGCCTGCCGCCAAGACGTAATGCTTCGCCCTGATGGTGATGCGACGCGGCCCCGGCGGGCTGCCGTTAGCGACGATTGCCACACACTCCAGCGCCGTGACCTGATCGCCGAAGATGGCCAGCCGCTCGGCGCGCGCCCGCGTCAGCAGCACGGCGCCGGCTGCCAGCGCGGCGGGGATGGTGCTGACCAGCATGGACTGTTTGGCGCCGGTGGGGCAGCCCATGCCGCAATAGCCCAGGTTCCAGCAGCCAGTCACGTTGCGACTGATCTGCCCTACCGCGATACCCAGCTTGGCCGCACCACGCTGCAAGACTTGATTGTTCTCGTTGGGCTTGATCTCCCAAGGCAGAATATTGAGCCGGCGTTCCATCATGGCGAACCACGGCGCCAGCGCCTCGGCGTCCAAATCCTGCAAACCGAAGTTGCGCTGCCAGTATTCCAGCGTGGCCGGCGGCGTGCGAAAGCTGCTGGTCCAATTCACCGTGGTGGAACCGCCCACGCAACGGCCTTGCAGGATGTTGATGCCCTTGTCGCGCGTCTTGCGCGATGCGGATTCCTGGTACAGATCGGGATAGGCCTCGGCCTCGCGCATCTTGAAGTCGCGCGTGCTCTTCAACGCGCCCTCCTCCACCATTATCACGCGCAACCCCGAGCGCGCGAGAATTTCCGCCGCCGTGCCGCCGCCCGCGCCGCTGCCGACAATGACCACATCGGCTTCCAGCGTGTGGTCGGCTTCCAGGCTGGGGGCGTCGACAATCTGCCAGCCGGCGGCGCGACCTTCCACATACGGATCGCGGATCATCGCGCTATCTCCGGCGGGCCGGGATAGCCGATGGCCGCCCAGGCAGTCGGTTCGCTGTACCAAGCGCCAAGGATCAGGTCATGCAGCGCGCCGTAAGCGCTGCGCATCAACAACCAGGAACTGCTGCGCCAGCGCTCAAGAAACGCCGCGATGCTGGCCGCATCCGCCACCTGCCAGTCGGCCCATACGCCGGCGAGCAATACGCGCGTGACTCCGGTATTCAATAGCGCAAACAGCTCGGCGACTTCGGTCTGCACTGCCGGCGACAAACCCGCGATGGTCTGATCCACTCTGGCGATGGTATGCACCACCGCGCCGCGCCGCGCCGTTGCGTCTTCAGGCAAAACGCCCGCCAGCATGGCAGGGACGATGGCGGAAAGGATGAGATGGCGCGCATCCAGCGAATTCGACGCCGTGGTGCGTTGCCGCGCCAACTGCCACGCGCCCAGCATAGCCAGCGCTGCCCCGCCGATCACGCCTGCCTTGAGGAATTGGCGCCGGGTAACCATGATCAGCGCAACAGAAAATCAACCAGCCGTTGGAACAGCTTGCCGTAAGGCGGCTTGAACAGCCCCACGGTATTCAGGCGCGATTGATAGAACACGCCCTTCTTCTTGGAGAAGGTCTCGAAGCCCTCGACACCGTGATAGCTCCCCATGCCGCTCGCGCCCACGCCGCCGAAGGGTAAGCTGTCTTGCGCGATATGCAGAATGGTGTCGTTGATGGTGACGCCGCCCGACAACGTTTCTTTCAGCACGCGCTGGATGCGATCATGGTCGCGATCGAAGTAGTAAAGCGCCAGCGGATGCGGTCTTGCGCGGACGTAGGCAATCGCGGCATCGAGATCGTCATAGGTGACGATGGGCAGCAGCGGGCCGAAGATTTCCTCCTGCATGATGCGCATATCGTCCTTCACGTCGAGCAAGGCGTAAGGTGGCATGCGCCGCGTCTCGGCATCCATGCCGGCAATTTGCGCGAGTGGGATGATTTCTGCGCCCTGCGCACCTGCGTCATCCAGCAAACCGATAAGCCGCCCGAAATGGCGTTCGTTGATGATGCTGCTGTAATCCAGCGTATGCAGGATGTCGGGATAGCAGCGCGCCACGACCTCCTGAGCAGCCGCGACGAATTCGCGCTCGCGGCCGCGCGGCAGCAGCACATAGTCGGGCGCGATGCACGTCTGGCCGGCATTCATGGTCTTACCGATCATGACGCGCTCGGCGAAGTTTTCCATGGGAAAATCCGCGCCCAATATGGCCGGCGACTTGCCGCCCAGTTCGAGTGTCACCGGCGTGAGATGGTCCGCTGCGGCGCGCATGACGCTGTGGCCGACAGCGGTCGAGCCGGTGAACAGCAGGTGATCCAGCGGCAGCGCCGCAAAGGCGCGCGCCATCTCGGCATCGCCTTCCACCACGGTGACCACATCGCTCAAGGCACTATCGACCAGGCGGCGGAACAAAACGGCTGTGGCCGGCGCGAATTCCGACATCTTGACCATCACACGATTGCCGGCAGCCAGCGCAGCCGCCAGCGGCGCCACCGCCAGGAGCAAGGGATAATTCCACGGCGCGATGATGCCCACCACGCCCAGCGGCTGGTAATGCACCGCCGCCCGCCCCGGCTGAAACCACAGCGACACAGCGCGACGCTGCGGCCGCATCCAGCGCGCCAGATGGCGGCGCGCATGCTTGATGGCTTCCAGCGCGGGGAAAATCTCCAGCAGTTCGGTCTCGGCGGCAGCGCGATGACCAAAATCCGCACTGATGGCCGCGCACCACTCGCCACGGTGGTCGCGCAACAGGCTCTCCAGCGCCGCCAGCCAGGCATCACGCCGTGATTGCGTAGGCACCGCCTCGCCCCTCGCTGCCTCTCGCAAGCGCAGGTAATGCGACATCAGCATCTCGTTGGCAGCAGTCATGACGATCCTTCTACTTGGCCCAGTGTAGCCGAGCGTACGTTCGTGCAGTTAGGCGCTTGCCTCTAAATCGACCGCTTGTAACGCGGATAATCACGCCATGACCACGGCCGAGAAACCCGTCATTGCGGAGCAACTGCGCACGCATCTGAGACGCGCTGCCGCCTTGCGCAATGTCGTCAATGCCGATCCGGACGATGCGCAGGATCGCTTGTATCTGCGCGCCTTCCAGGCGCAACGGCTGGCGCGCACCCATGCCGATCTGCTGGCCTCGCCGCGCTATGGCCCTGCAGCGAGCTTCTTTCTCACCGATCTCTACGGCCCCAAGGATTTCAGCGCGCGCGATGCCGAAGTCGAACGCATCTTGCCAACGCTGGTGGCGACGCTACCGGGCGCTGGTGTGCAAACCCTGGCGCTGGCCATCGAAGTGGACGCGCTGTCCGAAGAGCTCGACGCCGCCATGGTGATTGCATTGCGTGCCGATGCCAAGCTCGCCAGCCTCGCCCAACTCCGCGACGATCGCTACGCCGCCGCCTATCGCCGTTGCGGCCGGCGCAAGGTGCGCGAGCGGCAACTCGTCCTGATTCATGAGGTCGGCATGGCCCTGGCCGCCCTGGCGCATAAACCGCTGGTACATACTGCCCTAAGGCTGATGCGCACGCCGGCGAAGCTGGCCGGCCTGGGCGAATTGCAGCGGTTTCTCGAGACCGGCTTCGACGCTTTTCGCCACATGGGCCATGCCGACGAGTTTCTACAGCATATCGTCACCCGCGAAACGGCGATCCTGCAACGTCTTTATGCCGGTGTGGTCTACCCCTTCGAGCTTTGATCCGTATCAAAGCGCCGATAGCGTCGCCGGTTGAGGATGTTTCGGTAGCTTCCAAGGGAGCACGAGTTTGGCCGAACATATCTGGCTCAAGAGCTACCCGAAGAGCATCCCCGCCGAGGTGGATGTCGATGCGTATTCTTCGCTCAAGGAATTCGTCGAGCGAAGTTGCGCGCGCTTCGCCGAGCGCCCCGCCTATAGCAATCTTGGGCACACAATCAGCTACGCCGAGTTGGACAGGCTGAGTGCGGCCTTCGGTGCCTATCTGCAAAAAGACCTGGGGCTAGGCAAAGGCGACCGCATCGCCATCATGCTGCCCAATCTGCTGCAATATCCCGTCGCTCTGTTCGGCGCCTTGCGCGCCGGGCTGACGGTGGTCAACGTCAACCCGCTTTACACGCCGCGCGAACTCGAACATCAGTTGAGAGATTCCGGTGCGAGCGCGATTCTCGTGCTGGAAAACTTCGCCCACACCGTGCAGGAAGTCCTGCCGCGTACCCAGGTAAATCAGGTCATCACCACCCAGGTAGGCGATATGCTCCGCGCGCCGAAGCGCTTGCTGATTAATTTCGCGGTGAAACACATCAAGAAAATGGTGCCGGCCTGGCGCATTGCCGGTGCGCAATCATTTCGCACATCGCTGCAGCGCGGCGCGTACTTGAATCTGGCGCCGGTCGACGTCGGTCGTGAAGACATTGCGTTTCTTCAATACACGGGTGGCACCACCGGCCTCGCCAAAGGCGCCATGCTCACCCATCGCAACATGATGGCGAATCTCTTGCAGGCTACCGCTTGGATCGCTAGTGAAATGAAAGAAGGTGAGGAACATGTCATTACCCCGCTGCCGCTTTATCACATCTTCGCGCTGACGGCGAATTGCCTCACCTTCATCAAGTATGGCGCGCGCAATACGCTCATCACCAACCCGCGCGACATCCCGGCGTTCGTGCAGGAACTGCGCAAAGCGCCATTCTCTGTTATCACCGGCGTCAATACACTCTTCAACGCCCTGCTCAACGCGCCCGGCTTCGCCGATGTGGATTTTCGCCAACTGAAGCTCTCGCTGGGCGGCGGCGCTGCCGTGCAGCGAAAGGTGGCCGAACGCTGGCGCGCCGTGACCGGCCGTCCGCTGATCGAAGCCTACGGCCTCACCGAATGCTCCCCCTGCGCCTGTTGCAATCTGATTAACATCACGGAATTCACTGGCAACATCGGGCTGCCCATACCGTCAACCGAAGTCAGTATCCGTGACGATGCGGGCCGTCAATTGCGGCCAGGAGAAATTGGCGAAATCTGCGTGCGCGGCCCGCAAGTCATGAAAGGCTATTGGAAACACCCCGAGGCCACGGCAGAAATATTGAGTGCCGACGGCTGGCTGCGCACCGGCGATATGGGCAGCATGGACGAACGCGGCTACGTGCGCATTACCGACCGCAAAAAGGACATGATTCTCGTCTCTGGCTTCAACGTCTATCCCAACGAAGTCGAGGATATCGCTGCCATGCATCCCGGCATACTGGAATGCGCCGCAATCGGCGTGCCCGATGAAAAATCCGGCGAGACGGTCAAACTGGTGGTCGTGCGCAAAGACCCGGCGCTCACCGTCGAAGAAATCATCACCCATTGTCGGCGCCAACTGACCGGTTACAAAGTCCCTAAACACGTCGAGTTTCGCAGCGAGCTGCCAAAGACGCCCATAGGCAAAGTGCTGCGGCGCGAGCTGCGGGAGCAGGGATCAGGAGTGCAGGAATCAGGTGGCGGGCACCAATAGCCACACCGCTATTGTCAGGCATGTGGTTGCCCAGAACACCACGGCATCCGGGTTGGTCTGTCCGTCCCGGCTCAGTTTTGCACCCAGCGCGGCAATCAGTTTCATTTTGGCCTCCCATGTAGTGAGAGGCCATCTTAGTAGGCGTGAGGCTCAGGGCGTGAGCCTGTCCTGATACTGACCGAGCGCGCCCCGCAACTGCGCCTCAACTTCACGCCGCAGCGCGGCCGGCGCCAAGACGTCGACATCACCACCGTGGCGCAAGATGTCCATCACTAGTTCGCGACTGTCTGAGTAAGGCACTTCGAGCAGATAGCTACCATCTTCCAGATACCGCGAGCGTTGGCGCGGATGCCATTGCTCCATGGCGATCCAGCGCGCGCGTTCGGCGGTGAACTTCAGCTTGGCCCAGGCGACTTTCTTGCCCGAGAATATGCCGTAGCCAGAGCCCAATACGGCGTCCAGGGTTTTCTCCGGCACGTTTTTGGTCGGCTGCTCGAGAATTTCTGCGCGGCGTATCGCATCCACCGCGAAACTGCGCAAGTCATTGCGCAAATGACACCAGGCGTCGAGATACCAGTTGTCGCGGTAATGCACCAGGCGTTGCGGCGAAACTGCACGCTCGATGACTTCGTCGCGCGCCCGCACGTGATGCGAAATCAACAAGCGCTTACGTCGCAGCAGTGCCGAACCGATCACCGCGAAATGATCCAGCGCCACACGCCGCGCCGCCATACCGAGGATGTGAATGCGCTTGTGGATTTCTTCGGTGGCGTTATCGGCGGTACCCAGCAGTGCTTGCAGCCGCGCCAGCAAGGGCTGGATGTGAGGCCCCAGCAGCCCGCCGCTATCCAGACCCAGCAGCAGATGTTGCATGGTCAGCAGCGCATGCACCTCCTGCGCGGAAAACCACAGCCCCGGCAACTCGTATTGCGCCGCACCGCGTTCCGGCCCGGCGAAGCAATAGCCCCCCGCCTCCCTGTCCCAGACTATGGGCGCGTTGAGGCGGTTGCGCATGTACTCCAGATCGCGTTTCAAGGTGGCGCGTGAGACTTCGAGCTTCGCCATCATCTCGTCGAAGCGGACGAATTTGCGCTCGTTGAGCAATTGGTCAATGCGATAAAAGCGTTCGGTGCGATCCATGATGCGATCCAAATATGGCTCAAGCAGTGTGCCCACATAATACCTGTAGTCCTTGCGCTGCCCCACGTCGTCGCCTAGACTGCAAACACCGGATGTTCCGGTCGTTCATCAAGCCAAGTGCATAGGAGACTCGCATGTCAGAAAGCGTCTATAAAATCATCGAAGTGATCGGCACTAGCAAAACCTCGTGGGAGGATGCGGCGAACCGGGCGGTGAAGGCCGCCAACCTGAGTGTGAGAGACCTGCGCATCGCCGAGGTCATGAAACTCGACATGGTGATCGAAGCCGGCGCCATCGCGCTCTACCGGGCGCGCGTGAGCCTCTCGTTCAAATACGAAATCGAAGCTAAGCCTAAGAGCAAGAAGAAAACCAAGTAAGTGTGGGATGACTCGCCGCCGCGCGTTTCAGCTTAATCGCGGCCAAATGCACAAAGCCACCTGCGGGTGGCTTTGTTATTTAGGGCATGGGTATTTCAAGGCAAACCTTCAGCGCCGCAATTCGTAGCAACGTCAAAACGGCCACCAGCCGGCGTACTTGACGGAGCATCCATAGGGCTTGGTATTTGGCTTAGCCACTTTTCTAGCCGATGCCATATCTGCCAATGCTGCTCGTACATAGTTTTCGGCCTTGGCGATATCTTCCTTATCCGACGACGCGATGCTGTCTATGCCACCTTTGTACACCAGCACCCCATCGGAATTGATGATGAAGAAGTGTGGACTGGTCTTGGCGCCGTAGAGTTTGCCGATGCTGCCCTCGGGATCGAGCACAGTGCCGCTCGGCGCCGCGCCTCGTTCCTTGTTCAGCTTGATGGCGGTCGGCCCATCGACGTAACCTTCTTTACCGGGGGCCGAGGAAATCACTTGTAGCCAAACGATGCCTTTGGCTGTTGCTTCCTTTTGCAATTGCGGGATGTTGCCGCTCTCGTAGTGCTTACGCACAAAGGGACACTGGTGGTTGGTCCATTCGAGAACCACCGTCTTGCCTCGCAGCGCTTGCAGGCTTATGGGCTTGCCATCGGCGCCGGTGCCGGTGAAGGCCGGCGCCGGCTGATCGAGTGTCGCATCGGCGTGAGCCGGCAGCGCTAAAACTGCGACCACCAACGTCGTAACAAAGGCGATACTTTTAAATAGTCGGCGCAACATGAGTTTCTCCTTAAGGGTTTGGAACGACAGCGCGGGCAATCGGAGAGATCGCGTTAAAAATGGTATCTGGCAAAAGTAGCTGCGGGAGAATGATAGGCTCTGCGGCAGATCCCGGTGGGTAATAGACATAAAGCGGTACGCCGCTGCGTCCGAACTCGGCCAGCTTCGCGCGGATAGGCTGATCCATGTTCGTCCAGTCACCCTTGAGATAGGTGATGCCTTCATCATGAAAAGCCTTGGTGACGGCGTCGTTGCCCAGGGCCACCCGCTCGTTGACCAGGCAGGTGATACACCAGGCGGCCGTAAAGTTGAGGAACACGGGCTTGCCGGCGAGACGCAGTGCTTCCAGGCGCGCGGCGCTATAGGGCTGCCAATTTTGGTGCGTGGTCGCAGATGAGGCGGGAACAGTGGGCGACGCACTAAGGGGAATGGACTCGGTTGCGGCAAGTCCGCCGACGATGGCCGTAGCCGCTGCGAGACTGGCGACGATGGTACCAATATGGCGTAGCCATAGACTGCCACTGCGGGTGCTGTCATACAGCCAGGCGGCGAAAGCGATGATCACCATGCCGCCTAAGGCGACAGCAACACCGCCGGGCCCAACCTGCTGTGCCAGCACCCAGACTAACCACACCGCCGTCGCATACATTGGAAATGCCAGTATCTGCTTGGTCTTATCCATCCAGCGACCAGGACGGGGCAACCTGCGTTGCAGCGCCGGCCAGGCGCTCAGGACCAAATAGGGCAGCGCCAATCCGAATCCGAGACTGAGGAAAATTGCCAACAGCACCAACGGGGGTTGTGTCAGCGCGTAGCCAACGGCGGCGGCCATGAATGGCGCAGTACAGGGCGTGGCGACGACAGTGGCCAGCACACCGGTAAAAAAACTGCCAGCATAGCCAGTACCTTCGGCCAGCGACGAACCGACACCTGCGACCGAGCCGCCCAAGGTCATCACGCCCGACAAGCTCAGGCCGACCGCAAAGATAACGTAGCCCACAGCCAGCACAAACAGGGGCGATTGGAACTGGAAGCCCCATCCGATCTGACTGCCAGCTTGCTTCATCGCGATCAACACAGCCGCCAGGATGGCGAAGCTAACGAGAACGCCCGCCGTGTAGGCGACGCCCTGCCATCGAGCTTGCAAGGGTTCATGCTGCGAATGACGCAACAAGGACAGCGCTTTGATGGAAAGGACTGGAAAAACACAAGGCATGAGATTGAGGATCAAGCCTCCCAAAAGCGCCAGCGCTAATGCCATAGTCAGGCCGATTTCCGGCGACGACGCTCTGGCTGCCGTCGCGACGGTGTTGATGGCGTAACCTCGAGCAATCTCGTCGCCACCTTCACTGACCACCAGGACGCCCTCCACAGCTTCCCCAGGCTTCGCCGGGTCCTCACCGGGTGTGAGTGTCAGGACAATGCCATCGTGCTCGGTGTTCCAGGTCTGGGCTGCGCTATGGGTGATGCGTCCCCACTGGGCCGGGTAGAAACGCACATCCTTGATCTTTCCCGCGCGAAATTCGTTGTCGACTACATGCATCAGCAAGGCTTCGTTGCCGATTTCGACACGCACAGGCCAAGGGCTAGCGACGGGTAGGCGGGAGCGTGCGGCCTCGATGAGCGGATTGCCCGCTCGCGAGGCGTTACCGGCTGCATTGACCGGCAAGACCAAAGTCAATTCGACACGCTGGGGAAGACAATCTTCGCGACACACCAACCAATCGACTGTGGCATGGATAGGAAACGCACTGCCGATCTTAGCGTCAGCCGGAACTCGCATCCGCGAGAGCAAGGTGACTTCCTTCTCGTACCCGTAATTAGCGATGGAACCAAGCTGGAAGCGGCTGGGCAAGGGCCACTGAATCTCGCCGGCTTCCGCTCCCGCCGGAAGTTTCCATGCAATCTTGGTGGCGATGCCCGAGTCGCCGGGATTAATCCAGTAGGTATGCCAATGCGGAATGATGCGCTGATGGACACCGAGAAAAATTTCTTCGCCCGGGTGCACGGCATTTACCGAAGCGATCAACTCGGCTTCCACCTGCTCCGTAGCCGCCCGCGCAGACACGGCCTGGGCCGGCACGCTGGCGCAAACCAGTACAACGACGAGCGCAACAAAAAAATGTAGGGGGCGCAATAAAGACATAGCTTATCGTAACGTATTGCGCAGCCAAATGAAGAGGACTAGGTGTGGGATACAGTCGATGACGAACGCGGTGATGTTGTGCCCCACCTTGAATTGTTCACGTATGGCCTGAAGAGGCGCGCTTATTGGCTTGGCGGGCGCTTCATCGCACTGCCTATGCACCACAAAAAACAGAAACGCCAACCAATTTTGGAGATTGGCTGGCGTTTGTTGTTTGTGGCGTCCCCACGGGGATTCGAACCCCGGTTACCGCCGTGAAAGGGCGATGTCCTAGGCCTCTAGACGATGGGGACCCGAAACTAGAAAGACTAGAGCGGTCTTATGTGTCTTGTGGTGGAGGTAAGCGGGATCGAACCGCTGACCTCTTGCATGCCATGCAAGCGCTCTCCCAGCTGAGCTATACCCCCACAGAGGAGCGCGCATTATACGGAGGGGGAAAAGGCTTGTAAAGCCAACTACGCTCAAAAGATCTTGCCGGGGTTCATGAGGTCATGCGGGTCTAGCGTTCGCTTGATGACGCGCATGATATCCAGCTCGACGGCGCTCTTGTAGCGCGCCAGTTCCGCGCGCTTCAACTGGCCTATGCCGTGCTCGGCGGAAATGGAGCCATCCAGACTGGTGACGAGGTCATAGACGATGCGATTGACGGCTGGAGCGGCGGCGATGAATTCGGTATTGGCGGCAGTCTGCGGTTTGGAAAGGTTGTAATGCAGGTTACCGTCGCCAATATGGCCGAAAGCGACGATGCGCAAACCGGGCGAGGCATGGCATAAGGCCTCTTCGGCGCGCGCGAGAAATTCCGGAATACGCGAAACCGGCACAGCGATGTCGTGCTTGATGCTGACACCTTCGATACGTTGCGCTTCCGAAATGCTCTCACGTAAGCGCCACAGCGCCTTGTGCTGCGCAATGTCTTGCGCGACTACCGCGTCGATGGCACGCCGCGCCGCAATCTCATCGGCGAGGATGCCCTCCAGCGTGCCGCACAGGTCGAATTCGGGCAGTGTCTCGGTGAGCTCGACGAGCACATACCAGGGCGCGCTGTGCGGCAGTGGATCACGCGTGCCGGGAATATGCTGAAGCACGACATCGAGCGCGGCGCGGCCAACGATCTCGAAGCCGCTCACGCGTTCGCCGCAAGTGCTGCGCAATTGTGCGAGCAGTGCCACCGCAGCAGCCGGACTGTCTAGCGCGACCCAAGCAGTGGCGGTCTGGCGCGGCACGGGAAAGAGCTTCAGCACAGCGGCGGTGATGATGCCCAAGGTGCCTTCGGCGCCGATGAGGAGTTGCTTCAAATCGTAGCCGGTGTTGTCCTTGCGGAGGCTGCGCAAGCCGTGCCAAATGCGGCCGTCGGGCAGCACGGCTTCGACCCCGAGTACAAGTTCGCGCATGGTGCCGTAGCGCAGGACATTGACGCCGCCGGCATTGGTGGAGAGATTGCCGCCGATCTGGCAGTTGCCTTCCGCCGCCAGCGAGAGCGGAAATAGCCGATCCACCTGCGCTGCCGCTTCGTGTACGGCTTGCAGCACGCAGCCGGCTTCAACGGTGATGGTGTAGTTGGCCGCATCGATGGCGCGGATGCGTTGCATGCGCGAGAGTTTGATGATCACCTCATCGCCCTTCGCATGCGGCGTGGCACCCCCGCACAGGCCGGTGTTGCCCCCTTGCGGCACCATGGCCACGCGCTCGCGGTCGCATAGCGCGACCACTGCGGCGACTTCTTCGGTATTGGCGGGTTGGACGACGCAGCGCGCACGGCCGATGTAGCGACCGCGCCAGTCGGTGAGGCTGGGCGCCATATCGTCGCCCGTTAGCAGCGCTTTATCGCCGACGATGGCGGCGAGTTGCCGCAGCAACGCCTCGTTCATGCTCAGTCTCGCACGACTTCGGCGTAGAAATCGTGCACGTCGCAATCTGTGATGCGCACCGTGGCAAATTCGCCCACTTCCAGATCCTCGCCATCGGGGATGTGCACCAGACCATCGATTTCCGGCGCGTCGCCCTGGCTGCGGGCGATGGCGCCTTCATCATCCACTTCTTCGACCAGCACTTGGATGACCTGATCGATGCGCCGCTCCAGGCGTTGGGTGCTGATATCTTCTTGCAACTCCATGAGGCGCTGACGACGCTCTTCGCGCACGTCGTCCGGCAGCGCGCCCGGCAGATCGTTGGCGGTAGCGCCCTCCACTGGCGAATAGGCGAAGCAGCCGACGCGATCAAGCTGCGCTTCTTCGAGAAATTGCAGCAACTCCTCGAACTCCGCCTCGGTTTCGCCGGGAAAACCGGCGATGAAGGTGCTGCGTATGGTGATGTCCGGGCAGATGGCGCGCCAGGCGCGGATGCGTTCGAGGTTGTTTTCCGAGCTCGCCGGCCGCTTCATGAGCTTGAGGATGCGGCTGGAGGCATGCTGAAAAGGCACATCTAGGTAAGGCAATATCTTGCCCTCGGCCATGAGCGGAATCAGCTCATCCACGCTGGGATAGGGATAGACATAGTGCAGCCGCACCCAGATGCCCAACTCGCCTAGCGCTTTGGCGAGATCGTAGAGCCGCGTCTTGACCGGCTTGCCGTTCCAGAAGCCAGTGCGGTATTTGACATCCACGCCATAGGCGCTGGTGTCTTGCGAAACGATGAGCAATTCCTTCACGCCGGCGGCGACGAGGTTCTCGGCCTCGCGCATGATGTCGGCGATAGGCCGGCTCACCAGATCGCCACGCATGGACGGAATGATGCAGAAGCTGCAACGGTGGTTGCAGCCTTCGGAAATCTTCAAGTAAGCATAATGACGGGGCGTGAGCTTCACCCCCTGTGGCGGCACCAGATCGACATAGGGATCATGCGGTTTGGGCAAGTGCTGATGCACCGCCAACATCACCTCTTCCGTGGCATGCGGGCCGGTGACGGCCAGTACCTGCGGATGCGTAGCCATGACCACATCACCCTTGGCGCCCAGGCAGCCGGTGACAATGACGCGACCGTTTTCATGCAGCGCCTCGCCGATGGCGTCCAGCGATTCGGCGACGGCGGCGTCGATGAAGCCGCAGGTGTTGACCACAACGAGATCGGCGCCATCGTAATCGGGCACGATGTCGTAGCCTTCGGCGCGCAAACGCGTGAGGATTTGCTCGGAATCCACCAGCGCTTTGGGGCAGCCGAGTGAAACGAAACCAACTTTAGGCGTAGCCTTGTGACGAGACATACTGAAAAATGCGTAAGGAATACGTGGGAAGAAGGCGAAAATCTCGCGGCGCTGGCCGCAGATTATTTCTTCTCGGATTCAGGCGTTGGGGCGGATTCAGCGGCATTGCCGGAGGCCGCGTCGGGCGACTTGGCGCCATTCTTGGCAACACCGCCCATATTGGGAAATGGCAGACCGGAAAATATATTACGGGTTTGCGCTTCGATCTGCTCTTGCATCTGCATGAACATGTTCTTGGATTGTTCCATGTAAGTCCCCATCATGCCTTGCATGGCGGGGCCCTGGAAGTTAAGAAACTGCGCCCACAGGTCTTTGCTGTCCGGCGTGTTTTCGCCGTAGATGCTGTGTGCCTGATCCTGCAGCTTGGCTTGCATGTCGGTGAAAGCGCGGACGTTGCCTTCAAGATATTTCCCCATCATGCCCTGCATGGTGTTGCCATAGAAGCGAATCATCTGCGAGAGTAGATCGCGGGTGAACATCGGCATGCCGCCGCCTTCTTCGTCGAGAATGATCTGTAGCAGAATGCTGCGCGTCAAATCCTCGTTGCTCTTGGCGTCGACGACCTGAAAGTCTTCGTTCTTGAGCACCAGTTCCTTGACGTCGGCGAGGGTGATGTAGGAACTGGTCCGCGTGTCGTACAAGCGACGGTTCGGGTATTTCTTGATCAGTCGCATCTGTTGCTCAGCCATCACTTACTCCTCCCGCAAGGCAAAGAATTATACACGCGGCCTCGACGCGCCCCGTATCAGCTCATATGCAGGCCGCCGTTGATGGATAGCGTCGAGCCCGTCATGTAGGCGGCATGATCGGAGGCGAGATAGGCCACCAGGTGACCGATTTCTTCGGGCATACCGAGCCGTCCCATAGGCACTTGGGCGACGATCTGCTCACGCACTTCCGCCTTCACGGCCATGACCATTTCCGTCGCAATATATCCTGGCGCGATGGCGTTAACCGTCACCCCTTTTTTGGCGACCTCCTGCGCAATGGCGCGCGTGAAGCCGAGTATGCCGGCCTTGGCCGCCGAGTAGTTGGCCTGACCGAACTGACCTTTGATGCCATTCACTGAAGAGATATTGATGACGCGGCCCCAGCCGCGCTCCGCCATGCCCGGCAACACCTGATGCGTGACATTGAAAACACTGTTGAGGTTAACGTCTATCACCATTTCCCAATCGGTTTTATGCATCTTGCGGAACATGCTGTCGCGCGTGATGCCGGCGTTATTCACCAGCACATCGACCGGGCCGACTTCAGCGGTGAGCTTGTCCACCATGGCCTTGCAGGAATCGTAGTCCGAGACATCGCCCTCGGCCACGTGGAAGGTGTAGCCGTCGGCGCAGGTCTGCGCCAGCCATTCTTCTTTTGGTTTGAAATCGGGCAGGCAATTCGCGGCCACGGTATAGCCACTGTCGGCCAACACCTTGCAAATGGCCGTGCCTAGCCCGCCCATACCCCCTGTCACCAACGCCACTTTTTTGGCCATCGTTTTTCCTTCTATTTCCAAATAAAACCTGCGCGCGCCGCGAGCCGTGCGGCGCAACGATCAATACATGTGCTGACCGCCGTTAATGGAAATGTTGGCGCCTATCACGAAGGCCGCCTCGTCCGACGCCAGGTAAGCCACCAGTCCAGCCACTTCTTCCGGTTTGCCCAAACGACCTTGCGGAATTTGCGGCAAGATTTTCGAATCCAATACCTCTTGCGGAATCGCCATCACCATCTTGGTGCCGATATAACCGGGCGAAATGGTATTCACCGTCACGCCCTTCTTCGCCACCTCCAACGCCAGCGCTTTGGTGAAACCATGTATGCCAGCCTTGGCAGCAGAATAGTTGGTCTGGCCGAAGGCGCCCTTCTGGCCATTCACCGACGAGATGTTGATGACGCGACCCCAGCCGCGCTCGGTCATGCCGTCCATGACCTGCTTGGTCATGTTGAAAACGCTGTCGAGATTGGTTTTCATCACCACATCCCAATCGCCCTTGGTCATTTTCTTGAAGGTCATGTCGCGCGTGATGCCGGCGTTATTCACCAGTACATCAACCGGGCCGACCGAGGCGACCACTTTTTCGACGCAGTCTTTGCAGGAATCGTAATCAGCCACATCGCAAGGATAGGCGTGAAATGCGTAGCCCAGCGCTTTCATGTGTTCCAGCCATTCGTTGGCCTTGGTGTTGCTCGGGCTGTAGGTCGTCACGACCTTGTAGCCCAGCGCGGACATCTTGATGCAAATCGCCTCGCCCAAACCGCCCATGCCGCCGGTGATTAACGCGACTGTCGTCATATAAGTCTCTCCTCCTGATCGATCAATGTGGGACTGCAATTGTTGCGACCGGCGACACCTCCGCGCCGCCTAAGCCATTATTTTAATCCTGCTTTTAGGCCTTCTCTTTCACATAACGTCCCGGCGCAGGCTCGATGGACCGATATTTCCGGCTGCCCAAGGTCTTGCGCGCGGCGCGTTGATTTCCACCGTATTGCTTAAGCCAGGTAATCCAATCCAGCCACCAGCTACCGGGCTGCTCGGTCGCGCCCGCCAACCAGTCGTTGGCCGATTTCTCATTCGCCGGGTTGCGCCCGCCGTGACGCCAAAAACTGCGCCGATTCTTCGCCGCCGGGTTCACCACCCCAGCGATATGACCGCTGGCGCCCAACACAAAAGTACTCTCACCGCCCAACAAACGACGCGACTCAAAGGCCGTGCGCCAAGGCACGATGTGATCTTCGCGCGTGGCCAGTATATAGGCCGGCATGTCTAGTCGCCGCAGATCCGCCGTCGTGCCACACATGGCAAGCTTGCCCGGCTCACGCAACGCATTCTCAATGTAAAGCTTGCGCAAATACCAGACTGCAAATGGCCCAGGCAGATTGGTGCTGTCTGAATTCCAGTAGAGCAGGTCAAAGGCAGTGGGTTTGCCGCCCTTCAGATAATTGCCGACGACATATTGCCAAATGAGGTCGTTGGCGCGCAGCGCCGAAAACGCACTGGCAAGCTCCGAACCGCGCAGCAGCCCGCCTTGTCCTATGGCCGCCTCGCGCGCCGCCACCGAATTTTCGTCGACGAAATTGACGATGTCGCCGCCGTCGGAAAAATCCAGCAAGGTGGTGAGCAGCGTAAGGCTCGCCGCCGGATCCTCGCCCCGCGCTTTTGCGACAGACAAGGCGGCGGAGAGCAGCGTGCCGCCGACGCAAAAGCCCAGCGCGTTCACCTGCTCGGTGCCGGCGATCTCGCGCGCCACGGTCAGCGCGGTCAGTGGGCCCAGTTCCAGATAGTCGTCCCAAGCAAAATGCGCCTGCTCCATCTGCGGATTACGCCAGGAAACCAGGAACACCGTCATGCCCTGCTCCACGGCAAATCGCACGTAGGAATTTTCGGCTTGCAAATCGAGGATGTAAAACTTGTTGATGCAAGGGGGCACGATCAGCAAGGGCCGCTCATAGACTTTTGGCGTCGTCGGCGCATACTGAATGAGCTGGATGAGCTCATTCTCGTACACCACTTCACCTGGCGTCGTCGCCAGATTGCGGCCGACTTCAAACGCGCCGTCGTCGGTCATGGAGACGCGGCCTTTTTGCAGATCGGCGATAAGATTCTTGATGCCTACCGTGATGCTGGCGCCTTGGGTTTCCAGCGCGGTCTTGATGAACTCCGGGTTGGTCGCCGCAAAGTTGGAAGGTGCCAGCGCATCGACGTATTGCGCCGTGAAAAACTTCAGGCGGTTCTTCGCCAGCAAGTCTTCCATGGGATAGGCCTCAGCCAATTTCTTGAGAAACGTGGCGTTAATGAGATACGCCTGACGCAAATAGTCGTGATAGGGACTTTCCGACCAGGCGAGCGCGGCAAAGCGCTTGTCGCCAGGCGCTGGCGCCGCCACTGAAGGGCTGGCCTCACCAGGCTTACGCGCCAGCATGGCTTGCCACAACGCGGCATGCTGAGCGGCAAATTCACTGCGCAGACCAACGATTTCTTCAGTATCGGGAATAACCGGCGACAGATAGCCAGTAGGCTGTACGCCGGGCTGATGCGGCGACTGTTGCTGTGCGAGTAGATTCAAGAATCCCTGCGCAAAAGCCTGCCCGGCTTGTTGCAGGTTTTCGAATTGCAGGTTACCGGACATCCACTGCTTCTCCCAGGGCCGACGGAAGGACAAATCCGCTACCCGTCGGATTCGCGAAGATTCTGCGCTGCACCATGCACCCTGTCAACGACCGATCGGGCACCCTCCAGAATCGTGTCAAGCAAATTGACCGGCGACAATCACCTGTGCGAAAATGCGCGCCTCGTTAGGGCGGCTAGCTCAGCGGTAGAGCACTGCCTTCACACGGCAGGGG
>Ga0335397_10000053_pt1 | contig 115183 bp, 99 predicted proteins | sample MAT04_FD_205740 | JGI IMG/M metagenome (GOLD analysis project Ga0335397, IMG submission 205740) | Freshwater microbial communities from Lake Fryxell liftoff mats and glacier meltwater in Antarctica - MAT-04 (spades assembly) (version 2) ...
TGGGTTACCGACAACATTACCAAAAATGGCAATTATTGCCCCCGGTTCCTGCCACACCATACATTGCCAGTTTTACCTTCACCTGATTACCTGGGTAGATACCCTTCATTTGCCCTACAGTAATGCCGGCCTCATTAAACAAAAGACAAACCACAACAGCTTTTTCGTAGTATTACCTTTATTATAAACAAAAATTTGAATGAAGGAAACTTAATTGAAATAAAAGCGTCATCTAAAAAACTATCGGAGAAGTTGCAACGAATTACTGGAGAACAGCCGTGTTTGAAAAGTCAACGCTATACTTTATAATCAGATATGAATCAGTTATATTAAAATGATGCGCAGGCATTACAAAGCAGGAAAAGCTAAACCAGGGCAGGCGTGTACAGCAATCACAGGGCAATAACTGCACCTCTATAATTTTTTAGCCCGCATTTCCTTATCTCCCTCCTTAAAATAAATACCGGTCACTTTCCCGGCGGCGTCTTTTTTAAACGTAAATTCAAGTGGCAGGTCTTTGCTAAAAAAAACTGCGGGAGCAGAAAAATAAATCTGGAAAACTTCGCTTCGGTTGACCGTTAAAAAATGGGCATTGGCTTTTCGGCTGATCGTTAATGTATCTCCCTCCAGCAAATAATCTCCTGCATAACTATCTGCCAGTGCAGCCGTTACCGGTACCAGTTTTTTATTAACGGGAGCATAGTACCCTTTCCATCCATACACAATGGCCACACTGTTAATCACTTCATTTAACAGCTTACCATTGTCAGAATTTACCATTACCACTACTCCGTTACCATTTTCAAAACTACCGGTATAGGCACTCAGGAATCCTTCATCCGCTCCATTGTGTCCAAAATATTTTTCACCCTTTTTCCGGTCAATAAAAACACCCAGGGCAATACTGCTGTCAATATAAGGTGTTAACCTCAGGTGGGTCATTGCGGTATTAAGCACTTTATTTGACTGGCCCTTCAGGGAAAGCTGCGTTTCAATAATATATTTACAAAGATCGGTTGGGTTGGTCCATAACCCCGCAGCAGCCTGTTCGGGATATACATGAAACCTGGTATCTACTTCTTTGCCATTGGCACGGTAACCGGTAGCCAACCATTGTTGCTGATCGTGAGCGGGCGGTTGGGTGTACGAACTCATTGTCATACTCAGGGGTTGCAACACATTTTGCCACATGTATTCATCGTACGGCATATTGGTAATATCCTGTACTATCATTTGAGAAATGGTGGTACCGCCGCCGGAATATTTAAAGCGCACACCAGGTTCAAAGGCGGAGCGTACCGCCTTTGTATTGGCAGGTGGTATACCGTCCAGCACTTCGGTTACCGAAGGGATAGTATCGCCATTTGCATAACCCGGGAATCCATGTACGGTTAACCCGGCCGAATGACTGAGTAAATGAGCCAGCGTTATCTTCTTTCCTTTTGACAAAGAATCGTAGGGGAAATTCCATGTTTGCAGGTACTGGTTGATGTCCTCGTTCAAATCTAATTTTTCATCCTGTACCAGCTTTAAAACCCCTACCGCATTTACCGATTTGCTGATAGATCCTGCCTGGAAGAGTGTTTGTGGAGTAACCGGCTTTTTTGATTTCACATCCGCCATGCCATACCCTTTTGCCCATACCATTTTATAATTTTCTATAACTGCAATGCTGGCGCCTTTTACGCCATAATAAGCCATTCGCTGCTGAATGTTCCAGTAGTTTAAGCTGTCCTGACTATGTACCCACCCGCCCAGGCTATTTTCTACCCGGCGTATCTTATCTTCCAGCGCCTTATTGTAGGCTTGATTTAACTGTTGGGCAGGTGTTGCAAATGGCAACAAAGCGATCAGTAAAACAAGAAAGAAGCGTACTGATTTTTGCAAACACATACCGGATGATTTAGGATAACAAGCTACAAAAATAATCTGCTTAAAAATGGGAATATTTGTTTTGCCCACAGTTCTTTGCTCGTGGTTCACTTTCGTGGTGATTCCATAGCCGGGGCAAACCCGGGACAGTAGGAAACACGAACGGCCTGTAACGGTAGGAATGCTGTAGAGGCTATTAACGGTATGGTTGTTGAACAATTCAGGATATAAAAACAAATAACATGAGTAATCAAAAAAAATTTGGTGTTTGGATAGATACATCCACAGCGACTGTATTGGGAAATGAGACACCAGGGATGGAAACCATTTCAGTACTGGCATCTGTAAAAGGGGAAAAAGCTTCCCCAAACTCCAGTGAAAAAAACAGCAACAATCACGAAAAATCTTTGCAGTTAAAATTTTTCAAAGAAATTTCAACCTACCTGCAGAATGCTACCCATATACATGTAACCGGCACCGGCCAGGTACAGGAGCAGTTTATACATTACCTGGCAGACACTCCTCAATTTAAAAACACTAAAACAGAAGAATCTACTTCTAACAAAATGAGTGATGAGAAGCTGGTTGAGTTTATGGCGGACAAGCTGAACTAATTTTTACCGTACCATTATTTCCCGGTTAGCATAAGGCTGACCGGGATTTTTATTTTGTAAAATTGATGAGTTGGGATAAAACATCAGTGTTCCTGATAAGATTTGTGATGAATCCATGGCAGGAGGATTAATATGTAAAAGCAAAGCGCTGTATGTTGAAAATCAGTAATGATGAAAAGATGCCTGGCCGGAGACGGTTGGCTTTGAATAATCCTTTTTTCGTCGCAGTTTTTCTTACTTTCGTCTCATTTTATTTAGATGGAAACGGGAAAATATTTTATTTACATTTCATACACAATCAATTAAAACTCCAAACTAAATGCGTAAAGTATCAATTGCCATCATCCTTTTTTCTACTGTACTATTGTTTCAGTTTTGTTCTTCCTCCAAAAAAGCGGCGGCTAAAATGCCTGTTGCGGTTACTTATGAAACCAATGTCATGCCCGTGATTCAGTCTAGCTGCACCCCCTGCCATATTGAAGGGAAAGGAAATAAAAAGCCCCTGGATAATTATGCAAGTGCCAGCAGTGTAGCCGATGATATAATTGCCAGGATACAAAAAAATCCGGGCGACCGTGGATTTATGCCGTTTAAACATCCAAAGCTGTCCGATTCAACCATCAATGTATTTTTAGATTGGAAAAAAGATGGATTGAAGGCGAAATAATTTTCTTTCGCCCGGTTTCAACCTTCCGCCTTATTTCTCCACAACGCTTCTTTTGCTGAATGATTTGGCAGCAGGGGCGTTGCGAATCTAGAAGCCAAAGTCCTTTAGATTTCCAACTAAAAGCTGAATGCTTTAGTTGGAATATTGTACGCAGATATTTTTAGGTAGCAGCAATCACGGCGGTAGTTGCGGCGGCGGCCCTAATTGCCGCAGCAGATGCCGCTTCGTTATTTACATTGGCCATACTTACAAACTGGAAGCCCCACCCTTTCAGTTCATTTTTCCAGATTAAAGAACCATCCTTTGTGCTCAGGCAAAGTAGTATGCCGGAGGATCCTACATATATTTTATAATCTTCTACACTGATTTGCCCAATGGCAAGCGTCATAGCGCTGCTCAAATACTGCCTGAGTTTTACTTCCCATACTATTTGTCCGTCTTTTTTATTAATTGCTGCCACCCGCCCGTTAGATAAAATGAATAGGTTGTTTTGTTTCATACTGTTTATTTTGCCATAAAAATACGCAATGCTGGCAACTTCTTTAATAGTAGTTCACTTTATCAACGGTTAAGTTTGAATTGGCATGAACATAAACCAGCATACCACATTTAGAATGTTCAACGTTGTACCAGCGGGGTTTACACCACAGGTGCAGGAATCCTTTCCTGTGCCATCTCATTATTAAGCTAAAAGTTTTCAGCGCCCGGTAAACTAAGCAGGCAATACTACAGATCAAGATTCCCCTGGCAGAAACCCACTATAAAAAACAGTACCAATCGAGCATCAGGCAGCGTCAGAATTCAGCATGCATTTTATGCATCTGACTTTCGCATTCGTTTCTTTTTTTATTGAAAACAGTTGCTTTAAAAAAGCGAACCATACAAATTAATATCAATAATATATCACAAATAATGGACGGATTCGATATATTTAATAGAGGGTATTATGTTTTGCCAGTATAAATTTAAATTTTACATTCGAAATGGTGAATAATATAGAAAAAGGCCGGCTGGCGCAATCAAAAAATAGCAAGTACTGGAAAAAGTGGGGGCCTTACCTGGCTGACCGTCAATGGGGCACGGTAAGAGAAGACTATAGCCCGAATGGAAATACCTGGAATTTTGTTAATCATGATCTGGCCCGTAGTTATGCCTATCGATGGGGCGAAGAAGGCATCGGCGGCTTTTGCGACAGTGACCAGATTTTATGTCTTGCCCCTGCATTCTGGAACGGAAAAGATTCTATTTTAAAAGAGCGGCTTTTCGGTTTGACCAATGAAGAAGGAAACCATGGAGAAGATGTAAAAGAACTCTATTTTCATTTGGATTCCTCCCCCACCCATTCCTATTGCAAATTTTTGTACAAATATCCACAGGAAGCATTTCCTTACATGGAACTCGTGCAGAAAAACAAGCGTGACCGGCTTAGCCCCGAGTATGAGTTACTTGACACTGGTATCTTTAAAGACAACCGCTATTTTGATTGCTTCATCGAATATGCAAAGGATGAGATGAACGATATACTGATGAAAATTACCGTGTATAACCGGGGCCCTGAGGCCGCTACTATTCATGTACTCCCTCACCTGTGGTTTCGGAATTTCTGGAAGCACAATTCCCGCTTTAGTAAACCAGAATTATTTTCGGTTTCAACCAATTGCATTCAAACAAGTTCCAAACGAAATGGCAATTTTTTTTTCTATCATGAGGGAGGTGAGCAATTGTTCTGTGATAATGAAACCAATAACCAGCGAATGTATCACAGGCCAAATGATTCTCCATTTGTAAAAGATGGAATCAATAATCATGTTATCAATAAGGAGCATACGGTTAACCCCAACAAACAAGGTACAAAAACAGCCATTTGGTTAAAGGAAAAGATTCAACCCGGAGCTTCCAAAACCTTTAAACTAAGGTTGAGCAAAAACCAGATGGATAACCCCTGGACAGAATTTGATACAATATTTGAAAAGCGACAGTTAGAAACAGATCAGTATTATGATCAGCTTACACTCAAAAAAATTTCCCCGGCACACAAGGCATTGCTCCGAAGCTCGGTAAGTGGCTTGCTGTGGACTAAACAATTTTATTACCTTGATGTATTTAAATGGTTGTTTGGAGAACCTGGAGATACAGCTCCACATCGAAATCACAAGCGGAATCACGACTGGCAACACCTCACCTGCCGCAACATCATTTCAATGCCTGATAAATGGGAATACCCCTGGTTTGCGGCCTGGGATCTCGCTTTTCATGCCACCACTTTTGTGCACGTTGATCCTGACTTTGCCAAGCAGCAGTTGTTGCTGGTATTACGGGAGTATTATATGCACCCCAACGGACAAATCCCGGCTTATGAATGGAATTTCAGCGATGTTAATCCTCCCGTACATGCGTGGAGTGTTTGGTATGTGTACCAGGCCGATAAGAAAAAAACAGGCGTTTCTGACTGGGATTTCCTGGAAAGATCCTTTCAGAAATTACTCATGAACTTTACCTGGTGGGTAAATCAAAAGGATGCAAACGGAACAGATATTTTTGAAGGAGGCTTCCTCGGGTTGGATAATATTGGGGTATTTGACAGGAACCACATGCCACCCGGAATTAAAAAATTGCAGCAGGCCGATGCTACCAGTTGGATGGCGATGTATGCCAGCAATATGTTGCACATGTCGCTGGAATTGGCCCAGCACAACCAGGCTTATGAGGAATCGGCGGCTAAATTTTTCCGGCACTTTCTCAATATCGGATGGGCCATGCACCATATCGGGAAGAAGGATATTTCTCTTTGGGATGAACAGGATAATTTTTATTATGATGCCGTACAATTTGCAAACGGAACCAGTCAGCGGCTGAAAATCCGGTCGCTGGTGGGCATCATCCCATTATTGGCTATTGAAATTATTCATAGCAGCGTATTTAAAAACCTGCGGGAATTTAATACCCGTTTAGAGGTGATCCGGCTTACCCGGCCTGATTTAACCCGCATTATTTCTGACATTGAAAAAAAGAATGAAGATGGCAATTACCTGTTTGCCATTATGGTGGATGACCGGCTGGAAAAACTATTGAAAAGGTTATTGGATGAGGCCGAGTTTTTATCAGATTATGGTATCCGTTCCCTCTCCAGGAGCCACAAGGAAAATCCCTATACTTTTGGATACCAGGGCACCAATTACAGCATTCACTATGAACCAGGAGAAAGTTCCAGTTCGATGTTTGGGGGTAATTCCAACTGGCGGGGGCCTATCTGGTTGCCATTAAATTATCTGATTATTAATACCCTCCGTAAATATTATGAATACTATGGCGATAAATATATGTTTGAATTTCCGACCGGTTCGGGAGATAAGCTGAACCTGAAACAAATCGCCAACCAGTTGAGCAAAAGAATTTTAAAAATCTTTGAAAGAAATGATAACGGGCAATTTCAATATCATGATGCTGGTCAGACTTGCTGGTCCGAAGATCATTTCAAAGACCATCACCTCTTTTACGAATTTTTTCATGGCGACACCGGCCAGGGGTTGGGTGCTTCTCACCAAACCGGGTGGACGGCCTTAATCGTTAATTTATTGTTGGAAATGGATGAAGAGTAAGATTTAATACACTGTAAGACAGATCCTATCGCCTAATTCCCCATACTGTCTTTCTGCCGGGGTTATGTGTGTGGGAGGACGCTGCCGCGTACAGGTATAAAAAAACGGTACAATCTGTACCGTTTTTTATATCGATTCAATTTAATCATTTCATCATAGCGGCATTGATCGGTACCCTGTCAAGGTATTGAATTACCCGGTCTATCTGGTCTGCATCATTAAAATGCATATCCGTATGTATCCATTGTGTCATCCTTTTACCGGTTTTGTATTTGGCAGAAGTCATATACCAGCCCAACAGCCAAACGCCGGGTTGCTCAATACTTTGTGGCTGATTTACCTTGATGGGCAGAAATACCTGGTTGGTGAAACTGATAGAGTCAATCGCCTCCGTTCTCCTTTTTTTCCAATAGTCAGTAATGGCAGTTTTACCAGCAATGCTATCCCCATTGTTCCAGAGAAACACCGCATTGTCGGCATAACCTGCCATCCAGCCTTCGATATCCCCGGCAGATAATGCTGCAAGTCCCTTTTTACCAATTTCACTGTATTTGCTGTCTGCAAATTCTGCCGGTCCTGATTTTGTTTCGGTAGTAGCATCCGGGGTTTTTTCTTTAGTTTCCGGTGCTTTTTCATTGTTACAGCCAAAGAATAAGGCGGAGCCCAGCAGGGCCCAAGTAAACATTTTTTTCATAATTAAAATATTAAAGGTTAAAAAAAAGGTAGTGGCTAAAAGCAAGCAATGTTAGCAAGGGGAAGAATATGAACATCAATATAAAGCGAAATTGGTGCTTTTGCAAGCGGTATTTTTGCAATCATCCACGCCGGGCTGCCTGGCCCTGGTTGTGTATCACGAATAACCCATTGCTTTCGTAATACCTGCCCTGCTAAGCACCCGGGGCTGGTAGCTTAACAGAAATATCTCACCGGTATGCCATCCACCTGGTAAAGAAGGGGAACATAAAATAATACCTGGAAAAAATCGTTCCCATTATATAACAGCAATGACAGGAATGATACTGCCGTCATTTATAATAACAATATCCTACATCCACAACAAATTATTATGAAAAACGCTCCTTTGCAACCATTTTATTACGGTGAAAAATATTTGTGTTTTGTTGGCAACGAATGTATTGGTATAGCCACCTATGTAGATGATCCGTATATCGGTGAAAGTTTTTCACGGCTTGTGGTGCATAAAAGACGTGGCCTGGAAGAAGAATTCCTAATGCCGGAATGGGCGCTGGCTATGCAATCCGATTGTTAACATTGTGCTGGGGTGCAAAAGCCGGGCGGGGGATTTTAAATACAGCCTGATATTAATGGTGAATAAGAAAAATCACAGCAGCGGCTAAAAGTTATACGAATGTCCCCGCCAGGGGCAGGAATCCTTTCCTATGCCATCTTCTCACTAATCTATAAAGTTTTGGGCCGCTGATAAATTCAGCAGAAAACAAAGAAACAATACCCATCGAATACCCGACAACTCTTACAGCCGTGGTTCGTCTCACGAAACACTGTCTTAATTCAAAACATTGTCGCCAGGGCTATATGTGTGCACAAGTTGAATGGAATTAAGTGCAGTTTCCTTGCAAAAGTCCAAAGGACTTTAATTTGAATAGCCCCGGGCGAATCCCGGGGACATGCAATAAAAGACAGATCAACCCAAAAAGGGTTGAATAATTTCCCTCCTAAATTCATCCCCTTCAGTTTTAAATCTCCTTCCTTTAGCCCCTGTTTGCACCCGGAGCTACTTAAATTGTACCCCTTCCGGGATATTTCGTTTTACGTGATTATAAAAAGAAACTGGCCTTTATACAACCAGGCAATTTTATACGAGGCAGTGGAAATGCTAAGATGCCGCATGAGCAGTCTTCTCTATGGAGGATTGCATTATGGTATATTGACTTTTCAAATGAACGTGGACCATGATTCATCTTAATTTCTTATTTATTGTTTCAGGGATTGGTAAAGATTTGACACCGTAGAAGTCCGGTACATGGTGCATTAAAAATAAATCAGGGGCATATTTGGATAATCTGCCTGACCCTGATATATTCGTGTTGGCTATTGTCGATAATTTGAAAGCGAAGCTGGAACATTTTAATGCTATTATTGCATTTGGAAAAATAATATATTGAGGGAATATATTCCTTGTATTGGTTTTACCAGATTGGAAATGCACTTGTGTATAAATGCGGCAACTAAAAAAACAGGCAGGTTGACGCAAACCTATCCCTCCTGCCTTGTTTACAATAAGGCAATAGCAAAGCTGTTCAATTTTGCAGTTGGATGTTATGATTGGGGTAAAAATTATAAGGGTACAGGTCTTCAATTTTATAGAGCGAATCTATAAGCAACACGGGGCAAAGTTTCCCTGTAACAAATGCGATGTTAAAATCCATTAACTTGAATGTAACCGGGTAAGGTAATTTTAATTATCAAAAATCAGGAGGGGATCTGGCGAAAGGGTTGCATTTCAAATCCGATAGCTATCGGATTATATATACACCATTGCTAGGTGACTGATAGCCAATCGAATGCAATTTCGAACTTTCAGAGTCAAGCTCCCCTCTCCTTGGGAGAGGGGTTGGGGGTGAGGTCAAAAGGGCGGCGAAATAAGCGAATGTTTATAACCTTTGAAAGTCCCTTTTAAAAAAAGTGTATACTGCTTTTGTTGCGCCCAGAGCAGGATGAATTTGAAATGCAACCGGCGAAATCTGGGCTTATGAAAGCATGAGAAAAAAAAATTAATTTTTCACCATGAATAACTCATCTACTGAACAGGAAACCGGCTTTAAGTTCCGGAAACTTAATCCCGATTTAACCATATCAAATCCTGATAATTTTCTTCCGCTTTCAGAATTTGTTACAAGCCCCCGATTAAGTTTTACGACTGCAACGAATGAAAGCCTGGCCTTAATTTCATATTTGCGGGCTAAACTCTATGAGCTGGGATATGCCACAGAAACTGTCAATCATAATGGTGCTGACTTCGGGCAGAACATTGAACGGATTCAAAAAATATTAAAGTCAGAGCGGGCTACCCGATATAAAAAGTACAAGGTAATATTGGATTTTACGGTAATTCGGAATTCAATTGATTTGCCTAATGTGGAAACTGTGCTTTCTGGCATTGAAGACTCTTTGGAATTCAGGGGGAAGAATGACTTTGGCGTTATCATGGTAGGATGGGATAATTTTTTGCAATCTGCTGTTTTAAATTATTCACCCGGGTACGAATGGTTTGATTCTTTACCTGTAGGTTACTGGCAAAGCTTTGTTACACTTAAATTAAAAAGCAATGGCGACCAGGTTAAGGAAATTCAGCATCTTTTATCAACAATGAAAAGGTTCAGGGGCGTTGCCGATGGTATGTTTGGCAAACAAACAGCTGATGCAGTTTTACAATTCCAAACAGAATTTGAATTGCCGCCTACCGGTGAGGTTGATGAAGAAACGTATTACCAGATCATGATGGCAGCTAAAGCAGGTGTAGCTTCAAAGCCAAAAACGAAAAGGTCCGGTCAGGGAAATAGCGAAGTAATATCTACCGGTAAAGTTGAAAATGCTTCTCCCGAAGTAATGGAAGCAAGCTACTGGATTCTAAAACTTAAAACGCCCACCTGGAACATTGAAGGATTGCAGCATGGTACTGAGTGCTGGTTCAATTCTTATACAGAAAAACAAAAGCGGCCTGAATATGATTTGTTTCAAAAAGTAAAACCGGGCGACATGATTCTTGGATATGCCCAGGGAATCAATAACGGAATTATTGGAACTTTCAAAGTGACGGCAGGCATTCATGAAGATCGGCAACTGGGCGAAATTATTTCCTTTAATTCAGAAGACATCCTGGAAAGTCCTGTTCATATTACAGGGCAGAAATTTGATTTTTATGAGGAACTTACCGGGAACGGACAGCTAAGACTGTTTGAGATTAGCAAAGACATTTTCGAAGAAATACTTTCACCGGCTCCCGGGCAGGAACAACTGGTAGAGGAAACCGAAACAATCCGCACAACACTTCCTTTTTTTTATACTGAAGGTAACCATGGTAATAAAGATCAGCTCGATTTCGAAAATGATATCGGGTCGCTCTCGGCTGTTATGTCACTGGTGAGTGTTAAACCTCCCCTTGCCATAGGTTTGTTTGGTAAATGGGGATCGGGAAAAAGCTTTTTCATGGAGAAACTTTATGAACGGGTGAATGAATGTGCCAACTCCGGAAAACCTGAGTTTGTAAGAAATGTTGTACAGGTAAAATTCAATTCATGGCATTATGCAGACACCAATTTATGGGCATGCATGGTCACTGAAATTTTTGATTCGCTAAGTAAATATTCAACCAATAAGGAAGATTTTGATGAGCTGAAGCGATTGAGAAGTACACTCGATTTCACCAGCAAGCAAAAGGAAGCAGCCGAAGTAAGAAAATCACAGCTTGTGTTGCGGGTCAGCGATATGGAACAGGAGAAGCAAATCAAGCATGAAAAACTGGAAGACATCACTGCATGGGATTTGCTCAAGCTGGTGATTTCTGATAAAAAAGTTGCGGATGATGGCAGACAACTTAAAAACAAAAAAGTAGAGGAAATCCTTGGTAATGCAAACGACATTAAAGCCAGTATGGAAGACCTTCATTCTTTTGGGAACAAGCTGACTGCTTCATGGAAGATGTTAAAAAGCATGAGGGGATGGAGATGGATGTATGCGCTTGGTATAGCAATCATCGTTGGCATGTTGTCATTGCTGTTGCCGGGTGTATTAAAAGATCAATTTCAGCTAGGGCTTGCTAAAATCAGTGCTGTTACCACTGCAGCGGTTACTTTTATTGGCTACTTCATGCAATTCTTCAAGCCGGTGAAGCAAAAATTCGAAGAAGGTTATGAGCGGCTGAAAAGCTTTCATGATACAATTGAAAACCGGCCGCAGCCTTTGAATTCAGCATTAATCGAAGGCCGGAATGAATTAATTGAATTAAAAAATTCTATCGCATTTTTAAATGAAACGCAGCAATCTACACAACGTGAAATCCGGGAAATCGTAGACGGAAAACGCCTCTTTGATTTTATTGAACAACGTATGAGCGATGCGCATTACTCGCAGCAACTTGGTATGATGTCATGGATCAGGCGTGATTTTAACCGGCTCGATGAACTGCTCCGGCTGCAATATCAGCAGCAGGATCCTAAAAGCAAGGAAGTTTATAATCCTGAAAATGTAAAGCTAAAGATTGATCGGATCATACTTTATATAGATGACCTGGATCGTTGCAACGAAGAGATCGTAGTAAAAGTGCTCGAAGCCATTCATCTTTTATTGGCTTTTCCGTTGTTTGTGGTGGTTGTAGGCGTTGATCCCCGCTGGCTGAATAATGCCATCAATGAGAAATACAAATTACTCTTCGGCGCCTTTAATCATGCAAATAAACCGAAAAGTGAACCGGATGAAACTGCACTTGCGGGTTCGGCAACCTCGTATGATTATCTTGAAAAAATATTCCAGATACCTTTCTGCCTGAAACCAATTACAAAAACCGGCAGGGAGAAACTGATAGGCTACCTGCTCAAAGATGAGATGGCGGAAGACAAAGAACCTGGTGCCGAAAAAGAGACTTCAACGGTGGGGGAAGGTAGCAACCAGGAGGATAAAACAAAAGCTGGGCAATCAGGCGAAGGAAAAGATACAGATACGCCCCAAACTGCTGCAGAACCAGGAGCTGAAAATGTTTCAATTGTCGCCGTTACAGGTAAAAAAGAAACACTTTCCCCGCACGTAGCTGCACCGGATCATGAGCAGGACGAAGAAGAAAGGAAATTACAAATGACAGAGATCACTCAGAAGCTCACGTTTACAAATGGCGAGTTGGAATGCATGAAAAAAATAGCCCCGGTTTTCGGTTCTTCTCCCCGGACTATCAACCGCTTCATCAACATCTACCGGATCATTAAATCACATAAGAGCCTCGAAGTTTCAGCAGAATTTTCCCGGGACGACTATGGACCAATCCTTATTTTACTCAGTATAGTCGTTGGGTTTTCTGCGGTTGCCCAGCCATTTATCGAAAAATTGACCAGCGCAAAAGGTGATCAACCCTTCAAAGCTTTCCTGGAAACAAAAGACATTGATAGCGAAATAAAAAAAGGTTTGTCAAAATATGTGGATGCAGATCTGCTTCAAATCTCTAATAAAATTTACCAAAACAATTTAGAACTTATCTCACGGTTTTCATTTCGTACGTTGATTGATTGATGTTAATCGGAGGAGATTTCCTGTAGTCATTGAGTTTAGGAGTGGCCGATCTCTTCATTTTATCAGGATGTACAATGATTGCATGTCTTACAAACGGTGACATTTAACTAAACCATTTCCATGAAAAGGACTATGTGTAATTTTCAGGCATTTCATACAACCACTTAATGGCTAAAATGATTAACCAGGTGCTTTGCGCTAATCCATCGGCACCAATCCTGCTCTTAAGTTTGCTGTATGAGCAGCAGCCTTTCATTCCGGAAATATGGATGCAATCATCTTCCTGCTCCAGCCCTGTGTATCTGGCGGGTATTATTCCGGTAATAATTGTGCGGCATATTCTGTAGACTAATTTACACAACCTGGCCGGCTTTATTATTTTGTGCTGGGGTTTGTTAAATGCAGCGGAGTAATAATGCCAAAATAACTACTACATCAACCTGTTTTTTTATTATGTGATTATCATAAGATAGGTGGTTTGATATTTGACACCCTTAAATAAAACATTCACTATGGACAGTATCAATCAAAATCAAACGGAAGATAATTACGAAGACTTAACCGGTGAAGCCGGGGTAAAAAAAATGAAAGAACTGGTAGACAAGTCGGGCTCCTGCTTTTTTTGTACCCGTATCACTACCAACGAAAGTATTTCTACCCGGCCCATGGCGGTTCAAAAAATAGATGACGGGGGCAATATATGGTTTTTGAGTGCCTCAGACAGCAAAAAAAATATAGAGATCGACGATGACCCTGCTGTACAATTGCTTTTCCAGGGCTCAGATTATTCCCACTTTTTATCTGTGTATGGTACCGCCACCATTACGCACGACCAGGATATTATAAAAGATCTGTGGAACCCGCTATTAAAAACCTGGTTTACCGAAGGCGAAACCGATCCCCGGATAACGGCGATTAAAGTAGTGCCGCTGGAAGCCTATTACTGGGATACCAAACATGCACAAATAGTGGGCTTAATTAAAAGAGTAGTGGGTGCGGCCATTGGGAAAACCCTCGATGATTCTATTGAAGGGGAAATAAAAATATAATATAAGCACCCCTGCTATCAGGAGTTTGTTTCTTACTAGTCCCGGCAATGTCTGCCGGGGATATTATTGTGGGAGGTAGTTGCTGCAAATTAATGTTGCTTAACCCAACACTATTATGTAGGCGGTGCAAGCCGGTGTGACTGGGATTAAAAAGACACATACAACGTTGTACGATCCGAGCTACTGCATAAGTTGAACCGGATCATTTATAAAAAGGGTATGAAAGACCGGTTGTAAAAACTGTCTTTCATACCCATCATTGGCCACTTTTTTTGCACTGCATAAAGGCCCTACGGCAGTTTCACCAGGCGGGTTACTACCCGTTCATTTCCCTGCATCAGTTCTGCCAGGTACAGACCGGCGGGGTAGTTTTGTCCTATCTGCAGAATACTATTAGCCGGTATACTGGTCCGTGTTTCCACTATCGTTCCCAATTGGCTGGTAACCCGCAGGCTAAGCTTTTCGTAGCTGTTACCACTGGTTTGCAACGTGAAATAATTGCGTGATGGATTGGGGAATGCTGTTAAACTTAATTGCTCATCGTCATCACCTTTCAAACGGCGGGGACCACCGCCATTGCTTTTTGGAACCCTTACCCTTACTTCTGCTGTATCCCTGTTGCCGGATGCATCCGTTACCAGGATGCGGATAGTGTATATTCTGCCCTGGCCCTTCCCTGCCCTTTCGGCCCTTAACCGGATATGGTGGGCATCCGTCAGTATCCAGTCGTTGGGCAGATCGCCTTTTACTGTGTTGATTTGCGCCTCATTGCTGGTAACGGATAAAATAGTGGTAAAAGGGATGCAGTTATCGGTTGCCTGGTATTTGAGTTGCACATCCACCATTTGGTGATTGGGTGGCCATAAACGATCGGGGCTGGCAGTTACGGTTGATATAACAGGCGCCTGGTTGTCCTGCACGGTCACACTGAAACCGGCATGTTTTGACGTGTCTGATACCAGTGTATACGTAACGAATGTAACTCCCTTATTAAAAGCCATACCGCCTGCACTACCGATACCGGTGCCGGTAGTTGCACCGTTGAGTGTGTAGCTGATATTGGTAGTATTAATCAACCCGTTTATTTTGGCAGCTATTCCATTTACAACTGCGGTGCATAGTCCGCTGTCCGTGTTTACCGTGGTATCGGCAGGGGCCGTTAGCAATAACGTATTATCTTCCAACTGGTACATGGCCAATGCTGCAGCCTGCCCTGCGGTGGTTGATTTGGCAAGGCCCGAAACAACCAGCCGGGTACCAAATATTGACATATTATTCATCGAAAAAGAATAGTCGCTGATTCCGGTCAACTGTTTTCCATCGCCATCAAAATTCAGGTCTGGTGAACCATCATTTTTAAATCGTGCAATGGCAACATCTATTAGATTGGTTTGGGCATTGTATTGATCGCCGCCCACATATAGTTCGTCTCCGCGGCTGGTGATTGCCCGTGGAATCGCCGGTGTTGACATGCCCCAATCAATGGTTTGCATCCCGTTCCCATTAAAACTGTTGTCAAACAATCCGTCAATAGTGTACCGGCCAACAGCAAATCCATAGTAGCCTGTGACAGGATGCCTGGTGTAGGAAGCTACCACTATTTTTTCACCCTGGCTGGCAACAACTGCCGGTCCATTGAAGAAAGCATTGCCGAGGGTGGTGGTTCCATCAGTGCCAAAGCCCGGATCGGGTGATCCATTGGCAAGGTATCGCTGCAAAGAAAAATAATTTCCATTGCCTGAAAAATCCGGAACAGTTGCAGCCGCCAATAATTTTTCGCCCTGGAATGCAACGGAATAATGATAATCGCCGGGGTTAAAAAACTGCAGGTCATCTATTAAATTGCCTAAGATAATGGAGGCGGTATTGGCACCATTCATATCAAAAACGTCTACATGGTAAAAGGCAAAGCCACCCACCAATGATACGCTGTAGCCCTGTACCGCCAGCCGGTTGCTGGTAATGGAAACTGATTGGGTAAACTCATAACTAAAATTGGTATAGGTTTTAATAAACAACCCGGTACCATTAAAAGATGGATCCAGTACGCCGCCATCAGTAAAACGGGCTACCAGCAGGTCATCATGAAAATCGCCATAAAAATCCCCCGGTGTACTTCCTGCCACCATTATTTTTCCATCATCCTGCAAGGCGGCATCAGCAAACTGCATGGCCAGGGGTTCTGAATAGCCCGTGGTACCAAAGCCGGTTTGGAGGGTTCCGTTACCTGAATACCTGGCGATGGTTATTGCCGGGTAACCGTATAGGTCGGTACTATAAATTACATATTGATAATTGCCGGGAGCTGGTATTACTTTTAATACCGCATAGCTAACATTCGGCACCAACTGGTATAAGCGGATACCATTTGTTCCAAAAGTGGGGTCGAGGCTTCCGACCTGTGCATGGCCGGCAAATAAAAAAGTGGTGGATACCAGGAAGAGTAGAAATTTTTTCATGTTCAGATGTTTTCAAGTGTAAAAAATCAGGTCTTCCAGAAAACACTCATGTAATTATAACTACATAATATTTACAATTAAGTGGAGGATATTTTGTAAAGGGTCTTTTAAAACTTTCTTTACGGGATAGGGTTATTACTATACGGATAATTTGCCTTAACTTCTCTAATAAAATACTGCATTATAGAAGAATGTTCAACAGTAGTTTGCGGGTATTATTGTTGTTCAGTTTACAGGAACAAATATCTGTTTTTAAATTTGCTTGTCAAAGAAAAAGGGTGAATTTAAATTCAATACCTATCGGATTTGCGATACATCCAAAAATTTAATTTACAATTCGCTGTACCGCCTGGCACAAAAATATCGGTTGCAGAATGAATAAATGATTCAATGTGTATTAGGGACGTGATAATTTGCGAACATTTTTTTAATGCATTTCTGAACAAACCAGCCCAAATATGGGCCGTGGTTCGTGAGGATTGCTTATCACGAAAGAGAGGAGTGGTTCGTGAGGTGAAACCACAACGGAGGTAGCCGGGCAACTGGTAGTATCCATAAAAATTGAAGGTGCCATTAATCCAGTTACCGCTGATTTTATTCATAGCGCCATTGAAAATGCCCGTAGCAAAAATGCAGCCTGCCTGCTCATTCATTTAAACACACCGGGCGGCTTATTGCAATCCACCAGGGAAATAGTAACGGAGTTGTTGGAGAGCCCGGTTCCCATCATTGTATATGTATCACCCGAGGGAGCACATGCGGGCTCGGCGGGAGTTTTTATTACAATGGCAGCGCATATTGCCGCCATGGCCGAAGCTACTAATATAGGTGCTGCTCATCCCGTAAACCTGCGGGGTGCAATGGATAGTGTAATGAGCGAGAAAGTAACCAATGATGCGGCCGCTTTTATCCGCAGCATTGCAACCAAAAGAAACCGTAACCTCGAATGGGCGGAAGATGCAGTTAGAAAAAGCATTTCAATTACGGCTTCGGAAGCTATCCTTAAAAAAGTCGTTGACCTGATAGCTTTCTCTGATAAAGACCTGCTGATCCAGGTAGATGGACTACAGGTGAAACTCAATGACGGAACAGTAACACTGCATACAAAAAATGCTGAAATTGAAACCTTTCAAATGAGCGCCCTCGATAAGCTATTCAATATTATCAGCGATCCAAATATCGCCTACCTCATGATGATGCTTGGCTTTTTTGGAATTTTATTTGAACTGTTTAATCCCGGCGCCATACTGCCTGGTATCATAGGAGTCATTTCTCTTGTAATGGCATTCTACGCAATGCGTACTTTACCCATTAATTATGCCGGTCTTGCATTGATCATTTTTGGTGTGTTGCTATTATTACTGGAGATAAAAATTGTGAGCCATGGTATGTTGGCCATTGGCGGTATCATATCGTTATTGCTTGGCTCAATGATGTTGATCAAGGCCAGCTCTCCATTAGAGTTGGCTGGCATTTCAAGATTACTCATTATAGTTACCACCATCGTTACCGCACTGTTCTTTTTGTTTGTAATTGGCGCCGGAATAAAAGCACAAAAACGGAAACCCGTAATTGGCCTTGAATCCATGAATGGCCTGCTGGCTGTTGCAATGGACAACCTCGATCCGGAAGGCCGCGTAATGGTAAAGGGGGAAATCTGGAATGCGTCTTCTTTAAGCGGCTATATTGGCAAGGGAGCGTCTGTAAAAATACAGGACGTTAAAAAGTTGAAATTGTACGTAGAAAAAGTAACCAATTAAAATTTTAATATCATGCCACAAATACCATTCGTTACCCTGGTCATTTTGTTTTTTATCATTAGTCTTTTGGCAAGTGCAATAAAGATTTTAAGGGAATATGAGCGGGGCGTTATTTTCAGGCTTGGCCGGTTGATAGGTGGAAACGGAGTGAAAGGGCCAGGATTAATTTTACTGATACCATTTATTGACAAAATGGTGAAAGTAAGTTTACGCACCGTGGTGCTGGATGTGCCACCACAGGATATTATTACCAGCGACAACGTTTCCATAAAAGTGAATGCGGTGGTTTATTTCCGGGTGTTGGAACCACAAAAGGCAGTAGTGCAGGTAGAAAATTTTTTACTGGCCACTTCACAAATTTCTCAAACCACCTTACGCAGCGTGCTGGGTCAGTCGGAGCTGGACGACCTGTTGTCACAAAGGGATATCATCAACCACAAGTTGCAGCAGATCATCGATTCGCAAACAGAACCCTGGGGCGTAAAAGTGAGTAATGTGGAAGTAAAACAGATTGATCTGCCGCAGGAAATGCAGCGTGCAATGGCCAAGCAGGCAGAGGCGGAAAGAGAACGCAGGAGCAAGGTGATTTCTGCAGAAGGTGAATTCCAGGCTTCTCAACGGTTAGCAGATGCCGCAAAAATACTGTCTGCTGAACCAAGCGCTTTAACATTGCGTTACCTGCAAACTTTGCGGGAGATTGCCACTGAAAATAATTCCACTACCATCTTCCCGGTACCAATTGATTTACTGAAACCATTCTTAAACAGCGGCGGAAAAAAGGTAAATATCAGCGATGTGCTGGGAGACTAATAGTTAATTAGCTAATTAGCCAATTTGATAATGTGATAATGTGACAATGATGTTGGGACACATTAAACTTTTTGAATTGTTTTATCGCTAATTCAAAAGATGCTGATTCACGTCCGGTATTTTTCTGCCCTTAGCGTCACCTTTGCTGGTGTTAAATACTTCTGCGTTATTGCCTGTATAAGGGGCATAAATAATTGTGTGGTAAAAGCCATTATCATTTTTGTAGTCTCTTTTATTTTTCATTCGTTCTGTATTTTTAACAGCAAACGATTGCAGCAATTATTTTTTAATCCCGCAAATGCTCTTTTCAAAAAGGCTTATTTTTACGACTGCATTTATTCAATACGTTTTGTCTGCCATGATTTGCCCGTTTTGTACATACCCAGGTTACTGTATAAAATCTTTAGCCTAAATAACCAATTATGATGACAGCAGAACACCAACGCTTAGCCGTTAATCAAAAAAAGCCAATTCCCCTGGAGCAGTGGGGCCCATACCTGAGTGAAAGGCAATGGGGCACAGTAAGAGAAGATTATGGGCACTTTGGTGACGCATGGGGATACCTGCCTTTTGATCAGTCGCATTACAGAACCTATCGCTGGGGCGAAGATGGTATTGCCGGTATTTCCGATTATTTTCAGAACATGTGTTTTTCAGTTGCCTTCTGGAATGGAAAGGATAAGATTTTGAAAGAGCGCTTATTTGGCCTGGGCAACCATGAAGGCAACCACGGCGAAGATGTAAAGGAATTGTATTATTACCAGGACAATATTCCAACGCATTACTACATGGAATATTTATACAAATATCCCCAAAATGAATTTCCTTATGAAGACCTGAAAGCTAAAAACCGCAGCCGTTCCATGCAGGAAACGGAGTATGAAATTTTGGATACCGGGGTATTCGACGAGGATGAATATTTTGATATCAATATCACCTATGCGAAACAAAACTCCCAGGATATTTATATTAAGATTGATATTACCAACCGGAATGATAAAACAGCTCCGATAACAGTATTGCCTACCTTGTGGTTTTACAACCGTTGGGCATTTACCCCGGATGAACCAAAGCCATCTATCAGCTTTCTGAATAAAACATCCGTAAAAGTTACACACCGGAGGCTCGGCGATTACTATTTTTATTTTCAGACTCCGGCCGATAGTTTATTTACAGAAAATGAGACCAACATGAATAAAGTGAATGGATCAACCAATGAAACTCCATTTGTAAAAGATGCTTTTCATGATGCTATCATTGATGGGGCCATCCGTAAAAAATTGAGGAACAGGAAAGAAGGCACCAAGTTTTCACCGGTGTATGAAATGAAAATGAAGGGTGGTGAAACAAAAACCATTTATTGCCGCCTTACCAGCAGGGCGGATGATAAGTCCTTTAGCCAGGGCTTTGAAAAAGTATTTGCGGTTCGCAAACAGGAAGCGGATGATTTTTATAAATCCATTCTCCCGGTTAATATTTCAGCCGATCTTAAAAATATTCAACGTAAGGCGTTGGCCGGTATGTTGTGGAGTAAACAATATTATCATTACGATGTGGAGCGCTGGCTTAACACAAGTGATGGCATTACACCGGTAAATGATGGTAAGTTAAGCGGAAGGAATAATAATTGGACCCATTTAAAAAACCAGGATATCATTGCGATGCCTGATAAATGGGAGTACCCCTGGTATGCCGCGTGGGACCTGGCTTTTCATTGCATATCACTGGTAATGGTTGATCCCGAATACGCCAAGCACCAGTTGCTGTTGATAATGCGGGAATGGTATATGAAACCAGATGGTCAGTTACCAGCCTATGAATGGAACTTTAGTGATGTAAATCCCCCGGTGCAGGCGTGGGCGGCCATGGAAGTGTACCGGATAGAAAAGGAAACCAGCGGATCGGGCGATATTGTTTTCCTGAAAAAAGTGTTTCAGAAACTGTTAATCAATTTTACCTGGTGGATCAACCGCAAGGACCGCCACGGCAATAATATTTTTGAAGGAGGATTTCTTGGACTGGATAATATTGGTGTTTTTAACCGGAGCCACAGCCCGTCAGGCGAGATGCAGTTGGAGCAAGCGGATGGAACCAGTTGGATGGGGATGTACGCACTCAATATGATGGACATGGCGCTGGAGATAGCCAAACAGGATATTGCTTTCCAGGATTCGGCTACTAAGTTTTTTGAACATTTTGTATTGATTGCGGAGGCATTAAATAGTCATAGCCTGTGGAATGAGGAGGATAAATTTTATTATGACGTGCTGCGTATTGGTAGTGCAGCCCCAATGTCTTTACGCATACAAAGTATTGTTGGCCTCACCAGTTTATTTGCGGTAAGTATTATGGATAAGGAGGTATTCGACCGCCTGCCTGATTTTAAAAAGCGGATCGAATGGTTTGAAAATTATCGTGCTAAAAACAATCGGTTCTGGCCCAATGAAGAGCATGGCGACGCAGAGCAAATATTGATATCCCTGGTTAAAAAAGACCGTCTGATACATTTGCTCAATCGAATGCTCAATGAAGATGAGTTTTTATCCGGTGGTGGCATCAGGGCATTATCAAAATATCATGAAGCCAACCCTTATTCTGTAACGATTGATGGCAATAAGTACGAGATTCAATACGACCCGGGCGATTCAACCAGCAACCTTTTTGGTGGCAACAGTAACTGGCGGGGCCCGGTTTGGATACCGATCAATTACCTGATCATTCGTTCCATTCGTAAATACGGCGAATTTTATGGAGACAGCTTAAAAGTTGAATGCCCGGTAGGATCTGGCAACTATATGAACCTGGTGGAAGTATCCAAAGTATTAACCGAAAGGGTGGTTAGCCTGCTGGCGATCAATGATAAGGGAGAACGCAAATTAAACGGCGAGGAAAATTGGTTTTATAGCAAGCCCGGCAATGAAAAACTGGTATTGTTTTATGAATATTTTCATGGAGACACTGGCAGCGGACTAGGCGCTAGTCATCAAACCGGCTGGACCTCATTGGTTGCCGACCTGATTGGCGGCAATGAGGTAAAGAAAGAAGAGTTTAAAGAAGGTAGCGGGTATGAGATTTTTATTGATGAAGATTTGGATGATGAATAGGGTTTAATGGATAATTTTTTAATTGATAATGGATAATGAAATGCGGGAACACCGTTAGTAACCATGAGTACAAAAGATGCAAATTAAAAATTTATTCATTATCCATTATCCCGTTATCCATTATCAATTATCCATTAACCCATTAGCAATTATCCTCTCCGCTTCGCCCTTTCATACTGTACCGGCCATTGTACATCAACTCCTAATTCTTTTGCTGCATGTAAAGGGAAATAAGGATCACGCAATAACTGTCGGGCTAAAAAAATTAAGTCGGCTTGTTTACTAGTGAGTATTTGCTCTGCTTCCGATGCAGTGGTAATCAATCCAACTGCCCCGGTAAGCATGCCTGTTTCTCTTTTTATTTTTTCCGCAAATGGCACCTGGTATAATGGAGCAACCGGTATTTTTTGTGCTGGTGAATTGCCGCCGGAAGAAGAATCAATGAGATCGGCGCCGCTATTCTTTAACCGCATGGAAAGTGTTACAGCGTCTTCATCTGTAAAGCCGCCGGGTACCCAATCGGTAGCAGATATACGAACAAATAAAGGAAGTTCTTCTCCTATTACTTTCCGGACGGCTTTGGTAATTTCAATTAATAGCCTGGCCCTGTTTTCAAACGGTCCGCCATATTCATCTGTACGATGATTGCTCAATGGCGATAAAAACTCATTCAGCAGGTATCCATGTGCAGCGTGTATTTCAATTACTTTAAAACCAGCACGGATAGCTCTTTCAGCGGCACTTGTAAAATCTGCGATGAACTGCCGGATGTCTGCTGTATTCATTTCTTTTGGCGTCGGTTCACCATCGGTAAAAGCTACTGCAGATGGTGCCAGTGTTTGCCAGGCCCCTTCATCAGGAAGTAGTGATTTTCCTCCAACCCATGGCCGGTGATGGCTTGCTTTTCTGCCGGCATGTGCCAGTTGAATACCGGATACAGAGCCCTGCATTTCAATAAATTCGTTGATTCGCTGGAGAAAAGGAATATGTTCATCCTTCCAGATGCCAAGGTCATTTAGTGTTATTCTTCCTTCCGGTGATACGGCGGCCGCTTCGGTTAGTACCAATCCTGCTCCACCCACTGCCCTGCTACCCAGGTGTACCAGGTGCCAGTCGTTCGCAAAACCATCAGTGCTTGAGTATTCGCACATTGGAGATACAACGATCCTGTTTTTTAAATGGATATTCCTGATAGTGAGCGATTCAAAAACTAATGCCATGCTTTAAAGTTTATGAGTGCAAAGGGAAGAAATTTTAAGTAGAAAAATTGGCTTTCGTTTTATTTTCAAATTAATATTCGTTGTTTTCCAGTCCCGGCATTCGTACTTATTATTGAAACGTAAAATCCGGACGCCTTTTTTTGTAAATTATTTGTTGCATTCATACTTTCAATTTGGCATTTTGTGTGATGAATATATTTCCCCTGTTTTTTACCTCTTGCCGGCAAAGACTCAAACCTTATTTCATCATAATTATTTAACCTGTTTGATGCGTTTTAATTAGCAGGGCGAATTGTACCTTTAGCCAAATCTAAATGGAAAATGAAAAAGCACTTATTGGTATTCTGCCTGGTTGGACTATATGTTGTAAATGCCTGGTCGCAAAAGACCGTTACACTTCCCAATGGATGGCAACTTTCTCCTGCCGGCAAAAGTTTCCCGCTTGGCGATCTGCCGCTGAATATTGCTGTTAGTGCATCCAAAAAATTACTGGCGGTTACCAATAACGGGCAAAGTACACAAAGCCTGCAACTGGTAGATGTAGCGTCCGAAAAAATTACAGATGACATCATTATCGAAAAGAGCTGGGTGGGACTTCAATTCAGTAAAGATGAAAAATATTTATATGCTGCGGGTGGAAATGATAACCGGGTATTAAAATATTCGGTCAATAATAAAAAATTGCATCTCGTAGATAGTTTCATACTTGGCGATAAATGGCCCAATAAAATTTCACCTGCAGGCATAGCAATTGATGATGAAAAGCAAATATTGTATGTTGTTACAAAAGATAATAATTCATTGTACGTTTTCGATATCGGCACTAAAAAAATTAAAGGTATTTACCCATTGAAAGGAGAGGCGTATACCTGCATTTTATCACCGGATAGAAACACGTTGTACATCAGTTGCTGGGGCTGCGACCAGGTGGTATTGTTTGATACAAAACAACAGGTAATTACAGGCGATATTTCCGTAGGTGATAATCCGAACGAATTGTGCCTCGATAAAAAAGGAGCTTACCTGTACGTTGCCAACGCAAATGATAATTCCGTTTCTGTAATTGATACCAAACAAAAAAAAGTGGTGGAAACGCTGGTTGCTTCATTATACCCGGATTCGCCCCCGGGCAGCGCCAGCAACGGGGTAGCATTGAGTGAGGATGAAAAAACATTGTACATCGCCAATGCCGATAATAATTGCCTGGCGGTATTTGATATAAGCAAACCTGGGTTTAGCAAATCAAAGGGATTTATTCCCGTAGGCTGGTATCCTACCTGTGTAAAAGTGATTGGCAAAAAAATATGGGTTACCAACGGAAAGGGTTTTAGTTCCTTTGCCAATCCCGATGGGCCCAACCCGGTGGGAAGGCAAGAGCAGGTAAATTACCAGGCAGGCGATAAACAAACGCCAAAACCGGTACAATATATTGGGGGATTATTTGAGGGAACCATGAGCATCATTCCCGAACCAACAGAAAAAAAATTAAGTGGTTACTCCCAACAGGTATATCAAAATACACCTTATAGTAAAAAGAAAGAATTGATGGCAAATGGTGAAGCGGGTAATCCGGTCCCTCAACAAATTGGTGCGCCTTCACCCATCAAGCATGTGTTTTACATAGTAAAAGAAAACCGCACCTACGACCAGGTATTGGGCGATGTGAGCGAAGGCAATGGCGATACCAGTCTTGTGTTGTTTGGTAAAAAGGTTACGCCTAACCAGCACCAGTTGGTAAAGGATTTTGTACTACTGGATAACTTTTATGTAGATGGAGAAGTAAGTGCAGACGGACACAATTGGAGCCTGGGTGCTTATGCAAACGATTATTTGGAAAAGACCTGGGTAACCAGTTATGGAGGACGCGGTGGAGATTATGATGCAGAAGGCAACCGGGCGATTGCCAATAATAAAGGTGGTTTTATCTGGGATCATTGCAAAAAAGCCGGCGTAAGCTTTCGCACCTACGGGGAGTTTGCGGATGATTATAAACCCAATATCCCGGTACTCGAAAATCATTTTTGCACCTTTTTTACCAGTTGGGATCAAACGGTACGGGATACCACCAGGGTGGGCCAATGGAAGAGAGATTTTGACTCGCTGGTAGCCATCAACGCCTTGCCCAGGCTGAGTACCTTACGGTTGATAAACGACCATACGGAAGGTATGAGCATCGGAAGACCAACACCATTCGCACACGTGGCCGATAATGACCTGGCAGTAGGTATGTTCATCGAATATCTCAGCAAGAGCCCGGTATGGAAAGAGAGTGTGGTTTTTATCATCGAAGACGATGCGCAAAACGGCCCCGACCATGTGGATGCTCACAGAAGTCCTGCATACGTTGTGGGCCCCTATGTAAAAAGAAATTTTGTTGACCATACCCCTTACACCACATCCGGTATATTAAGAACGATGGAACTTATTTTAGGCATACCACCCATGAGCCAGTATGATGCTGCAGCCACTCCTTTATGGCGTTGCTTTACGGCCACTCCAAACTTTAGCGGGTATAATGCAATCCCTTCTAATATTAACCTGGCGGATAAAAATACAGTGATCAATAAGCTGTCAGAAAGATCTGCACAATTCGATTTTTCAAAAGAAGACCGTGCACCTGATAATGAGTTTAGTGAAGTGATCTGGAAAGGGGTAAAGGGATTGCATTCAAAAATGCCTGCACCAAAAAGAGCTGCCTTTATTAAACTAAACGAAGAAAAAGACGAGGATGATTAGAATGGGGAATCAACTTTTTTGGATCCAAAGCATTATACAGGCATGCAACATTTTTCTATCGGCGAAATTAAAAACTGGGATCGTTTTTACCGGGCCAATTTTATCAATAGCCTGCAGGGTTTTAAACCCGTGAGCCTGGTCGGTACGGTGAATGAACAAGGCATTCCCAACCTCGCCATTTTTAGCAATATCGTACATATTGGTGCCGATCCTTCATTAATCGGTTTTATAAACCGGCCCACGGAAGCCGCTCCGCATACCATCAGCAATATTCAATCAGGGGGTGCATATACCATCAATCATATTCAACCTTCATTTGTAAAGGCCGCACATCAAACCAGTGCCAAATATGCAGGGGGACAAAACGAGTTTGAGGAAGTGGGGCTTACCGCAGTTTTTAAAGGGAATTGCAAAGCACCATTTGTAGCAGAAAGTGCAGTTCAGTATGCGTTGCAGTTAATGGAAATTGTTCCCATTTCGTTTAACAAAACCTTCCTCGTAATAGGCACCATAACAGATGTTTTTTTAAACGACGGACTTGTAAACCCGGATGGTTTTATTGCTTTGGAAAAGGCCAATACCGTTACCTCATTGGGCATTGATGCCTATTATACTGTAACTCCCATTGCCAGGTTTGAATATGCAAAACCGGGGAAAGAGGTAAAGCGGATTTCAAGTTAATTAGTGGTTGATTTGCGCCTTTTGATTTATTTATTTGCACCGAATTTTCTGCAATGCTGTTTCTGGTTGCATTTTATCAGTATGGTGTAAATGGGACTTTCATTTATTTTACTGTATTATTTTAAAGAATCAGGCATTTTACACTACAGTTTATACTTTTTACTCTACTTAGGAAGAAGCAATTCGATATATATTTTACAGTATGTATGGCTACATTCATGTATTTTACAGTACGATTTAATTATTTTACCGTGAAATAATTTGTATGGTAGCAAAACCGGCAGGAAGTCAATGGCTCAAAGAGCACTATAAATTATCGGGATATTCATTAACTCACATTTCATTTATCGGTAACAATGCGTCAATCGAATTAACTTCAAGAGGAAATGTAGAGCAGGTGTATGGATTGAAGTATGCTCCTGCGACAGATATTCCGTTATCGCACCTGGAATTTGCCCTTAAATATGATGATCTAAGCCTTGATTTTTTAAGGTCAGTTTTTGAAAAGCTTCTTGCTGAAGAAATCAGCGCTTTTATTCAAAAGTTACCCGCTGGAAAGTATGTACGAAAAATCGGCTTCCTTTATGAATTTCTTACAGGTAAAAATGTTGAACTTGAAAATGTTGTTACAGCGAATTACATCGACTTGCTTGAAAAGGAAAAATATGTTACCGGTTCAGTGATAAAAAATGCCAAATGGAAGATCAATAACAATTTATTAGGAGACCAAAAATATTCTCCAATAGTAAGAAGAACCAATGTGCTGGATTCACTGCTTGAAAATGGATGTTCAGGAGAAAATAGCCAGACTAAAAAATACCTACCCTCCCGATATATTCAGAAGAGCAACCAATTATCTATACAATAAAGAAACACGATCTTCATACGAGATAGAAAAGGAAAAGCCATCACCTGGCAGGATGGAAAAATTCATGAACCTGCTTGTAAAGGCTGGGTCGGAAGCCACGGAAAAAATACTGGAAAAACAGCGCCTGGTTCAATTGCAAAATGCCATTGTTGATCCCAGGTTTGCCGACACAGGACTCAGGGATTTCCAAAATTTTGTTGGCGAATGTTTACCCGGTTATCATGAATTGATTCATTATATCTGTCCCCCACCAGGCATGCTGTTGTCATTGATGGATGGATTAAAAGAAACTGCAACAAAGACCCATGACGTAAATCCAGGGATAAGGGCAGCTTTGATTGCTTTTGGTTTTGTATTCATACATCCGTTTGAGGATGGCAACGGAAGGCTTCACCGTTTTTTAATACATGATATGCTGGTACATGGCGGCGTAGTTCCGCATGGAGTGATAATACCGGTATCAGCACGTATACTCAATAATATAAACGACTACGATACCATACTTGAAAAATATTCGAAACCATTGATGCGAAGGATTCAGTATGATAAAATGGAAAATGGGGAGATAACCACCACCAATCCTTCTGAAGTAGAAGGATATTACAGGTATCCTGATCTTACAGAACATTGCATTTATCTAATCCAAACCATTCATGCAACCCTTGATGAAGATATGCCAGGTGAATTACTTTTTCTTCAGCGATATGATGAAGCAAAGAAGGAAATGCAACAGGTTGTTGATATGCCGGATAAAGACATTAACCTGATGATCCTTTTCCTGCATCAGAATAAAGGGATTTTCCCAAAACGAAGAAGAGAACAATTTGCCAGGCTAACGGACAAAGAAATTTTGCAAATGCAACAGGCATTTAGGGAAGTGTATGAATTAAGGGATGCATAAAAACCACCGCTACATTATGATATACCCTTTCACCTTAAATGAAATTTCCAATTTAAAATAAAGTAACAATCTAACTTTCGCCGTGACTAAAACTTAGTTTTAAACCAACTCCACCAATAACTTTTCTTCCAACACTTTTCTCCTGGGGATTTCATTATCGGTAAACCATTTAATCAGCCGGATATAACCATCGGCTAATTCAATACCGGTAATATCTCCATCATTAAAACAACAGCAACCTGTATTGAAATAAGTAGGCTTTAGGTTAGTATTGCTATCTTCTATCTGGATGGTATTTGCTGCTACCTGCGTATATTTTCCAGAGGCGAATACGGGTTTGTGCGTATGGCCGGTAATAAGTAATAATTTCTTTTTACGACTGCTCCATTCATACATCAGCCGGTTATGTTTATTTCTCAACGAAAAATCATTGGCGGGTGTATTAATATTCAATTGCAAAAGGCGCTGGATGGGTGCCCAGATATGTGCAATTACCCAGGTACTGAAAGCATTGTTATCACTCATTTGATCGCCCTGGTGGCCATGCGTTAAAAAAATATCTAATGATGGGTGGTCACCACCGGCAGTTCTCAACACGATTCCTTCATAGACTGCAAGGGGAAGCGGGAAAATATCTTTTAGAAACAGCATCACATCAAGGCTGTTTTTCCACTGCAGATCATGGTTACCAAAAGTGCGATAATACCTGTTTTCTGCCTGGAAATTCGCCTCAGCATTAAATGCTTCCGGATAGGCTGCCGTTACTTTATCTGCTTTGTTTTTCCATAGTTCTTCCGCATCTCCGAGGTTGATAAAATGATACCCCAGCCCGTGATAATGTTGAAGGGCTGCAATGTAATTCAGTTCATTGCTATGGAAATCATCATCCATATTTTTGGTGCCTTTGTGCTGGTCACTGAATATGATGAAACGATCTGTAACAGGATTGATTGGCAAAACAATTCCCCTGCCCGTTTTCTTTGTAATAATGTTTTTATAAAGCTTTGAAAGGGATTTAAAAACGGCTTCCTGCTTTGGCGCCGCACTAAACTTTTCGGCCAGCCATGTGAAGAACGGCCGCAATATTTTTTGAATTAGCTTACGCATGGACCTAAGATAAAGATTTAAAGGTGCTTTTAAAAATTAGCCGATTATATTTTAATTGCCACTATTGCACGAATAAACACGAATGATGACCACCCTTTTTAAAAACAAAAAATGGCGAATATCAGTGCATCCCGGTGCGTTTCTTTCATAAGGCGAAGTAGCAACCTATGTGCCGCCTTTGGGGGGCAGTGGACCAAAGTATTTCCCGATTACCGGGAATTGCTGAAATTCCTTTCGCTCTATGATGGATACAAACCATAGGAATGCCAGCAATAAACCAATGGCTGTTGCAATAGAAAAGTAAATATTGCCGTACAGCATAACCAACCCTTTGTGCAGAAAAAATATCAGCGTGGTTAATACCAGGTAAGATATCAGTTTTTTTTTAGCGTAGGGAATGCGGTAATATTTTTGGCCCAATAAATAGGAGGTAACCATCATAAATGCATAGCAACTAAAAGTAGCCCAGGCACTGCCGGTATATCCAAAACGGGGAATCCACCAGATATTCAGTACAACGGTTACGATGGCTCCTGCAATGGTGATGGCAGCGCCGAATAAGTTGCGGTTGGTTAGTTTATACCAGATGGAAAGGTTGTAATAAATTCCCAGGAAAACACTGCCCATGGCCAGGATGGGAACAATATGAATGCCCTCTCCATATTCTGCAAATTTGATGGTAAGTATTTCCTTGAACACATCCAAAAACAACCCGATTACCAAAAACATACAACAGCAGGCGATCACAAAAAATTTCATTACCCGGGCATAGGTTTTCTTTGCATTTTCTTCTTTGGATTGGTTAAAGAAAAATGGCTCGGCCGCCATGCGGAACATCTGTATAAAAATGGTAATTAAAACAGCCAGCCGGTAATTGGCTGCGAAGATGCCGAGTTGCCTTTTGGCTTCTGCCGGTGGCAGTGTTACCACGTGCTGGTAAACGAGCCTGCTGATCATTTCATTGATCATTCCACCAAGTCCTACAATAACTAAAGGATAGGCATACTTCATCACCTCTTTCCATAATTTACTATCAAAGTTGAAACGGAAGCTGATCCATTCTTTCCACAATAATAAAAATGTAGTGGCACTGCCGGCGAGATTACCAATTAAATAATAGCCAATACCAATGGTAGGATCGTATAATAATAGCCAAAGGCTGCCCGGGTTTTTCATGGCCAGTTGCGGACAAACACCAATAAAAAAAATCACTACCAATACATTTACAACAATACCGGATATGCGCACAAAAGCGTATTTGCGGGGCCTGCCTTCCTGCCTCAGTTTGGCAAAGGGCAGCGTGGCCAGTGTATCTAAAAAGATGATGCCGGTAAGCCAGGTAAAATATTCAGGATGGCTTGGCATTAGCGTGGCATTGGCTAATGGCTGACGGAATAAATACAAAATCACCGAAAACAAGATAGAAGTAGTGAGTATCGAAACATTCAGTGAATTGTATAACCGTTCTTTATCTTTCTCCTGTGAAAAACGAAAATAACTGGTTTCCACTCCGTATGTGAAAATGATATTTACAAAGGGTACAATCGCATAGATCTGTGTGAGGTCTGCCGTATCCGCTGCAGGATAAATAAAGCTGAGGGAGAAATTTAAAATATAACCTAAAAACCTGCTTCCAATTGTAGGCAGGCCATACCATAATGTTTGCCCGGCTAATTTCTTTATACTACTCAATTAAAAATGTTTGTGGGCAAAAATACTTGTATAATTTTTAATAAAGGGTAGGGTATTGCAAATAGTAATAGTATTTTTTTAACTGTTGATGAATTGCATTTAATAGTGAAGTTTGAGATAGAAAGGCGCTTTGCATTAAGAAATCTTTCTTATACTATACTTCCAACCGAATTAAAATGTGTAATGTTATTTTAGGTAAAACCGGTATTCCTGCTTTGATTGCTTTTTATGTATGCTGTGTCGAACCAGCTCGACATTTAAAAGTCTATTGCCTTTGTAGGGCCAGGCCGCGGCCCAATGTCATTTCGTTAAGCTAGCTTTTTTAATTGCACCGCTCCTTTAGGACGGTTATAAGTGATATTATTCTCTTACCGGCTTTAGCCAAATTATTCTTTCGGCTAAAGCCGTACTTTTTATTGCCCAATTTAATCGGGGCAATTCAAATCCTTAACGAAATGACATTGGGCCGCGGCATGTGGCAACTGCACAAAATCATTCTGCCTGCACTATAAATCAATTGTAAGGATTATTGTTATTGAGGTTGCTCAAACCTTTTATCATGCAGTAATATGTTATCAGTAAGTGCCTGCAAAAATACAACGAGGTCTGCTTTTTCCTGGTTGGTCATTGTAATCCTGGTTTTTAATAAGGGATCGAGTGTAGTTTGGTTGATTATTATTCCGGTACGGTAATGCTCAACAACCTGCGATAGTGAAAAAAGCCGTCCATCATGCATAAATGGAAAAGTATATTGCACGTTTCTTAAACTCGGCACTTTAAATTTAAGTGAATCAGCAGGAGTTCCGGTAATCTTCATGCGGCCCACATCCTTCAGGTACGAATCGATTGCAAATCCATTATTGCGAAAAGAGTTATCCGTAAACAAAGGTTCCACATGACAGGCATTGCATTTGGCTTTAAAAGTATTATATCCATTCTGTTCGGCCAGGGTAAAACTGGCTTCCCCTCTTTTTACCTGGTCGTATTTGCTGTTAAAGGATTGTATACTGCCCATAAACTGTGCAAGCGCTTTTAACATACGCTGGCTGTTGATGGTATTATCACCAAATGCAGCCGTAAACATCCTGCTATAGCTGGTATCAATGTTGAGTTTCTTCAGTACATTGTCAATGGTTTCAGCCATCTCGCTTATATTGGTAATTGGCGCCAGCGGTTGTACTTCTATGTGATTAACTCCTCCGTCCCAGTGCATTTCTTTCATCCAGGCCAAATTAAACAATGGTGGTGCATTTCGAAAAGTAAAAGCGTTATCAAATCCATGGCTAAACTGGTGATCGTAAGTGGCAAAAGCCGCAAACTGCTGGTGACAACTGGCACAGGGAAAATTGCCATCTTTACTCAGTCTGCCATCATAAAATAATTTTCTGCCGAGTTGAAAACCCTCTTCAGTTAATGGATTGTCTTTAAAAATATTGGTGGTTGGTTGTGGCCAACCTGCCGGAATTTTAAGGGCTAAATAAGTTGGATGATCGCCTGCGGTTGTATCTCCTTCTCCTTTTTTACAGGCATCCAAAACAAATACGGCACCAGTAAGGATTAGTAAGAACGGTATGAGTATTTTGAATTTCAATTTGCCGGTTGTTTAAAAATTTATCACATCGGTAACTCTAAACATATTTGCATAATTATCTGCTACTTTTTTTGCCAATGCGCCCGGTGTGGTGCATACGGGAAGGTCAGCAATTTTTATATCATTGGGGTTTTGCCACCATTTATTAAAATCAACGTCAACCATTATTTCGCTGGTTTGTCCCTTTTTTATTATTATTGTTTTCCCCGCCGGAAATAACAATCCAATTTGTTTTAAAACGTTGTTGGCACCTGAAAACCCTCCTATATGATATTCAATCCGGTTGCCCACCTGGTTCGATTGCGGGGAATTGCCTTCCATTTTCGCCATGATATATCCACTGTTCCATGTCCAGAACATATCGTTTAGAGGATCCAATGCACCAGTTTGGGCACCGCTTACATTTCGGGTACTATCAACGCCCAGCAAAAAACTGAGAGTGATAAAAGAATTCTCTTCTGCATCAAAACTAAAACTTAAACTTTCAGGCAGGCCCTGGTCAATGAGATGATAACTATCTTTTTCGGCGGCAATGGTAGACACGCCACTTAATCCCAACCGCACATTGCTAACATAATATTTAAATTTTGATATGGTATAGCTTTCTCCAAAGGGATTGGTATAAGTGGTTGCCCCCAACACCATGGGACTGGCATTTACTATATTCCGGAAACTAATTTTTACTGTACCAGTGTTGGAAGAAATAGTTTTTTGACACCCACTAAATGCAAAGAGGACTGGAGCAACAAACAAAAAAACGATGAGTGATTTTTTCATGGTCAGGGTTTTATTTTCATACGGTTCAGTTTTATTTCGCCGGTTTTCTTTTTTGTTTCCATTCTTTTTTCCTTTGCTGCTTTACCAGGTTTGGTTGGTTTCCTTTTCTTTGGCACGAGTAGCGCCTTTGTTACTATCAAATTGATTTTCTTTGTAACCTGTTGTTTATTTCCTAATTGCGACCTTTCCGTTTGGCTCTTTACCAATAAATTACCCTGTGCGGTGATTTTTTTGGCTAATTTTTCAAAAATGAGCGCTTTTTGATCCTCATTTACCAGCAATGAAGAGCCAATATCCCAATATCCTTCCACCATTGTTTCCACTTTGTTCACGTTTTGACCTCCTTTTCCTCCACTTCGGGCCGTTTTAAATCTTATTTCCGCCGCGATATCCATAACCAAATTTACTTTATTTGCGTAAATGATGGCAACTAAAGCCATTCATTTGGTATCTTTATTTTAATAAGAGCAAAAAAATCAGGATTTTTGCAACTAACCAACCCATAGTGATGCTAAAAGTTATATATCATTCATTAACAGAGCGAAAACGAACAGGTAAGAAATCATTTGCAGTATTAATTGACCCTGACAAGGTGAATGACAATAATATGGAGATACTGATCGATCTTTCCGTAGCCGCCAAAGTCGATTATTTTCTGGTAGGTGGCAGCCTGGTGATTTCTAATTATTTAGATGAATGTCTTCAATTGATTAAAAGAACCTGTTCCATTCCAACAGTACTATTTCCTGGTAGTCCATCCCAGGTAAGCAAATATGCAGATGCTTTATTGTACCTGTCGCTTATCAGTGGCCGCAATGCGGAATTGCTGATTGGGCAGCATGTAGTATCAGCTCCAATTGTAAAGAACAGTGGTTTGGAAATTATGTCAACCGGGTATATGGTGGTTGATGGCGGTGCACCTACTACAGTTTCGTACATTTCCAACGCCAGCCCGTTGCCGGCAGATAAAAATGAAATAGCTGTTTGTACGGCAATGGCAGGTGAAATGCTGGGCATGAAATTAATCTACATGGATGCCGGCAGTGGCGCCAAACGTGCCATTACGGAAAGCATGATTGAAAAAGTTGCTCAATCTATTTCGGTACCATTAATCATTGGTGGCGGTATCATTGATCCGGAAAAAGCTTATCTCAATTGTAAAGCTGGTGCGGATGTAATAGTGGTAGGCAATGCCATAGAAAAGGATGCATCGCTGATAAAGGAAATGGCCGCTGCAGTGCATAGTGTGCCAGTGAAAGCGTAGATTTAAGAGGCCGATTTTTTGTTATAATTGTTATTCATAGAATCCCGGGAAACCGGGATTTATATTTTAATGACTGGCGCTTAATCCCCCGAAAAGATAACCTGATAAATGGTAATTAAATATTGCTACAAACTCATCATCTCTTTAAACTTAACGGCCTGTCTTCTGCTTACCTCCACTTTTTCTCCTCCTACCAGGTCGAGTAGTAATCCACCATTAAAGTAAGGTTCAATTTTTTCAATCATGCGCATATTTACGATGTGCTTTCTGTTGGCACGGAAAAAAGTTTTTTCATCCAACCGCTCTTCCAATGCATTTAAAGATTTTAATATCAGGGGCTTGTTGCCGGCAAAAAATACTTTCGCATAATTACCCACACTTTCAAACAACCGAACTTCTGATAATTTTACAAACCAGCAGCGTTCTCCGTCTTTTACAAATACCTGGTCATGTTCTGTAAGCATGCCACGGTTAAATGCCTGCTGGGCGGCCAGTTCCTTTTCTTCTGCCTGCTGCAATTTTTGCAAGGCGTCTGCCAGGCGTTTGGGTTCTATCGGCTTCATCAGGTAGTCCAATGCATTTACCTCAAATGCTTTTAATGCATATTCATCGTAGGCCGTAGTGAAAATAACGTGCGGCGCTTTGTCCAGTTCCTGCAACATGGCAAAACCTGTTTTGCCCGGCATTTGTATATCCAGGAAAATAAGGTCGGGATTGAGGGCATCAATTTTTTCAATTCCTTCTGCCGCGTTGGCCGCTTCATCAATTACTTCCACTTCCGGAAAATCGAGCAATAATTTTTTAAGTTCGTTTCTTGCTAACCGCTCGTCGTCAATAATAATTGCTTTGTGCATAGGAGAAGTTTATGGGTTTAATGTAAGCCCGTAAGGGCCTTATAAAAATAAGAAATCAAATAATATAAGCGGCGAAAAACATTTAATGAGGAAACGAAAATAACAAATAGGCACTTAAATAATAACAAGCGGCATTGTTATTCTGGATTCTACCATTTCATTATTGAGATTTTTAATGGCAAACGTGGCTTTTCCCTGGTAAAGCAGGTTCAGCCTGTCCTGGGTACTTCTTACACCAAAGCCATTCTCATTAATATAGATTCCTAACTGACCCGAGTTTTGTACTACCAGTTCATGGTGATTTGCTACAAAATCGGAGGAAACACGGATGGTGCCGCCATCCACTTTTTTACTGATACCATGTTTAATTGCGTTTTCAACAAGGGTTTGCAGCATCATGGGCGGAACGGGTTGTTCCAGCGTATCTTCGTCGATGTCCATTTCAATATTTAATCTTTCTTCAAACCGCATCTTCTCCAGCGCCAGGTAATCCTTTACAATATTTAATTCTCTTTCCAGAGGCACCGTTTCCAACTTTTCAGTCTGCATACTGCTGCGTAAAATATTACTGAGTTCAGTAATGGCAGTTCTCGCCCTGGAGGGATTTTCGTCTACCAGAGCCCGGATGCTGTTTAATGCGTTGAAAATAAAATGTGGATTGATATGTGATTTGATGGTTTTTAATTCGAGCTCTTTTACCAGGGATTGTAATTTTAGCGTATCTACTTCCTGCCGCCTGGTACGTTCTACATAATGAAAGGTATAATACAAAAGGTTCCATATAAAAAGGAGGAAAAAGCTATTGATGAAATTGCGGGTAATTTCATTCATCAGGGAGATTTTCGGCGAGGTTTTTTCTCTCAGGTTGAAGATTTTCTCCAGCCCTACTTCAGCGCAGGCATATAGAAAGGCAAAGAGGATGGTTACAATTACGAAGTAGATGATTTGTTTTTTTATCGACTTATCCAGCAACCGGTATTCTTTAATGATCATCCGCATGATATGCGTGAACAAAAGCCCCAGTAATACATTGATCGTGATGAGTTCATAAAAATGATCAATTTTTCGCACTGATAAATTCAGGTAAGCAAAAACGGATATGGCAAAATTAGCACCCCATCCACCAAGCTGGCAAATCCAGTATTTCGACAAGCTATTTCTCATATATAGGCAAATCTACGAATTGACGGGCCGATTCCGCATTCGTTTTTATTAATGGTGAAATTGTGGTTTAAGAGGTTCGGCTACAGGGTTCCTTTAGTATGTGTTTAATGGCGATTTGCCATGCGGTGCTTGTTCTCATATAAAAAGCTCCTTAGCAATGGGAGCTTTTTATATGAGAACAGCAATCATTTCTTTAAAAGCTTAAATGCATGCGTCCATTGGTTGTGCAATATGCCCGGAATGCACCAAAGGATACAGAGTGGTTCTATCGCCCGGGCGGCTTCGGCCTTGCCCATATCTTCTATTTCCCATCCGAATGCTGTTAATATGCCATTTACCGTTGCTTTTGCTGCTTCACTATTGCCGCAGATAAACATGGTGGGAAGTATGCCTCCATAATCCGGTTTGTACATCATCGCATTGCCCACGCTATTGAAAGCTTTTACGATATTTGCCTCCGGAATAACAGCCTGTATTTTTTCCATCAGCGAATCATTTGGTGAGGTAAAAAATTGCAATACCCCATTTACCGGCGGTGCAGCAGCGATGGGGTTGGTGGCATCTATCACTGTTTTCCCGGCGAAGTTTTCTTTCCCGGCCAGTTGGATTGCCTCTTCTATTACTGTACCGCTAGTAGCAAGCACAATCAAATCACCAAATTCTGCAACTTCTTTAAAATTGCCGGTTTGCCCGCCAGGGTTTTCATTTTTCCATTTTACTATCTCCTCTTTGTCAACATTTCGGGTACCCAGCATCACTTCGTTATTTTCTTTTAAAAATGCAGAAGCCAGCACTCTGCCCACTATGCCGCTGCCAATGACTCCTATTTTCATACTTGTAACCATCCAATTTCCCGGAAGGGAATAATTAAGTTTAATAAATGTGTTTGAGGTACTATTTGGTCATTTATCAATTGGCGAGTTAAATGCAGCCGCAAATTCTTTTGCAAAATCTTCCAGTTTGGTAGGACTTAACGCAGGGTGATTTTTCCAATAATCTTCCTGCATTTTTCCTTCCCGTATGGCCTTGCCCATGGTTGCATAACCTTCAGCAAAGGTTTCCTGAAGCCCGGCTTGTTTCATTCCATCCAGGGCCTGCTCATCAGTAAATGATACCCACGCGATGCCCGGCCTGTTAACAGCATTACTAAGAATTGCTGCAATTTCCTTACCTGTTTGTTCATCCCCGGCAATATATCGCACAGTATGCCCTGTAAAATTTAAAGCCAGTAATTCTTCTGCTGCTGCGGCCGCAATATCATTGGTGTGCACCAACACTATTTTCTCGTCTGTTCCCCCAAAGTTTGCACCCATGATGTTCATATTTTTTATCAGCGGAATCATTCCAAAAAGGTTCATCATGAAATAAGACGGACGTAATATTTTAATATCTGTATTTTTTTGTCCCTGAAGTAGTCCTTCTAAATCGGCAAGGCCATCTACCGGACCGGCACCATTGCCCATGTGGGCACCAACACTACTGAGCACTACCACCTTTTGAATGCCGTTGGCTTCTAAGGCTGCAATATAATTACTGGCGACTAAATTTTGAAAATGTCGCCAGTTCGCCACTGAAAAATTGGGAGGTATCATCAGGTATACGGCATCTGCACCTGCAAATGTTGCATTCAAAAATGATTCATCCTCTACTGACCCTATTGCAGCAATGGCCCCCTTATCTGTTAGTGGTTGCAGTTTTTCTGCTGCACGGCCGATTACCGTTACCTGGTGGCCTGCATTTAGTAATTTTTCGGTCAGGGGTTGGGAAATATTTCCTGCCCCACCAGTGATTACGTACTTCATAATGATTTTGTTTGATTGATGATTAATATTTGTATATACAATTGATTACATAAAAAAATCAGACAGGTAATTTATCTGTCAGTTTGTTCATATTTTGTACCATTCGGATACTTTCATCGGTGCCCAGTATTTCCGCATATTTTTTATAAAATTCCTCCAGGCAGGCTTTCATTTTTGGATGCAATTCTTTAGCCTTTGGAGTGGCATACACATTGGTAATTTTACCTTCAGTGGTCCTTACCAACAATTTTTTTTCTTCCAGTTTTTCAATCAAACGGCTAATGGTGCTGGGTGTTAACTGCATTTCCTTCGCAATGGTGCCGGGCTGTGCGCCAGGTTCATCCAGCACCATCATCAGCAGGTAGGCATGGCTGGGAGATAAGTCGATTTTCTTCCAGCTTTCGGTTGCAAGCTTTTCCACTTTGCGGGCAAGTGCATTGGCCGAAAAATACAAACATTTATTAAATCTGCTATTGGATGATTTCATTTGATGGGTAAAGATAAATACATATTGTTTGTATATACAAATATTAATCATTATTTTTTTGAATAATCAATTTGAAAAATGACTTTATAAAATTACCGGTGGCTTCAATGGTTAATTTGTTATTTTTACAGCATGGCAAATCCCAATTTGAATACGGATGGAGAATCGCTGAGTGCGGTGGAAAAAGAGTTTGAAAATAATATACGGCCCAGCGAGATGGCCGATTTTTCGGGGCAACCTCAAACGATTGAGAATCTTCGGATTTTTATAAAGGCGGCTAAAATAAGGGGGGAGGCACTGGATCATATTTTATTTCATGGGCCACCCGGGTTGGGTAAAACCACTTTAAGCAGGATTGTAGCCAATGAACTGGGGGTTAAAATAAAGGAAACCAGCGGACCGGTGATAGAAAAGCCAGGCGATCTGGCAGGTTTGCTCACCAACCTGGAAACCAATGATGTTTTATTTATTGATGAAATTCACCGGTTGAGTAATGTGGTGGAAGAGTATTTATATGCGGCCATGGAGGATTACCGGATTGACATCATGATCGATAGTGGCCCCAATGCCCGCAGTGTACAAATAAACCTGAACCCGTTTACCCTGATTGGTGCTACTACCAGGAGTGGATTATTGACTGCACCATTGCTATCCCGATTTGGAATTAAATCGAGATTGGAATATTACAATGCTGCCACACTTCAAAAGATCATTCTTCGCTCGGCCGGTATACTAAATACTTCCATCACATCGGAGGCGGCGGATGAAATTTCCCGCCGTAGCCGCGGCACCCCCCGTATTGCAAATGGGTTACTAAGAAGGGTGAGAGATTTTGCACAGGTATTAAATGATGGCGCTATTGATATAGGTATTACCCAGCATTCGTTGAAAGCGTTGAATGTGGACGAGCATGGCCTGGATGAAATGGATAACCGTATTCTAAATGCCATCATCGATAAATTTAAAGGAGGGCCGGTGGGCATCACAACCATTGCTACCGCGGTAGGTGAAGAACCTGGCACGCTCGAAGAAGTGTATGAACCGTTTTTAATACAGGAAGGGTTTTTACAAAGAACGGCAAGGGGAAGAGAAGCCACCGCTAAGGCTTATACCCATTTAGGTAAAATTTACAACCGGGGAATGGATAATACGTTGTTTAGCTGATGTGGCTCGCAAAGATTAATTGCCACAGAATCACACAAGAACACAGATAAGATTTACAACCGCTGAACAGATTATACTTTGTTTTGCCGATGTGTTCAGTTTTTGTTGTTTCGTAAAATTTGTTTGCCACGGAATCATGGAAGAACACAGAAAAGAAAATGGGTTGATACAATAGCGATGAGGATACAAGATGTAGGGTTCCTTTACTAAAATAAATAAAAATGCATTTCAACTACCCTCACAAAAAGGGTTGATGAAATGCATTTTTCTTATAGAAGAACTCCCCGGAACCAGGTCCCGATCTTTTATAGGGATTGATTGGAGGCCAGCTTATGAAGCTACCAACCTAAATCCATTGCCATGAATGTTCACAATTTCAATGGTATTGTCTTCTTTTAAGTATTTACGTAGCTTGGCAATGTACACATCCATACTTCGTCCATTGAAATAGGTATCGCTGCCCCAGATTTTCTTTAATGCAATTTCTCTTGATAACAGGTCGTTCTTATACTCGCAAAGCATTTTTAATAATTCATTTTCCTTTGGAGACAATACCTGTACTTTCCCTTCAAAAGTTAACTCTCTTAACCTTGGATTGAAATGATATTTCCCCATATCAAATTCCGCATTCACTTCCTCCCGGTGCAATTCTTCATTGCGTTTTAAAATGGCTTTTATTTTTAGGAGCAATACTTCGCTGTCAAACGGCTTGGTGATATAATCGTCAGCACCCAGTTTGTAACCCTGGATAATATCATCTTTCATTGTTTTAGCCGACAAAAAGAATAATGGAACATCCGGATTGATGTCACGTATTTCTTCTGCCAATGCAAAGCCATCCATATTTGGCATCATTACATCCAGCAGGCAAATATCAAATTTTTCCCGCTGAAAGGCAGCCAGGCCAAGTCGGCCATCTCTTTCCAAAATCACTTCATAATCGTTCAGTTCAAGGTAGTTTTTTAAGACCATCCCAAGGTTGGTATCATCTTCGCACAATAATATTTTGGGTTTTACTGCTTCCATGTTTTTTAGTTTAATGGCAAATAAAATTAATTCAGCATTGATGTAGCTAATATAATGCCTATTTTTTTGTTAAAGGTATTATTGAAACCGATTGAAAAAAATATATCCTTTTACTAAAAGTACAAGTACATCCTGAAAATAAATTACAAAGTCGGTGTATTTATTTACAGGCCAGCTTTTATTCACCGTTAAAATGTGAAAGGGCCTATGAAATTTCAACACTGCACTTTACTTCATCATTGACAGATATCGTTTCACACAAACGTTGTGTTATAATCAGATCTGTCAATTACAGGCTGACATTTATCTTATACCATTCTTTTTACATCAACCGATACATGCAACTCATGCCCGCCACTGCTCATGATTACACCTCTTAATGGGGTGATATCTGTGTAGTCTCTTCCCCAGCCGATAGTAATATGCTGATTGGCCGGGATGATGTTATTAGTGGGGTCAAAATCGACCCAGCCACAATTGGGTATGTAAACTGAGAACCACGCATGTGAAGCATCTACCCCTACTAATTTTACCACACCGGGTGGGGGAATGGTTTCTATGTACCCACTTACATACCTGGCTGGCAAACCCAGGGATCGCAGGCAGGCAATGGCGAGGTGAGCAAAATCCTGGCATACTCCTTTCCGCTCTTTCATCACCACGGATAATGGTGTAGAAATGGTTGTAAACCCTGACTGAAATTTAAATTCGTGAAAGATCCGGTTCATCAGGTTTTTGCTGCCATCAAATATGGATCTTCCCGGCGGAAAAGATGCTGCGGCATAGGTAGCAATGGCATCATCGGCTTCCGTCATTGGCGTAGTGGCGATGAATTGTTTTACATCTATTAATTCCGGTGTTAGTGTATGCGTTAAACGGCATACTTCTTCCCAGGGGGTAGAATTGAATTGGGGCTGTTGTTCATTGATGGGCGTTAGTTTTTCAATTTCAGAAAAAACATGTACGCTTAATTTTTTATGTTCCTTTTCAATGGTAAAATAGACCAGCTTATTACCAAAAAAATCTTCGTATTCAATTAAAACATCTGGCTCAGGATTAATAATTACAACCGAGCTTTTACAAAATTGTTTATTGGTACTTCGGGGAGTAAGCCTTACAATATTGTGGCATAAACTTACCGGTAACTCGTAAGTATAATCTGTTTTATGTGTAACCTTATGATACATTTAGTGGAAGGTTGAAGGTTGATGGTTGATGGTTGATGGTTTGTGGTTGAAGGTTTATGGTTGAAGGTTCATGGTTGCTGGTAGTTTATTTTAATCTTATAATTGCATAAAATATCCGGCTGATTTTGAAAACCCATTGAGACTTTTACTATAAATAATCAACCATATTATTTTTTGGGATCATCACCCGGCTGATCAGTTGAAAATAATTGTTTTTGAGACTGGGCATGTTTAAAATAAGTTTTGGAAATCGCATGCTGTATGCCAGAGAGGAGGTCGTACATATCCGAAAGGAATTTATCGAGGTTTTTGTATTGGGCACTTTCTGTATCCAATACCGATAGCGTTTCCTTGTCAGTAAGTTCAATTAAATTGTAAGCTTCCGTAATTAAAATGTCGTGTGGTAAAACGGATTGATCACCTTTTGATTTGGGAAGATTTCCCAGGTTTTTTTTCAACCTGTCCAATTGATATACCATCGACCTTGGATTGTTGGTATCAAATATCATCAGATCAAGCACCAATGGCATTTGTAACAACGACCTGTATTTATAACGGAAATTGACCAGGCCTTCATTGCTAACCAAAACAGCTTCCTGTAAATTGTAATCTACCTGGTCATCATATTTGTTAACAAGCGTAGCCCTCAGCATGCTCGTTAATAAAAGGCATTGCTCCATTTTTCGGCCCATATCCAGCATGATCCACCCCTGTTCCCTGGAAATACTTTCCCTGTTCATACCTATAAATGCAACAACCGAAGTAACCAGGCTATCCAGCACATGCTGCATTTTCAGGTGTCCCGGTTTAGGCATATCTTTTACCGTAGCCCATGCCTCTTCCATTCCTCTTAATACCCGCCAGGTATCTATTGACCAATGATCCCTTACCGCATGTACCGATTGTATAAAAAGCAGGTAGTCATATTTCAAACTGTATGCCCTGTCCTTATTGAATAAAATATCAGTCAGTTCGGGCCAGGGATTCTCCAGTTTATATTCATTTGCTTCGTCCACGAATCCAGGATAAGTAAATGTATAATGTGTAAGCGCTTTTAACAATGATTGTTCTGTTACAATATCATTTTCAATCATCAGTTTATTGCCTTCCGCAATAAACTGGATAACGGTTCTGTGAAAACGGGCATTACCCAGTAATCTTTCAGTATAACGACCCACCCAGAATAAATTTTCGGCGGTATGGCTGGGCAATATTCCACTTGCCGGGGCGGGTATTCGTTCCGGTAACTTTTTTGGAACGATTAAATTTTGACGATCCTCCGGCGAAATGATCCAGGTGTCTTTACTATTGCCTCCCGATTGGTTGGATACAATGAAGTTCAACGCATCGGAAGATGTTCTGCTCAAACCGCCTGCCATAGCGGTATAACCAAAGCCATTGCTAACTAAAAAACTACGGAATATCGTTTTGCGGGGTTCAATTTTTCCATCAACCAGCGAAGGGGTGGAGCTAAGGCCAATCTTTTCCTGGCCCACATATAAAAAAGGAAATTTATTAATCTGGTATTTCAGATCGCTTAATTGAGAAGCAGATAAACTTGCGCCATCAACAGAAGTACTTCTGTTGTTGCCCCGGTATATCCGTTTGATAACAAGCGACCGGATATTGTTTAAAACATATTTTAGTTCCTTGGGCTGGCCGCACCACCACGAAGCGATGGTGGGTATAATAAGCCCTGTACCAAAAAAGTGCCTGGAAATATTTTGCATAAAAGGCATCAGTCCCGGATTCTCCAGTATGCTGCTGCCGGGTGGGTTTGCAATGCTAACATTGCCACTTCGGATAACCTGTAATAAACCGGCCACACCCAGTTGAGAATTTTCTTTTAACTCCAGCGGGTCGCAATACACATCATCAATACGACGAATGATCACATCTACTTTTTCCAACCCGCCCAATGTTTTCAACCAAACGAAATTATTCTTCACCATCAGGTCGTTTCCCTGTACCAGGGTGTACCCAAGGTGAGAGGACAGATAGGAATGTTCAAAATAAGTTTCGTTGCCGGCTCCTGGTGTTAAAATTACGATGCGTGGGTTTTGGTGATGCCGGGAGCCGAGTTCGCTGAGCGAATTGCTTAACGTATCAAAATAAGGGGATAGATGACGCACTTTTAATCCATTAAATAATTCAGGTAATACCCGGGTCATTACCGTTCGGTTCTCTAATGCATAGCCCGATCCGGATGGCGCCTGTGTACGGTCGCTGATGATCCATATTTTACCATCCGGGCTGCGGGCCATATCTGCGGAATATAATACGAGGCTGTGTTTGCCGGGTAATTTAATTTCGGAGCATTGCCTCAAAAAACCTACATGGTTATAAATTAATTCCAACGGAAGAATGCCTTTTTTGATCAGCTTTTGATCGCCGTAAATATCCTGTAATAATAAATTCAACAACTCTGCTCGTTGTATTAATGCAGCCTCTACGTTCTCCCATTCCTCTTTACTAATCAGGAAGGGAATGGCATCCACATTCCAGTCGCGGTTTACCAAAGAATTATTGCCATAGATGTTATACGTAACGCCATTCTCTTTTAGTAACCCTGAAATTTCCACATTTCGGTTTTGCATTTCCACATTTCCCAACTGATTGAAAGATTGAAAAAATGCTTCCCAATGCGGACGAAGGTTACCGTCCTTACCCAACATTTCGTCGTATGAATATTGATTACTCAAATAATGGTGCAGTATAGAAGTGGAATGTAAATTTGAAACCATGAATATTTATTATACAACTCAATTTTCATTGTACGTTTTGATAAAAATACAAAATTATGGGCAACATGGGCCGGGAAGCAATAGAATGGGTGCATTTAAAATTGTCGAACTGGATAGAGCGTTGCCAACTTTGGTAGTAGCTCTTTTGAATTGAAAATAACATGCAAAAGGTTGGCAACCCCTGCGACACACACGAGCCCTGCGTAATGTGTGATTACCCTATCCGTTACCACACAGTAAGCCGCATCGTTATTGATTCGCCGGTTACATTTCTTGGCGGCACCAGCGCTGAGTTCCCCTTATTGGTAAATGCTAAGGTGCCAGTCCACTGGCCTGCTCCTCCCGAAATCATTTGGCTCAATCGTTCACTTGTATAAATCATCCTGTTACTTGTACTCCTTAGCCTCTGGTAAATAGTTTTCACATTTCGAAAATTACCTGGTTGTTTTGATTGTAATATTACCATATACGAAGTTGACAATACACATCGTGTAAATGTTTGTTCATGGGTGCGTATAAGACAAATACCACTTAAAATGGAATTGATGCAAATGGACAAGACTTTTACTTCTACGGCTTCGTCTGCCAGCCGGTCATAAGTGATTCAAAATTTAGAGTTAAATGACAGGTAGCGGTTTAACATGGCAAAAGTAACATGCAATAGTATCCTATAAAAAGTATAGCTTATTTTTGAGATCATCAAAGTAAAAATATTAATTTCATTTTGCATGGACTACCAATCATTATCTGAACAGGTGAAACAATATTCAATGGCATTTTTTAATGCCCCGGAACATCAATACCTGCCTTATCACAATCTTACTCACACAGAAGCCGTGGTGAAAGCAGCTATTCAAATTGGTAATCATTACCAACTGGCAGAAGAGGATTTTTTCATTGTATTAACTGCTGCATGGTTTCACGATATGGGTTATTTTTCTGAAGACCCGGCCAATCATGAGCAAATGGGGGCAGATATGGCCGCTGGCTTTTTAAAGGAGCTTGGAGTAGACGAACCAGTCATCAGTAAGGTGAGGGCCTGTATAAGGGCTACCAAATTGCCGCAGTCGCCGGTTACTCCATTAGAAGAAATTGTTTGTGATGCGGATTTGTTTCACCTGGGTACTGAAGATTTCCCGGAACGAAATAAACTCATGCGTAAAGAATGCGAAAAAAGCCTTCATACAAAACCGGGAAAAGATGAATGGCGTACGAGCAGTATTAAACTCTTCCAGTTGCACTATTACCACACTGCATATTGTAAATTGTTGCTGCATAATAAAAAACAGGAAAACCTGGACAGGTTATTGGAAAAACAACAAAGCATTGCAGAAAAAATTGCCGGATCTGCTCCGGTGCCAGGAGAGGAGATCATTGTTAAAGAAAAAAAGAATAAGATTAAGGAAAAAACGGAACGGCCCGATAAAGGAATTGAAACCATGTTTCGGGTAGCTGCTACCAATCACCAGCGCCTGAGCGATATGTCGGATAACAAGGCGCATATCATGATATCGGTAAACTCCATCATCATCTCCGTTATCATTGGCCTGGTAGTTCGTAAAATGGATGCTACTCCAGGTATTTTGATACCAACGTTGATATTACTGACAGGAAGTGTAACTGCAATCGTTTTTGCCGTACTGGCTACAAGGCCTAAAATACCGGATGGCATTTTTACCAAAGCACAAGTAGACAATCAAACGGTTAACCTGTTGTTTTTTGGTCATTTTTATAAAATGGATTTCAGCGATTATTATGATGGTATGCTAAAAGTAATGGAAGACCGGGCGTTTTTATACGGTAGCCTTACCCGTGATATTTATTCGCAGGGCATCGTGCTGGGACGGAAGTATAAGTTAATCAGGATTTCCTATACTATATTTATGTACACGTTGATTGTGTCCATCGTTGCCTTCTCTATTGCCTCCATCTTTTTTTTGTAAAACAGCAACAATGAATATTGGATTTTTTAACCGGGACCTTAGCTGGCTTTCTTTTAATGGCAGGGTGCTATCAGAAGCAGCTAACCAAAAAGTTCCTTTGGTTGAAAGAATAAAGTTCCTTTCAATTTTTTCATCTAACCTGGATGAATTTTACAGGGTACGTATGCCGGCAATATTGTCATTTAAGAAAGCAACTGGTGGACCAGGGGTTAATAACGAAACCATTGCCGCCGATGCCACGCAATTGATAAAAGCGCAGCAGGAATATTTCGGCAAGATTTTATCGCTGGAATTATTGCCCGGATTGAAGGAGAAAAACATCCGGCTTATTTATAAGGAACCAATACCGGAGGAAGTACATGATGAACTGGAAGAATATTTTTATTCAAACGTGGCGGCATTTTTACAAATAGTAAATCTTTCGGAAAATGAGCAACTGTTTTTTTCAGAGAACAACCAGTTGTACCAGGTGGTATTGCTACAGGGTGAAAGCGGAAGGGAGAATGTGAGTATCATCAATATACCCTCGGATAAATTATCCAGGTTTTTTACTGTTACTATCGAAAGGGTGAAATACATCATTTTTCTCGAAGATATTATTCACCGGTTTTTATCCGTGCTTTTTCCGGGGGCAACCATTAAAGGAGTATATAATATCAAAATTACCCGTGATGCGGATCTTGACCTGGAAGATGAATTTGCCGGTGACCTGGCGGAGAAAATAGAAAATAAAATAGCCAGGCGTGACCTCGGTTATGCAACCCGTTTTTTGTATGAACCCGGAATACCCATGCGTATTTTGCATTGGCTGGTTAACACCCTTCAATTATCAAAAGCAACTATAGTAGAAGGTGGTAAATACCACAACCTGAAAGACTTTGCCGGCATCCCAATAAGCGATGCAGCACTGGCTTACCCGGACTGGCCAGCCATTAAAAACCGCTTTTCCATTGCACATTCTTTGTTTGAATCAATGTTGGAGAAAGATCGTATTATTCATACGCCCTACGAATCCTATAATACCATCCTGCGTTTTTTTAATGAAGCGGCCATTGATCCCCGGGTAGAGGAAATTTTTGTTACACTATACCGGATTGCCGGTGATTCTAAAATTGCGAATGCCCTCATCACGGCTGCCGGTAATGGAAAAAAAGTGGTTGTATTTGTGGAGTTAAAGGCCCGCTTTGATGAAGCCAATAATATCCGTTGGGGAAAAAAGATGAAGGCTGCAGGTGTCAGGATCATCTATAGCATACCAAATTTAAAAGTGCATGCAAAAGTGGCGCTGGTAAAAAGGAGAAAAGGGGATCGGATGGTGTACCTTGGATTATTATCAACCGGCAATTTAAATGAAAGTACCGCCAGGTTTTACACTGATCATATTTTACTAACTGCCCATCCGGGTATGTTATCCGAACTGGAATTGTTATTCATTTTTTTAAGCCAGAAAAGAAAGCCGGTTAACCCATTGGAGATTGCATTTACACATTTGTTGGTAGCACAATTTAATTTACAAACTGTTTTTTTTGATTTAATTGACCAGGAGATTCGCAATGCGAAACTGGGACTTTCTGCCTTCATCATCATAAAAATGAATAACCTGGAAGAAAGGAAACTGATCAGCAAATTGTATGAAGCATCGCAGGCGGGAGTGCAGATACAATTGATTGTAAGAAGTATCTGTTGTTTAAAGCCCGGCCAGCCAGGAATAAGTGACCGCATCAGCATAACAAGAATTGTAGACAGGTACCTGGAGCATGGCAGGGTTTTTATCTTTAATAATAATAACCGGGAATTGTTTTTTCTTGGCTCGGCCGACTGGATGAACCGTAATATTTACAGCAGGATAGAAGTATGTTTCCCTGTATATGATGAACAGGTTCGAAACGAATTAAAGCAGATTATCCAGGTTCAACTGGCTGATAATGTACAGGCCGTACGCATCAATGAATTGCTGGAAAACGTGCCGGTTAAAAATGAACTTGAACCCATTCGTTCGCAGGAAAAGATTTACCGGTTACTGAGGGCTGGTGATGAGTGAATGAGTGATGAATGATGAATGATGAGTGATGAAGGATGAGAGATGAAGGATGAGTAATGAGCGATAAAGGATGAGTAATGATGAGTGAAGATTGCTGAGTGCGGAAGAAGTATTAAACAAAAGAGGGAGCTTAATTATTTCACCATTGACGATTCAATGTCGTTGACTTAAGAAAATAATTTGTGGACCAGCATTTACTTTTCATGGCATCATCGTTGTGTCACTCACTTGTACGAATAAAGCTTTGGGCAACGATAAAATCAACAGTCTTAAGTCAACGATATTGATTGACCATACACCATTCACCATTACAATTATTACAAACCAGCACCAATGATAAAAATAATTTCATCTCTTATTTTCATTCTTTTATTTAACAGTGCATGTAAACAGCCTGTTAAGATGGAAGGGCCTCCAGGCTATGATTTCAGCAAGCCACAAATATTGAAAATGCCCGCCAGTCTGAATGAGATATCCGGTATTGCTTTTAACAATGGAAGGCAGGATACGATGTATGCTGAGCAGGATGAAGATGGCAGGCTATATTCTTTCCCTACGGCCAGCCTGGATGTAAAAAACCAAAAATTTGGGAAGAAAGGAGATTATGAAGACATTGCTATTTGCAACGGTACCGTCGTTATTCTCCGGAGCGACGGAGTGTTAATTTCGTTTGCGTTGAATGCCACCGGCGACGAAGAAATAAGCAATGTGCAGGAAACAAGTGGCCTGTTGCCTGGGGGTGAATACGAAGGGATGTATGCTGATGCGGCAACCAGTCTCTTATATGTGTTGTGCAAAAGTTGCCGTGCAGATAAAGGAAATAAAAGTACCAATGGCTATATCCTGCAAATGCAGGCTGGTAAGCCGATGATATTAAAAGGCAATTTTGAGGTAAATACAAAGGAAATCGCCGCAAAACTGGATGAAAAGAAAATCACCTTCCGGCCATCTGCCCTGGCTAAAAATATCATTGATCAGCAGTGGTACATTTTATCTTCTGTCAATAAATTGCTGGTAATTACGGATGATCATTGGACAATAAAAGAAGTTTATCCGCTTGATCCCGCCTTATTTAGTCAACCGGAAGGCATTGCATTCGACACAGATAGAAACCTGTACATATCCAATGAGCGTGGTAATACATCCAATTCAACCGTATTAAAATTTACCTTTGCAAAGCATAAAAAATAGTACATGTTCCATATAAAAAATTGTTCAGTCATTTTCAGTATTTCCTGTATCTGTGTTTTTGGGCAGGCGGTTCATTCTCAAAATATTGATATTGATTTATTAAAATCCATCAACCCTCAATTTCCGAATTCAGGATTCTGGAAGAGTACGAGCAGTTCTTACATCCTTGTATCCGGTACGGCAACACTTGGTTCCTTAGCTCATGCACTTATTAAAAATGACAGAGACCTGCGATATAAATCTTACGGAGTGATGATTGGCATTGGTATAAATGTAGTTGCAACGGTAGGGTTGAAAAAAGTATTCAGGCGCACGAGGCCTTATACCCGGTATCCCAATGACGTTTTTATGCTAACCCCTACAAGCGGTTATTCTTTTCCTTCAGGGCATACTTCACTTGCATTTGCTACTGCTACTTCACTTATGCTTGCCTATAAGAAATGGTATATCACGGTGCCGGCATATATGTGGGCCGGAGCGGTAGGATACTCAAGAATGTACCTGGGAAAACATTATCCCTCTGATGTGCTGGGAGGGATAGTGGTTGGGGCGGGTAGCAGCTACCTTGGCCACTGGCTAAATAAAAAATACTTCCAGCAACAATCTGCACCACCTAAACACTCCAATCAATTGTAAATGGTGAGCGGTCAATGGGCAATGGGCAATGGTCAATGATCAAAGGGCAATGATGATCCGATAGCTATTAACACCATTCACCATTGACCATTCACGTCTTATCCCTTATTGTTTGTGATCAAATTCTACCGGTTTGGTTTGCTTATAGTTTTTATCATAGCTTACAAAAAAGTATAGATAAATTACCCTGCTTAACCGCATCATCCAGGGTTGTAAAACTACCAGCAGTACAGCATTCATTGCCAGCCAGTAAAAAACCCGGTTATCTTCTGTGGATACGCCAATCAATACCATCCATGCTATAAATGTGGCAACAGAAATTGCTACTGCCAATGCATAACTCACATAGCCCGTTCCATACCAAAATCCCTGCTCCAGGTCATATTTTTGTCCGCACTCCGGACAGTTGTCATGCATGTCGAAAATATGCGACAACTTTATTTTTTTGTAAGGATTGGGGTGCTTAAACATTGGTCCACGCCTGCACCGGGGACATCGCATGGTAAAAATACTCCAGAGATAGCCGGGTTTAGGTCTGTTGTTTTCCATAAGCTGCAAAGGTAGTCAAAAGCGATGTCTGATGGCTGATTTTTTGATGCCTGATGTTGCCGGAAACCCCAATCATTGCATGGAAATGGCGGCTGGAAGAGAATGTCCGATGGTCCGAATGATGATGCCCCAACGATTATGCTGTGAAGTATAAAAGGCAGGTTATATTAAGTTTGATAACAAAAAAGCTGACATTGTTGGAATGTCAGCTTTTTTGTTATCACCTGTTATGGAGATTATAAACTATGTAGTCAGCTACGCAATTACCTGTTGCATTTTTTTACGTTCCCCAATTTGCTGCCGCCACATAGCGTAATAAAGGCCTTTTTCTTCCAGTAATTTTTCATGCGTTCCGGTTTCTACCACATCACCTTTTTCCAAAACATAAATCCTGTCGGCATGCATAATGGTGCTTAACCGGTGTGCAATTAAAATAGTGATTTGTTCTTTTGCAGATGAAATATCTTTAATGGTATTGGTAATATCTTCCTCGGTTAAAGAATCCAGGGCAGAGGTGGCTTCATCAAAAATAAGTAAGTGTGGTTTTCTTAAAAGTGCCCGTGCAATTGACAGCCGTTGTTTTTCTCCACCACTTAGTTTAAGTCCACCTTCACCAATCATGGTGTCCAGGCCTTTTTCGGCACGCTGGACCAACCCGGTGCAACTAGCCTTTTCCAATACGTCATTTAATTCCTCCTCTGTAGCACCAGGGTTAACAAATACCAGGTTTTCTTTAATGGTGCCGCTAAATAAATTGGTGTCTTGTGTTACAAATCCAATCTGCTTTCGAAGGTCATCAAAAAGAATCGCTGTTTCATCCATTTTATTATAAAAAATCTTCCCCTCTTTTGGGCGGTACAATCCAACAAGCAATTTCATTAAAGTAGATTTGCCACTGCCAGAAGGGCCTACAAACGCAATGGTTTCGCCGGTTTTTACATCAAAGCTAATATTGTCAATAGCTTTGTGCGAAGCCGTTTGATGCTGGAATGAAACCTGTTTAAATGACAGGGTTTCAATATTACCCAATGGAATTGGATGGGCTGGCTCAGGCTCGGGGGCTTTCTGCATCAGGTTATTAAAGTTGATCAATGAAGCTTCCGCTTCCCTGTAAGAAAGCAGGATATTACCGATTTCCTGCAACGGGCCAAAAATGAAAAAGGAAAATACCTGCATGGTTACCAACTGCCCGGCATCCATTTTATCCTGGAAGATCAGCCACATCAAAATAAATAAAATCACCTGCCGAAGTGTATTTACCAACGTACCCTGTATAAAACTGATACTACGGATGCGTTTAACTTTTGCTAATTCGAGGCCTAAAATTTTATAGGTATTTTTATTTAACCTGTTTACCTCCTGTTTGGTAAGGCCGAGGCTTTTTACCAATTCAATATTGCGTAAAGACTCTGTGGTGGAGCCAGCCAATGCGGTGGTTTGACCCACGATATCCTTTTGAATCACCTTCACTTTTTTACTCAGCTTGTTGGTGATAAAAGTTAATACCAAAATGCCAACAAAGTAAGCAACCGGGATGCGCCAGTTGATGTATACAGTGGCGTAAACAAAAACAAATACTACTCCTACCAGTATACCAAAAAGGATATTGATAAAACTGATCATGAACTTTTCTACATCTGCCCTTACCTTGGTTAATATGGATAATGTTTCACCACTGCGTTGGTCTTCAAATTCATGATAGGGCAATTTCAATGCATGTTGCAAGCCATCTGTAAACACTTTTGCACCAAACTTTTGTATCACTACATTTAAAAAATAATCCTGGAAATTTTTGGCGATACGGCTGATCATTGCCACGGATATGGAAAAAATTAAAATGTAAAATACCCCTAATTGTAAATAGGGCGTGCCTTTTTTGGTGATCCATTGATAATCCCAAAAAAACTGAGACCAATTGTATTTGCCGGTAACAGGAACAGATTGCTGCTCATTGGCCAGGTTAACCATTTTGCCTAACAGGATGGGGTCTACTAATGAAAAACCGATGTTGATTGCAGCCAATGCAAGGGTTAGGATAACCAGCCATTTATGCGGTTTCAAATATTTAAATAAAATTTTCATTCATGAAATTTATTGGTAATAATATATTGAAGAGTTTCAGTAAGTCAAATATCGTACAAGTTTATTAAAAATGACAAGATTGCCGTTCCCGTTTTTGAGGTTGAATCCGGTGGCAACCAATTTCATTTTTCGTGTACCTTTGGCCCCTCACTCAAAAATGGTAACAAAAAAATAATGGAGAATAATTTCCCACTGGTATCCGTAGCGATGGCGAGTTTTAATGGGGCACGATATATAGGAGAGCAATTGGATTCCATCCTAAATCAAACATATAAAAATATTGAGATTATAGTTGTAGATGATTGCTCATCCGATGGTACGGTATCAGTGATTAAGAGATACCAGGAAAAATATCCATTGATACAACTATATCAGAATAGCATCAATCAGGGGGTTACGCCAACATTTGAAAAGGCATTTGGTTATATCAATGGCGTTTTTATAGCGATAGCTGACCAGGATGATATCTGGGAATATAATAAAATAGAATTATTGGTTAAGGAGATGGGCGCTGAAGATGCGGTTTATAGTAATTCTTTATTGGTAGATGAAAATGGGATTTCATTAAACAAAGATTTTAAATCCATCATGCATTTGCAGTCTTATTATTCCGGAGCCCCTTTATTGCTTTCTAATTGTCCGCCCGGTCATACTATTTTGATGAAGCATAATTTCCTTAAAACGTTATTTCCATTTCCTTCCAATATTATGTTCGACAAATGGATTGGATATTGTGCTGCAGGGAACAATGGTTTGAAATATGTTGATATGCCCCTTGTAAAATACCGGCAGCATCATACCAATACTTTTGGTACAAGCGTATCAAAACATCAACGCAAGAAACACACGAGGGAGCAGCAATTTCAAAACAAGTTGGCTGAATTGAAAACCATGGCCACAGCGCCTGTTAAAAATGAGGCGACAAAAAAAATCCTGCTGGAAATGATCAGCCTTTTTAAACAGGGCTGGAGCTTTAGAAGGGGTAATTTTTTCTTTCGCAACAGCGAACAAATACTGGCTGCCAAAAACAAAGCGGCTTATAGAAAAATGTTGTATTGTTTTAAGATGTTTTTTAAGCCGAATTATTAAATGATTTGCCGCTATTTAAATGGGAAGTATATCATTTTTTTATTTCGCCTTTTATCCCCATTATCAGTAATTGAATGGGCATCTTTACATAGGCTTTCAAAACATTGAGCACAGCCATAAAACTGAACCCATTTCTTTTGGTACTACGCTTAAGTACCTGCATAGGATCAATAAACTCCAGTCTTTTAAAACTATCCCTCAGCACCTGGTAAATAAAAGAATAATTTTCTATTCTGAAAGCCTGGTGGTATTGTTTTTTTGCTCCAATAAATGACTTGTTTAAAATTACCTGCACACATTGTGCTAATCTATCCATCACATTTTTATCCTGCCTCAACTCAATAATATCGTTTACCGGGAGGCCAGCATATTCATGATCATACACCATCGAAGCAAACAGCCTGAAACTATAATTATTGATGATAATCTTTGGTAAAGGCTTCGCCCAATCCGTTGTGATGAGCCAGGAGATTCCGCTTGAACAGCCGATAAACAGGCTGCAATATTTGGTGAGTTCAGCATTCTCTCTAAATGTTAACAGGCTGCCATCTATTATTCCCGGCATTGTGACTTCAATTTTTTTATTAGACGAAAGAATGATTGCAAGGTCTTGATGAGTGGATAGCATTTGTTTGGCCCATTTAAGGGAGGATGCCGGGTTAAGGGAGGACTGAAAACTTTCGGGCCCGCACTCCATTAAAATAACATGGGTGTATTTATTTAGCTGGTGCTTTTCCGCAAATGTTTTCACACGATCCACTTCGTTTGCCGAAAGGCGCAAGATCGGCTGTTGAGATACCGTAATTTTATTTGGATAATTGTTATAGGTGGAAGAGCGGATGCCGCCATCAACATTGATGAAGTTCTTGCCAATTAGTTGTGTGTAAAATATAAGATCAAAATCACCTGTTGATTTTCTTTGTTCCGCCTTGCTAACAAAATCATTCCATTCGGCTTCACTTGTTATGGAGGATTTAGTAGGGATTTCCCAGGTTTCATCTACATGTGGGTTCAATAAGATACCTTGTTTGGATCTGCTATTTACTGCCCAGGTTAAATGACAGCCCGGGTAATCCACTTCTTTTATTTGCCGTGCTATCACCGTGGCATATAAACAATCCCCGTTTGAATTGAGATGTGCCAATAATATTTTTTTTACTGCCATTTAAGGGTGCTTGGTTTTTTTTATTTCTATTTATTTTTTAGCGGATGTTATCCAGCCCGGCTTTCCTTGTCTAAACTACTGAAATATCAAGTAGGTATTCATTATCTCTATTTGACATTTACGTTTTCGTATCATGCTTATCTTTTTAGAGTCCCTTGCTTCATCATGCTTGTAATTTCGTATCATATTTAAGGCTACTTTATTAATGAGTGAAAAATTTTGAGCACTGTCCTCCGCTTGTTTTTTGCTTCTATCTTCTCCAAATATCACATCCATACACCAGTGAAGTTAATTCTCTATGGCCCAATGAGAACGCACTGCTTCATGAAAGTATTTTACATTGGCTGCTTTGCTGCTGATGTAATAATGCACCGACTACTCATGGGCTCCTGTTTTTTTATTATACCGGGTAGCAAATACCATTATAATGAAAATTAATTTTTTCCAGTCTTCTTTGTTGCAAATCCGGCTTAAGTCTGTAATCACATGCGTTGTACAGATTCTAACCGACCATGCCCTACTTGCTTTTTGATGTACTCATCTTCTAACTTACCATGAGCAAAGGCTGCTGTATATCGTCCAACAGAACTTCCTGATTGCCCTTTACCGATAGCAGATAATCCCCTTCCCCTTCCACAATTTTTTCTGCTATAGAACGCTGGCAGCCTATTGCATCTATTGTTACTATGCAACCTTTAATTTTCAGTTTTTCCAGTAAAGCAGGAATGGCCGTAATCTCATTGCTTTTCTCATCTGCTTTCTCTTGTGCCAGCACCATGTTATTGGCGTTGCACCAGGCACTTACCATGTGTACAGTCGTTGGATTATTATCTTTACTTCCTCGTATGCATTTACCATCAATACTTATAATCCGGTCCTCTGTTATACCAGATATAGGCCGTATCCATTCTATAAAACATTGCACTAACTTCTTTGGGTTAACCCGGATAAAAAAACGCCGGTAAGTATCATGCTGTGGGACACCATCGGGCAAATTTAAAATTGTTTTCAGCCATGATTCTTTTTGCTTTCCATAATCTTCTAATTCATACCAGTTTTCACAACCGCATATTTCTGCTGCTATAGTAATGGCTTTGATATTGACAGCTTATGCGTTACTTTTCCTTACTGCCTGAAGTCGTCCAGGGCTGCAAAATACTTAATAGGGCTTTCCATTTCTTTTTTGCCTGCTATTAATAGTATTTTTTTTATTTAAAATCGGTACCTGAATAACTTTCCCGATTTTTCCGCCAAAAAAGGCCTATGTGAATAACTTTACAACCTATCCAATGATCACCCATTGATTCTATTGGAGTTTTCATGCGTCTACCCTAAACTCCAACCTACAAATCAACTTAAATCTTACTTTTGGAAAGAGATTGATAAAATAAATTAATAGGATTAGGTATGACATTCGCAAACCTATACTGAGAATAGGTTACAGTTCATTTTCTTTTTTCTCTTGATAAAAAAAGGAAACAAAAAAAATCAAGCCCGCCCGGCTGACGCCAGTCGGACGGGGCTGGGAATAGAAAGGCTCCCGAGTTCCACTTCGTTCGTCGGGACACGTGAAAATTTCAACACGATCCTAAAATCAAGGAACTCGCCGCCAGTAGTCCAATGATTTGAAGCTTTTGCCCGGCTCAGACAACCTTGATTTCTTCACGGATCATGTCGAAATTTTCTAGCACTTTTTATTCGAGGCCGTTACCAGCCTTTATATGCGAAGAATCTACCTAATCCTATAAATTAAATCAAATCATATTTCAAGTCAAAATAGGAAGTTTTAAATGAGCTCCATTCTAACAGAAAGCAACCAGGAAGAATCATCTTTTGACGATCTGAGATTTAATGAAACTAGCTTTGAAACTTTTTTTAAAATACACTATCCACGCCTCTGCGTTTACTGCAAGCTTTAGTACAATTTTGATATAGATTAGGCAGAGGATGTTGTCAATACCAGTTTTATGAAACTTTGGGAAGTCCGCCAAAACCTGACTGCAGGCGTTTCCGCAAAATCATACCTGTATAAAATCATTGATAATCTCAGCCTGAACCTTTTAAAGCACCAGAAGGTAATACAGCTCCATCTACACTTTTTGATGGCGACGAGTTCTGAGGGAAAATCACAAACTACCTTCGACAGTATAGAGCTAAAAGAATTACGGGAAACTATTCATGCATCCATTTCTGAGCTGCACGAACAAATGCGCCGGATATTTGAGCTTAGCCGGTTTGAGGGTTTAAAATATGTTGCTATTGCAGACAAATTGAACATTTCGGTAAAGACAGTAGAAACACAAATGAGCAGGGCATTGGCCAAATTGCGGGAAAGGCTGTGTGGGTATCTCATTGCTTTATTGCTTTTCATTATCAACTATTAAATAAATAAAAAAAAAATATTTTTTCCCATGTAAGGGTACACAGTTCGTCAATTGTATTAATACTGAGTGCATGAAAAATAACAATCAGTATGATGAATTACTCACCAGGTATTTGTCGAATGAAGTAGATGCAAAGGAGGCGAAAACTGTAGAAAGCTGGATCGAAGCCAGCCATGAAAACCATCGCTACTTTGAACGTTTGAAAAATGCCTGGCAGATGGTAGCGGTAAAAAATGCCCTTGACTATGTATTGGATGAAATGAATGTAGACGAGAAATGGAAGGGGTTCAAACAAACCGTGCAGTCTAAAAAAGTAAATAAAATTTCCGGCAGCGAACAGGAACAATTTGACAGCACCTATTCAGCAGAGCAAGCGCCTGTGTGGAAATCAAATTTTGAAAATTGAAATTAAAGTAACATCAGTCCACGGTTTATAAGGAGACCTGTATAACACATTAAATAATACCTAATGATTTTATTTAATAAATAATTAAAAAAATATTATCTTTCTCTTCTAATTCGAGGATCTACCTAAATAAAGTATTGCTTGTTTCGAATGTCCTATTGCTATTCCTTACTGAATTATGCCCTTACTATTTAAGAATTGACTAATAAATATCATTAGATATTTTATTATATCCATCAAACCTGTAAATAAAAAAAATGCGAAAAAGAGTTAAACAAACCGGAAAAAAATCAATTTCAGTAAATGCCATCGCAGGTACTTATGTCGTACTTCTGGCAATGGATGCAAATCAAGAGGCCCGAAAGGGCTTATTAGGTTTTGCAATGCATCGCACCGACAAAACAGAAAAAGAACAATACTGGCTTAACAGTTTCAGAACCTTTGAAGCATTGAATCCTAATCCGGCCCCCGGCACGCTCGTATCAACACAAGACGCACCTATACAGGGATTTATTTGGGGCGATTATACAGCAAGTCCTAATCACCAATACACTTATAAAGTAGTACCTGTGTATGGTACTCCTAAGAATTTAGTGTATGGGTCTGCTGTAGAAGTAGATGTAAACACAGAAAACGAAGACAACCAGGAGCATGCAATTTATTTTAACAGGGGCGTAGCTGGTAGTCAGGCATATGCCCGCAAATTTGGGAATAAAAGCCCCGAAGCCGCAGGCCCCGAAGCTTATAAATGGCTTTCAAGAGGATTGGAAGAATCAATTCTGAGTTATATTGGTAAGGCTAAGAGCAAAAGTTTTTCTATCAGGTGTGCCGCCTATGAATTTAGTCACGCAGGAGTTTTAAATGCATTTAAAGCCGCCTCTAAAACAGGAGCTGATGTTAAGATAGTATATGATGCCAGGGTTAACGCATCAGGGCCTAAAATTGCAAGTGAAGCTGCTATCGCTAAAGCAGGAATAGGAAAACTAATGATCCCACGCACATCAGACCCATCATTTATTTCGCATAACAAATTTATTATCTTGTTGAAAGACGGGAAACCCATTGAGGTTTTAACAGGATCTACTAATTACACTGATGGAGGAATTTACGGGCAATCAAATGTAGTTCATATCATAAGAAATCCTAAAATAGCAGCACAGTATTTAGAATACTGGACGATGCTGTCTCATGATACTCCGGTAAAAGAATTAAGACCCTGGACTGTTGAAAAAACACCCACCCCTCTTGATTCATTCGCCGATGGCATACAACCCATCTTTAGCCCACGTTCTTCAGATGATGCATTGAGATGGTATTCTAATGAAATTGATACAACTAATTCTCTTGCGGGATTTACTGCCGCTTTTGGTGTGAACGATTTTTTCGCTGCTGTGATGGAAAAAAATAAAAAAAATACACGATATATATTATTTGAAAAACAGCCTCCGGCACCGAATCCAAAGAAGGTTGGAAAGGGCCCTACCAAAGCCTATCAGCAATATCTGAAATATACTAAGGTAAGGAATAACAATATCGCTATCGGAGAAGTGATTAGCAAAAGTATTGTTGGTGATTCAGAATTACACCGATGGTTAGGTGAAAAGTTATCAGGCCTTAATAAAATGGTTAAATACCTGCACACAAAATATTTATTTATAGATCCTCTGGGCGACGACCCCACAGTTATAAGTGGCTCGGCAAATTTTAGCCTGGGCTCTACCACTTCAAATGATGAAAACATGCTGGTGATTAAGGGCAATACTATGGTTGCTGATATTTACCTTGGAGAATTTATGCGTATCTGGAACCATTTTTATTTCCGGGACATTGCAACAAGATATGCATTGATCGAAGCGAAAAAACTAAAAACCACTAAAGCCGAGGAAAAAGAGATCGGGGAAATTGTATCACCTTATTTGGCACCGGATGATTCATGGACCAACGATTATTTCGGAGCAAGTTTCCGTAAGACCCAGGAGCGGGAACTGTTTAAATAACAGCAAGATCACCGGATAAATTGTAAAATTAAAACGCTAAAATCGTTATTATGGATAGTAACTTAACGCCAATGATCGGTGGCCCGGTATGCAATGAGAAAACAAGCCCGGGGCTGCTACAGGGTGACAGGCAGGTTCTCACCCATAACAACAAAGAATTTCTTTGGAAAATTTTTGTACAAATAGGCTATACCTGGAAAAACGTACGTTTCGATTCTTCCAACCTTAAAAGTTCCTGGCTTGATATGATCGCGGCAAAATCAAATGTTGCTCCCAGTTATACTGCAGAATATATAAATGCTGCATATGTAGTCGGCGAATTAATTAATATGTACGGGGAAGCGGATGCATTTTACAGGTTATTTCTTAAAAACGGCATTCCCCCCGGCCCCCCGCTAACCCGTCTGGCTCATGCCAAAATGTATGTAGTGAATGAATTTATTATAATGCAGGTTATGGCTAGCGGTTTTAAACATTTTGGCGGCGTAAATTATCACGGATATGTAAAAGGATCCAGGTATAACCTGGTGAAGGAAGTAAGGGAAATTGAAATTAACGATGCAAGTGGAGTTAAAACAAATAATATTTAACAAATGAACGGAATGAAAAAAGTATACGAATATATAATTGTGGGATCTGGTGTAGCCGGAATCACCATAGCAAAAAAACTTCTTGAAAATAATCCAAGGACTTCTATACTTATGCTGGAGGCAGGCCCTGAAATACCTTCCAAAGAACGACGACCATGGTGGGATTATATAACACTTGATCAAACCCCTTATGCCTTTACATATGACGAGGACTGGGAGGCAAAATCTATCGGTAATATTAACTGGCTTTCGAATGGGGCAAGGGTAAAAGCTGTTGGAGGTTCTACTATGCACTGGGGCGCCTGGTGCCTGCGGTTTAAGCCGGAAGACTTCCGGTTATATACCAATACAGGAGAAGGGGCAGATTGGCCCATAACTTATGATGACCTGGAAAATTATTACTACCAGGCCGAAGAATATCTTTCTGTTTGCGGAGATGATACCGAAAACTGGAGCCCCAGGAGTAAACCTTATCCGATGCCCCCTTTTCAATGGACAGCAGCAGATGGTGTAATGTTAATGGCTTTTATGAAGCTTGGCATCAAGCCGGGTAAAATGCCAATGGCAAGGTATCGTAAATGCTTTACTACCGGAACCTGCAAATATTGTCCGTTTGGCTCCCGGTTCTCTGCACAGAATATCCTTTCTGATCTTTTGGAGAATAAACTGTATAAAAATTTTATTCTTCGGTCAAATACCCCTGTTCGAAAAATTAATTGCAGATCGAAATCAGAAATTGAATCAGTAGAATGCCTGGATAATGTTACAGGTGCAATTACCACAGAATCTGCTCAGAAGTTTATCATTTGTTCCGGTTCATACGAAACGCCAAAACTTTTAATGAACTCCAAAAGTTCCTGGTGGAAAAATGGTGTTGGTAATGATGCAGATCTGCTGGGACGGTTTATTATCTCACATTCAATGTTGAAAGTAAGGGGCAGGTATCCTGAAAATAAAGAACGTTGGTTCCAGGAATATGATTTTCCTACGTTGATGTCGAGAACCTATGATTCACCGGAACGCCAGAAGATAGGTAAAATATTTTTATTTAAAAACCGGGTATTACCTAACGTAGACATTGCTTCCCTGATGATAGCAGGGAAAACGCCGGAAGAAATAGATGAAATTATGACCGGCCCTATGGAAATGGAATTACAGGCTTTTATGGAAGAGAAAGGTAAATTTGAAAACCGTCTCCAGATCGTAGAAGGAACAGACCGTTTTGGCCTGCCTTTAACCACCATCAACTTTAATCGTACTGAAACTGAAAATGCCAATGCCCGGGAGAACCTGAAGCTGATGGAAAAAGTGATTGTTGAGATGGGATATGAAGTAGTGCTTTCCAAAACGGAAGATCCGGGAGCCCACCATACAACAGGTACCTGCCGGATGGGAAAAACGCCTGAGCTGGGGGTTACTGATGAATTCCTTAAAGTACATAATATTAAAAACCTTTACCTGTGCTCAAACGGGGTATTTCCTACAGGAAGTGCAGTTAATCCTACACTTACTTTAACTGCGCTTTCTATGCGGCTTTCTGATCACCTCATAGCACAACAGAAAAAAATAAAAACGTCAATCAATGAACGCAGCCGAAATACAGCAACAACAACACTTTGATGAGAAGGTGATGAATACATTATCATCCCGAAATGCCACAGTTGAGGAGCATATTAATGTCATTACAAGCGAATCGATAGTGCATCAAAAACCTGAAGACCGGCTTATACTTCTTAAACGTACACTGCAACAGGCTGTTGAACTTGAATTCGGTACCATACCTATTTATCTTTCAGCACTTTGGTCAATTAAGGATAATTTAAGCCCGATAGCAATATCTATTCGTAATGTTGTTCAGGAAGAAATGTTGCACCTGGCATTGGTCTGTAATATGCTTGCATCAATTGGTGGTAAACCTAAAATATATGATATTTCTGATAAAGGGCTTCGCTATCCTACCAAATTACCAGGCGGAGTTCATTCGGAATTAACACTCAAATTATCTGGCTTAACCGATGATGCGCTTGATGATTTTTTAGAAATTGAACTACCAAATGAAGAGATAACAATTGCTCCATATGAAAGTAAATTCAATGACGCCCACAGTAAAAATCATACAGCCACCATTGGAGCATTATATGATGCCATTAATAAAGAATTTCAAAGTTTAGCACCGGTAATGACTCCTGATAAACAGATAAGCGGCCCATTAGCCTGGTTTGTGATTGATACATTGGATAAAGTAAAAAGCGCTATCAATTGGATAAAAGAACAGGGCGAAGGCTCAATCGATAATTCCCCTGAAAGTACAGGGGTGGATAAATTATCGCATTTTTATCGATTTTGGGAAGTTCGCAGGCGTCAGAAAATTGAGTTGGATAAAACTACTGGTAAATATGTTTTCAACTCTCCATTTCCTTTTCCTGAGGTATGGCCCATGGCCGTGGTTCCGGTAGGTGGATATCAAAAAAAAGATGTTAGTGCTGAAGTATGGGAACTCACCAATAATTTTGATATCACCTATTCAAAAATGATATATACACTTGAAAGCGCATGGTCTGAAGGCGGGCAAGCTGCACTGTGGAAAGCCATTGACATGATGTTTGACCTGGAAAAATATGCTATTCCCCTTATGAAAATTCCAAAACCTGATGGTTGCGGAAATTATGGTCCAAGTTTTAGATTGATAAGATATTAAAATTTTTAAACCATGGCGGTTGAAAAAAATAGACAATGGAAAGTTGTTCGAACCATAGAACTTAATTCATCGGCAGAAAAGGTTTGGAATACAGTCGGCGGATTTTATACACTTCACTTATGGCACCCTGATATTAAAAAAGCCGAAATAGGAAAAGACCAGGTTTTAAACCCGGAGATAAGAAGAATTCTTACTTTCCCGGGGCAGCTAACAACAACCGAACAACTTGTTTTTATGGATAACCAGAATTTTTATTACGGGTATAAGTGGCATGCCGGTGCCTGGGGAGAAAAAATAAAAAATTACCATTCAGAAATAAGGGTAATTGAAATTGAAGTCGATAAGAAATGCATGGTTCAATGGACCGGGCATTTTTTTTATACCAGTGATGCATTATCGCAATTCTATGAAAATGGATTGACATCTTTGTTAAAAAGGTTCAAATAAATAAGAACTAATTATTAACTTAAAACTATAATATTATGGGAAGCTTAGTGGAAATAAACGACACTTTACAATTAACGACCGAACAGGGGTTCCCTTCGGATATCCTTGATCTGAAAAAACACCTTAAAAAACCGGTTACAATTGAGAAAGTAAAGGACAAAATTTTTTCGTTCAAAGACAAACCAAGCGCCCGGATTTTTCAGTTGGACCCCGTAAGAGTTTATTATGTTCACAATATTAACGGGAAATGGCTTTTTTGGGGAAGAATATTTATTCAAAGTGAAACTATTTATAAAAGCCTGGATGCAAAGGGAAAATGGAAAGAAGGAGATTGGTTAACGTCGGGAACCTATAAAATTATTGATATATATAGCCCTGAGTATCAAAAAAAGTTCACATTGCATGAGGCTCCGCCTGACAGAAATTATTTTATTTGAATTTTAACTCCAGGCTGTGTTCAAGTGATAAGTGCAACATCTGATTTTAATAAATATACCTCATTAGCAGATTTGTAGTTAAATTTTCTAATAGGTCTGTTATTAATTGACTTCTGTACTCTTTTTACATCTTTGAGTGTGACTTCATTAAAGTCTGTTTTCTTCGGGTAAAACCTTTTAATTACAACATTCCTGTTTTCAATACTGCCTTTATCCTGTGAGGTATATGGCCGTGTAAAAAATGTTTTTACGTCAAGTTCTTTTGCAATTTCATGATGCAAACCAAATGCCTGGTCATTGTCAAATGTAATCGTCTCTATATCTTTATTTGCCTCCATTCTTTTCATTAACAGCCTTTTTATGTGCTTCGGCTTTTTTGATTTTATCTTATCAATAGTGGTAATTAATGTAGACACGTCAAGAGTTACTAAAAGGCCCTACTGGTGATTTTTGCCAATAATTAAATCCACTTCCATATCACCCAGCCGATTACGTTTATCTCTCCAAGGCACAGGAATGAGGGGCAGGCCGGGAGCAAGGGTTTCCTGTGCCGGGAAGTTTGAAATATCCGCAGGGGCATCCCTGCGTTGCCTTTTTCCATACTTAGTAATTATGTACATAAACCATCGGGCGACAAATATATTGCAAATCCTACTGCCTTGGGTGACAAGATACGTAACAAATGATTGGAACACCAATTGCTTCAAAAGGACATTGCCTCGCTTTTTAGTGTTTCTGAGGATTGTATAATTCTAACCCACATTGGCGGAGAACCCAGTAAATATTGCGTTTCATTTTTTTGAGTTCCGGTTTGTGTACTTCAGATTTTCTTTTGGTAAAGGGTTTGGGTTTCATCAGCAGAATAGATTGGATGTTTTTTAGCTGTTCACATGGTTCGGAACATTTCCTTACACCAATTACGATTCCTGCCGTATTTGTTCCATGGGTGGTGATTATCTTTTGGGTGCTGCCTATTCTTACTATTTCATTCCATTGGTTAATGATACCATGAGCTTTTAGTTTACATCTTACAGTGTTTACAATCCAGTAAGCCAGTAACCCCAGGTGCAGGTGTGCCAGTGTACCTGCATCCGACTTGTGATAAACGGGCCTTAAATCCAAATCAGTTTTTAGTGTGCGAAAGGAATTCTATCTCACGTATGGTATTGTAAATATTCCATATCATTACTTTGTCTTCAAGCAAAAGAGTGGTCCTTAAAAAATATAATCCTAGCGATGCTTCTTTTTTGGCATATTGTTCTTCATTTTTTGACCAGCTTACGGCGGTTGCTGTTTGATTGTTCTGGCTTAGCGTTACATTGATGTCGTAATATCCATTGCACAGAGGGATAACGTTGCCTGGCCCTGCCGATGCGCTCATGTACTTTGGTTGCTTTCTTTGTTCCGCCTTTACGCTCCAGGGATTGTGCTATCTTTTGCAGTTCCAGTTCAAAGCGCTGTTCAAACTGGCTGCGCATACTGTTGGCTGTTTCATATTTGTCTTCGCTGGCTAGTTCCAGGTAGTAATCAGTGTTGTTATTGCTGCTGACTGCTGTGAGGCGCACCTTGCGGTTACGTTTTGTTTCCAGCAAAACAGTGAGCCTGCCGCTGACGTCCTGGTAATCTTTTAATTTGGTACGGCTTACACACAGGTAGTGGTATCCTTTTGCCCGGATCATCGCCAGGTTTTCTTCGGTAGCTATGCCGGCATCCATCACTAACACCGGATGTGGTGTATTGGTACAACGGTTTAGCTTGTCGATCATCAGCGACAGGTTGTTGCAATCGGCCATATTGCCCTCGTGTATGGAGGAGTATTTGATAAACCCATAAATGTTTACCACCAGTGCCAGCACCACCAGTTTGGCATCCTTGCGCTTTTCTTTACTTCTGCCATATTGTGCAAGGTTACTAACATTGTATTGTCCTTCAAAATAAGTGTTGGTTAAATCGTACAATACTATCTTGTCACTGATGTCAAAGATTTCATTTGTTTTGTGTGAAAGATGTTGCTCCAACATGTCTTTTACACCATACAGCCGCAATGCACTTTCATACAGTTTGTCTTTGGTGATCTTGTCACATCCGATAGCTGTCGGATCGTATCCTGTCAACTCGCTAATACCGGAGTTTTCTTTTATCCACGAGGCCGTTATTAATTCCGATGCCGGATAAACTGCACGGCTTACTATTTGTGTGGCGGCCAGTTTTATTTGTTCTTCAGTGAACCCTGCTTCTGCCAGCACTTTACTGATGCCCAGTTCTTCCAGGGTTTGATGGCAGATCCCTGCCCGTTCGGTCAGGCGGGCATTCTGACCCGATTTCACGGACATTGCTGTGCCGGATGGTGTCGGCGCATCAATCTTCCGGGAACTGGGGCTGTGCAGCGTTAAATCCAGCCGATTGTCTTTAATGATTCTTTTCCACAATGTTTCTGCCAACGCTATTACTGCGGTATCGGTTGGTTCGAACAAGGATTGCTTTTGTTCATACCGGTCGGTAAGTATCCTTGCAGTTTGGTTTAGCTGTTCAGGACTATAATCATCATCAATAAAACCAATGTTCAGGATGGTACGGTGACAAACCCTGCCTTCCGCATTGCGGTAACTCTCCACCAACCTGTAGTAAGCATCCGATTGCTGTTTGGCTTGGTTATATCGCAGACTGAATTTGAAATACATCACCTGCAAAATTGGGGTAACAGACAATGCAAACCAACACCCCTTGTGTACTACAAAACGAAGATTGCCCTTATATGTGAGTTGTACGATTTTGACCTGTACCCCCCTACGGAATATCGCCATAAAAAAATCTTAAAAAATTCAAAATTTAACATTTGAGGGCTGAAAAGCTGCAATGTGGGTTAATACTATATTTAACAATAGTTCGGTAATTTTTTTAAGCGGCCAATGCTCCTGTGTCCAGGCAATAATATTACAATTTTTGATCCATCGATTTAATTCTATCCAGCCCAACCTTCTCTGTCTAAACTCCGGTATTGAATGGCCTCTGCTAAATGTTCTGCTTTTATATCTGCACTGCCCGCAAGGTCTGCAATGGTACGGCTAACTTTTAGAATTCTATCGTAAGCCCTCGCCGAAAGGTTTAGTTTTTCCATGGCAATTTTTAATAAATTCTGGCTGGCCGTATTTATCACACAAAGCTCCTTCAGCATCTTGCTGCTCATTTGCGCATTGGCATACACGCCTTCGTTATCCTTATAACGTTCCTCCTGAATTTCACGTGCTTTAATCACTCTTGCCCGTATGCTTTCACTCTTTTCAAATTGTTTTACTGAGGATAGTTCGCTGAATGCAACGGGGGTTACTTCTACATGCAGGTCAATCCGGTCGAGCAAGGGCCCGGAAATTTTATTGAGGTATTTCTGAACAGCGCCGGGTGGGCAGGTGCACTGCTTGTCTGGATGATTGAAATAGCCACACGGACAGGGATTCATGCTGGCGATCAACATAAAACTGGCGGGAAATTCCAGCGCCACCTTTGCCCTGGAGATGGTTACTTTTCTTTCTTCCATCGGCTGCCGCATTACTTCCAGTACGGTGCGTTTAAATTCTGGCAATTCATCGAGGAATAAAACGCCGTTGTGTGCCAGGGAAATTTCTCCCGGCTGGGGATTGCCACCTCCACCCACAAGTGCTACATCACTAATAGTATGGTGTGGGCTGCGGTAGGGACGCTTCGAAATAAGGGTAGCGTTCTCCGGTAGCTTACCTGCCACACTATGAATTTTGGTTGTTTCCAACGCTTCCTGTAGTGAAAGCGGTGGAAGAATAGTAGGCAAACGCTTGGCCAGCATCGTTTTTCCTGCACCGGGCGGACCAATCAGGATGGCATTATGCCCACCCGCCGCCGCAATTTCCAGGGCCCGTTTTATATTCTCCTGTCCTTTTACATCACAAAAATCTATTTCAAAATCGCCCTGTGCAAATGCGAATTCTTCTCTTGTGTTTACAATAACAGGTTCAATTGTGGATTCATCTTTAAAAAAATCAATTACATCATTTAAATGGCCAACCCCATACACTTTCAAATTATTAACCATGGCAGCTTCCCTTGCATTTTGTTTGGGAACGATCAATCCTTTAAAACCTTCCTTCCTGGCTTGTATGGCAATCGGCAAAGCTCCTTTGATAGGCCTTACTTCACCATCCAAACTCAGTTCACCCATTATTACATAGTCGGTCAGTTTTTCCGGGTTAACCAGTTGTTCACTCGCCCCCAGCGTAGCCATGGCAATTGGAAGATCGAATGCAGTGCCACTTTTGCGGATATCGGCCGGCGCCAGGTTTACAATCAGCCTGGTACGGGGCATAAAAAAATGATTGTCTTTGATGGCGCTTTCAACCCGCAGCAAACTTTCCTTTACCGCACCATCTGGTAGTCCAACAATGATGGCATCTGATTTTCCCTGGTTATTAATATTTACTTCTACCGCAATGGTAATTGCTTCTACACCATATACAGCACTGCCATAAGTTTTTACCAGCATTGGGTTTATATTAAAATGAAGAATCTGTTCAGGCAGTCGGGGAACCCGGGTACCGGATCCGTTGTTTATCCTTAAAGATATTATTTTATCTCCTGCATATCAACCAGTTTTTTATAAAAACCATTTTCAGCAATCAACGCATCATGAGTGCCTCGTTCAATAGTCTCTCCTTTTTGCAGTACTATAATTTCATCTGCATTGCGAATGGTGCTGAGGCGATGGGCAATTACCAGTGAGGTTCTGTCCTGCATCAGGTTGATGATAGAATCTTGTACCAGTCTTTCGCTTTCGGTATCCAGGGAGGAAGTGGCTTCATCTAAAATCAGGATCGGTGGATTTTGTAAAACGGCCCTGGCAATGGTTACCCGCTGGCGTTCTCCGCCACTGAGTTTACTTCCCCGGTCGCCAATATTGGTTTGGTATCCTTCTTCTTTATGCATGATAAAATCATGTGCATTAGCAATAGCTGCGGCCTGCATTATTTCCTCAGGTGTAGCATTGATGTTGCCTAACGCAATGTTATTTCCAATGGTATCATTAAATAAAATCGGTTCCTGCGTTACGATGCTCATTTGCTTGCGCAATGACTGGATAGTAAAGTCTTTGATGTTAACTCCATCTATCAGGATGGCGCCTTCACTTACATCATGAAACCGGGGAATCAGATCTGCCAGCGTAGATTTGCCTGCCCCGGATGATCCTACCAGCGCAACTGTTTTTCCTTTTTCTATTACAAAACTGATATTTCTTAAAATGGGCTTGTCTTCATAAAAAAAACTTACATTTTTAAATTCGATGCGGTCATTAAAGCCTGTTAAATCCACGGCATCCGGATTTTCTTCAACCATCAGGGGAGCGTTTAAAACTTCCTCAATTCTTTCCACCGCACCCATTCCTTTTTGAATGTTGGATAGTGTAGTGGAGAAATTTTTAGCGGGATTAATGATCATGGCAAACAATAAAATAAAAGCCAGTAAATCGCCCCCGGTAAGCAGGTTACCCGGACTAAAAACGAACCTGCCACCAATATATAAAATGGTACACAGTACGGTAACGCCCAGTACTTCCGTTATTGGGCTGGCCAGGTCGCGGCGCAGGGTCATGTTATTTAGAATCTTAAACATCCGTTCGTTGCCCACACTAAATTTATCGAGCATTCTCTTTTCGGCGGTAAATGCTTTAATCACTTTAATACTGCCCAGTGTTTCTTCCACATGCGAAATGTTTTCTCCGTGTGCCTCGGAAAAGGCCGTTGATTGCTTTTTTAACCGTTTGCTCACTTTCCCGATCAGTAGCCCGGTAACGGGTAAAAAAATAAGCAGGAACAAGGAAAGCTGGGGGCTTAAAATGATCATGGATATCAAAAAAGATAAAATGATCAATGGGTCTTTTGCCAATCCTTCCAAAGCACTGAAGATAGAACCTTGGACTTCAAAAATATCACCAATCATCCGGCTCATTAAATCCCCCTTTTTTTGCTCGGTAAAAAAGCTCACTGGCAATTGTAAAATTTTACTGTATAGTCTCAGCCTGAAATCGGCCAATATCTGGCTTCGCACAGGTGTTGCCACATACAATGCCAGGTAAACGAAAATATTTTTGATCATCACCGAAACAACCATTACCGTGCAAATGATTGCCAATGCATAGAGCGGGCCGTGATCGGTAATAATTAACTGGAAGAAATCATTAAACCTGCCCAGGGATTTTGTTGTGGCGCCAGGCATCGGGCTATCCGCCTTGAAAATAATATTCATGAAGGGGGCAAGCGCATTGATGGAAAATAACGAAAAAATGGTGGAGAGAATAGTGTAAAATAAGTAGAGCGCCAGCTTATTTTTGGGAATATGTATGTATTTAAAAATTCTGAAAAAATTCTTCATTTACGATCGTTGGCTTCTTTTTAAAATCGGCCGGACGCAAATTTACACTGATTAAAGAAGAAATAAACAGTAATGGTGTCGGCCATTTGCGTCACAACTTCTTTAACATGTCCACCACTCCTTCATTTTTTAGAATAAGATAACCGAGGCGATCGTTGCTGATACCGTCTTTTAATTGATAATTGAATACCAATTGTTCGTCTTGTACCAGTGTTTCGAAATAACTGAAGCTGATATTAGGATATTTTTTTAGTCCGTCACCAATTTCATAGAGGTGGGTAGATAATATGAAAAGCGAGTTTTTTATTTTCAGCAACCCTTCAATTACGGTAGAAGAACACTTCATTGCATCGTCCACATTGGTGCCTTTAAACAACTCATCAATCAGTATCAGCCATTTGCGACCGTCGGATATTTTGTGTACCGTGGCTTTAATGCGTTGCACTTCGTTATAAAAATAACTTTCTCCTTTCAGCAGGTTGTCCATCACATTGATATTACTCAGCAGCCCGTCAAACACGCTCAGTTGCATTCTTTTTGCCGGCACACCCATTCCAATATGCGCCAGGAATACTGCTGTTCCCACCGCCTTGATAAAGGTACTTTTGCCGGCCATATTGGCTCCTGTTAAAAAAAGAAAGTTGCTGTTGGGATGAAGCGCCAGGTCATAGGCTACCGGTTTTTGTAAAAGAATATGGGTTAGCCCTTCTACGTGTAATAAAGGGTAGTCGCTTTCTACAAATTCGGGAAAATGAAGCCCATACGTATTTACAGCCATCGCCATACCGTACCAGGCATCCAGTTGAGAATAAATATCCAGCAGTTCCAGCATATTTCTTTTGTAGTGATACCGGAGAAAATTACCGAGCTGCAGTTGCTGTGCAATGGTGAGTTCAGATGCTTTATTGTTGCTTTCAATAATATTAAACTGTTCCTTATTAATGATTTGCCGGGCAGCCATCAATAATTTATGTAAGGGCGGCGGTGCACCGGGCTTTAAAAAATGCCTGATCAGTATTTGTATGCCTTTTATAAAATCGAAGCCATGGCCAATTGAATATTCAACCAGTGAAAAATCGGGGCGGTGAAATATTTTGTAACTATACGCAGTAAATGATGATGGATTGGAAGGTATGTCATCGATGGTTGCAAGATAAAATTTCTCAATCATCATTATCGATCCGTTGCTAATCTGCATCGGCCAGTGATCCAGGTTTTGGAGAATTACCTGCAGGGTTTGCTGTATTCCCCTGATTACTTCGATGTTTTGCAATGGGCGGGTAAAATTTTCATACATTCTCTCCCGTCCACCTACGGTACGGCAAAAGTTTAATTTACTGAATACAGAAAATTCTTCCTCTACATTTAATATCGAAAGGTCGGTTAATGTGGTTTTATCTATTTCCATGTGAAAGCGTATCCTTAATTTTTTAAAGGGCAAATCATTTTATTGTTGTGTGAATAAAAGCAAACTATTGACGAATAATCCGGGAAAGGGATTTCTATAGTGTAACAAAAATTAATGCTCAATGGTTAAAACAAATTTAAAAATAAAACAAGAACTGGCCGGTTTTAAATATGGGGTAAACTGATTGCATCAATCAACTTGGTTATTTGCGCAGGCTGGGATTTTGTTGCTTATCCAGCCAGGAACTGAAGCAGGGTGAAGAAATAAAATGTATAAGTTAACAATGAAATGGGGGATAGGATTCCGTGAATCCCGGATGCAGTACTTTGGCGATTTGAAGCCTATTGATATTCTATCTGCCCGGCTTTTACTACTACTTTGTTTAGCGGTATTACTTTTTGGATGGTAGCTTAACACCTTTTAATTGCTCATTCGCCAATGCAAGTTTCTTAGGAAAGAGCGTCTTATCCTGAAACTTGTTAAGCGATGTGTCAATAGCAACAATAGGTAACTTTCTGTTATTTAGTTCGTGAACTTTTTTCATAATCTGCAATTTAAGTAAATTTTCGCTGAGCTAAAAATCCTTCATATTCCTGGCCAATCTCAAATTCATAAAATCCCTTGCCAATACGTCCAAAAAGATAAAAATCCTGTAGTATTTCTTTGTAAAAGCGTGTTATTCCCATACGATAAAGTCTTGTTCTTGTTGGTGTACTACCAGTCGCATATACAAGGGCTTCGGGATTATTGCCCAGGAAAGTGTAAAGCGCCGCAACTACAGTTCCCAATACTTTGTCTGCATCACCATTATTTGTTACTGCAAGATCGTCAATTTCGTTATTTAAAGAGTGCTTGTCTCCAAAGGCAAGGTTATAAAGCCCTGGCGTATTAGTGGGTTGGAAATGAATGATTTTTCGAACTGCCCCTTGGGGGCCAATACTAATAAATTCATAAACTTTTAGCGTTTCATCCGACTTCAAATGGTATTTATCTATTCTCATGCTGTTTGAATATCATCATGACGATAATAAATTCAGTAATGCTTGAAACAGCAGAAAGTTACGCATCACAGCTAACAGCCTGCCTGGAAAAAGAAAAGGATGGTATCTTTGCGGTGCAACTAATCGGACTTCAGGTAATACCCAACAAGTCTAATTACAGAAATATGATGCTAATTAGCAGATATTGTTATAACAATAGTGACATCAGTTATCAACGTTTGTTGAAAAAGTTATTTTTTATTGTTCCTCATAAATGGGAAGTTGCAGGGAATTTGAAAACTACAAAAGTTACTCCAGGGATTTAGGTCATGAAATACACACAAAATACATTAGATAAAATAGAAAAAGTGGCAGAGGAAAGTGGATATGTGATCCGTTATGAAAGAGGCAATTTTCAAAGCGGCTACTGTATTCTGCAGGCAAAAAGAGTAGTGGTGCTGAATAAGTTTTTACAAACAGAAGGCAGAATCAATACGCTGGTAGACCTGATGCCACAATTGGAAATACATGTGGATTCACTCACCCACGAAAGTCAGAAAATGTATGATGAAGTGATGAGTATGGCGCAGGATAAATAATGAAGCTTGCTATACAACTTGTTATCCATTCACTTGCTTTGGCTGCCATCGTGCTACTCACGTCTTTCTGGGAATATTTTAGTTGACTCTTTTACCTTCATTTTTTGGGTTTGCTTATCGTCAATTCATTGTCGTTCACATAGCGCCTTATTTTACTCGCAAAGACGAAATAAAAGCACAAAATCAACTTTGCGCCTTTGCATCTTTTTTTCTTTGCGTCAATTTTTTCTTGAGTAAAACGACATTGATAGTCAATTCCCTAATTTTGCGCCGTGCAATGCCCCCCAATAACAATAACATTTCTCGGTACCGGAACGAGCAGTGGCGTACCCATGATTGGGTGCGAATGCCCCGTTTGTACTTCTGCAAATAAGAAAGACAACCGCTTACGAAGCAGTATATTGGTGGAAAGCGCCAGCACTTCATTTGTGATAGACACCACCCCGGATTTCAGATACCAAATGCTAAGAGAGGGAGTGAAGAAATTGGATGCCGTTTTATTCACACATCCCCACAAAGACCATATAGCGGGCCTTGATGATGTAAAAGCATTTACTTTTTTATCGGGTAATGCAATGGAAATTTATGCCAATATATTAACTGAGGAGGCGCTGCGAAGAGAATTTTATTATATATTTTCTGATAAGAAGTACCCCGGTATTCCTGATGTCAATTTAAACATCATCGATCTTACACCCTTTGTAATAGGCGATATACCGGTTACCCCCATTCTGGTATGGCACCTGAATATGCCGGTGTATGGATTTCGCTTTGGCGACTTTACCTATATTACCGATGCAAACAGAATTGATGAAGAAGAAAAGGATAAAATTAAAGGAAGTCATACGGTAGTCATAAATGCACTGCGGCATAAAAAGCATCTTTCTCATTATACCTTAGATGAAGCCCTGGAATTGATGCAGGAATTGGAAGTGCCACAGGCCTATTTTACACATATCAGTCACCAGTTAGGTAAGTATGAAAAAGTAATTGAAATGTTACCGCCGGGCAGAGACCTTGCCTACGATGGGCTAAAACTCTCGTTCTGATAGGGTTTTATTTATACAGCTATTGCAAATACAAAGGATAGTTATTATTTTGTCAGCTAATCCTTTCTATTATGTGGAAGCAACTATTATCCGACTACCTCAATTATACAAAGAGAGAACGAAATGGTATACTCGTATTGCTTTCATTGATCGTTTTCTTCCTTTTCCTACCGTATTTGTATCCATATTTTATTACTCAAAAAAAGTACAACTACCAGGAATTCGAAATGGCAATTGCATCGCTTGAAATAATGGAGGCGGATAGTGCCGGTGTATTTGAAAAGCGCAACATTAAAAATTTTTACCCGTTATCAGCCAAAGATTATTATAAGCCTTCGACAAAAGGCGAATTATTTTATTTTGACCCCAATACAGCAAGTACAACTGATTGGAAAAAATTGGGGATAAGAGATAAGACCATTGCGACCATTCAAAATTATTTGTCAAGGGGAGGTAAATTTTATAAAAAGGAAGACATTGGCAAAATATGGGGATTACATAAAGAGGAGGTAGAACGGTTATTGCCTTATGTACAAATTAAACCGGTGGGTAAAACCGTTTATTCCCTGGAAAAGGAGTACGAGAAGAAGGAATACAAAAAGCCAACCTATGCGCCGGCTATTGTTGATATCAATAGTGCTGATACCGCCGCATTTATTGCCTTGCCGGGAATTGGCAGCAAATTATCTCAGCGCATCATTAATTTTAGGGATAAACTCGGCGGCTTTTATAAAGTGGAACAAATTGGCGAAACCTTTAGCCTGCCTGATTCTACCTTTCAAAAAATAAAAATATCCCTTAAAATTGGGACTACTGAGATCAGGCAAATTAATATCAATACTGCCTCAGTTGATCATATGAAATCCCATCCATACATTCGCTACGCCCTTGCCAATGCAATTGCACAATATCGCAGCCAGCATGGAAAATATAGTACAGTGGCTGATATCAAAAAGATTATGACTGTTACAGATGAAGTGTTTGAGAAACTGGCACCATATTTAGCGGTTAATTAAGTCCGGTTTTTACTTCCCCAAAAGCAGGGATAGATTAAACTAACAGTCGTTAGTATTTTAATTTGTTTTATTTTGCATCATCAATAGTAACAGCGTATGAATTTTCAACATAGTGAACTGACTCAACATGTGGCAGATACTGCCCGTGATTTTGCCCATCAATATATCAGGCCGCATATTATGGACTGGGATGAAACCCAGGAGTTTCCATTGCACATTTTTAAAGAAATGGGAAAGCTTGGGTTGATGGGAGTATTGGTTCCAACTGAGTATGGAGGATCCGGGTTTGGATATTTTGAATACAATATCATTATCCAGGAAATTGCCAAAGTATGCGGATCAATTGGCTTGTCTTTGGCAGCCCATAACTCCCTTTGCATCGGCCATATATTGAGTTTTGGCAACGAAGATCAAAAGAAAAAATATTTACCTAAATTAGCCACTGCAGAGTTTTTAGGGGCATGGGGGCTTACCGAACCAAATACCGGCAGTGACGCAGGAAACATGAAAACAACGGCTGTAAAAGATGGCGACGAATGGATTTTGAATGGCACAAAAAACTGGATTACCCATGGCAAGAGTGGTGATGTGGCGGTGGTAATTTGCCGTACCGGTGAGGCAAGGGCAAAAGATAATTGCACGTCGTTTATTGTGGAGCGTGGTACACCTGGGTTTAGTGCCGGAAAGAAGGAAAACAAATTGGGCATGAGGGCAAGCGAAACTGCTGAGATGATATTTGATAACTGCCGAATTCCGGATGCCAACAGGATGGGAGCCATCGGCGAAGGGTTTAAACAGTCGATGAAGGTATTGGATGGCGGAAGAATCTCTATTGCAGCATTGAGCCTCGGTATTGCGAAAGGGGCTTATGAAGCCTCGGTGCAATATGCAAAGGAGCGGCACCAGTTTGATCAGCCCATCGCCAATTTCCAGGGGATAAGTTTTAAACTGGCAGATATGGCCACAGAAATTGCAGCCAGTGAGTTGCTGATTAACAACGCATGTAGCTTAAAGAACGAGGGGTTACCAGTAACAAAAGTGGCAGCGATGGCAAAGTATTATGCCAGTGAGGTAGCAGTAAAAGTGAGTACGGACGCCGTTCAGATTTTTGGTGGATATGGCTATACAAAAGACTTTCCTGTTGAGAAATTCTACCGGGATAGTAAGCTTTGCACCATTGGAGAAGGCACCAGTGAGATCCAAAAAATTGTAATTGCCAGGGAGGTGCTGCGGGGAGAATAGGGGGGGCAGAAGTAAATACAGTAGAAAAAGTAAATAGAGTAAATAAGCTAAAAACAGCAAATGATTATAAAGTAAAATGGCAGGCCGGGAATGAGTAAATAAAGTAAAAAACGACATGGTTAAAAAAAATCATAAGGTATAGGCTCAGGCGATATATCGTGTGGTTCTCGCCGCGACAAAGGGCTATTTCAATTCATTTGAAATAGCCCTTTGTCGTGGCATGGATAAGAAGTATATCCCATCGAACTTTATAAACTTTATTTACCTTTTTTACTTGCCACCCTTCCCTACACCTTCTTCTCTCCACCAAATAAACCACCCAGTTTTTCCTTTACATCATCAAAAACATCTTCCGCTTTGTTTGCTGCATTTTTTGCAAAGTCTTCTACTTTTTGCCCGGTTTCGCCAGGTATTACGTCACTTATTTTATCAAGGATGCTAGGAGCCGGTACAATTGGTGCGGCAGGGTCGGGTACTGCGGTTGCAGCTCCCGCGGTGGTGGTAGCTTCTTCTGATGCAAATAAATTATCTACTGCTCCTGCCATCATCGGAAATTTTTCCTTTACAAAGTCTTTGATAGTCTCCAATGCCTTATTGGCCTGTTCGGTGCTGATGCCTGCTTTTTCAGTAAGGCGGGTTATTAATTCGTGCATGATTTAAATTTTTTATTTTTTGAACTACAAATATGGACTGTTTTTTTTAACTAAATCCATTAATATTTTCCATTAACCTAAATAAATTCATTGAAAACTTGCTGCCCCGAAAAACAGCATTGAGCCATCTTCTTTTCTTACCTATGTATTTTATTTTACCTTATTTACATTATACCTATTTCCCTTTTATCAACCTACTCCGTATCATACCGGTCTACCTTTTCAATACCTGGTAACTGTAGCAGCTTATTGCAGAGTTCATCCAGCTCTTCCTTGTCATGGACAAATATTTTAAAATTACCCATAAACAGTCCATCCTTTGCTTCCATTGTCATTGCCGAAATATTAAATTTCAATTCTCCGCTGATGAGGTTGGTTATTTTATGAATAACACCCACATCATCCAGCCCAACAATTTTTAAACCGGTCAAAAAGGATATCTCTTTGTTTTTGGCCCATTTGGTTTTTACCACCCGGTGCCCGTAGTTCGACATCAACCTGGCTGCATTGGGGCAATTGGTTCGATGTATCTTTAACCCCTCACCTGTGGTAATAAATCCAAATACGTCATCACCGGGAATTGGCTTGCAACAGTTGGCCAGCGTGTACATGATCCGGTCGCTGCTTTCTCCAAATATAATAAGTTCGGTATCTTTTTTATTATAATGCCGAACGCTTACATCTGCTTCATTTTTCTCTTCTGCTTCTACCTTTATGGGTTTAGGTGGAAACAAACGGTCGCCGGAAGCAGTAAACTCTTTTATCTCTTTGAGATCAATTTTTTTAATTGCAATCTCATACAACAAATCAAGCGATGAATTTACTTTGTAAAAAGTAGCCAGTTCTTCCAGGTTATGTTGCGTCATCATGCCTCCAATGGCGTCCAGCTTTTTTTGGAGGATATATTTACCATCTTCCGCCACTTTTCTTTTCTCTTCTTTAAGCGTGTCTTTTATTTTTTGCTTTGCCTTGCTTGTTACCACAAGGTTAAGCCATTCATGGCTGGGCTTTTGTTTGGCACTGGTTATAATTTCTATCTGATCGCCACTGCGTAGTTTATGGCCAATGGGCACCAGTTTATGGTTCACTTTTGCGCCGATACATTTACTGCCTACAGCGGTATGAACGTTGAATGCAAAGTCGAGTGCGGTTGCGCCGATCGGTAGCATTTTTACATCACCCTTTGGAGTATACACATATATTTCTTCGGCCAGGAAGGAGGTTTTAAAATCCTGTAGAAAATCAATGGAGTTGCTGTCCTGGCTGCCCAGCGCCTCTCGTATCTGGTGAAACCATTTGTCAAAGCGGCTTTCATCGGTGGTGCCTTCTTTATATTTCCAGTGGGCAGCCAGCCCTTTCTCTGCTATTTCGTTCATGCGTTTGGTGCGTATTTGTACTTCCACCCATTTCCCTTGAGGCCCCATTACAGTGGTATGTAACGCTTCATATCCATTGCTTTTCGGGTTACTTAACCAGTCTCTCAGTCTTTCCGGCGAAGGATTGTATTCATCTGTAATGGTACTGTACACTTTCCAGCAATCGCCTTTTTCTTTTTCGTAGGGCGAATCTACAATAATACGGATAGCAAACAAGTCATACACTTCTTCAAAGCTCACTCCTTTTTTCTTCATTTTGTTCCAGATGGAGTGAATACTTTTTGGCCTTCCATAAATTTCAAATTTAAAATCAGCTTTATCCAGTTTGTCTTTCAGCGGCCTGATAAAATCATTGATATAGCGGGTGCGTTCCCTTTTGGTATCCCTTAATTTTTGAGCGATATAACGGTAGGTATCGGGCTCCAGGTACTTCATGGAAAGATCTTCCATTTCAGTTTTGATGGCATACAAGCCCATGCGATGAGCCAATGGTGCATACACGTATACGGTTTCACTGCTTATCTTTAATTGCTTCTCCCGCTTCATGCTGTCGAGAGTGCGCATATTGTGTAAACGATCGGACAGTTTTATTAAAATTACCCTTGGGTCATCCGTGAGCGTTAGTAGTATTTTCTTAAAATTTTCGGCCTGCTGACTGGTATTGGTATCTATTACCGAGCTGATCTTGGTAAGGCCATCCACAATCTTGGCTATCTCAGTCCCAAATTCCCGTTGCACATCCTCCAGCGAAATATCAGTATCCTCTACGGTATCATGCAGCAAGGCGCAAATGGTACTACGCACTCCCAGGCCGATTTCCTCCACACATATTTTTGCCACAGCCAGCGGATGGAGAATATAAGGTTCACCGCTTTTACGGCGCATGGTTTTATGTGCATCTACAGCCATTTCAAAAGCAGTACGTAACAATTCCTTATCACCGGGCTTTAACTTCGGCTTAAGTTCTCTTAACAAACCACGGTAGTGCCGGAGAATTTCTTTTTTTTCTTCAGCTTCGTTGAGATTGTATTTTTGTATCGGTACAGTTGCTTCCATGAATGAAACGAATTTACTTTAAAAAAAGCTTTTTTGATCGTTTGTTTTAGAATTAAAGGGAATCGGTCAGCCTTATTTGCAGAAAATGGCCTTCCGTTTTTCAAGCGGGCATAGAAATTTTATCAGAGGTTAGGAAATCATTAATTGTTAGGAAGGATTTGATCCGGTAATTAAATCAATGTAATAACAGTCATCGTTTGTTAACAAGTTTATATACATGGAAAGTCTGGCAGGGTATGGCATTAGTTAGTTAACTCTTCCATAAAATCTCGACAATCCCCTCAGTAACCTGCAAATAAAGATTTTATACCTTACAAGAAATGGAGAGTAAGGCTTCAGGTCTGGCGAATTTGCAAAATACCAAAAGCTTAAATCTACGGGGCGGGGCGGCCGACCTTTCAAAAACTCAATAAAATAATTTCTTGACCACGGCTTATCCGTATTCTTTCCGATAGGGTGATCCATTAATTTTAACCCCTTACTAAAGCCCATGGCATCGGGGCCAATTGTAGAAAGACTACAGGAGGTAATCATATAAGCAATATTTAAAGAATCCTGGTTGGCTGTTAGCACCGGATAAGAACGATCATAATTTCTGGCTCTTTTTAAATTTCCAGCAATTTCTGCAAGTATTACAAAGCATTTCCCCCAATCTGTTATAAAATCAGCATTGGCTTTGTTCCATCCGATAAACCCGCTATTATAATACCTGTTGGTAGTATTTTTTATTTCCAGGCCCCGATCTGATGCCATTTTTTTCCATTCTAATCTTATGGGATGATTATCGGCCATATAACCATTTACATCTTCGCATAAAGCCACACCTTTTTTAATCCATTCTCCAAAAAAACTCATTCGGTTAAGGATTATTAAATCAGAATCAAAAAAGCAATATTCATCTGCTGTTGGCTCTAAATTAGCACTCAGGTGATGTAACCAATTTGGCTTTTCATGCACCATGTTAAAATCCCCGGTTATCTCAACAAATTCAACCTCAAATTCTTTGGAGGTTTTAAAAGACTTGCCATTTTTTGATTCATTCAGGCGAGGTAGCCACGAGGGTAGCTGTCCCCTATACCCAACAACAAACTTGTCAAAATAGGTTCCATTTTTTATCATTGAATTAATCAATGCAGCCAAACCATAGAAATACTTTCTTTCAGCTAATGAGGTAGCAATCTTCATAATTTGGTTTTAGGTTTAGTCCGGTAATTTTCTTGCGGTAATAACGCTTCCTTATTGCGAGTCAACATATTTAGTTTGTAAAAGCCTTGTAATGTATAAATAATATATCAATTAAAAAGGTATTCATAAACAATAATACCGGTGATGTGGAAATAGTGTTTACAACTTCAAAGTGGATGATCCATTAGAAGTAAAAGAAACAAAAAAAACAATTTACCGTCTTTCAGCAATTGTTAGGGGATAATTAAAATGAATTTCTGTTTTAAACTTTTGCAGAAATCCCTTACTTTTGCACCCCTTAACCGGATGTTGTTAATCCCGGTAACAATCGGGAAGCAGACGCACCAGTTAAAAAATTACCGGATGTGGCGAAATTGGCAGACGCACCAGACTTAGGATCTGGCGGAGTAATCCATGTAGGTTCGACCCCTATCATCCGGACAAAAAACACCCTCTCTTCTCTGAGGGGGTGTTTTGTTAAAAGGTTATTTAAACATTTAAAAATTGCCTGGCAGGATCGACCTCCCGGTACAAAAGTAATTTTATGGCAACAGTAGCAAGAGAGAATATTGGTCTTCTGAATGACAAGATCATCATTAAAGTTAGCAAAGAAGACTATTTCCCTACGTTTGAAAAAAAATTAAAAGAGTACAGTAAAACTGTTAACATACCCGGTTTCAGAAAGGGGATGGTGCCAACAGGAATGATCAAAAAAATGTACGGCCCTTCTATATATACAGACGAAGTTTTGAAAACCGTAGAGAAACAATTGTACACTTACCTGGATACGGAGAAGCCAGAAATTTTTGCACAACCGCTGGCTTTGGACGCTGATATCCGTAAGCTGGACCTGAATAATCCTGCTGAATATGAATTTGGTTTTGAAATTGGCCTGAAGCCAACATTTGAAATTGCGCCATTGGATAAAGCAAATTTTACTCTGCATAAGGTGAGAGTGACAGAAGAAATGGTTGATGAAGAAGTGAACCGGATGCAGATTAAGGGTGGCAAAATGTCTGAACCGGAAACTATCAGCAATCCAGAAGATGTTTTAAATATCCTGTTCACTGAATGCGATCAGGATGCTGGTCCCGTTGAAGAAGGTGTTCAAAAAGAAAATTCAGTTATCCTCAAATATTTTACACCTGCTCTGCAGGACGAGTTAAAAGGTAAAAAGGTAGATGATACCATTACCATTCAATTAGCTAATAGTTTTGAAGGTGATAAGATGGAGATGATGTTGCAGGATCTTGGTTTTGAAAAAGAGGACAAGGCCGCTGCGGATAAATATTTTCAGTTGAAAATTGTAAAAATTGGGTTAGTTGAAAAAAGAGAACTGAATGAAGAGTTCTTTAACGAGGTGTTTCCTGGGGCAGCCGTGGCAACAGAAGAGGAATTCCGGAATAAATTGAGAGAGGAAATTCAACAATATTGGGATGGCCAAAGCCGCAATCAATTTCACGACCAGTTATATCATTACCTGCTGGATGAAACAACCATTGAATTTCCGGCAGAGTTTTTAAAGCGTTGGCTGCAAACCGGCAGCGAAGAACGCAAAACCGCCGAACAGGCGGAGGAAGAATTTCCGGTTTTCAGTGGCCAGTTAAAATGGACCCTGATTAGCGATAAACTGGTAAAGGAAAATTACCTGGAAGTAACCAAGGATGAACTGAAAGAAACTATGCGAACAGAAGTAATGCGTTATTTTGGCAACATGAGTTTGGGTCAGGATATTAGTTGGTTGGATAGTTATGTTGACAGGATGATAAAAGATGAAAAACAGGTTGAAGCTACCTATCGCCGACTTATTACAGATAAATTATTCTCCTTCGCAGAAAGCAAGGCCAATCCAACTGAAAAAGAAGTTACTGCCGAAGAGTTAACCGGGATGCAGCATCATCATTAATAGCAGGAGTTACTTTTAGGATTTAAAAATTAACAGAAGCGCCGAAACAGAATAGTTTCGGCGTTTTTTATATATAATGACATATCCTAAAAAAGTGAAATTCTTATAGCCTGCCTTTCAAGTATCTGTAATAAACTGTATTAAGTAGCAGTGTCCCCAAAATCCTACATCAAAAAATCAGGTATCCGACATTTGTTCCGCCTTTTTGTCGCCCTTTTTTTTATAGCATAATATTTGGGTTCATCAATCAACTATATTTGTTATCCTAAATATTATACCAGATGAATTTTGGAAAAGAGTTTGAAAAATACGCTGTAAAACACCGGGGCATCAGCAGCAACACATTGGATGGTTATATTAAGCACAATGTTACCAGTCTTACCCCAAACATTATTGAGGAAAGGCCCATGAACGTTGCCGTTATGGATGTTTACAGCCGTTTGATGATGGACCGGATTATTTTTATGGGCTATCCCGTAACCGATGAAGTAGCCAATATCATTACTGCCCAATTTTTGTTTTTAGAAAGTACCGACCGTACTAAAGATATCCAGATGTATATCAATTCCCCCGGTGGAAGTGTGTATGCAGGCCTGGGTATGTATGATACCATGCAGTTTGTAACACCCGATATTGCTACCATTTGTACCGGTATAGCCGCAAGTATGGCAGCAGTCTTAATGTGTGCAGGTTCCCCAGGTAAACGTACGGCCTTAAGGCATAGCCGTATCATGCTTCACCAACCAAGTGCGGGTGCCGGCGGACAGGCAAGTGATATTGAAATAACCGTTAACGAAGTAAAGAAGATCAAAAAAGAATTGTACGACGTGATTGTTCACCATACCGGTCAGCCTTTTGAAAAAGTAGCACAGGATTGCAACCGCGATTACTGGATGACATCTGCCGAAGCCAAAGAATATGGTATCGTTGATGAAGTGTTAACCATCAATCCCCGCAAAGCGAAGAAAGATTAAAAGTAGTTATTGACAGGTGTTTGTATCAAACATCGTCGTGTTATCAAAATGCTGATTTGTCGTGACTCACTAACCATTAGTTCTTTAATCATCTCATTAAATTTGCTACAGTTTTTTAATATTTAAAACGGTAGTTTCATTAATAACCCTGTTAAGCTGTAAAGTACAATTCTTTAAGATAACAGATTCCCAAACCCCCAAAGGTTTGGAAGCAAAAAATTATAATAGCAATGTATTACTACAACAACAACCAAATACGCTTCGAAGACGAAGAAACACCAAAGGAGCTACCAGAAAACCCGATGGAAAAAATGTTGAGTGGATGGCAGTTTGATAAAAAGTTTATTGAGCAACGTAAAATATTTTTATGGGGCGTGGTAGATGATAAAAGTTCAAAAGACATTACAGCACGATTGCTATACCTGGAAGCTATTGATCCGGGTAAAGAGATTACCTTTTACATCAACAGCCCGGGCGGTATGGTTACCAGCGGTATGGTAGTTTACGATACCATGCAGATGATAACTTCACCCGTAAGTACCGTGTGTATGGGCATGGCTGCCAGTATGGGAAGTATTTTATTGAGTGGAGGAACCAAGGGAAGGCGTTTTATTTTCCCTCACGGAGAAGTAATGATTCACCAGCCAAGTGGCGGCGGACAGGGTACCAGTGCAGATCTTGAAATTATGGCTGATCAAATCCGCAAAACAAAAGAAATGGGGGCAAAGATACTCGCCGACAATTGCGGACAACCCTTTGAAAAGGTGATGAAAGATTTTGACCGTGACTATTGGATGGATGGCAAAGAATCAGTCGCCTACGGAATAGTAGACGGGGTGATGAATAAATTATAATATTTTTTTATTGAACTTTATCATTAGCCCCATCTTGTTGGGGCTTTTTTTATTAGTGGGGTTCAAGTAACTGAATAACTTTGCAACATGCAGTTTCATGAAATCATAAACGCAAAATATAGTAACGAGTCAGACAGGTTGATGATGCAAAAAGATGTCTTCCCTGTGAATGCTGCTTTCGCATCCTACCTGCAGCGGTATGGGAGAGACCTTGAAATTCCGGCATTATACAGTGATTTAATAAATTACAGCCATGCCAATCCTTTAAAAGATAAAAGAGGCAAATGGACACATTGGGAAAATGCAGTGTATGAACCAGGACAATGGGAATTTCTAAAAGGGGTACTCATTAAAACCTACGCTATTTTAAAACACCTGGTAATTCCACCGGATGTCAATCAATATGATCTGGAGCGCATTGATTTTTGTGAATACGGAAACAGCATCCCATTTAGAATAAAAATCACTGAAAAAAATAAGCCGGGGCAATTTGACTTTTTTTATATTAAACAGGCTGATGCCAATCGTATTTATGGACTTGAACTGGAACATTTGCTCACCAATAATCCGATCAATTTTTTACATCATCGAAACACACTGGTAGAAGAAAATATTGAAGGAATACCCGGAGATGTTTTTTTACAGCAAAACCCCCAGATGACAGTAACTACCAAAGCAGCTATTGCCAAAGCCTTTGTGCAATTCAATGAAAGTTGCTTTGCACGTCTGCTGGGCGATATGCGAAGCTATAATTTTGTAGTAAATCCTTCAGCTTATAATGGGGATACATTATTTCATATAAGGGCAATCGATTTTGACCAGCAATGTTATGAGGGAAGAAAGAATTTATATTTCCCCCAGTTTTACAAGGAAAATATTGAGTATGTAGAACTGGTGCTTCAAACGCTAACCAATGAGGAAATAGAGCAAAACCAGCAAATTGAATTTTCAGCTATGGCAGCAAGAATTATAACCTATCGTCGCCAACTGATGGAATTGTTAAATAGTATGGTAAAGGATGATATTTCGGAAAATTATAAAATTCAACTTTTGAGGGGTGAGCTGAACGTTCACTTTAATACGAGCCGCTTTTCACGTTGCAAAACAATGGGCGCAATTGTAAAACAACAGTTAAAACAGGTATTACAACAGCATGTTCAAAGAGCAAATGTAAAGTAGGTACTGAAGCAGTTGACAGCTTTTTTAACTAGCATGCTGCAACGTTTTTACGTATAATATTGTCTGCAAAGTAGCGTTTTGTAAACGGTTGCTTATCTTTACAATCCGATTTTAAAAAATGCTGGGCGAATAAAAGGATTATAATGGCAAAACAACAAACACTACATTGTTCATTTTGCGGCAGAAGCCGTGATGAGGTGAAGATTCTGATAGCAGGACAGGAAGGGCATATCTGCGAAAATTGTGTAGAACACGCACAGGAAATAATCGGGCAGGAACTGATGATTTACCCCGATGCAAAGCAAACCAACGGAACTTCGCACAAACTCACTGTAAAAAAGCCGGTAGAAATTAAGAAATTTTTAGATGAATATGTAATTGGCCAGGATGACGCCAAAAAGATATTAGCCGTAGCCGTATATAACCATTACAAGCGCCTTAATCAGAAAGTAGAAAATGATGTAGAGATAGAAAAAAGTAATATCATCATGGTAGGTGAAACCGGAACGGGTAAAACATTGTTGGCTAAATCCATTGCCCGCATGCTGAACGTGCCGTTTGCCATTGTGGATGCTACGGTTTTTACAGAAGCAGGTTACGTTGGCGAAGATGTGGAAAGTATGCTTAGCCGACTATTACAAGCATGTAATTATGATGTAGCCGCTGCGGAAAAAGGGATTGTGTTTATTGATGAAATAGATAAAGTTGCACGAAAAAGTGATAACCCCTCCATCACAAGGGATGTAAGTGGCGAAGGGGTACAACAGGGCTTATTGAAGTTACTGGAAGGCACCGAAGTGTTGGTGCCACCTCAGGGCGGCCGTAAGCATCCCGAACAAAAACTGGTAAAAGTAAATACCTCTAATATTCTTTTTATATGTGGTGGTGCCTTTGACGGGGTAGACCGTATCATCGCCCGCCGTGTAAATACACATGCCATTGGATTTAGTGTAAACAAAGAACTACAGGAGTTTCAGCAAAAAAATCTATTACAATTTGTAAACGCGGTTGATTTAAAACAATTTGGATTGATACCCGAGCTACTGGGCCGGTTGCCGGTAATCACTTTCTTAAATCCACTGGATGCACTTACGCTGCGTAATATATTAACTGAGCCCAAAAATGCATTGATAAAGCAATTTACCCGGCTGTTTGAAATAGAAGGTATTGAGTTGAAATTTGATGAGGCAGTTTATGACTTTATGGTTCAAAAAGCACTGGAATATAAACTGGGCGCACGTGGCCTGCGAAGCATCTGCGAGAGTATTTTAACCGATGCGATGTATGAGTTACCATCTCAAAAAGTAAAAATATTTGAGGTTACACTTGAATATGCACAACGTAAATTCAATACAAGCAAAATGAGCATGTTGAAAGTTGCGTAATAAAAACATATTTTTAAAAAGCCGTACCATTCCATGGTGCGGCTTTTTTATTTTTAAATAGTATACACTTTTTTACAAAGGTGAAAGCTTTATAAAAATGTGCTGCAGCAAAAAGGAAAGCAAATATCAATTTCATACGTTTGCGAGATCAAAATATGATACAATAAGTAGTATTCGGTAAAAAATTGTTACTAATAATGATGGTTTGGCTCACAGAAAGGGAAATCTTTTTTACGATGAAATGTATCCTGATAAAAAAAGTATTTGTTAGCCATCAATGTTAGCTAACTTAATGATTCATGTCATAACCGGTTTATCATATTTCACCGATTTTTGCGAAATTGAGCGCATAAAAATTAAAAATCCCATCGAATGTCAAAGGCCATTTATATTGCTTCAACCGAACCCAACAGCGGTAAGTCTGTAATTACCCTGGGTCTGATGAATATTTTAGTCGGAAAAATTAAGAATATTGCCTATTTCAAACCCATTGTAAACGAGCGTGCGGAAACGAATAAAGACGTTCATATTGAAACTATTCTTACCCAATTTGGATTAAAGGCTAATTATACTGACACTTTTGCATTCACCTATGATGAACTATTACACCATCGTAGTGAAGGCAATAATTCCTTTATCATTGACGGCATTATTTCACAATTTAAGAAGCTCGAAGAAAGCCACGACTTTGTGGTGGTGGAGGGCACAGGATTTAACGGTGATGGAGCATCTTTTGAATTTGATTCCAACGTTGACATCGCAAAAAACCTGGGTATCCCCCTTATATTGATTACGAAGGGCGATAGTGGAACCCCCGAAGAAATTGGTAATAGCATTTTGTCTTCTTACCAGGTTTTACACGATAAGGAAGTGAAGGTATTGGCAATGATCGCCAATAAGATTAAACCTGCCGATGTGAATGTGCTGAAAGAAATTTTAAATAACCGATTACCCCGGGATGTTATTAACGCAGTCATTCCTTTTAACAAGGACTTAGGTAATCCGACAATGAAAGAAATAGTGGAGGCCGTAAACGGGCAGTTATTATTTGGAGGCGACCTCTTATCAAACCAGGTAGATCATTTTATAGTAGGTGCTATGCAATTGCGTAATTGCCTTACCCGGCTAAAAGAAAATACATTGCTGGTAACCCCTGGCGACAGGGCTGATATTATAGTAGCAACTCTACAGGCAAATATTTCAAAAAATTATCCAAAAGTAGCAGGAATGATTCTTTCCGGTGGTTTGGAACCTGAAGAGCCAATCATTCGTTTGGTAGAAGGGCTGGAAACAGTAATACCCATAGTACAAGTTACATCGGGAACATTTGAAACCGTAAATAAAGTTGGTTCCGTTCAGTCGAGGATTTATGCCGGCAACAAACCTAAAATTGAACTGGCCATCAGCACCTTTGAAAAATATATTGATGGGGAAGCCATTGTAAACAGAATTGTTAAGGCACAGCCTGAGGGAATAACCCCCCGCATGTTTCAATACCAGTTGGTAAAACGTGCGAAACTGCATAAGAAGCATATCGTTTTACCTGAGGGGAAGGATGACCGCATACTGATAGCTGCTTCAAAATTGATTAAACAGGACGTAGTCGATTTAACCATTCTTGGAAAAGAAGATGAAATAGCCGCATCCCTGTTGCGATTGAATATTAGCCTGGATATGGCCCATGTAAAAATAATTGACCCTAAAACCTCACCTCTTTTTGATAGTTATGTAAGCAGCTTATACGAACTGAGGAAAACCAAAAATGTGAACATGGAAATGGCCGGCGATATGATGACAGACGGATCTTATTATGGTACCATGATGGTTTTTAAAGGGGATGCAGACGGCATGGTGAGTGGAGCAGTAAATACTACTCAGCATACCATCAGGCCTGCATTACAGTTTGTAAAAACAAAGCCCGGTGTATCTACGGTTTCCTCCATATTTTTCATGTGCCTGCCCGACCGGGTTACAGTTTTTGGGGATTGTGCGGTAAACCCCAATCCAACTTCTGAGCAGTTGGCTGAAATTGCTATTTCATCTGCAGAAAGCAGCATCATGTTTGGTATTGAGCCAAAAATTGCGATGCTCTCCTATTCTTCAGGCGCTTCTGGCCAGGGTGAAGATGTTGAAAAAGTACGCCGTGCTACGGAGATCATCAAGCTGCATCGCCCCGACTTGAAAGTGGAAGGCCCTATTCAATACGATGCCGCAGTAGACCCGGTAATTGGCAAACAAAAAATGCCCGACTCGGCAGTAGCAGGCCAGGCAAGCGTGTTGATTTTCCCCGATTTAAATACGGGAAATAATACTTACAAAGCGGTGCAAAGGGAAACAGGCGCATTGGCAATTGGTCCTATGTTGCAAGGATTAAATAAGCCGGTGAATGATTTAAGCCGTGGCTGTACCGTGGATGATATTTTTAATACCGTAGTGATCACAGCCATTCAGGCGCAGCAATAATTTTATAACCGGGTGAGTCACCCCCAAAGGGTGACTCACCCGGTTATAAAAAATAAAGTTTTAAATTGTACATATCGAATGGGCAGTTGATATTGATCATTCACTCTTAAAGCAACGTCACGATGAATATTTTTGTTATTAATTCCGGCAGTAGTTCAATAAAATATCAATTGATTAGAATGCCGGAGGAGATTATTATTTGTACCGGGATTGTAGAAAGAATCGGATCGGCACATTCAACCATTATACATAAAACATACAACGGTGACAATGAAAAAGTAATAACAGAAACACCTGAAATTTTTGACCATGCAGATGGCTTAAAGGAAGTAACCAGGTTGCTAACCGATCGGGAGTTTGGTGTAATCAATGATCCTTCTGATATAGCTGCTGTAGGGCACAGGGTTGTTCACGGAGGTGAAACATTTGCAGCTACTACTTTTATAACTTCGGAAGTAAAGGAAGAGATTAAAAGAATTTTCCCCCTTGCGCCTTTACACAATCCGGCTCATTATGTAGGGATTGAAGTAGCCGAAAAAATATTTTCAAAAGCAAAGCAGGTAGCTGTATTTGATACCGCTTTTCATCATACCATACCCGAGAAAGCATACCGCTATGCCATACCGGTTGAATTCTATCATACCCATGGCATTAGGGTATACGGTTTTCATGGCACCAGTCATAAATATGTTTCGGAGCAGGCAATACGATACCTCGGTAAGTCAACATCAAAAATCATTACCATTCATTTGGGTAATGGTTGTAGTATGGCGGCTATTGAGAATGGAATCTGTGTAGATACCAGTATGGGACTTGGCCCTTTGGATGGATTGATCATGGGTACCCGCAGTGGCAATATCGATCCATCGGTGGTTTTTCACCTGGTCAGCCAGTTGGGTTACGATATTGAACAGGTAAGTACACTTCTGAATAAAAAGAGCGGTATGCTGGGCCTTACAGGTTTCAGTGATATGCGTAATATCAAAAAGGAAATTGAAAAAGGAAATGTGGAAGCGAAATTAGCGTATGAAATGTATGCCTATCGTATTCGAAAATATATTGGTTCATATACTGCTGTTCTCAATGGCCTGGATGCCATTGTATTTACAGGTGGCGTAGGAGAAAATGATTCACTCACAAGAAAATTAGTAACTGCAAATCTCGAATGGTTAGGTATTATACCCGATGAAGAAAAAAATGAACTGCGGATAAATGGCATACATGAAATAAATACTTCTGAATCCAAAGTTAAAATATTGATAGTGCCAACCAATGAAGAATTGGAAATTGCAAGCCAGTGTTTCGTTTTGTTAAACTCTTGATGAGTGCAAAGGAGCGGGAGTCTTAATACAAAAATTATCTTACAATCATCACCATCCCCGTTTTTAAAGGCCTTCCGTTTTTAAGGTCTATCATGTATGGATATGCACCGGTTGGGAGTGCTTTCCCCTTGAAACTGCCGTCCCATTGTTTACTGTTCCCGGTTGTTTCAAATATGATTATTCCATACCGGTTATACACCATCACTTTTGCATTAGGAACAGCAACCAGCGCTTCAATTTTCCAGGTATCATTCAACCGGTCGTTATTTGGTGAAAATGCGGCAGGTACATAAATATCATTATACACTTTTACAAATACATCATCAGTTGCCATTCCGCAGCCGGCATTGGAAGTTACCGTTAAAGTATAGAGGATATCGTTCAATGGGGCAGCGGTTGGTTGTGCCAGCAATGGATTATCTAAATAATTAGCCGGAGTCCAATTAATACTAATGTTTGATCCGCCTGCCTTTCCCTCCAACACAACCTGTTGACCTTTCAAAAGTATTTTATCCGGGCCTGCAAAAGCAGTAGGTTTTTTCAAAACATTCACTGATACGGTAGCAGTGTCCATGCAATTGATTGTGTTGGCAACGATTACCGAATAAATAGTGGTATCGACAGGGCGGGCAATGGGGTTGGCGATGTTTGTAGCAGACAATGTGGTGGCAGGCGACCACAAAAAAGTACTGCCACCACCAGCCTGAAGCATAACACTATCTCCTTCACAAATTTTTTGTGAACTGCTGATGGTAACAAGTGGTTTTGGATTTACTATAAGCGTTACGGTTGCAGTATTTTTACATCCATACTGATCAGTTACATTTACATTGTATACTCCAGCAGAATTGTTTTTCGCCGGGAAAGAGGGCGAAGCAAGTGTGGAACTAAAACCAGCAGGTCCAGTCCAGGCATAAGTACTTCCGCCAGTAGCCGTTAAATTAACGGCACTTTTTTCGCAAACAGGGCTGTTGCCCATTACTACAACAACCGGAATATCGCGGATTGTAATGGTTATAGGGTTAGAGGCCACCCTGCAATTGCTTATGCTGATATTTGTTCCTTCTGCTACCGACAACCTGTATTTGTAAACACCGGTTGCTGTTTGATTGAATAAATAGGCCACCGAGGTTTGGCCGGTAATATCAATCCACGTGTTTCCATTATCCAGGCTTTCCTGCCATTGTAACGAAGGGGAAATATAACCATTACCGATACTTGCATTTAACGGAAGGGTAGATACAATTCCGGTACAAATATCATAGTTTGGCGAAGGGTTATTGCCGGCAGAGATAGTAACGGTTGGACCACAAGGTCTGAAAGTAATGTCATCCAGCGCTATGTCATTGCCACAGCCTCCGGGTGCTGTATTGGTTAATCGTATTACAACATCGTTGGAATTAATTGGGGTAGTAAAAAAAAGTCCATATTGCTTCCATGTGGGCGAACCGGAGGTTGAAATATCTCCGGTAGAGTAGGTGCCTAAAACGGTTCCTGTGATGGTTTCTACATTAAAAATCAATTTGGGTGAAATGGGATTAGGGCCGCAGGAAGTTGACAATAATACGTTTGAAACCCAGGCAGCGAATTCGTAGGTGGTATTGGCGCATAAATTTCTAACCGTATCTACATAAAAATCACCCGGGTTAAACGACGCATTTACCAGCATCATATAACCGTTTACGTCATTGGGTGTATGATCTTCTGTGACTGTGTGCCAGGAGTTATTAAAACAACCTGCCGTATTGTTAACCACGGTATAAAAGCCATCGTTCGGGCAAGTAGAAGAAGTGAAATTGTAGGTGGTAGTTGCGGCTTTCAATTGATTGCCGGGGTTGGTTCCATTTCCAAAATTAACGTTTACTACAGGGTCGCCTAATGATCCGTTGCAGACCTGGGCGTTAACAACATAACTGGAAAGTGAATAAATAAATACAATCGCTGCTTTGCAAAAAAATATGATCTTCATCTAAATTCGAAGTTAGTTAAATTTAACTCCTGTTTTATTGCAATACAAATAAATAAAGCAAATGATGCTGATTATTCAATTTTTTGCGACCTGTCCGATTATTGATAAGAAACGGACGAAGTGGAAATAGTAAGATGAACATTTTTATTGATAATAATAGTTCCTTTTTATAACCCGTTATCTTATTCTTTCTCCCCATTTTTCAAACAATTAAATATCATTTTAGGTGGTTGTTTTATTTCAATTTATTTTTACCGTCGGTTTGGATCGCATTTTATTAAATACATGTGATAATGCATTTATTGATTTCAGGCGTGATTATGGTGATGATACATTTTAACCAGCAAATTCATTATTTGAATAATTATTTCTTTCTGTGAAACAGAGCTTTATCAATACGGGTTTGCCAGTCAATGTAAAAAAAATTCTAATAAAAAATACAAACAATAAACAAAAAATGGTAGACGTAATTTTAGGACTTCAATGGGGTGATGAAGGAAAGGGTAAAATTGTAGATTATTTTGCCCCTAACTATGATGTGATCGCCCGGTTTCAGGGTGGTCCCAATGCGGGACATACGCTTTATGTAAAAGGAGAAAAAGTAGTACTACACCAGATACCCAGTGGCATTTTTCATGAAGATAAAATCAACCTGATTGGTAACGGGGTAGTATTGGACCCCATCACATTGAAAAGGGAATGTGAAACCGTTGCTTCGATGGGTATCGATTATAAAAAGAATTTGTATATCAGCGAACGGGCGCACCTGATATTGCCAACTCACCGGGCATTGGATAAAGCTAGTGAAATTGCAAAAGGCAATGAAAAAATAGGGTCAACATTAAAAGGTATCGGCCCTGCTTATATGGATAAGACAGGTCGCAACGGACTAAGGGTTGGCGATTTATTGGATAAGGGATTTATTTCCCAGTATATTAAGATAAGGCTTAAACACCAGCGCTTGCTTGACAACTATAATTTTCAGGAAGATATCAGCTCCTGGGAGGATGATTTTTTTGAATCAATTGAATTGTTGAAGCAATTTAACATTGTAAACGGCGAGTATTTCATCAACGATAAAATACAGCAAGGCAAAAAGGTATTGGCCGAAGGAGCACAGGGGAGTATGCTCGATGTTGATTTTGGAACATTCCCTTATGTAACAAGTAGTAATACTATATCTGCCGGTGTTTGTACCGGCCTTGGCATTGCTCCTCAAAAAATAAAAGATGTGTACGGAGTATCCAAAGCTTATTGTACGAGAGTGGGTAGTGGCCCGTTCCCAACAGAACTGAATGACGAAACAGGAGATTTGCTACGTAAAATAGGTAGTGAATTTGGAGCTACCACTGGCAGACCACGCCGTTGCGGATGGATTGACCTGGTGGCATTGCAATTTGCCTGTATGATCAACGGGGTTACCCAGATTATTATGACCAAAACCGATATATTGGATTCTTTACCGGAATTGAAAGTTTGTACCGGTTACAATGTAGATGGAGCTGAAAAAAATTATATTCCTTTTCAAATAAACCGCCTGAATATCGATCCGGTTTACAAGAGCTTTGAAGGTTGGAAAACGGATATTACGGCAATTGATAATTACAGTAAATTACCGGTGAATATGAAAAATTACATTGACTACATTAATAAATTTCTCAATGTACCGGTGAAATTTATCAGTAATGGCCCCGGCAGAGACCAAATAGTGCTGGCATAAGAATAAAATATTATAAAAAACATGGCTTTTTTTTTGGCTATTTAAAAATCTATCAGAAATTTTACAGCATTAATAAGTTGATATATGGCTACTAAATCAGATAAAGGAAAAAAAATAACTCCAAATGCGGATGACGTTTCAAAAAAAACATCACCAAAGTCATCACCAAAATCTAAAAAGGATGAAGATGATGAAGATGATGATGATGAAACGGAGGAAGATACTGCACCAGTAAAAAAGGGAAAAGCGGCTTCTAAAAAAAAGAAAGATGATGACGATGAAGATGATGATGACGATGATGTGGATGAAGCAGAAGATGAATGGGAAAAGGGTGATGAAGATGATAGTTGGGATCCTGACTTTGATGAATTTGATGTACCAAAATCTGCTGCTAAAAAATCAGTTGGAAAAAAACCTGCAAAGGATGAAGACGATGATTTTAAAATAGATGATGATTTTAAGGATCTTGGTTTTGATGATCTTGATGGACGAGGTACTGGTTTTGATGATGATGATGATTTTTAAACTGGTAAGAAGCCAGTGTTATATTACTGGCAGCGAACAAAAATTAATTGAAAAAAGCGACATTTTTTCCGGTCAATAATTTTGTTGATTTCAAAAAGAAAATGTTGAACTGGGTACAACCGTTCAACATTTTTTGTTTGCTTGATAATGGCCGTTACCAATTTGATACGCCGGCCTTTGAATGCCTGCTTGCAGCGGGTAATAAGCGAAAATTTTCAGCAACTACTGGTAATGTTTTTGAGGAATTAAAGCGATTTAATTCAGTGGAAAAGGATTGGCTATTTGGGCATCTTTGTTATGATCTGAAAAATGAAACCGAACAATTAAGTTCGATGAATTTTGACGGAATCAATTTTCCGGACTGTGGATTTTTTGTGCCCGAAGTAGTGATACAGTTAACTGAAAACGGAGTAACTATTTATACCGAAGAATGCGGCGCTGTAATATTTGAAGCAATTGCATCCTGCAGTTCCTCTATTGCAGATAAACAATCCAATACATTAGAAATTAAAAACAGAATTTCTTGCGAAGAGTATATCAATGTCGTAAAAAAGTTACAACAGCATATTTTACGGGGCGATTGTTATGAGATAAATTTCTGTCAGGAATTTTTTGCTGAGGATGCGGTTATTGACCCTTTATCAGTTTATGTTTCACTAGCCCAAATTTCGCCCAATCCGTTTTCCGCCTTTTATAAACTGAATGACCGGTTTTGTATTTGTGCCAGTCCTGAAAGATATTTTAAAAAGACGGGCAATCAAATTTTATCCCAACCTATAAAGGGGACAGCGAAGCGCAATTTAGTGAGTAAGGAACTCGATGAACTTAGCAGGCAAAACCTCCGGAATAGCGAGAAGGAAAAAAGTGAAAATGTAATGGTGGTAGATTTGGTTAGAAATGACCTGAGCAAAGTATGCAAACAGGGAACTGTAGCAGTAACAGAGTTGTTTGGGATATATAGTTTTCCACAGGTACACCAGATGATCAGTACAGTAAGTGGCGAATTGGAGGATGGATTGGACTGGATAGATGTTGTAAGGTCAACGTTCCCAATGGGCAGTATGACAGGGGCTCCCAAAAAACGCGTAATGGAAATCATTGAACGCTACGAACAAACTAAAAGAGGACTTTTTTCTGGTGCTATTGGCTATATTAATCCGGATGGCGACGTTGATTTTAATGTAGTTATAAGAAGCATATTATACAATGCGGCTGCCAAATATGTTTCATTCCAGGCTGGTAGCGCCATTACCTTTTATAGTGATGCTGCAGAAGAATACGAGGAATGTTTAATAAAAGCAGAAATGATGAGGCTGGTGTTGGAAAACCGGGAGGACTAGGATTTCTTCTTTTCTTTTGGATATACCATTCTATTTAAAGGCAAACTGGCTCCGCTTAATAATACCTGCACTGATTCATTTAGAATGGGGTATTTATTCGCTATAAATAATTGCATTTTTTCAGGTGGAAGGCGAAGATCGAAATTGCCCGTTGAAGATAAAGTACCATCGAAATTGGGATTGTAATGGTTGAATAAAGTGATATCCATCGCAATATTTTTTGCAATTACAAGGGAATTGTATTTACCTGAAATAGACAACACTTCAATATCCACCAACTCTTCGGCGCTTAAAGTATTTTTTGTATTGTAAGGATTTTGTTTATCAATGGAGCGACCATAGCTGGTGCGGCCATAATATTCCGAAGCAGGAAAATCATTGATTCCGGTATTGGCTCCGGTAGTTGTAACCCCACCCGTACCTTCCATAATAAAATGGGTGGCGATAAACCGCTTTACGTATGTTCTCGATTCTGCCGGCAGGTAATATTGAAGATCCCAAAAACTTTTGCTGCCACTTCTCTTCATTGCACTATATACTCTTCCCGGCCCACCATTGTATGCGGCCATTACCAGCAGCCAGTCGTGCATTTGCCGGTAAAGGGAAAGCAGGTATCTTGCTGCAGCATGTGTGCTTTTATAATAATCCCTTCGTTCATCCAGGTACCCATTTACTACCAAGCCATAATCTCTTGCTGTGTAGGGCATAAATTGCCACGGCCCTCCTGCACCTGCAGTACTGGTAGCACCGGTACTCAGGTTAGATTCAATAACCGCAATGTATTTTAATTCTGCCGGTAAGCCATATTGCTGTAAAACGCCTTCTATCAGGTTGAAATAGGGTAGTCCCCAGCCTTTCATTTTCTGTAGATAATTACCATGCACCCTCATGTAATCCTGCACAAAAATCTCCGCATTCGGATTAATCTGTGCATTGTATGGCAATGCAGTATTGTAGCTGGAATTTGAAAAAAGATTTTTAAAACCGTATTTGGTGACCTGGTTAAAATATTGAACTTTTTCTTTTTTAGGCATCGCCCTTGTTTTAATCACTTCTTCAATCAGTTCATCTTCTTTAGCAATGTCTTCTTCTATTATGGTGTCTTTTACTGATGTTTGAACTACCCTTCTAACTTCATCATCAATAAAATTATTGCCACCCGATACCCGCAGGAAAAGGAAACATAAAAGCGGTATTAGTAAAAATTTGTTCATGTACTTACAATACTATGCTGTTTTATATTGCCGCATAAGCAAATCTGATAATTGCAGTAAAGTTACTTCATCCATTTTATTTGTAAGCACCTGCAATCCAAAAGGCAGTCCGTTGCTATGCTTAAATAAGGGAATTGATATCCCGGGCAGGCCGGTCAGGTTGGCAAAAACAGTATAAATATCCGCCAGGTACATCGCAATAGGGTCATCTGAATTTTCACCAATGGTCATTGCTGTAGTTGGCGCGGTGGGCAGCAGGATTGCATCATAACTGTTGAAAATAGCGGTAGTTTTATCTGTCAATAGGCGTCTTACCTGCTGGGCCTTGCTGAAATAAGCATCATAATAACCGGCGCTTAAAACAAAGGTACCCAGTAAAATCCTGCGTTTCACTTCTTTACCAAATCCCTCGCTCCGGCTGCGTTTATAAAATTCTGTTAAATCAGCTACCTGTTCATTTGTACGGTGTCCAAAGCGAACGCCATCAAATCTGCTGAGGTTACTACTGGCTTCTGCCGTAGTTAAAACATAATATGCAGGAACAATGTGATCCAGCAAGTCAAACTCCACTGCTTCCACTGTGTGGTCATCTGATTTTAACTGATCAATAAGCGATAAAATGTTTTCTTTTATTTCTATGTCAAGTGAGGGGTGAAATAATGCTTCTTTGAAATAGGCTATCTTATATTTTTTATTCTTTTCAACAAAAGAATAATCTAAAAAGCTTTGAGCTGCTGCTTGTTTCCCTACTTCGGACACCCTGTGCCGACCGTTAGCGAGAGCCGGCGAGGCCGTACTATCAAACTCATCAGGCCCTGCAATTACTTCCAAAGTCAACGCTACATCTTCAATGGTATTACTAAATACTCCAATTTGGTCAAAGGAGGATGCGTAAGCGATCAAACCATATCTTGATATTCTTCCATAAGTTGGTTTTAGTCCAACAATACCACAAAAATCCGCCGGTTGCCGCACTGATCCACCGGTATCGCTACCCAGGCTGATCATGCACATGCCTGCCTGCACTGCTACCGCACTACCTCCGGATGATCCACCGGGAACCTTGGTTTCGTCCAATGCATTGAGCACATTTCCATATGCAGAATTTTCATTGGTGCTCCCCATTGCAAATTCATCGCAATTGCAGGTACCAATAATGATAGCATCTTCATCCAGTAAGCGTTGAACCGCGGTAGCATTGTAAATAGAAACAAACCCATTCAAAATTTTTGAAGCAGCCGTAACCTTATGGTCTTTGTAGCATAAAACATCCTTAATTCCCACTACTACGCCGTGTAATTTGCCGGTGATTTTCCCTGTTTTAATTTTAGCATCAAGGGCTGCGGCCTTTTCCAAAGCCTCATCGGCGTACACTTCTGTAAACGCGTTTAGGTGTTGATGTGTCTTTATTTTATCAAGGTAATGCGTTACAACTGCTAAGGAAGTAGTACTTCCGTCAAACAACTGCCTGTGATATGTTTGAATATTATTGAATAAAATCAAAATGGGTTAGTTGGTATTTATAAAACTGGCTGAAATGAATGACCAATTTTCGTCATTCACTTCAGCCGTAGTTCATTAATAAAAATAAATTATTTGGGAAGTTCCTGTGCCTGCTTTGCCTGAGACAATTGCTGCTTTAATTCTCTTAATTCCTGGTCTTTGTCTTTTTCCTTCATGCCTTCTTCTATTTCACTTTTCACATTCTCTTTTGCATCTTTGAATTCACGCATGCCTTTTCCAATACCTTTCATTAACTCGGGTATTTTTTTACCGCCAAATAGCAATACAATTGCGAGGATGATAAATATCCACTCGGAACCGCCCGGCATTCCAAATAATAAAACTGATGCTAAAACATTTGATATTACCATAATTATAAAGTTGAAAAGCAAAGATAAATTAAATAATGACTATTTATTCCCTTTTGTCTAAAAACAATGTTGTGCGCTTGTTAAGAAAGCCATTAAATTGTCTTTATTAATTTCCATATTTATTACCTGATAGTTCTGCCACATTTGGCTTTTCCATTGGCCGCCTCATAAGTTGTGATGCTGCGGGAGCAGGAGATCAATAATGCGGTACCAATAATAATAACAATAGGGAAAATGTTTTTTTTCATTTCTGGTGGTTTAAGAATGAACGTTAATAACAAATTAGACTGGTTTTTTATTGCCCATCGATAAATTAAAATATTTAGCGGAATAAAATTTTTGCGATCATACTACCTGAAACTGGAAAGGAACATAAACAAAAAAAGGCGAAATCTTTTCGATTTCGCCTTTCAAAATATATTTATAACGATACTTATTTTTTAAGTGCAACAGCCATTCTTTTTTCCTGGATACGGGCGCTTTTACCGCTTCTTTCACGTAAATAAAACAATTTAGCACGACGTACCTTACCTACTTTATTTAATACCACACTTTCAATATTGGGTGAATAGAAAGGGAATAAACGCTCAACACCTACTCCATCACTCATTTTACGTACTGTAAAAGTTGCAGTAGCACCGGTTCCCTGGCGCTTGATAACATCGCCCTTGAAACTCTGGATACGCTCTTTAGTGCCTTCAACAATTTTATAATTAACGGTTATATTATCACCTGCCTTAAATTTAGGAAGTTTGGGTGTGGAAGTTAATTGCTCGTGTACAAATTCTACTGCGTTCATAATCTTTATTTTTTCGGACTGCGAAGGTAGGGGTTTTTAATTGAAAATTTTATAATGAATAATGAATATTTTTTTCATTGGTAAAATATCCTTTCCATGATGTAAAAAAAAGATTCATCAAAATAAAAAGGTTGATCCGTCAATGGCAAATACCGATAATCTTAAAGCCGGGGTTCCAATTTGCCGACTAATAAAAAAATCCGGCATTAAAATAATACCGGATAAAATATGATTTTTTGAAATGTAAGGTTCTTAATAGAACATCGTAAGCAGAAAACAAGAAATTATCTTGCGATATTCACAGCTCTTTTTTCCCTGATTACAGTAACTTTTATTTGGCCAGGAAATGTCATTTCAGTCTGTATCTTCTGGGCAATTTCAAAACTAAGCCGGTCGCTGTCGGCATCGCTTACTTTGTCTGCTTCTACTATTACCCTTAGTTCCCTTCCGGCTTGTATTGCGTATGCTTTTTCTACTCCCTGGTATGCCTGTGCAAGGTTTTCCAGGTCTTTAATGCGCTGGATGTATTGTTGCATAATTTCCCTTCGTGCACCTGGTCTTGCCCCGCTGATGGCATCACAAGCCTGGATGATTGGAGAAATAACATATTGCATTTCCATTTCATCATGGTGAGCGCCAATGGCATTTACTACCGCCGGGTTCTCGCCATATTTTTCCGCCAGTTTTGCGCCTAATAATGCATGGCTCAATTCAGTTTCTTCATCCGGGACTTTTCCGATATCGTGTAATAGGCCGGCTCTTTTGGCCAGTTTAGGGTTCATCCCTAACTCAGCCGCCATGATGGCGCAAAGGTTTGCTGTTTCGCGGCTATGCATTAATAAGTTTTGACCATAAGAGGACCGGAAACGCATACGGCCAACCATCCGGATCAATTCTTTATGTAAGCCATGTACACCCAGTTCCATTGCGGTGCGTTCGCCAATTTCCATTACCTGGTCATCTAACTGCCGTTTGGTTTTTTCTACCACCTCTTCAATACGGGCCGGGTGAATGCGTCCATCGGCTACCAGGCGCTGTAACGACAAACGTGCGATTTCCCTACGCAGTGGATCAAATGACGAAAGTACAATTGCTTCGGGTGTATCATCTACAATAAGATCTACACCGGTAGCAGCCTCAATAGCCCTGATATTTCTACCTTCTCTACCAATGATAGATCCTTTTATTTCGTCACTTTCCAGGTTAAATACGGTAATGGAATTTTCAATGGCCTGTTCGGCGGCGGTGCGCTGGATGGTTTGGATAACTATTTTGCGGGCTTCTTTGTTGGCCTTTAATTTTGCCTCCTCAATAATCTCCTGTTGGAGCACCAATGCTTTGGTTTGAGCTTCCTGTTTAAGTCCTTCAATTAATTGGGTTTTTGCATCTTCAGCAGATAATCCGGCTACTTTTTCCAGTCTGCGGATATGTTCCTCCTGGTGTTTTTCCAGTTCGGTTCGCTTTAAATTGACTACTTCAATCTGGCGGTTGAGGGTTTCCTTAATAGCATCATTGTCTTTAATTTGCTTATCCAGGTTTAATTCCTTCTGGTTGATAGATTGCTCTTTTTGCTTGATCCGGTTGTCAGCATCATTGGCTTTTTGGGTACGTTGCAAAACCTCGCGATCGTGCTCAGACTTTAACTGAACAAATTTTTCCTTTGCTTCCAGTAACTTCTCTTTTTTTAAATTCTCTGCCTGTAACTGGCCATCAGCGATGATTTTTTGTGCCTGTAATTCTGCGTCTTCTAATTGTTTTTTGGTGTTTTTGGCAAAAATGAATTTACCCAGTAAAATTCCGATGATCAGGGCTATTGCTCCAATGATAATGGAAAGTATGTTTGGCTCCATTGATTTTTTTTGTTTTAAATCGGTTCACAATCTGTTAAATCCTTTCCATATTCAATAAATTATTGAGCAAGACGGATAGTCGGCGAAGATAAATGATTTTTTGGAGACTAATCAGGAGATTTGAAGTGATATCTGGGTAATTTACAATGCTTTATCTATTTGTTCTTCCATTTTAAGCAATGCATCCACCATTTCTTTTTCCAGGGTAGGGTTTGAATCGGCGCTTGCCTGTGTGGCATACCAGATCATTACCATCGCAATATAATCCTGCATATCCTTTCCGGCAAACTGCGTTTTAAACTCTATAATTTTATCATTGATTGTCTTCAGGGTACGGCGGATAACCTCCTCGTCTTTGGCAAGCGTTTTTATGCGATAGGTTCTGTCGCCAATTAAAAGATTGATGGGGATGAGTTCTGACATATAGTTTATTCACTTAGCAAACCGATACACTTATCAATTTCCCTGATATAATAGTTAATGTGCTTTTCAAATAGTTTTTTGTCCGGTTCATTCATTTTTCCCGCTGCGGATTTTAAAATTCCTGCCTGCTGCTCAAATACAGTAATCCGTTGTAAATTATTCTCCTGTTCTTTTTTATACTCTTTTACCTCATTTTTAAGCTGCCCGTTTTCTTTTTGCAATAGCTGGTACTCCTTCAGCAATAACTGAAGTTTATGATTGATTCGTTTAATATTTTCTTCTAATTCACTCATCTGTCAATACCTTAGGATGGGGTGCATTTCAAATCCGATAGCTATGGGATCATCCTGCTCTGGGCGCAACAAAAGCAGTATACACTTTTTTTAAAAGGGACTTTCAAAGGTTATAAACATTCGCTTATTTCGCCGCCCTTTTGACCTTACCCCCAACCCCTCTCCCAAGGAGAGGGGAGCTTGTCTCTGAAAGTTCTAAATTGTATTCGATTGGCTATCAGTCACCTAGCAATGGTGTATATATAATTGTCGCTCCTCTTTTCGGTCGGAGGACACCGACCGAGGCTGGGCCTTCGTTGGTGTCCTTACCAACCACTTGGCGTTGCGACAAATTGAAATGAACTCTTAGGATGCGAAGCAAATAGCCGGAAGCGAATTATTTCCTGATTTCTGCACTCAGTTCTTTTTCGTAACTGGCAATTATTTTCGCCATCATGGAATCTATCTCCTTATCCGTCAAAGTTTTTTCTTCATCGAGGAATGTAAAACTTACCGCCATCGATTTTTTACCTGCTCCCAGTTTATCACTTTCAAATACATCAAATAGGTTGATGGATTGTAATTTATTCACCTTTGCGCCATGGGTCACTTTTTCAATTGATTCAAAATGAAGCTGCTTATCTACTACAATGGAAAGATCTCTTGTTGCCGCGGGGAATTTCGGGATTTCAATGTATTGAATTTTTTGACCATCACTGAGTTGAAGTAATGCATCCCAGTTGATGTCAATAAATAAAACCGGTTGCTTAATGTCAAAGCGCTCCAATGTTATTTTATTGATGCTGCCGATGGTGGCCACTATTACATTTTTAATGCCTGCCTGTACACAACTGTCCAGTTTGTTATGCTCGATCCTGGCGTAGCGGTCCACTTTTAAACCTGATAGAACTATTAATTTTTCAAATATTCCCTTAGCAAAATAAAAATCTGTTTTTTCACCTTTCTCTTTCCACCCATCCGCATGCTTATTACCGGTAATGTAAATGCTCACATGTTGCTGCTCTTCATATTTACCCGGCCCTGTGGTGCTATATGTTTTTCCAAATTCAAATAGTTGCAGGTTATTATTGCGCCGGTTACAATTATAGGCCACCGTTTCCAACCCGGTTTCCATCATGGCCGGACGCATCACATTCAGGTCGGCGCTCAGGCTGTTGATCATTTTAACGGCAGATTGCAATTCCTGCTCAGTATAATACGCTGCATTGGTAATACTATTGGTAAATATTTCATTAAAACCAATGCCAGCAAGGCAGGAAGCCACTTTTTCTTTGAAGGCTGCAGCATGGGCAAGTGTTTCCACTGCCGGGGAAATGGAAATGGCAGACGGAATATCCACGTTATCGAACCCGTCAATACGCATGATCTCTTCAACAATATCGGCCGGAATAGTAATATCCGGCTTATTAAACGGCACCGCTGCCCGTATATCATCCATCCCTTCTTTAATAATTTCAAAACCAAGCCCCGTTAATATATTTTTGATAGTATCGCCATGGTAATTTTTACCACTTAACTTTTTCAGGTAATGATATCTAAGCGCCACTTCCGTTTTAATCCTTGGGGTTGGATACACATCGGTAATATCGGAGGCGATTTCGCCGCCGGCAATTTCTTTAATCATTACTGCCGCCCGTTTTAATACATTCACGGTATTACTAATGTCTACCCCTTTTTCAAACCGGGTAACTGCATCCGTGCGCAGGCCATGCCTTAAAGATGTTTTACGGATAGTAAGCGGGTTGAACCAGGCGCTTTCTAGAAATATATTACGTGTATTCTTTTTTACACTACTATGAAGCCCCCCATACACTCCGCCGATACACATGGCTGTTTCCGCATTGCAAATCATCAGGTCTTCCGCTGATAATTTCCTTTCCTTTTCATCAAGTGTTATAAACGGAGTAGCTTCCGGTAAATTTTTTACGATAATTTTTTTACCCGTAATCATATCCGCATCAAATGCATGTAGCGGTTGACCGGTTTCATGCAAAATGAAATTGGTAATGTCAACGATATTATTTATTGGCCTTAACCCGATACTTTTTAGTTTTTGCTGCAACCAGACCGGGCTTTCCCCAATGGTTACCCCGTGCAGGCTTACACCGGCATACCGTTGGCAAGCTGTTGTATTTTCAATAACTACTTCCATTTGCATCCCCGGCAAATCAGCTTTGAAATTATTTTTAAACGGAGATTTTATATGCGTTTCTTTTTTGTTGTGGTGCGAAAGCCATGCACAAACATCTTTAGCCACGCCAATATGGCTCATCGCATCCATTCGGTTTGGGGTAAGTCCGATTTCAAAAATATGGTCATGATAGGGCTTAAAATAATCTGCAGCAGTAATTCCCACTTTGGTATCCGCAGGCAAAACCATGATGCCTGAATGATCTTCACTAAGGCCGATTTCATCCGCAGCGCATATCATACCAAAACTTTCAACCCCACGTATCTTTACTTTTTTCATAGTAAGGGGTTCTCCTATTGTGGGGTAAATCGTAGCACCGATGGTTGCCACCACTACTTTTTGTCCGGTGGCTACATTGGGGGCGCCACAAACAATTTGCAGGATTTCATCACCGCCTGTTTTTACAGAGGTTATACTCAGTTTATCTGCATCTGGATGCTTACTGCAATCCAGCACTTCCCCAATTACCAGTCCCTGTAAGCCGCCTTTCAGCTCTTCATATTTTTCAAGGCTTTCTACTTCAAGTCCAATAGAGGTTAATATTTTACTCAGTTTATCCGGGTCTAACTTTTCGGGTAAATACTCACTAAGCCAGTTGTAACTTATCGTCATTTATTACTAGTTGAATAATTATTTATGATGCCGCAAAGATAGCTGAGAATTAAGCGTAAAAACACTCCTTAAATCAGCACATTTTTTTTTGAGCAATTTCGGCTTTGCTGATATTTGAAATGTACTTTTCTGCATGCACGTTGGTTTAAAAATTAGTAATTCATTTTGAGAAAAACAACTGAATAAATTTATTCCTTCGGTGCAGAAAAATATAAATAAGAACTGGCCAGTGTTAATAAATTGTTACCGAATGCCGCCCCGTTTGAATGTTGCCTGTTAATAGTCGTGTGCATAAGCTATTAATAAACTAGTTTTGACTGTGGATTTCATGTGTACAATCATTGTAAAAAGTTAATAACATTCGGTTTTGATTGATCACTAAGTATTTTGGATTTACCTTAGCCGCCCAATAGTAATTTTACTGTCATTACCAGTTGTTTTTTGCTAAGGGAAAAGAGTACTAACACAGCCGCTTATCTGAATTTTACAAATGAGAGTACCAATGTATTTTCATCACAAAATAAAAACATACTAAAAAGAATAATACAACCATTAGATGGATCTTACTAACCTTAACAAAGACAGAAAAGCTAGACGGAAACCTTCACTCGATTTGGGAAACATGGTGTTTGGCAAAGTGCCTCCACAAGCTAAAGAACTGGAAGAAGCGGTGCTTGGTGCAATCATGCTGGAAAAAAGTGCTTTTGACACTGTGATAGAAATATTAAAACCGGAATGTTTTTATGGTGAAGCCAACCAACGGATTTTTAAAGCCATGAAATCGCTGGCGGAAAAAAGTTTGCCTATCGACCTGCTGACAGTAGTGGAGGAATTAAAATTAAAAGAAGACCTTGAATTGGTGGGTGGCCCTTACTATGTTTCTAAATTAACCAATGCAGTGGTATCATCCGCCAATATTGAAGCCCACTCAAGGATTGTATTGCAAAAATTTATTCAACGGGAACTTATACGGATTAGTGGTGAAATAATTGGCGATGCATACGAAGACAGTACGGATGTATTTGACTTGCTGGATGATGCGGAAAGCAAATTGTTTGAAATAACCAATAATCACCTTAAAAGCGCTTTTGAAGATATTAATACGGTATTGGTAAAAACCATTCAACGCATTGAAGATATGCGTAACCGGGATGAAGACATTACAGGGGTGCCCAGCGGTTTTGCGTCATTAGACAAATTAACCTATGGCTGGCAACAAACCGATTTGATCGTACTGGCAGCAAGGCCATCTGTGGGTAAAACGGCGTTTGCATTAAACCTGGCAAGGAGCGCTGCGCTTCATCCAACCAAACCTACACCGGTAGTATTTTTTAGTTTGGAGATGAGTAGCAGCCAATTGGTGCAGCGTATTTTGAGCGCCGAAAGTGAAATATGGCTGGAGAAAATTACCCGTGGTAAACTGGAGGAGCATGAAATGAAACAGCTATACAAACGGGGGATCGAGCGCTTAAGTAATGCGCCGATATATATTGATGATACGGCGGCACTAAATATTTTTGAATTAAGAGCCAAGTGCCGCAGGTTAAAAAACAAACATGATATTGGATTGATCATAATAGATTACCTGCAGTTAATGAGTGGCGGTGGAGATAATAAGAATGGTAACAGGGAACAGGAAATCAGCAAAATATCAAGAGATTTAAAAGGACTGGCAAAAGAATTAAAAGTTCCGATTATCGCCCTTTCCCAGTTGAGTCGTGAAGTGGAGAAAAGAAAGGAAGGTGCTAAAATTCCACAGTTGAGTGATTTACGGGAATCAGGTGCCATTGAGCAGGATGCGGATATGGTGATGTTCCTGTACCGCCCCGAATATTATGATATTACTGCCAACGAAATGGGAGAAAGCAACAAGGGCGAAACCTATGTAAAAATTGCTAAACACCGTAATGGTAGCCTGGACACGATTAAATTAAGGGCACTATTGCATATTCAAAAATTTGTGGAAGATGAAGAAGGAGGAAGTGACTTTGGTGGTGGTTCGCCGGGCGGTGGTTTCAGGCCGGTTAAAAGTGACGGTGACGGCGGCGGAGCAAAATTATATATTCAGAAGGGCAGCAAAATGAACGACGGAGCTTTTGATGATGATGCGCCGTTTTAATTTTTAGATTAAATTTACTGAAAAAATTAAAAAATGCAAAACGTTACAATATCAATAAAAGACAAGCTTCATCAGGCCATTGAGTGCATTGATGATGAAAAGGTATTGGAAGCTTTTTATACCATTTTAGGAAGTTATAGGAATGAAGCAGAAGATTATGTGTTAACAGATGAACAATATAAGGAATTAAAGAAAAGAGAGGAAGATCACATGGCTGGTACATCAAAAAGCTATAGTCTGGAAGAGCATATCCATATGACAAATGTGAAATATGGCTTTTAATGTAAAACTTACTACCCAGGCTCAATTGGATATTTGGGATATTATATCTTGGTATGAAAGTCGTAAACCGGGACTTGGGGAAAGATTTAATGCGGAAGTAAATAAAATGCTTTTTGAAATTGGGGAAAGGCCAACTCAATTTTATTTTTATAAAGTTGATTTTAGAAGGGCAATTTTAAAACACTTTCCCTATTTAATCATTTTTAAAGTTGCCGAAACTGAGATTATTATTTATGCAATAGTATTTGGTGGCAGAAACCCCGGGTTAATTAACAGAAAGCTTGATTGATATGGCACTTCCTTTTTTTTATAAAGAAGATATAGGTTCAGCAGCTGTTGAAATTATATTGGATGAAGAAACCTCTAAACATATAGCCCAGGTACTACGTATGCAGAATGGTGAGCAGTTTCAATTAACGGATGGCAAAGGCAATTTGTTTACGGCTGAGATAATTGACAACAATAAAAAGAAATGTATCGTTAAAATCCTTTCTGCTGCTTTTCATCCTCCTTCAGAAAAAAAAATCACCATTGCGATTTCCCTGGTAAAAAATGCACACCGGTTTGAATGGTTTTTAGAAAAAGCAACCGAAATAGGCGTGGGTGAGATAGTACCTCTTTTGTGTACCAGAACTGAAAAGCAACATTTTCGGATGGGAAGAATGAAAGGAATCCTGGTAAGCGCCATGCTGCAATCGCAGCAAAGCTGGCTACCTTTATTGCATGAGCCAACGAAAGTTACAGAATATATAAAGCGTTTGAAAGAAGACGCAGCGCTTCAAAAGTTTATTGCGCATTGCGATGATGACGAACCCAGGATTGAACTGAATGCCCATAGCCCCTCCAACAATTCTGTAGTTTTGATTGGCCCTGAAGGGGATTTCACAATAGATGAATTAGAGCTGGCGTTGCAATATGATTTTATCCCGGTTGCATTGGGCAGTACCAGGTTGCGCACAGAAACAGCAGGCCTGGTTGCGGTTACGATCATGATGTCGCTTAACGGAAGCAGATAATTTTAAACAATAAAAAATTGATTGTTGCTATAAGTATCCTTCTTTCTGTGCCGGTCCCCGGTAAATTTTTTACTTTTCAAATTTGCCTATTTCGCCTGGTCAGCATACCCTTCCTCCTCATTTCTCAACTTAGGTTCATTCAGCTCTACCAGCCTCTTTTTCTTCGACCTTTTCAACATAGTCATATTCAGCATCTCCACAATAAAAGAAAAGGCCATGCCAAAATAAATGTAGTTTTTAAGGTTCATTTTATGAGCAGTTTCCGCATCCCATCCTTCCATAATCAAACTTAAGCCAATCATTACAAGGAAGGAAAGCGCCAACATTTTAAGTGTAGGGTGCTTATGAATAAATGCGGCAATTTTAGGGCTGAATAAAAACATAACAATCATGGCGATTACTACGGCCGCAATCATTATTTCAACATGCTTTGCAGTACCACCTGCGGTAATAATACTGTCGAAGGAAAAAACGGCATCTATCAGGATAATTTGCCCAATGGCTTGTCCAAGTGTGATGCCTTTCTGAGTTTTAAGCGTTTCATTCGGATCTTCACCCTCTAATTTACCGTGAATTTCTTTTACTGATTTATAGATTAGAAATAAACCACCCAGCAACATTACAAGGCTGGCGAGGTCAAATCCTTTTCCGTATAAAGTAAATACAGATTTTCCTTTCTGTGAAAGTAACCAACCAAGCCCCATCAATAATACACTGCGGGAGATGATACCGGTAATCATCCATATACGACGGGCTTTCAGATGATCTTTCTTATTACTAAGCCGGTTCATGATGATACTTACAAATATCACATTATCGATACCCAATACAATTTCCAATACAACCAATACAAAAAAGCTGATCAAGCTTTCTGAAGTTAACAAATGTTCCATAAATTTTTAATTAATTGCAAAAATAGCCGGATGTAAATAAATATTCGGGAAAACTCCCAATTGTATCTGAACAGAAAAAAATTGTGCCACATTAGCGCAAGGTGTTACAGATACGTTTTACTATGGATGGGCCTTCATATACAAACCCGGTCCAAACCTGCACCAGTGCTGCACCGGCAGCTATTTTCTCTTTTGCATCTGCTCCTGTAAATATTCCCCCGCTTGCAATAATTGGTATTTGCCCGTTTGTTTTTTGATGAATGTATTGCACATACTTTGTACTTATTTGCCTTACAGGCAAGCCACTTAGTCCTCCTGAGCCCATGGCCGCTACCAGCGAATCTGCGGTTTTTAAATGTTCACGACTTATGGTGGTGTTGCATGCAACTAGTCCATCCAGCTTAATTTCTATTGCAAGGTCAATTACATCGTCAATTTGTTCAATGGTTAAATCCGGGGCAATTTTAAGTAGAATTGGCTTTTGAACCTGGAATGAATTATTTTCAATTTGTAGCAGTGTTAATATTTTTCTTAAAGACTCTTTCTCCTGTAACTCCCTCAGTCCGGGTGTATTGGGCGAACTAACATTTACAACAAAATAATCTACGTATGAATGTAATGCTTTAAAACAAGTAACGTAATCTTTCCAGGCATCTTCGTTAGGAGTGATTTTGTTTTTGCCAATATTACCGCCAATGATGAGTTTGCCCTGGCCAGTTGCGGGTTGCTTGTTTAATTGTTGCCAGTATTTCAGCCGTTTTGCAATGGCTTCGGCTCCATCATTATTAAACCCCATTCGGTTGATAAGTGCTTTATCTACCGGCAGCCGAAACATCCTTGGCTTTTCATTGCCGGCCTGTGCAAGGGGTGTTACGGTTCCAATCTCTACAAAACCAAATCCAAGCGCCTGCAACTCCCTGAGATGGGTGGCGTTTTTATCAAACCCTGCACCCAGCCCAACCCTGTTAGGGAAACGAATATTGAACAATGAATATGGCGCACTTACTGTTGGTGTAAAAGAACGGGTAATAATTTTTTTAATCAATCCTATACTACACAATGCTTTTAGCATGTTCATGGAGAAATAGTGTACTTTTTCGGGATCGAACAAAAAGAGGAAGGAACGTAAAAGTGGATACATGCTAAATTGCTTTTTTTAGTAGGGCCGACAGTTCTTTGTCAGTTATATTTTCTATCTCGGATTTGTCAAATATTTCCAGAAGGGTGATTGTTTTATTAATGATTTTTACATAGGTTATTACCCTTGCACCTCCACTTTTTCCCTGCCTTGTGAAGCTATTTTTAGTCGGATTTTGTAGCAATCCTTTCCTAAGGCAATACCATTGGTTGGATTGGCAAGTAATTCTTCTTTTAAAACATGCAGATCTTTAATTATTGATGGGTATTTCCTGGCAAGCCTGCCAACAGATTTATTAAAAGAGACGGAGGTAAGTATGATTAAGTCAGCGTTCATCCATTAATTGATCTAAAGTTTTTAATTTTATTTTCCCCTGCTCTGCAAGTCTGGCCTGGTTTAATGCTTCTAAAAAACTTTTTGCCTGTTTTTCTTTTTACCGGAAAGATTTAATAAGGGATCATTGATAATTTGAATCATTTTTATTTCTTCCAGGCCTTCCAGCACTTTAAGTACTTTGGTGTTTTTTATTTTAATGGTGTGGATTTCTGCCATGTAATTTGTTTTTGTAAAAGTACTATTTTTTAAAAGCAATCTTTTAACTTTGGTATAGAAAGTTGCATAAACAACTAAATATCCCTCATCTTTTATGGGAGTTTAAAATGCGAGATTTTATTATCACCTCTCCAGGTACTGGAGTAAAAAACACGATATGCAGGAAGCTTATATAGTAGCCGGTTACCGGACAGCCATAACAAAAAGTAAAAAAGGCGGATTCAGATTCACCAGGCCCGATGACCTGGCGATTGATGTTATCAAAGGCTTGCTGGCCTCTGTACCGCAACTGGATGTAAAAAGGGTGGATGATGTGATTGTAGGAAACGCAGTACCTGAAGCAGAACAGGGTTTACAGGTGGGAAGGATGATCTCTGCAAAAGCAGTGGGCATTCATGCACCGGGCATTACCATCAACCGGTATTGCGCCAGCGGACTGGAAAGTATAGCCATGGCCACCGCCAAAATAAGAACCGGGATGGCAGAATGTATAATTGCCGGAGGTGTGGAGAGTATGAGCATGGTACCAACAGCCGGATGGAAAACTTCCCCCGCTTATTCAATTGCCAAAGACAGTCCGGATTTTTATTTAAGCATGGGGCTAACTGCCGAAGCCGTAGCAAAGGAATATGCGGTTAGTCGCGAAGACCAGGATGCGTTTAGTTACAACAGTCACGTAAAAGCCGGCAATGCCATCCGGGAAGGATATTTTAAAACAGGCATACTCCCCATTAATGTAGAAGAAGTGTATTTAGATGCAAAGGGAAAAAAGCAACAACGAAATTATACAGTAGATACGGACGAAGGCGTTCGGGCAGATACATCATTGGAGGGCCTGGCAAAATTAAAACCTGCTTTTGCATTGGGCGGCAGTGTTACTGCGGGTAATAGTTCGCAAACCAGCGACGGCGCAGCCTTTGTAATCGTGATGAGTGAAAGTATGATAAACGAGCTGGGTCTGAAACCAATTGCAAGACTAGTTAACTGCGCCAGTGCCGGCGTGCATCCCCGTATTATGGGGGTTGGCCCAATTGAAGCAGTACCAAAGGTTTTGAAACAGGCGGGCATGAGCCTTGCCAATATTGAACTGATTGAATTAAACGAGGCATTTGCTTCCCAATCGCTGGCGGTTATCAGGGCATTGGAATTAGATCCGTCTATCGTAAACATCAATGGGGGGGCTATAGCGTTGGGCCATCCGCTGGGCTGCACCGGGTGCAAGCTGACCATTCAATTGGTGAATGATATGAAGCGGCTGAATAAAAAGTACGGTATCGTTACTGCCTGTGTAGGTGGTGGCCAGGGTATTGCTGGTATCATTGAAAATATTGATTAAATAAATTTTTATTTTATTGATTGCGCCCGGACTCCGGGCATTTTGGTTTAAGTAACTTTTGATAAGTATCTTCTTTAACATTTGTTTGATCAAAACTCCGTTAACATTCAGCTCTACTAAGCATTTCATCAAATGACTGGCTCCAATTTTGTTTAACAAGCTGTTAAGAATCGTTCAGGTATTTTTTACGTTTATAATAGCAATAATCAAATTAAAAAAGGAGCAAAAAAATGAAAACTATTCAATCAATTATCTTGTTTGCCGGCTTTGGGCTGCTATTGGCCGGTTGTGCCGCTACCGCATTTATTGAAAAAGACGAGGCGGTGAATTTTAGTCAGTATAAAACATTTGCCTGGCTGGATGAAGGCGAAGATTCAGGCAGTATAAAGAAAAATAGCTTGCAGGAAACAAATCTGCGACAGGCAGTAAATGCCGAATTGTCAAAATCGAACTGGAGTGAAGAAAAGAAGAGACCTGATGTTATTTTAAAACATGATATCCTGGTGGAAAAAACCATAAAGGAAAGTTCTAACCCGGTTTATTCCCAGGGATACACAAGACGTTATTACAACCCATATACACGTCGTTTTAATTTCATCTTTTTTCCATCGCAGTTTATGGGCTATAACAATAATGAATATCAAACCAGGGAAGGTACATTAACAATTACCATGATCGATGCTAAAACAGACAAAGTGGTATGGCAGGGATGGACAACGAACGAGGTGAGTAACAAAAATTTAACCAGCAAAGAAATACAAGGAAGTGTAAAAAACATTTTCCGGAAATTTGATTCCGGAAAATAGGAAGTATTTGAGATTTGCAAAAACCCCGTTAAGTTTTTTAACGGGGTTTTTGTTTGTTATATTGGAAAGACTTTTTCTA
>Ga0335397_10000057_pt1 | contig 110809 bp, 107 predicted proteins | sample MAT04_FD_205740 | JGI IMG/M metagenome (GOLD analysis project Ga0335397, IMG submission 205740) | Freshwater microbial communities from Lake Fryxell liftoff mats and glacier meltwater in Antarctica - MAT-04 (spades assembly) (version 2) ...
GGGCGACCAGTTTCGAGTGTTGCCAGACCAGCGCGCGGGGTTGATTTCGCGGGCCCTGAGGTACAACGCATGTCGAGCTGCCAGGGAGAAAAGGGGTCAGCGTCAATAGTTTCATGCTCGTAAATTCACCATAGCAAAGCAAAGAGCAAAGGGGTCAGCGTCAATAGTTTCATGCTCGTAAATTCCCCAGCCCGCAGCGGGCCTTGAGCCCACCGCGCCCTGGCCCTCGTGCCCGGGGTAAATCGCTTTGCGATTGAACATAACCGCGCCTTACGCAAAGTAGGCCAGTCGCTGCGCAAGGCTGCGCTTGGTGGCCTACCGCTGTGTGCCCTGTCTGGTTCGCGTAAGGGACGGTTATGTCTTGCGCCCCCATGGCCGAAACATGGCCGAAAGGGGCCAGCGACAATAGTTTTATTCTGTCGGCAGAGTTCGGAGGTCTTGTAAAACAAACATTCAATGTGAAACTTTTGTTAAATGATACGCCTGTCGGCATTCAATGAGTTCCGGATAGCTTCGGTGATTAATCTCGACGAGGCGACGCCCAAGCTCTAAGCTACACGCTTCCCGCCGCCTTACACCCGCCCAAATGAAACACACTTTACGCGCCTTGTCGCAGCGTAATTTCCGCCTCTACTTCATGGGCCAGGGCGCCTCGCTGGTCGGCACGTGGATGCAGCAACTGGCGCTTTCCTGGCTGGTTTATCGCCTGACCGGCTCGCCGTTTATGTTGGGGCTGACCAATTTCGTTGGGCAGATTCCGATCCTGTTTCTTGCGCCTTTTGGTGGCGTGTGGTCGGACCGCATCGACCGGCGGCGAGCCATGTTGCTGACGCAGGCCTTGTCACTGGTGCAAGCGGCGACGCTGACCGTGCTGGCTTTCGGTGGCTGGATTGAAGTCTGGCATTTGCTCTGCGCCGCCGCGTTCATCGGCGTGGTGAATGCTTTCGACGCGCCCTTGCGTCAATCTTTTTTGCTGGAGTTGGTGGGCTCGCGCGAGCAATTGCCCAATGCCATCGCGCTCAATTCGCTGATGATGCACAGCTCGCGGCTGATCGGCCCGACGCTGGCGGGCTTGATGCTGGCGCTGACCAGCGAAGCCTGGTGCTTCCTTATCAACGCCATTTCTTATCTCGCCGTGCTGGCTTCCCTTTTGGCCATGCGTCTGGCCCCGACGGCGCCACACAAGCAAACGCATCATTGGCTGGCGGGCTTGATTGAAGCCTTGCGCTTCGCTTTCGGTTTTGGGCCGACCCGGCTCTTGCTGGGGCTGGTGGCTTTAATGAGTTTCGTCGCCACACCCTACTCCACGCTGCTGCCGGTTTTCGCCCGCGACATACTCGGCGGCGGCGCGCACACCTTGGGTTGGTTGGTGGCGAGTGCCGGCGCGGGTGCTGTCATCGGCGTGGTGTTTCTCGCCTTGCGGCGCGGCACGGCGGGCCTAGAACGCGTCATCGCAGCGGCAGCGCTATTGAGCAGTGTAGGCTTGCTGTTTTTTTCGCGTTCTCAAAGTCTGTGGCTGTCACTCTTGCTGCTGCCGCTGATTGGTTTCGGCACCATGTCGGTGGCGGCCTCGGTAAATACGCTGATACAGCTCATCGCATCTGACGGCATGCGCGGCCGGCTGGTGAGCCTGCAGGTGACGGCCTTCCTCGGCGTGATGCCTCTCGGCGCTTTGGCTTTCGGCTGGCTCGCTGAGCATATCGGCGCGGCAAACACAGTCACCGTGGGTGGCGTGCTGTGTCTGCTGGGGGCGGTGTGGTTTGCGTTGCAACTGAAGCGCTTGGGCCCGTTGCTGGCGCCGCATCACGCGGCTAACTGAAGCGCCGGCTACTTACGCTTGATGAAAAACTCGAACTCTCTCTCCGTCTCATTCTCGCTGAACGAAAGCAGTTCGTTGCCGGTCTGACGGGCGAAGGCTTGGAAGTCTTTGACGGAGCCTGGATCAGTGGCGATCAGACGCAAAATCTGGCCGCTGGTCATTTCCGCCAGCGCCTTCTTGGCGCGCAAAATTGGTAGCGGGCAATTCAGTCCGCGGGCGTCCAGGTCCTTGTCGAAATTCATCTGCTGTCCTCGAATGCGGTCAGGCGAAAGAGGGGGATTTTAGCATTTGCAGTGTTTCAAGCCGCAGCCGTCTTGTACCGTAATACACTAGGCACAGAATCGCCACACCAACGAGGTTTTCAAACATGGAATATCCCACCATCGACGCCCAAATATCCCCGGAAGGCCGCATGGAAGTGCTAACCCGGGCGGAAGTCTCCAAGCTGCTCGATAACAGCCATGGCGGCTTGTACAACATGTTTCGCAGTTGCGCGCTGGCGGTGCTCAACTGCGGCAATTTCATGGACGATGCCAAAGAATTGCTGGAACGCTACAAGGCCTTCGATATCAGCATTGTTCAACGCGAGCGCGGTATCAAGCTGGATGTGAAAGGCGCGCCGGCCAGCGCCTTTGTCGATGGCAAGATGATCAAGGGCATCCATGAACATCTCTTCGCCGTGCTGCGCGACGTGATCCATGTCAGCAACGAAATCAACGGTAACGCCAAATTCAATCTCACGACATCCGAGGGGCTGACCGACGCGGTGTTCGACATCCTGCGCAACGCCGGCATCTTGCGGCCCATGAACAAACCCAATGTAGTGGTGTGCTGGGGCGGCCATGCCATCTCGCGCGAGGAATACGATTACACCAAGAATGTGGGCTACGAGCTGGGCCTGCGCGGCATGGACATCTGCACCGGCTGCGGCCCCGGCGCCATGAAAGGCCCAATGAAGGGCGCCGCCATCGCGCACGCCAAGCAGCGCATCAACGACGGACGTTACTTGGGTTTCACCGAGCCGGGCGTCATCGCGGCCGAAGCGCCCAACCCCATCGTGAACGATCTGGTGATCCTGCCGGACATCGAGAAGCGGCTCGAAGCCTTTGTGCGCGCCGGTCACGGCATCGTGGTGTTTCCCGGCGGCGTCGGCACCGCCGAAGAGATTCTTTACCTCCTGGGCATACTGCTGCACCCGGCCAATGCCGACATACCGTTTCCAGTCATCTTCACCGGCCCCCGAATCGCGCAGGATTATTTCGCCCAGATCAATCAATTCATAGGCGAAACGCTGGGCGCCGAGGCGCAATCGCGCTACCGCATCATCATCGACGACCCGGCCGCCGCCGCGCGCGAAATGCAAGCGGGCATCAGCGCCGTGCGGGAGTTCCGCAAGGCCAAGGGCGACGCCTACTATTTCAACTGGCTGTTGAAAATCGATCACGAATTTCAGAAGCCCTTCGCACCCACACATGCCGCCATGCGCAATCTGCGGCTGCACCGCAAGCAGCCTGCCCATCAGCTCGCCGCCATGCTGCGTCGCGCGTTCTCAGGCGTGGTCGCCGGCAACGTCAAGGAAAATGGCATCCGTGCCATAGAGAAGCACGGCCCCTTCGAGATTCACGGCGACGCGGAAATACTCGGGCCGATGGATGCGCTGTTGGCGTCCTTCGTGGCTCAGCAGCGCATGAAATTGCCGGGCGCCGAGTACCGCCCTTGCTATCGGCTGGTCGCGGGCGAGCCGGCTTAAACTGCCCTGGCCCATGCGGAAATAGCGCAATTCCCGCTTACAATGCCTGTCAAGGTGTAACCCCCCTGACAGGAATCTTGTGAACTCTCTATCGCGTTTACCACAGCGCCGCCTGACTGCGCTCTTCTTGTTTCTGGCCAGCCTGAGCCAACCCGCGCAGAGCGCCGTGAACGATGTTTTCCCGACCGACTACGCGACCTTGCCCGCCGGCGCCACGGTGGTTTCCGTGTACGGCTATCACCGTCACTCAGAAGGGCCTTACGCGCAGGGCCAAAAGCAGATGGACGGTAAGCTCGATGTACCCATCGCAGCGCTGCGCGTGCTGGGCTTCACCAAGCTGGGCGACATGACATTCGCACCCATGGTGATTGTGTCGTGGGCGGCCATCAAAGCCGCGCCAAGCGCGTTGTCCAACCAGATCGGGCCCGACGCTTACGGCTATGGTGATCTGCGTCTGGGCGGCACCCTATGGTTGATCGACGACGCGCAGAAACAGGAATATCTGGGCCTCACTGTAACGGCGATCCTCCCCACCGGCAGCTACGATAGCAAGCGCGCGCTAAACATCGGCGAGAACCGTTGGCGGCTATTGTTAGGCGGCGGCTGGATCAAGCCGCTCAGTGAGCGAGTCATTCTCGAGGTATGGCCGGAAGTAGTGTTTTACGGCGACAACAACGATTTCCTCGGCCAGAACACGCTGGCGCAACGGCAAACCTACGCGCTCACTGGCACGCTGCGTTATCACTTCACGCCGGCCTTCCAGGTCTTTGGTAGCGCGCAGCTGAATCGCGGCGGCGCGACGACTATTGGCCAAGTCGATCAGCAAAATCCAGCCAACAACACACGCGTTTCTCTAGGCGCCAGCTATTTCACCTTCGGCAATCAGATGTGGACGCTGCGCTACAGCCGCGATACGCACATTGAAAACGGCTTCAAGACCGCCGATGAATTGGCGCTGCGCTGTTTAGTGTTCTTCTAGTGGACCACTAACCGCCGTTGCTGGCGGGTTCATCCACTGTGCTTTTGGCCTTCTGTAACAGCTCGGCGAGTTGCTTTTTTTGGCTATCGTCAAGCTTGTCGATGCTGCGTTTCCAGCCGTAGGACCGATAGTTGGCCTGCACAAGCTGCCAGCCGAACGGCCCGAAAGCATCGACATCCGCTTTGAGTTTGGGGATCGCGCTCAGCACGGATTTGAACTGCGCCCAGGGCAAGCGCTGCAAATCCTTTTCAATCTGTTCGCTGCTGGGCGTTACGTCGGCGCTCGCGCTTTGTTGCGACTCGACGACGCTGGCAGCGCCCGGCCCTTCTTCCGCATTGCTCGCGGCAGCACGCATCACCAACATCAAGACAATGGACAATGCGCTGACCAGCCCGGCCCAGCCCTTCGCATACTTCGACATATCATTCATCCCCTGCTCCAGTTCAGCTGTTGCTTGCCGCAGTTTACTCGCATAGGCCGGCATGCCGTAATCACCGCTGGCTTGCTATTATGATCGCACCCCATCACGCACAGGAGAGAGAAAAAATGCAACTCCAACCAGTATTGCGCAGTGCCCTGCTACTTATCGCGACCAGCTTGATGTTGCTTACCCAAGCGCAGGCCGCCGCGCCCATGGTCAAGACGCAGGCACCCGGCTATTACCGCATGATGCTCGGCGACATCGAAGTCACCGCCCTGCTCGATGGCACCGTGGCCCTCAACCCCAAGCAGCTTTTCGCCCACACGCCAGTGGAAACCATCGACACGGCCCTCGCGCAAGCCTACGACAAAGCGCCGGTTGAAACTTCCGTCAACGGCTTTCTTATCAATACCGGCAGCAAGCTCGTGCTCATCGACACCGGCGCCGCGAATCTCTTCGGCCCCACCCTCGGCAATCTCGTCAGCAACCTCAAAGCGGCCGGTTACAAGCCTGACGACATCGACGAAATCTACATCACTCACATGCATCCTGATCACGTAGGCGGACTGATGGCCGGCGACAAACTCGCCTTCCCCAACGCCATCGTGCGCGCCGACAAACAGGATGCCGATCATTGGCTGGACGAAGCCAATATGGCCAAGGCCACGAAAGACACCCAGCGCTTTTTCCAGGGTGCGATGGCCTCGCTCAAACCTTACGTGACTGCCGGCAAGTTTCAGAGTTTCGACGGGGACACTGATCTGGCACCCGGCATTCGCGCCGTCGCCCGCCACGGCCACACCCCTGGCCATACCGCCTACATGATCGAAAGCAAGGGCGAAAAAATGCTGGTCTGGGGCGACCTGGTACACGTAGCCGCATTGCAGTTTGGCGATCCCGCCGCCGTCATCGGGTTCGACGTTGACACCAAGGCCGGCGCTGCCCAACGTAACGCCAGCTATACCGAAGCCGCCAAACAAAGCTACTGGATCGCCGCCGCCCACACGCCTTTCCCAGGCATTGGTCATGTCAAAGCGGCGAAGAAGGGCTTTGTCTGGGTGCCTGCAAGCTATAGGGCGATGCGCTAAAAATTCCCGGCCCGAGTAAGCGTAAGCGTCTATCGCAACACCGAGCGACGCTTACTCGGCATGGCTGCTCGCATTCGGCTGCATCCGCATCAGCTTCCAGATGTGGCGTCTAGGTACTGATAGCCGTGGGCGTAGTCGGGAGTCGCCTCACCCGCCGCTGAGCGCCTGGACAATGATGAGCTCGCCAGTTGCGCTGAGCGGAAAAGACAGATCTCGCACCTGCTCGCCATCAACGAAGAAACGAATGTGGGATCGTACTTTGTCCTGTTCGTCGATCATGCGGAAACGAATGCCTGGGTAGCTATGGTCGAGATCGGCGAGCACCTCAGCAAGCGTCACCCCGCTGGCCTCGGCTTCGCTGGCCTCCGTGTAGGAACGCAGCGCGCTGGGGATGAGCACTTTCATAAGGCGAATCGCGCTTAAACGCTCAGCGCTGCTTCCACAGCGTAAATCTCGGGCAGGTGCTGCGCGATGCAAGTCCATTGCTTACCCTCATCGCTGCTCATCCACAACTCACCACTGGTGGTGCCGAAGTAGAGACCCACTGATTCCTGCGTATCGGCCGTCATGGCCTGACGCTTCACCGTCCACCATGCTTGTTTATTCGGTAGACCGGCATCCAGCCGCTGCCAAGTCTCGCCTGCATTTCGCGTGACATAGGCCGCCGGCTTGCCGTCCGGGCTGGTGCGCGGCCATACCGCGGTACCGTCCATAGGGAACACCCAGGCGGTGTTGTCATCGCGCGGATGAACCACCATCGGAAAACCGATATCACCCACCTCCTTGGGCATGTTCATGCCGATACGCACCCACTCATCGGAAGGCCGATCAAGCCGGTAGATGCCGCAGTGGTTCTGTTGATACAGACGGTCAGGGTTGCTGGGGCAAAGGCGGATGCAATGCGGATCGTGGTAGGTGTAATCACTGCGATCAAAGCCCTCGACAACAGCCAGCCCCTTCATGATGGGCTGGAATGTCTTCCCGCCGTCCACCGACTCATGCACGCCCCCGCCAGACATGGCGAAATACAGATGCTTGGCATCGCGAGGATCGACAATAATGGAATGCAGCTTGGGGCCATCCGGCGTGCCGTCCTGCGCGCTGCCCATCCATTTGCGGTATTGCGGGTCGTCGTTGATGCTGGAAAACGGCTGCCAGGTATTGCCGCCGTCTGCCGAACGGAATAGGCCCTGCGGCGAGGTGCCGGCGTACCAGACGCCGGGCTCGCTGGCATGCGCAGGCGCGAGCCAGAAAGTGTGATCGACGGATCGCGCTTTGGCCTCACCCACCGACGGCGCGAAGGCCGGCGGCTTGGCCGCTTCCTGCCAAGTCTTACCGCTGTCGGTGGAGCGATATAGCGTCGGCCCGAGATGGCCGGTCTTGGCGGCGGCGAGCAGCGTGCGGCCATCGCGCGGATCGAGCACGGCGTGACTAATGATATGCCCGAGAAAATGCGGCCCGTCGACGCGCCACTGCTGGCGCTTGCTGTCGCTGTGATAAAGCCACAAGCCCTTGCGCGTGGCAACCATGACGATGATGTTGGCGTTCATATTTCCTCCTGTCTTTCTTTCTTCGCGGAAACAGTTTCGCGTATCGGACGAATGGGTCTCACTTCAATGCTGCCCACACGCGCTGGCGGTATCCGGCCGGCAATCTGAATGGCTTCGTCGAGATTGGCGGCGTCGATCATGTAGAAGCCGGCGAGTTGTTCCTTCGTCTCGGCGAAGGGGCCGTCGGTGACGAAGAACTTGCCATTGCGCACGCGCACCGTCGTCGCCGTCTGTACCGACTGCAGGGCTTCGGAAGCAAGGCAGTGGCCGCTTTGCCGGATCGAAGTATCGAAGTCCACGCAATCCTCGTCCGGCAATTCATTGAGGCGGGCTTCGTCGAGATAAACAAGGCAGAGATACTTCATGCGCGGCTCCCGGAAAATTCTTCGGTCAGCCCCAGCGCTGTCACTGTCTGCTCGTCATCGGCGATAGGACGCACTTCCACGCAGCCGCGCGCGGCGCCTGGAATTTTCGCCGCCACCTGGATGGCCTCATTGAGGTCGCGCGCTTCGATGACGTAATAGCCACCGAGCTGCTCTTTGGTTTCCACCCAGGGGCCGTCGGTCACCGACACCTTACCCTGGCGCATACGCACGGTGGTTGCTTCAGCGGGCGGCAGTAGACGATTGCAGCTTACGAAGTGGCTGCTGCGGCGTATGCCCTCCGTAAATTCCGCGTACTCGGCGTAATGCGCGTTGGCATCCGCTTCGGTCATCTGCTCCATGACTTTTTCAGCACAGATCAAACACAGGAATTTCATGATTGCTCCTTGATGGTTTTTCCAAACGCGCTCAGCGCTCGGCGAGACCTTTGAGATTGGCGAGGCCGGTTTCGAAATCTTTGCCGACCATGCGATCCATGTCGATGAAAACGTGGACGATCTTAAAGAGGTAGGGCGTAGGCCCGCTCATGGTCCATGTCACCTCGGTGCTGTCACCTTTGGGGGCAAGCTCGAAGGTGGCGATGTTGCTGGCGCGCACGGGCTTGTAGAACTCCAGCTTGATGGCGATGCGCGAAGGCGGGACGGACTCGACGATATCCATGCTGCCCTGCCCGGTCTTCTGGCCTTCCCAGGTATAAGCGGCACCGACGCCGCTCGCCGCACCGCCGTAAGCGCGCTTGAGATCGGCGTCGATTTTTTCGTAAGGCGACCAATCCACCCAGCGATGAAAGTCGTTGATCATGAGAAATATCTTTTCCGGCGCGGCGCGAACACTGATTTTTCGACTGACGCTGAACTGATCCGGCCGCATGGCGGCGAGAATCAGCACGACGGCCACGGCGAACAGCAATACGGCGAGTGCGATCAGCATGATGGTTTTCCCCCGCGACTGGCTGCTCACGGGCGGCCCTGCGCTTGAGTGGCCTCCAGCTCACGAAAGCGTTCCAGGGCCTGGCCGTGCGCGAAGTCCTCGAGTTCATAGAGGCGGCGCACTTCTATTTCCGTATCGACGCCTTCGCCCGCAGGGTTGGGAAAACGCCGCGTCCAATCCAGCGCTTCCTCCACGGAGTTCACCTTGATGAGCGTGTAGCCGGCAATGAGCTCCTTGGTCTCGGCAAAGGGGCCGTCGATGACCGAGCGTTGGTTGCCCTGATACTTGATGCGCCAGCCCTTGCTGCTGGGCTTCAGCCCGCTACCGTCCAGCAGCACGCCGGCCTTGGCCAACTCTTCGTGGTATTGCGCCATGGCGCTCATCAATGCCTCGGTGGCCATGACGCCGGCTTCAGTATCCTTGGTGGCTTTGACAATAATCATGAATCGCATCGTTGGTCTCTCCTGTTTGGTCTATTCGCGCATGGTCGAACAGGTTCCCCGGCAATCCGCATTCCCACTATGGAGCCGCTGTTCCTACCGATAGTCGTTCGGCAGAACGCCAAATCGACATTGCTGCAATTATTTTTTTAGCTCGGCCAGCCGCCGCTCAAAAAACCGTCGCTCCGGCTCTTGCTTGGTCAGGGATAGTGCTCGCTCATAGGCGGCCTGGGCTTCGTCGGTTTTGCCCAAACGTCGGCAAAAATCCGCGCGCGCCGCATGGGCCAGCCGATAATCCGACAGCTCGCCGCCAGCTAGAATGGCGTCCACCAGCGCCAGCCCAACTTCGGGACCGCCCTCCGGCTCGCCACGCATGGTAATCGCCACCGCACGATTGAGTTCCACCACCGGCGAGACCTCCATGCGCAACAACACATCGTAAAGTGCGACGATCTGCGCCCAGTCGGTCGCCGCAGCGCTGGGCGCTTCGGCGTGCAAGGCTGAGATGGCCGCCTGCAAACTGTAGGGGCCGAAACGCCGCGACGACAGTGCCCGCTCCACCAGCGCCACACCCTCGGCTATCTGCGCGCGGTTCCATAGCGAGCGGTCCTGATCCTCCAATAGGATCAAGTCACCATTCGACGCACTCCGCGCGGCGCGACGCGATTCGTGCAACAACATCATTGCCAGCAATCCTTGCGCCTCCGCTTCGGGCAACAACTCAGCCATGAGTCGCGCCAGTCGAATGGCCTCGCCCGACAGATCATGCCGAGTCAAGGACTCGCCGGACGAGGCGGCATAGCCTTCGTTGAACACCAGATAAATGACGCGCAACACACTATCGAGTCGGTTCGACAATTCGTCGCCTGACGGAACCTGATATGGAATACCCGCATCACGAATCTTGGCCTTGGCGCGCACAATGCGCTGCGCCAGCGTGGGCGCTGGCGTCAGGAAAGCGTGAGCGATCTCTTCGGTAGTAAGCCCGCAGACTTCGCGCAAGGTCAGCGCCACTTGCGCGTCTGGCGCCAATGCGGGGTGGCAGCAAGTGAAAATCAGGCGCAGGCGATCATCTTCCAGTTCTTCATCACCTCGACTCGACGATTCATCCGGAATCGCTTCGACCTGCTCGATCACATCATCCAGCGCATCGAAGCGCGCATTGCGGCGTATGGCGTCGATAGCCTTGAAGCGCCCGGTCGAGACTAGCCAGGCACGCGGATTCGCCGGCACGCCCTCGCGCGGCCACTGTTCCAGCGCGGCGCGGAAGGCATCGTGCAAGGCTTCTTCGGCAATATCGAAATCGCCCAACAAACGAATCAGCGTTGCCAGTACGCGACGCGATTCGGCGCGGTAAATACCGTCCACCACGGCACTGGCCTCAATGGCTGAAGGGTCATTCACGAGAATGAGTGCTCCGTCGTGCGATTGTTAGGGCAAGCGAAAGACATCCGCCAACATGCTACTTATTCCCAACTCCCTGGCTTTCGACGTGGCATCGTACACAACCAGCAGCGACCGGGCTGAACTACCGTCCGGCGAAAACAAGGTCATGCCTTCGGCGTGGTCCACACCCTGGCCGTAGGGCACATCGAGAACGCGCTCCAATTCCGCAGCCGGCACCACACTCTCGTCTTTGGGCGCGGCGCCACCTCGCCAGCGGAAGACCGTGACGGGGCCATCTAAATCCATGGTCGGACCCGCCAGCATCAACATATCCTCGCCCTGCACACAAAGGTCGCGAATACCGAGACCGCCCAGCTCGAGGAAATGTTTGCGGTATACGCGCTGCTTCGAGCCGATGGGCTTCAGGTGCAGCATCGACACTTGCTCTTTATCCACCACCAGCGCCACTTCCAGGATCACCGCCCAGCCACGCAACACCGGCCCTCGCAGGCCCAGAAAAAGACGCTCGCCGACAACCGCCAAACCCTCGATATCCAGCCCATTGTCCTTGCCCGGGATGGCGAGGAATGGCGCCAGATGCTTGTCGCCGCTCAGCGCCTCGGTTAACTCGTTGCCTTGGGCGCTCCCATGCAATTGGGCGGCGCTGCGCGTCTTCCCGCCGAGCGTAGTTTTTTTCGCCAAGCTGGTTGTCCCGTCTTCCTCCACCACAGGAATGCGCGCCAACAGGTAGCGGTTGCCGTCGGCGCTCACCTTGGACAACTGCTTCTGCGCCTCCTTAGTGCCATCCGTTAGCGTCGGTTTTTTGCGCTTCAGGCTGTGCGAACCCACCAGCCACAGGTAGCCGTCTTCGTAGTCCAGCCCTTCCACGTCGACCTCTGCGATGTCCGCCGGATCGTCGGACGGCGCTTCCGGCAGCCGCAGATAATCGTCGAGTGAAAACTGTTGGTGATGTCGGCCATGTCGGTAGTGCCCGGCGTTGCCCTCCGACATGAGCGTAAGTCGTTCCAGGCTGATCGACTCGTCATTGGCAACCCAAAGGGTGTTACCGATCTGCAAGGCAACGGACAGGCCATCTCTGAGCTTTTTGCCCTTACCCAGATCGTCGCGGTCAGGATCGAACTCAAGGTCTACGGTACTCGTCGGATTCATGATTTAGCTCCTTCGCAAGCGCGGCATGCCGGAGAAACGACACTTACGACGCGCTGTATGGCCCCAGAAAACGCACACCGTTGAAGTGAATCAGATGCGAGGGTGCATCAGCGACCCAGACCTCGGTTTCCCATGCGATGTCGCCAAGATAACGTAATGATCGCTCAATTGTAGAAAGCAGCCACATAGACCAGTCCAGCCTAGACCCGGCACACAACTTCGCCAGCGCCGCCTAATCAAACTTTTAGCTGGAGCGCCAGTATTTTGAGGCGCGTGCGGTTTGGCTCTGTGGTGAGCAAAGCCCCGATCTGAAAATCGCACGCCAGATGCGTCAAGCCGGCGACAGCGGACGAGAAAGCGCGCCCATGCGCCGCAAATCCGACGAACGCCGTTGTAAAGCACGTTGCGACCCCTGAACAACACGCCCGGTGCACATTGCCGTTCCTTATCCATCGTCTTGCAATCGCTGGTCAATTTTTTCCCGTAACTCAGTAAGGGTGCAGTTAGTTCGTAAAAACGTACTGCCCCTTCGCCTTTGAACTCGCGCCTCCAAAAAAAAAGCCCGGCATCGCCGGGCTTTTTTTATCGCAGCAAACGGGCTTAGGTCAGGTCTTTTTGACGCACGCCTTTGGCATAGTTCGTACGACCGACGTGGAAAGCTTCGTCGGGCGCATCGTCCGGGGTGATCTCGAGGCCGCGCAGGAGGCCCTTGAAGCCGGCGATATCTTGCGGCGTGACGGGCGGCAGATCGGGGAAATCCGGATCAACACGCATGCGACCACCGTTGCCGCCGCTGGCGAACTGGTTGAGCTTGAGGTGCTCCCAAGGATGGCCACCGCTGGCCATGAGCGGGCCTACACGGGCCATCATGGCGCCGAAGGCGGGGGCCAGGTAACGCCAGTAAAGCTTCATGCCTTCATCGTACTTGCCGGCCGACATGAGCTTGAAGAAATTGCTGGCGTAGGGCTTCTCGGGCGATTGCAGGGCCTCGACGGTCCACGCACCGCTCCACTGCTGGCCGTAGGCGCGGATGGCCATCGGCATGATGTTGAGCCACAGAGCGCCGATGAGCATCTTGTCGTTATAGCGCTCGAAGAGTTCGAACAGCGTGGCGGGATCGAAGTCACCGACCTTCACCGCAATGATGTTCGGCAGATCGGCGAGCTTGTCGAAAGCTTCGTAGGGGATCTTGGCGGGGCTGAAGCGCTTGAAGTTGTGCTTGCCGGCCATCCACAGGTAGATACCCATGTTGGTGGCTTCGGAATACTTCAGGCCAACTTTGTAGAGGTCTTCCTGGCTGCCTTCGTTGGGCAGGTCGAGCAGGAAGTGCTGGGCACCGGCCTTCTCGGCGTGCTGAATCAAATCCATGCATTCCGCTTCGGTCGCGGCATGCGGCAAAGCAAAGGCAACCGACATCTTGTCCTTGGCTTCGTCGACGGCGATGTCGATGAAGCGCTTATTTTCTTCGATCGTGGTGCTGATGCCAGCGACCAGTGTCGAGAAGAAGCCATGCTCTATGCTCTTACGCACGTCGAGGCGGATACCGTCTTCATCGAGCGTCTTGAGGTCGGGCGAGAAAGAGGGCATCAAGACGTTTTCGAAGCCCTTGAAGTGCTCTTTGGCCCATTCGGTGCGGTGGGCGCGGTCGACCTTGGCCGGTGTGGAACCTTTGCTATCCATATTTACTCCTTTGTTAAATGCGAGACGCTGGCCTGATCCGTTTAGCGCTGTTGCGCTATCGTTCTTGCCTTTTAGGCGGGTGCCCGCGTCATGAGGAAAGTCATCGAAACACTGGTGAAACCAGCTTGGCGCGAAGCATAGCTGAGAAAAACGTCGATTTAGCGTCTAGGAAAAAAGATTAGCGCTTGTTCACTTAAATTGAACAAGGTTGAGGTGGGCGCGAAAATAAGCTAACAGCCGGAAACTTAAAGTTTCATGAAACTCGGCGTGGCGATTAGACAATAGCCACGCCGAACAAAGGCTTATCAGGGCTTGGCTGGCGCGACCGGCGTCGGGGGCATGGGCGGCATTTTTTGCGCACCGTCCCAATGCTCGGCGACCTTGCCGCCTTCAATGCGGTACATATCAAACCACGTGGTGGTGTACTTCTTCGACGCATCGGTCGGTTCCGGATATTCGCGCACCATCGCGACCACGACGTAATCCCCCTCGGCAATTATGCCGACCAGCGGCAGACTGGAACGCGCCTGTATGGGCTTAGGCTTCATGAACTTGGAGAAGCGCTCGATAAACGCGGCGCGACCGGTCGGGATGCTGGGATTGTGCTGAATATAGCCTTCCGTCATGTATTTCTCCGCCAGTTCAACATGGCCGCCCTCGAAGACCTCGCGTAGCAGGTCATAGACCAGTTTCTTGTTGGCGGCGAGTTTGGGATCGGCGCTGGCGATCATCTGCTCATAGTTGGGATTGGGCGTAACCGGCACCTGCGCCAACGCACTGCCCGTAAACGTCAGGGCGGCGATAACACCGAGGATCAATTTCATTGTTAACACCTTTCTCGTGCGGCGTGGCGCCAAGAACGATCCGGCAACGCGACCGCATCAGCATGGGTTGATGGGGGATGTCACTTTAGCCCAGCAGCATGGGCCGAGCAAGGCCGAGGCTGACGATAGCTTAAGCGCCAAGCTGCGCGAGTGCGACAGCCTTTGATGCTTCATATCTCGCCGTTGGCGGAAATGCTCGGTGTGGTGAACTTAAATGCGCTGGCTAGCGGCAGTGAAAGCAGCGCCGAGTTCGTCGTAATTGCGCGTCACCGGGAATTGCGGGAACTCGCGGATGACGTTATCGGGCGGGCAGAACAAGATGCCGGCATGAGCTTCCGAGAGCATGGCGGTATCGTTATAAGAATCGCCGGCGGCGATGCATTGAAAATACAGCGACTTGAAGGCCTGCACCGAGGCGCGCTTGGCATGCGGCTGGCGCAATTTATAGTCGCGCACCACGCCTTGCTGATCGACGATGAGCTTGTGGCAAAACAGCGCGGGATAGCCCAGCTGGCGCATCAGCGGCATGGCGAATTCGTAGAAGGTGTCGGAGAGAATCACCACCTGAAAGCGCTCGCGCAACCAGGCGATGAATTCCGCAGCGCCGGGGAGCGGCCCCATTTCGGCGATCACCGCCTGGATGTCCCGTAAGCCGAGTTTGTGCTGTTCGAGAATGGCGAGACGGCCGCGCATGAGTTTGTCGTAGTCCGGCTCATCGCGCGTGGTGCGCGAGAGTTCGGGAATGCCGGTGCGTTGGGAAAATTCGATCCAGATTTCGGGGACCAGCACACCTTCGAGGTCCAGGCAGGCAATTTGCAAAATATCTCCCTCTAGCGACTATGCCGCAATAAACGTGGTCGGGATTTTACTATCGAACCGACGTCTTTGCCCGGCGCGGGCTACTGCGCCTTTTTCTCTTTCTTCTCCTCGGCGTCGCGCAGGCGCAGCTCGCGCAAGCGGGCATCGACCTGGGAATGTTCGAAGAAATCTCCATCCGGCGCCTTTTGCGCCAATTGCAACTGCTCGATGGCTTCCGTCAGCAACCCTTGCAGCGCATACAGTTCAGCCTGCGCGCGGTGTTGCTGCAAACGTTTTCCCAATGCGGCGTAGGAGCGGGCTTCCAGCCCCCGCAAGGTGGCGTCGGATGGATAGAACTGCACACCGGCTTTGGCGGAATTCAAGGCTGCCAGCGGCTGGTGATCTTCGAGCAGTGTTTCTATCTGGGCATAGACGATGGCTTGGTCTAGCTGGTAGCGCAAGCGCGCGTCGCGATAAATTTTCAGAGCGCCCGTAAGATCGCCCTGCGCCCGCTTAATGTCGGCGGCCAAGATTTCGATCATAGGCGACGCTGCTTTGAGAGTGCGCAGCTCGGCCACCTCGCGCTCGGCGGCGACGTAGCTGCGGGCGCGCAACTGGGCGCGCGCCAGACCATAATGCGCGGCGGCGAGACTGGCGTATTTCTTGTCGCGCAACTGCGTCTCAAACTCCGTCACCGCCTCACGCGGACCGCTGTCTTGCGCTTTGAGTTTGGCGCGCACGAGTTGAAACTCGATGGAATCGGGCACCTGCTTGTAGCGCAGCAACTGGATGCGGTTTTCCATGTCGGTAATGCGCTCGGTGGTGAGCGGGTGGCTGCGCAAATAGCTGGGCGCATTGTTTTCGTACAGCCGGCTTTGCTTTTGCAAACGCTCAAAAAAATTGCCCATGCCGCGCACGTCGAAGCCTCCCCGCTCCAAGGTCGCCAGCCCGATGCGATCGGCCTCGCGTTCGAAGTCGCGCGAATAGTTGAGTTGCGACTGGATGCTCGCAGCCTGGCCGGTTACTATCGCCGCCGAGGCAAGATCAGGGTTGGAACGCCCGGCGATGATCGCCACCGCGAACGCCACCAGTGCGGTAAGTTGGGCATCGCTCTGCTTGCCCAGCATGCGCGCGATGTGGTGTTGGGTGACGTGGGAAATTTCGTGGGCCAGTACGCCGGCCAGTTCCGATTCAGATTGCGCCGCCAAAATCAGTCCGGTGTGCACACCGATAAATCCGCCGGGCATGGCAAAAGCGTTCAGCGTGGTATCGCGCACGGCAAAGAATTCGAAGTCGTGGCTGGGCTCAGGGCTGGCCGCACCGAGCGTGGAGCCGAGGCGATTGATATAGGCGTTGATCTCCGCGTCGTCCACATAGGTCGGATCGCGATAGCGGATATCGCGCATGATGGATTCGCCTATGCGACGTTCCATTTGTGGCGAAAGCGTGAGCTGAGAGGCTTCGCCCAGATCGGGCAGGCCGTCCGCCACGGCCCATGGGGTCAACATCAGAAGCAGGAAAAATAGGACTCTGTTCATCATGCAATGATACCGCGTCGGCGATGGAGATTTAGGACGCCACCATAGGAATGCCAGTGAAACGGGGCTTTCGGCTACAATCCGCCATTCGCTCGTTAGCCGCTCTCCGAGTTGGCCCCATTCCCCATAGAGCGAAATAGACCCTTATTCACGGAGATCGTTCTTGACCGCGCACTCCCTCTTGCTGGCGGAGGATTCCGCCGAAGACGTACAGCTAATCCTGGCCGCGCTTCAACCTGTTATCTCGTCCGACCAGGTGGCCGTGTGCGCCGACGGCGTGGATGCGCTGGATTATCTCTTCGCGCGCAACGCGCATGCCGGACGCGAAACCAACGATCTCCCCAAGCTGGTGTTGCTTGATCTGAATCTGCCCAAGATCGGCGGCCTGGAGGTGCTGCGCGAACTGCGCGCCAATCCGCGCACGCGCCTTCTGCCAGTGGTAATGCTCTCCGCCTCTGCCGAACAAAGCGATGTGCGCGCCGCCTCGGCCCTGGGTGTCAACAGCTACCTACGTAAGTCACTTGACTATACGCGCCTGCGCGAAGCCATCGCGCTCATGGGGAGTTACTGGCTGAATCTTAATATTCCGCCACCCGGCCACGGCGAGTGACATGAGCACACCCTTGACGCATTTTGACGCCCACGGCCAGGCGCATATGGTCGATGTGGCGGAGAAATCCGAAACCCATCGCATCGCGCGCGCTGCCGGCTCTATCCACATGCTGCCGCAAACCCTGGCGCTGATCGAGGCAGGCGATGCCAAAAAGGGTGATGTGCTGGGCGTGGCGCGCATTGCCGCCATCCAGGCCTCCAAGCGCACTTCGGAGCTAATTCCGCTTTGTCACCCCATTGCGCTGACCAAAGTTGGCGTCGAATTCAGCATAGACCGAGCGCAATCGGCCATCACCTGCGAGGTCGCCGCGCAAACCGTGGGTCGCACCGGCGTGGAAATGGAAGCGCTGACAGCGGTGAGTGTGGGCCTGCTTACGATCTACGACATGTGCAAGGCCGTGGATCGCGGCATGCGCATCGCCGACATCCGACTGCTGGAGAAGGAAGGTGGCAAATCTGGCCACTGGAAAGGAAAGTAATCTTGGATCCCTTACGTAGAAAATTGCTAAGAGGTGTCGCAACCAGCGGGCTACTCGCCGCCGCTATCGCCGCTGGCGCGCTGCGCCCTTCCCGTGTTTTCGCCGCAGAGTGGAACAAGGGTGGCTTCGAAGCGAAGGATGTCGCCAACGTGCTGAAGGCGATTGACGCTGCGGCAGCAACTGACAGCCGCGATATCGTGATCAACGCGCCCGACATCGCCGAGGACGGCGCCATGGTAGCAATAGACGTGGTCAGCAATATTCCAGGCACGCTGTCTATTGCAGTGGTTGTGGAGAAAAATCCCTACCCGCTGGCGGCGCAATTCGACTTCTCCAACGGCGCCCTGCCCCAAATCGCATTGCGTCTGAAAATGGCCCAGACCTCAAGAGTGATTGTCAGCGCCAAGGCCGGCGGCAAGGTCTATATTGCGCGGACAGAAATCAAAGTCACAGTGGGCGGCTGCGCCGGCTAATTTGTAGGGACCAAGCATGACCGAACCGACGAAAATCCAAGCAGAGTTGAAAGGCGACGCTGTTGAGGTGCGCGTGCGTATGGCGCATGCCATGGAGACCGGCCAGCGCAAGGACGCGGCAGGCAAAACCTTACCCGCCCATTTCATCCAAAGCGTCACCGCCAGCCTCAATGGAAAACCCGTGCTGCAAGCGCAATTGGGCACCGCCATTTCGCGCAATCCTTATTTCGGCTTTCGCGTGAAGGGCGCCCGCGCCGGTGACAAGCTCGCCGTCACCTGGACAGACAACAAAGGCGAGTCCAGAACGGACGAGGCCACGATAGCTTGAGCTATCGTGGCCTCGTTGGTGTTGCGTACTGAAGCGTTGTTAACTTAAGCAGGCATCACGGCGGTGCATTCAATTTCGACTTTCGCACCATGCTCGACAAAGCCGGCAACCTGCACAGCCGTCATGACCGGGAAATTACGTCCGATCACATCGCGATAGGCCGCACCGATGTCCTTCAGGCTGGCGTTGTACTCGTCCTTGTTGCCGAGATACCAGGTCATACGCGTGAGATGCTCAGGGCCCGCGCCAGCCTCAGTCAGCACGGCAACGATGTTGGTCAATGCCTGACGCACCTGGTCGGCTAGATTGTCGCTGTTGAATTTCTCGTTTTCATCCCAGCCCACCATACCGGCGACAAAAATCATCTTGCCGGTGACGGCGATACCATTGGAATAGCCCTTCGGCCTTCCCCACCCCTTGGGTTGCAACACTTGCATTACGATTCTCCTTGAGTTGATTGTTGATAGGCTTGCAGTTTTTCCAGCAAATCCGGTGGAATCGGTATCGAGCTGTGCGTCTCCAGCGAGGTGGTCACCAGCACGTTCTCCGCTTGCAGGCGCACCTGATCCCCCAGCATGCCGGTGATGGACAACGTGATGGAAGTCCGTCCGATGCGCTTGACGCGCAGGTAGAGTTGCAGCACCTCGCCGATGGTGCTCGGCACCTTGAAATCGCATTCGATGCGCGCCGTGGGGAGCCCCAAGCGGCGCACGGTGATGAAGTTCGCGTAGTTAATTTCCAGCGCCTCGTTGAAAAAATCTTCGACCAGGCTCTGAAACATGTTGAAATATTCGGGGTAGTACACAATGCCTGCGGGGTCGCAGTGAAAAAAGTGTATTTGCCGCTCTACGCAAAACCCTCTTGGCGTGTTCATTGGCTTCTTCATTTCGCGCCCTCCGCCGGCACATGCCGCTTGAGCAACTCGCGCGCAATGATGAGCAACTGCACTTCGGTCGCACCTTCGTAAATGCGCAATGCGCGAATCTCCCGATACAGTTTTTCAACCGGCTGTTCGCACACCACGCCCAGACCGCCCCATATCTGCACGGCAGCGTCGATAACTTGCTGCGCCGTTTCCGTCGCCGTCATCTTGGCCATGGCGGCTTCGCTGGTAATGGTGTGACCTTGATCGCGGCGCCAGGCGGCACGATAGGTCAGCAGCGCCGATGTGTCGACGCCGGTCGCCATCTGCGCCAGCTTGCCTTGAGTGAGCTGGAAGTCCGACAGCGGCTGATTGAAAATCTTGCGTGAGGTGGCGCGCGTCACAGCTTCATCCAGCGCATGGCGCGCGAAGCCCAGCGCCGCAGCCGCCACCGAGGTGCGGAAAATGTCCAGCGTCTGCATGGCGATTTTGAAGCCCTGCGCCGGCACGCCCAGCATGGCCGACTTGGGCACACGGCAGTTGGTGAAACGCAAGCGGGCCAGCGGATGCGGCGCAATAACGTCGATGCGCTCGGCGATCTCGAAGCCTGGCGTGCCGGCATCGACTATGAATGCCGAGATGCCGCGCGTACCGGGCGCTTCGCCAGTGCGTGCGAAGAGCACATAGAAATCCGCGATGCCGCCGTTGGATATCCAGGTCTTCTCGCCGTCGATCACATAATGCTCGCCGTCTGCGCGGGCAGCGCAGGTCATGGCGCCGGGATCGGAGCCGGCGCCTTCTTCCGAAATGGCGAAGGCGGCCACCGCTTCGCCCGAAGCGACGCGCGTGAGATAACGCTGCTTCTGCTCCGGTGTGCCGTGCAAGGTGATGGCGCCGGAGCCGAGCCCCTGCATGGCGAAAGCGAAATCGGCCAGGCCGGAGTGACGCGCCAGCGTTTCGCGCAGGAGGCAAATCGCGCGCGTGTCGATGGTGTCGAACTGGCCGCCGTAGGCAGTGCCGCCGACCGCGTAACGCAGCCAGCCGGCTTTGCCTAGGCGGTGCACGAGATCCTTGCAGAGGTCGTCGACATCGCGGCCGGGGCCGTGATCGTCAGAGATATGGGCCGTGGCCCAAGCGTCCAGCTCGGCCTCCAGCGCGCGATGCCGCTCATCGAAGAACGGCCATTCGAGATAGCTTTTATCGCTCATGCTTTTTCTTGGCTTAGTTGCCTCTCAGTTGCCTTCAAATTTCGGCTTTTGCTTGGCTGCGAAAGCCACGAAAGCGCGCTCGAAATCCTTGGTCGCCATGCAGATCGCCTGCGCCTGGGCTTCGGCTTCGATAGCTTCGTCGACGCCCATGGCCCACTCCTGATGTAGTTGTTTTTTGGTCATGGCGTGAGCGAAGGTCGGGCCGTCGGCGAGATCGGCGGCGAGCTTCTGCGCTTCCGAAAGTACCGATTCCGGCGCGCAGACGCGGTTGTAGAAGCCCCATTGATAGGCCTCTTCGCCACCCAGCGTGCGTCCGGTGTAGAGCAATTCGGAGGCGCGCCCTTGGCCGATAATGCGCGGCAGAATGGTGCAAGCACCCATGTCACAACCGGCCAGGCCAACGCGGGTGAACAGAAAGGCCACCTTGCTGCGGGCCGTGCCATAACGCATGTCCGAGGCCATGGCGACGATGGCGCCAGCGCCGGCGCAAACGCCGTCGACCGACGCGATAATGGGCTGTGGGCAGGCGCGCATGGCTTTGACGAGATCGCCAGTCATGCGCGTGAAGGTGAGCAGGCCCGGCATGTCCAGCTTGGTGAGCGGGCCGATGATTTCGTGTACATCGCCGCCCGAACAAAAGTTCTCGCCCGAACCCTGAATGACAATGACCTTGATGTCGGTAGCGAATTGCAGGCGGCGGAACAGATCGCGCAGCTCAGCATAAGATTCAAAAGTCAGCGGATTCTTGCGCTCAGGGCGGTTGAGCGTGATGGTGGCGACTTTGCCGTCGGCCTTCCAATCGAAATGCTTGGCCTGGTAATCGGCCAGCGTTTGCATGGTGCCGGCGACGAGGCCGGGATCGATTTGTGTGCTCATGGATGTCCTCCCCTATCTGTGTTCATTACATCACTTCCCCGCCGGACACCGAGATGGATTGCCCGGTGACGGCTTCCGCGCCCGGCAGACACAGCCAGAGCACGCTGTTGGCGACTTCTTCCGGTTGCACGAGGCGGCCTTGCGGATTGTGCTTGGCGAGTTCCGCACGCGCTTCGTCGGCGCTGCGACCCGTCTTGCTTTGGATATTGGCGATGGCGTCTTTAACGATGTCCGTCTCGGTGTAACCTGGGCACACCGCATTGACAGTAATTTTCTTCTGCGCCATTTCCAGCGCCAACGCGCGCGTGAGGCCGATGACCCCGTGCTTGGATGCGCAGTAGGCAACGACGTAGGGATAACCCACCAGTCCGGCAGAACTGGCCACATTGACGATACGCCCCCACCCCGCAGCCAACATGCCCGGCAGCACCGCTTTGATGCCCAGATACGTGCCCGTCAGATTGACGTCGAGCATCTGACTCCAGGTATCCAGGCTGGTTTTCATGAAGGGTGCGCTGACGGCCTGCCCAGCATTATTGACGAGAATGGTAATCGGCCCCAGTTTGCTTGCCGCATTGGCAAAGCCCGCCTCAACCGACTCCACGCTGGAAATGTCCACCGCCTCACAATGCACTTCGGTGAGGCTGCGCAACTCAGCGGCCATAGCCTCAAGCTGGCTGAGCGTGCGACCAACCAGCGTGAGGGTGGCCCCGCGCTCGGCAAGGGCACGGGCCACGGCTGCACCTATGCCTTTGCCGCCGCCGGTCACCAAGGCATGGCGACCGGCGAGTTCCTTGCCCAAGCTCATCAGGCTTGCAGCGCCATTTGCGCGGCGCGGGCCAGGTTGCGTTCCAACTGCGATTTGCCCGTGAGGTATTGCTTGGGCCAATGGAACTCGCTGTAGCCGAGTTGCGCGGCAGCGTGGAGGGTCCAGGCCGGATCGGCCAGGTGCGGACGCGCCAGGGCACACAGATCGGCACGCCCGGCGGCGATAATGCTATTGACGTGATCCGCCTCGAAGATATTGCCGACGGCGATAGTGGCGATGTCGACTTCGTTGCGGATGCGGTCCGAGAACGGCGTCTGGTACATGCGGCCATACACCGGCTTGGCATCGCGCGTGGTCTGACCCGAAGAGACGTCGATCATGTCGGTGCCTGCGTCCTTGAACAAGCGGGCCATGACAACGGCGTCATCCGAGGTGTTGCCGCCGGGCGCCCAGTCGTGCGCGGAAATACGCACCGACATGGGTTTGTCGGCCGGCCAGACGGCGCGCATCGCCTTGAATACTTCCAGCGGATAGCGCATGCGGTTCTCCAGCGAGCCGCCATATTCGTCGGTGCGCTGGTTGGTGAGCGGGCAGGCGAAACTCGACATCAGGTAGCCGTGGGCACAGTGGAATTCGAGCATGTCGAAGCCGGCGGTTGCACCGCGCTTGGCGGCGGCAACGAAGTCATCGCGCACGCGATCCATGTCTTCGCGCGTCATGGCGCGCGGCACCTGGTTCTGCGGGCCATAAGCCACCGCAGAGGCGGCGAATAGCGGCCAGTTACCGGCAGCCAAAGGCTCATCCATTTCTTGCCAGCCGAGTTGCGTTGAGCCCTTGGGGCCGGCGTGGCCAAGCTGCAAGCCGATTTTGGATTTACTGTTGCCATGCACGAAATCGACGATGCGCTTCCACGACGCAACCTGGGTATCGTTCCAGATACCGGCGCAGCCAGGAGTGATGCGCGCATCCGGTGACACGCAGGTCATTTCGGTGAAAATCAGGCCGGCGCCGCCAAGGGCGCGCGAGCCCAGGTGCACCAGATAGAAGTCGTCCGGCAGGCCGTCCTGGCAGGAATACATGGCCATGGGCGACACCACGACGCGGTTTTCCACGGTCAGGCCACGCAGCTTGAACGGCACGAACATCGGCGGAATCGGCTTGGCGGCCAGGCCGTTTTTCTTGGCGAACCAGGTATCGACATCATCCACATATTTCGCATCGCGCTGATGCAGATTCTCGTGCGAAATACGCTGACTGCCGGTGAGCAGGCTGAAGGCAAGCTGCTCCGGCTCCATGTGCATATAGCGGTCTACGCTTTCGAACCACTCCATGCGGTTGCGCGCGGCGCTTTGCAGCTTGAGCGCTTCGATAGCGCGTTCGTCCTGGTACAGCGCCAGCGCCTTCTCCACGCTATCGTGGCCAGCTGAGAGGGTCTTGGTCAGCGCGATGGCGTCTTCCATCGCCAGCTTGGTGCCGGAGCCGATAGAAAAGTGTGCGGTGTGGGCGGCGTCGCCGATCAGTACGATGTTTTTGTAGTGCCAGGTTTCGCAGAAGACACGATTGAAGTTGAGCCAGGCCGAGCCGCGCAAATGCTTGGCATTGGTCATCAGCTTGTGGCCGTCGAGATATTTACCAAAAAGCTTTTCGCAGAAAGCGATGGACTGGTCCTGGTCGTAGGTGTCGAGCCCGGCCTTGAGCCAGGTTTCTTCGCGGGTTTCGACAATGAAAGTCGACAGTTCGTCATTGAAGCGATAGGCGTGCAACTGAAACCAACCCGCATCGGTTTTCTCGAACGCGAAAGTGAAAGCGTCGAGCTTTTTGCGCGTGCCGAGCCAGATAAAGCGGCACTTGCGCACATCGATATCGGGTTTGAAGTGCTCGGCGTATTTCTTGCGGATAAGGCTATTCACGCCATCCGACGCAACGATCAAATCGTAGTCGGCATACTGCGCGTCGTCGGTGACGTCGGTCTGGAAAATCTGCTTGACGCCCAGTTGCTCGGCGCGGTCTTGCAGGATGTTCAAGAGACGCTTGCGTTCGATGCCACAAAAACCGTGGCCACCGGAGACTATCTTGCGGTCCTTGAAATAGACGTCGCAATTGTCCCAGTGATAAAAGCTGCGTTCGATGTCGGCAAAGCTTTCCGGATCTGCTTTCTGGAAGTTGCCCAAGGTCTGATCCGAGAACACCACGCCCCAGCCGAAGGTGTCGTCCGGCTTGTTGCGCTCAATCACGGTGATGTCGTGACTGGGATTGGCCTTCTTCATGAGGATAGAGAAATACAGTCCAGCCGGTCCGCCGCCTATACAAACGATACGCATACATCCTCCATCAATTGAAATAAACGTTGCTTTATGGTTTTAATTTTAAAACCTGAATAGTTCATATGTCAAGCATTAATTTCTTAACCAAAGACAACGTCAAAAAGCAAGCGGCCGCCCGAAGGCGGCCGCCTTTGTTACCTATATGCTATCAGCGACCTGCAGCTTCCAGCACGTTGAGCGAGACATTGTCCGCCTTGAAATTGGCGGGGTTGGTCTTCCAGCTCGGGGTATCCACCAGGAATACCGTCGCATGGTTGCGCAGGAAGTCGATGATGGCGCCGCCGCTGGTGCGTACATCCATAAAACCGTCGTCGGCTTTGGCCTGGAAGGAATGGAATTCCATGAACTTCCAGAACTCGCCTTTGCGGTTGTAAGCCTCACCGTAATAGATGCGCGGATACTTTACATCCATGTACAAAATCTTCTTGCTATAGGGATGCTCGTTCGGCGTCGTAGCTTCGACCACATGCACTTCGCGCGGCTCGAAACGGTCATTGTTCATGTTCCAGTACGGCGCGGCGTTTTCCAGGCCGATGTAACGACCGGCGTAGTCTTTGGCCTTGGGGTTCCACAGCGGATGCTTGCTGTTAGCCACCGCCAGCACCCAGCGCTTGCCGAGATACTTGTAGCCGGTGTACCAGGACGGGCGGGCGTTGAAGATTTCCAGGTCGTCCTGCAACTGGTCGGAACTGCCGATCGGGTCCATCCAGGCGCCGCCGGAGAGGCGACGCACGCGACGCACGGCCGGGATATACACCCAGGCGTCATTAACTTGCGCGGAGTCGTACTGGATGGTGTAAGTGCCGAGGCCCTTCATGTCGGCCGGCTCCATGAAGTAGAGCAACTGACGGCCGATTTCTTTGCCCTCACCCTCCGTCGCTTTGCCGCCTAGACGTCCCTTCATGGAATAGCGCGTGAAGTTGGCGATAGGCTCGGCGTGGATACCCTTCTTGCTGTCGATGAGCATCTGGGTCCAGATCGGCGCAATGGCGACATCCCCTCTTAACTGACCGAGCGACCAGTTCCACACCAGTTTCTCGGCGAGCTGGGGGTCTTTCGCGTCAACGTTGGGGAAGGGTTCGCCCGCTTCCCAGCCTTCAACCTGACGCGTCTGCGGGTTCAGCTTGGCGCGGCCGACGTTGGCTTGCGAGGCCTTCACCCACTTGGGATCGAGCACGATTTCCTTGGAGCGAGCCAGCGGCAGCTTCCAGCCGCTGTTACGAATGCGCCATTCCATTTTCTCGGTCAGCATGCTGCCTATGGTTTTGCCTTCGAACGTATCGTTCTTGATCTGGTCGAGATTGGCGGCGGAGACCACCGTACCTTCCGGCACTTCGGCGGCACAGGCGAAGGCGCTGGCGATTCCCAGCGCGATGGCCAGCAGCGTCTGCTTGGTTTTACGTGTTGCGTACATAGCTTGAACTCCTCGCTATCAGAATTGGTAGGTCAGCTTCATGTAGAGCTGATCGTTGTGGGAGAAATAGCCGAACAGTGCGGTGTCACGCTCGGTAGCGGCGTTGGCGGACGTGCGATTGCCGTTGTCCCAGAAATGGTCGTATTCAACCTTGAGGCGCCAGTCCTTGCCATATTGAAATGTCACGCTCGGCACCAGGAAGCCACCGCCATAGGTTGCATCCCAGCCGGCCACCAGTTCGGGCGCTATCTGGCCATTGTCATAGCTCAAACCCAGGATGGTGGTCAGAATGCTCGAATGTCTCTTGCTCGCCTGACCAAAACCAACCAGCTGTATTAACTTCTCGTCGTTGTGGTAATTCTGTATCCACGTATCAAACAATTGCACCGAGAAAAAAGCCGGCTTCTCGGCGCCGAGCAGGGATTGCACGAATGCCAGGTTCTTGTCCATACGCACCATGGACTTAACGACATTCTTTTCTTTCACGCCGTCGAAACCAGGGCCGAGTGCAAGAGACAGTGGGGAACTGTAGCCATAGTTGAACGTGAAATCGCGAATGTAAGCCGCTTCCACGCTGAACACGGCATCCACGGCGGCAGAGTAGCCGCTGGCCGTTAAACCGAACAGGTCCAGTTTCGGATAAATAATCTCACCCGCCAAGCCGATAGGGCGCACCCCTTGGAAAGGCTGGCTTCCCGACGGCACGCCGGGAAGTCCGAACAGTGTCAAATCACCTGCCGGGCTGATAATTGGACTATTTTTCTTGAAAGACTGGAGATAAGACAACGAGTAGTTGATCTCCTGCGCAATGCCGCTCCAGCGCACGCCCCAGGTATTGTCTTCGGCGTCGGCGCCGGGATGTGAGTAGTTGTAGGGGGTGATGGTGCGGAAGTCCAGGCCCTTGTTCGGCTGGTTAGCCCAGCGGCCGCCGAAGACGTCAAAAGTGTCCCCGATGGCGTCCTTGCGGTTAGCCTTGCCCGGTCGCAGCAGCACTTGAAGCTTGCCATCCAGCTCCGGCACCAGCCACGTGGCATTAATCAGGAACAAGGGCTTGCGCAGTTCCTCGTTGGCCGGCTCCAGGAAGCTGCGCCAAGTGAAGTCCATGCCGTGCACCAGATCCATAGCCTGGAAGAAATCGCTCTCACCCCAGGCGACCTGCTGTTTGCCGACACGGAACTGCAAGCGGTCGGTTGGCTTCCAGTCGAAATAAGCTTCTCGCAGCGTACTGTCGGTGTAGATCTTCGCGAGGTTACGCTCTCCGGCGGCGTCGGCGCCCTTCCGCTCAAGGTCGGTCAGATAAGAGTTGGGGAAATCGCGGACCAATCTGACCTTACCGACGAAACTCAGTGTGTCGGTCAGGTTCGAATCCATGTTCAGATGGGCGGTCGTCCGGAACATGGAAATCTTGTACTTGTCGTCGTCGGTCGTCTCCGGGATGTCCTTCATGTTCAAGGACAAAGCCGCGGACACATCGCCGTAGAACTTTGTTTCGGCTGCCTGAACCGGCGTACTGCCCAAAGCCGCGAACAGCGCGACTACGCTGGCCGCCCCGCTGGCGCGCAAGGCGATCTTCCTCTTTACATCTATCATATTGCCCCCTCTGGTTAAGTGCATCAAACGCTCTGTGGCTTTATTGGACCGCATCTGTAAACCGCTACTTTAGACTCAAACACTCGATTAAAGAAAGCCCCTCGCCATCCCAACTGTATCTTTTGCATCAAGCTAAACAGCGACGGAATCGGCCGGCGCCTCCGTCTTGGCCTTGCCGAAGACAAACTCCGGCCGGAACACATACAGAATCGAAGGCATTAACAACAAGGCGGAAAGCGCCGAGACGCCCAGCCAGATGGCCATGAGCATGGCCATTTCGGCCTGGAAGCGCAGCGATGACACCGACCACAGCATGACGCTGAGTATCAGCACCAGCGCGGTGATGACCACCCCCAAGCCGGTACTGTGCAGCGCGATGGAAATAGCGGTGAGGGCATCTTTGCCCAGCGCCAACTCCTCCTTGATGCGGTCGGCGATGTAGAAGGCGTAATCCACGCCCAGACCTATGCCCAGAGCGGCGACCGGCACGGTATTGATGTTCATGCCTATGCCCATCCAGGCCATGACACTGAAAGTAATGGTGTTGGAGAGGATCACCGGCACCATGAACACCATGCCCGCCACCGGCGAACGATAAACCACCGTGCACATGACCACCAGCACCACCAGCGCCAGGGCAATGGCCTCGATTTGTCCGGACAGGATGATTTCATTCACCGCCGCCATCACACCAATCACCCCGCCAGCCAATTGATACGTGCCTTCGCTCAAGGGGTTTTTCTCCACAAACTCTTTGACGCGCGCCACGGCGGTCCGAATGGTTTCGCCCTTGCGATCGTGGAAGAACAGCGTCACGGAGCCGTTTTCGTACTGGTTATCCACGAAGCGATCCATATCGCCCGGCTCGGAGACAGACTCGAAAAGGAACATCAGCGAACCATTCACCGCCTCGCTCGCGCCCAGCTCCTGATAACGCGGATTGCCCTCGTGCATGATGCGGTTGATGGCCGGCACCACATCGGCGATGGACAGCGTCGCACCGATCTCCGGTTGAGCGCTCATGAAACGCTGGAAGCGGTTCATGTTCTCCAGCACTTCGGTTTTCTTGAGCAAACCGCGCGTCTCGCCACCGACCACCACGAACATGCGGTCCACGCCCTGAAACTTCGCGTTGATGGCCGCAGAATCCTGGTTGTACTGTGAATCCGGCCAAAGCACGGGCGAACCGGGATTGGCGTCGCCGATTTTCAGATTGAAGGCGTAAATGCCTGAAGCGATGAAAATCAACGCCGCACCGCCCAGCACCGCGTAACGCGCGCGGCTGGTGACCACCCAAACGCACAGCCCCAAGAAGCGATGCAAGAGCGGCGTGAGATTGAGCGGATGTGCATAGCCCTTGGGATGGTGGCCCCAGGAAAGCAGCACCGGCGTCAGCACCACGGCGCTGACCGACAGCGTGAACACCCACACCACGGAGAGCAACGTGAGCTTTTGCAACAGCGGAATCGGGCTTAAGGCCACCACCGCCATACAACCAGCATCGGCGATCACACCCAGCATGCCGGGGCGGAACATATCGGACAGGGCCAGTCGGGCGGCCGCTTCGCTGCTCTCTTTGCCTGACTCGATCGCTTCGACTTCCTCATCGAAGCGATTCACAATTTGCACAGAATGCGAAACGGCGCGCGCACTGATCAGCACTGCCACCACAATCACCAAGGGCTCAAAGTTGATGCCCAATAGCTTGATCACACCCAGCGCCCAAACCGCGCTCACCAAACCGGCCAGGAGCGGCAGGATGGTGTTGCGCCAGGTACGCGTGAACACGAAGAGTAGTGCCACAATCAGCAGCACCGTGGCCAAGACTAGTTCCAAGGTCTCGGGCAGATAGTGTTTCACCCAGCCGAAAAGAATGGGATCGCCGACCACGCGGATTTTGACGCCATCGGCATTTTTGTCGCGCACCTGATCGACCAAGGTATTGATCTCGTCAAACACCGTGCCGTAATCCACCAGATGATCGAAAAAGTCGACGGTGATCAGCGCGGCTTTCAAGTCGGGCGAGACATAAGTGCCGTACACCAGCGGATTGCGCAGCACGGCATCGCGCAGATCAGCCAGCTCTTGCTCATTCTTGGGTAAATCCGGCCACATCAGCGGCCGCGTTTCCACGCCGTCAGTGGAGGCCTTGATCTCTTTCAGCTTCTTCGACGCCAGCGAGATGATTTGATATTGATTGACTGCGGAAATCTTGCGCAACTCGAGTGTCAGCGTGCGCACTTTTTCCAGCACGGCCGGCTGAAAAATGTCGCCCTTATCAACCTCGACCATGATGGTGACGATATTCGAGCCGCCGAACGTATCTTTGAAGCGCTCGTGCGTCTTCACATAGCTATGCGAAGACGGCAGCATATCCGCGAAGACGGTCTTCACCTCGACATGCAAGGCGAACCACGTCAACACCGCAGTCAGCGCCGCCAAGATGGACACCACCCAGACGCGACGACGTATGCAAAATGCGGCGAATCTAATTACCCAACCCGTCTCGATCATCGTTCTACCTTTTTGCCCACACGAGCGGGCGAACACACCAGGAATTCACCAGGCTACTTGCTAACAAAGGCATGCCAGGGCAGATTTTGTCCGCCCGCCCCGCTTTCCCACATGCCCGCGCGGGCGCCGGCCAAATAGCTGTGGCCGTTGGCCACCACCACTCGCGTATGCCAAGCCAGATCGCGCGGATCGATACTGCCCGCCTGCCATTGCTCGGCGTCTTTATTGCTGCGCACCCAGACACCTTGATTGCCCACCGCCAGCCACGCCTCGTGCGGCGCATCCCAGGCCACATCAAACAAGTGTTCGCCAGCTTCTTCAACGGTACGGGCGCGGGACTCAGTAGCATCCTTGTCAGCGCTTGCGCTAGGCAAATTGGCCACGCTACGACGCGCCCTCGGCTGGTGATGCCAAGTCTTGCCACCATCCTTGGTCGTCAGCAGTACGCCCTCCAGACCGACAACAACGCCATTTTCAGCATCGCGAAAAGCGACGCCCATCAGGCTGCTTTTCACGTCGCTCTGCACCAGTGCCCAGGTTTTTCCGGCGTCTTTGGTGTGCAACATGCGGCCCGCCTCGCCCACCACCCAGCCGTTGGCCTCGTCCATAAATGCCAGGTCGTTCCAGGCGACGTCTTGCTCGTCACGACGGCTTTGCCAGGTCTGGCCGTAGTCCTCGCTCTCCAACACTGCGCTCATCTCGCCCACCGCCCAAGCGCGGCCGTTGGCCATGGCCTTGACGCGCAACAGCTTGTTCGACACTGTGGAGCGGGGGGCCGACACCTCACGCCAGGTGGCACCACCGTCCGCCGTCACGATCACCGCACCGCCATTGCCCACGGCCACAGCGCGCTTGTCGTCCCAGGCGGCGATGTCTTGGAGATGCGATTTGAGAGGCGTGCCCTGCAACACCCAGGTCGCGCCAGCATCGTCGCTGCGCACCACCTTGCCGGCATTCCCGGCCAGCCAAAGGGTTTTTGGCGTCGGTACAGCGATGCCATAAAAAGCATCGCTCCTCTCAATGGGCGGCGGCTGCACCGTCTGCCCCACCGGCTGCGGCTTGATAAACAGGCCGGCCCAGAGAAGGATAGCGATAATCAGCCAGGGTGCGGCCGACAGAACAATCTTGGACAAGCGTAAGGCGGGGCGCACCGCGCCCACATTTGGGGCAGCCATCTTTTGATTCAATCCCAATGTCAAATTTGCTTAATTTGTAATACTACAAGACAGTCCGGGGAGGGGGCAACCGGAATCGCGGCATCCGGGAGTCCGGCGCACCACACCCAAGTCCGCCCGGACGAATCATCGCCTCAAACGCGCACGCGAATAACGCTCACTTTCACCGCGTCGACGGAACTGCCACTGCCATCGAGCAAGTCCATGTTCATCGGCACCAGATCGTTCAAGCTGGGCATCTGGAAGTCCTTCGCATACGGCGTCTTCCAGTGACCGAACTGACCGATCATCACAATCACATCAGGACGGCATGCGATCTTGCTCCGGGCCAACAATCAGGGAGGTGCTACCCAATGGTCCGCCCGGAACCTCCAGTCCGCCCACAAGCACTTGCACTATGGTGCGCCCCCAGACGCATTCATAGGCGCCCCAGCCGTTGTTCACCGATTTTACAAGCATCACAGCAACCGGTCGGAACGGCAGCATACGGCCCGACACTTCGATGGTCTCGCCAATGTGCGCATGCGCAAGGAATTCATTGGCAATGCGTCGAATCGTGTCAGCTTTGACGTCACAGATCGGCGCGGCCCACTCGGGTGTATGCGGCTTGATGTGGTGCAGCAGCTTTTCGTGCGCGGGCTCGCCTTCCACGCTGTCGTACGTCCACACCTGCTCGTCCGCACCGACTTCCACCGCCTTTACAGGTTAGCCCCCGGTCAAGGCGGCATCCGTTTCCACGGTGTCATAGGGCACAGCGCGATTGGTCTTCAGGTCCCACGCAAGGCCTTGCGCGTTTCCGGATCGCGCAGGTAGTAGCCATTGGGGCCCACCAGATAGGGCGAAGCCGTATGGCGCTTGAGGAATGGCACATCCAGTTCGCCGAGCTTGTGTTCGAACAACAGGACGTTGATCATCGCGTACAAAAAGGCTGAGTCAGTCTTCGGCTTGATCGGCACCCACTCTTCCGACGTACCGCCTGTCACAGACAGAAGGGGTTCGATTCGCTTGAGGCCACGTACTCGGGCATCGGGTGACGCACGCTGCAAACTACGTAGGGTCTTGCCTGGCGGGTCGCTGCTCCAGCCAGCGCTGGCAGCGCGTGTAGATCATGAAATGGCTTTGGGCAGGGCTCAAGATTGCGCCAATCCCGCCGATAAAAGCTGGAGGACACTTTGCCCTCCCGAAAAACTGCTCGCCTAGAAGGTGACCACCATGCCTGACACTTCCACAGCTGCCTTACCTGCGCGTGACGCCGCCGCGGATGTTAGCGACGAACTGCTATTCACCGAAGAAGATACCAAGCCCGCAGCGCCCGCCAATCGCAAGACCTGGCGCATTTTGATTGTGGACGACGATGATGATGTCCACCATGTCACCACTTTTGCGCTGTCGAGCGTCATCATCCTCTTCCGTCCTATCGAGTTTCTGCACGCGCGTTCGGCGGCCGAAGCCAAGCACGTACTGGACACCGAAACCGACATTGCCGTCATCCTGCTCGACGTGGTGATGGAAAGCGAAGATTCGGGCCTCAAGCTGGTCAAGACCATACGCGAAGAGCGCGGCATGACGGAAACCCGCATCATTCTACGCACCGGTCAGCCCGGCTATGCGCCGGAAATCTCCGCCGTCAGTGAATACGACATCAACGACTACAAAACCAAATCCGAGCTAACCCGCACCAAGCTGGTGACGGCAGTAACGGCGGCCATACGCTCCTACAATCAGCTTCGCGCCATCAATGCGGGCCGGCGCGGCCTGGAAGTCATCGTCCGAGCCTGTGCAGAGCTGACCGCATTGCATGGCCTGCGCAGTTTCGCCGAGGGCGTCATCACGCAAATCGCCGGGCTGCTGGGTCTGCCGCCAGAGGGCCTGGTCTGCGCACAGGACCGCGGCAAGGATGACGGCAGTGTCGGCCCGCTGGTCATTGCCGCCGCAGGGCACTACAGCAATTTGATGAACCGGCCTGTCGATCAGATCGAGGATCCACGCATCCGCGAAGCGCTGCAACGCTGCCTCAAAGAGCGACGCAGCCTGTTTGAAGCGGACGGCAGCGCACTGTTCTTCGGCGATCCGGCACGCCACGGCATGGCAGCCTTCATCGACACGCCGACAGCGCCGGATAGAAGCGACCGACAGTTGCTGGATATGTTCTGCAGCAACATCTCTATCGCCTGGACCGCCGCACCCACGCCACCGCGGCGCTGAGTGCGGCTTGACGCCTCCATCCCCGCCGCGTATGACTGACCCGATCAGCGTGGTCACACCCACAGTCCGCGATCTTGTTCTGGGCGCAGACCGGGGCACCGTCCGTCCGCTTTCGCTAAGCCGATCACTCATCCTCGTGGTGGCCCTGAGCGTGCTTTTGCCGGCGCTGGCGTTTAGCGGCATCGCCGCCTACCGGCAATACTCAGTCGCCATACAACAGCGCCTAACCAGTTATTCCGAGTACCACATTGGCCTACTCGCCGTCACCTTGCGTGACCCGTTAAGCAAAAACGATCTGTCCAGCGCCCGCGCACTGCTGGATACGTTTATCCGCAACCCTATCATCGTCAACATCCAAGTTTTCGATAACGCCGGCCACCCTGTGCTTGGCGTCGGCCATGACGAGCGACGACGCGGCACACAGCACCTGGTGGAACGGCCAATCGAATCGCTCGGCATACCGCTGGGTAGCGTGCGCCTGCAAGTCGCGGCCGGATTGGTCGAGGACGAACTATTTCAGGATATGCTCATCAAGGCAGCGGCGCTCTGCGCGCAACTTCTGATCTCCAGCGCCTTGATCTTGTGGCTGCTGAATCGACGCCTGTTGCGGCCTCTGCAACAACTGGGTCAGGCCGCTGACCGCCTGGCGCTGGGCGAGTTGGACGCCCCGATCTGCGGCTCGCGCGATGATGAAATCGGCCGCTTGACGCAACGTCTGGAAGAGACGCGCCTGTCGCTTAAAAATCTTTTTGGCGAACTGGCGCAAAAGAATCGCCAACTGCAAACCGATATCGAGGAGCGCGCGGTCTTCTCGCGCGCTTTGAGTGATAGCGAGTCACGCTATCGCGCCCTGGTCGAACAAAGTCCCATTGCGGTCATCGAGTGGGATTTGCATTGGCGCGTCATGGAATGGAATCCTGCCGCTGAGCGCATATTTGGCTACGCCAAAGGAGATGCGCTGGGACGTCATGCCAGCTTCATCATTCCAGAATCGGCACGGGCTAAGGTGGCGCCAATTCTGGCCCAGCTTGTCGATGGTTCCGGTGGTAAGCACTCTATCAACGAAAACACCACACGCGATGGTCGCACCATTACTTGCGAGTGGCACAACGGTTCCATTCGTGACGAATCCGGACGCATCATCAGAATCGCCAGCCTCAGCGAAGACATTACCGAGCGGCGGCTAGCCGAACGATCATTGCATGTTTCAGAGGCAAAGTTCGCCGCCGCATTCCACGGCAGCATTGATCCGATAGGCATCTCTGATGTTGCCGATGCGACATTCGTCGAAGTGAATGAGGCCTTCGAACGGATGACGGGCTATACGCGGCAAGAAGCCGTCGGCCGCAACAGCCTGGATCTGGGCATCACTGTCGACCCGGTGCGACGCCAACAGCTTGTAGATACCGTCAGGCGCGACGGCTTCGTGCGCGACTTTCCCATTGTCTTGAGAAACCGCGCCGGCGAACTGCTCGATTGCCTGCAATCGGCCTATCTGGTCGACATTGCCGGCACGCCGTGCCTAATTTCGGTGGTGCGCGATGTGACCGAGGAACTGCGCGCCGAGCGAGCGTTACAGCGCTTGGCGCAAGGTAGCCGCCTCGTTGGCGATCCGGTATTTTTTCAATCGCTGGTGACCGACCTCGCCTCGGCGCTGGGTACCGACTGGGCATTCATTGGCCTCTTGAGCGAAGGCGATCCAGGCCGGGTGCGTACGCTGGCTGCGGTGTTCGACGCGCTACCGGCGGCAGACTTCGAGTACACGCTGACCGGCTCGCCCAGCGAGCGCGTTCTGGCCGGCGAAATCTGCGTATTTCCGCGCGACGTGCTCACGCACTTTCCAACAGCGAGCACGCTGATCGAACACGGTATAGAAAGCTACGCCGGCGCACCCATCCGCAATCCGGCCGGACGCACAGTAGGCGTGCTTGCCATCATGCATGGCAAGCTGCTAAAAAATGTCGAGCTGGTCAAGACGTTGATGCAAGTCTTCAGCGAACGCGCCTCTGCCGAATTGGAACGCCAGCGCTCAGAAGAAGCCTTGCGGCTCAGCGAGCGGCGCTTTTCGGCGATTTTCCACGCCTCGCCGGTGGCGATCGGTGTCTCGCGCGTCGATGCAGACTACGCGCTCATCGATGTCAATGACGCCTGGGTACGGCAATTTGCTAGAGAACGCCACGACGTCATCGGAAAAAGCGGCGCGCAAAGCGACCTGTGGCTCAACGACGATGACCGGCGCGTCGCCCTAGGCAGGCTGGGCGAGCACGGTGAACTACGCGCTTATGAAGCGTGGATGCGGCGCGGCGATGGAAAAAGCATCTTGTGCCAGGTGTCCGGCAGCGAGTTCGCGCTGGCGGGCGATCGCTTCGTTATTCTGGTCAATGAAGACATTACCGAAAAACGACGCATAGAGCGCGAAGTGCTGGACCTCAACGCCTCGCTGGAAACCCGCGTTGAGGAGCGTACGCACGCATTGCAATTCGCCAATACCGAACTGGCGGCCGCGCTGGATCACCTGCAACAAGCGCAACACGATCTGGTGCGCTCGGAAAAACTGGCGGCGCTAGGCGCCATGGTGGCTGGCGTCGCGCACGAACTGAACACACCCATCGGCAACAGTCTCATGGTGGCCAGTACGTTGATCGACCAGACGCGCACATTGGAGAAGCAGCTCGCCAGCGGGCTTAAACGCTCTGCGCTGGCGACCTATGTGGCGGATGCGCGCACCGCTGGCGACATTCTGGTGCGTAACCTCTACAAAGCCTCGGAGCTGGTGACCAGTTTCAAGCAGGTGGCGGTGGACCAGACCAGCGCACAGCGCCGTCCCTTCCAGCTCGACGAAGTCATCGCCGAGATCATCCTGACCCTGCGGCCCAGCATCAGGAAAACACACCACGAAATCGACTTCAACGTGCCACCCGACATAGTCATGGACAGCTTTCCCGGCGCGCTGGGCCAAGTCGTAACCAACCTCATCAACAACGCGATCGCCCATGCCTTCGAAGGCCGCGCGCACGGTTCGGTGTGGATCGCGGCACGCATCAGCGGCAGCGCGCGCGTCGAACTGACGGTGAGCGACGATGGTGTGGGCATACCGCAAGAATACGTGCACCGTATCTTCGATCCCTTCTTCACCACCAAGTTGGGGCGCGGCGGCTCAGGGCTGGGCCTGAATATCGTCTACAACATCGTGACGCGGGTGCTCGGTGGCGCCATACGCGTTGAAAGCGCGGCCGGGCAAGGGTCGCGCTTCATCATCACCATTCCTGCGCGGGCGCCGACTGAGAAAGCACCCCAGGCCTTGGTCGTCAGCAACAACGACGCTTAGTTGGCACTTAGTTGACACTAAGTTGCCACTCAGTTGGCACTCAGTTGGCGCGTAGTTAGCGCCTAGTTAGCGCCAAGCAGGTAGAATCCCGGCTGTCTCATAGCGCTTCTGCTTCAAGTTATGCGCATCACCCACACGCCGCCTTCGGCGGTTCTCGATAGTTGGCTGCCTCCGCTGGATACGTCGTCCTTCACGGCGCTTCTGCGCGCTATCGGCCAGGTGGGCGCGATCATATTCGGCATCACCGCACTTCATTCGCTATATAACGGCTCTTACCTCATCGGCTTGGTGCATCTGCTCGGCGCCGGCGCCTTTGCCTGGATTGCGTTCACCGGCCACGCCGTGCCCGATCCGCGCCGCGCCGCAGCGCTTACCTGGATATTGCTTATCGTCCTGACGCTCAGTGTGTCGCTGAGCCAGGAAGGGGTGCGCGATGTCACCGTCACGGCTTTCCCGGTGTCCATCCTCATCGCCAGCCTGGTGCTGGATCGCTGGCAGTACATGGCATTGGCTGTCACCGCCACCCTGATGCTCTGCGCGCTCTATCTCGTGGAGATACACGGCCTGCGTGACACGGCGTTCCATGGCCACACCTCGCGCCGGGATCTGCTCAACATGCTGGTGGTCATGGCCGGCACCGGCATTGCCGCCCGGCTCATCGCCGAAACACTACAGCAAGGCCTGTGGCGCACGCACCGGCTGGCTTACATCGACGCACTGACCGGTTTGCCGAATCGCCGCGCCCTGGCCGAGCGGCTCATGGCCAAAGGCGAACAGCCGCCGGGATTCGTGGCCAGCGTGTTTCTGGCCATCAACCTCGACCGTTTTAATCGCATCAACAGCAGCTTCGGCCACGCTTTTGGTGATCGCGTGCTGGCCGAGGTTGGCGCGCGTCTGTCCACATTTATCGAGCCGGGCTGCATTGTCGCTCGGCACGGTGGTGGCGATTTCTTGCTCACGGCCACCGCCAAGTCGGCGCCTGATCCGCTCGCCCTAGCGCAGCGCATACAGCAAGCCTTGCGCGCACCCATTTTTATCGACAATGCGGAAGTTCGCATCGACGCCTGTGTCGGCATCGGCCACCCTGAGCAAATCGCGGTGGAAGATGCCATCGAGCAGGCTTTCATTGCCGTGGTGGCGGCCAAGCGTCGCGGCAACGGCAGCGTCGCCAGCTATTCCGAAACCTTCGGCGTGCATGTGCGTCAGGAGTTCTGGATAGAAAGCGCGCTGCGCCGCGCTATCGATGCGGGTGCGGTGACAATCGTCTATCAACCTATCGTCGATCTCTCCGGCCAGCGCATGCTGGCCTGCGAGGCGCTACTCAGATTGAAGGACGCGCAAGGCAATGCCGTGCCAACGCTCGATGCCGTGCAACTGGCCGAGGCCACCGGTCTTATTCATCGGCTCGGCTGGCTGGTTTTGCAAGGCGTGTGTCGTGATCTGCGCGCCTGGCGCGACATGCGCTTGCCGAACTTTCCGGTCTCGATGAACCTCTCGGCGCTGCAACTTTCCGAGCCCGGCTTCGTGGCGCAATTCGCCGACTTTGTGCATCACGAGCATTTGACACCGCAAGACTTCATACTCGAAGTGACCGAAACCGCCGCCGCACAGGATTCCGAGCAGATGCACCTGGCCCTCGCCACGCTGCGCAAAATGGGCTTTCGTATCGCCATCGACGATTTCGGCGCTGGCCACTCCTCACTAGGCCGTCTCAAGATGCTGGAGACAGACATCATCAAATTCGATGGCACCTTGATCCAGCAGATCGACGTCTCCACACAAGCCTACGAATTTTTCCGTCACGCCGTCGCGATGGCGCTGGCGCTCGACTGCGTGGTCTTTGTCGAAGGCATAGAAACCGAGGGACAAGCCGAGCGGGTGCGCACCACCGGTTGCGTCGGCATACAGGGATTTCTCTACTCGCTACCCATCGCTGCCGACCAGATGCCGGCAGCGGTCGGTGCTCGCAGCACCGCACCCCTGGCCTTTGCGCGGCGTATCCTCGCCTGAATTAGCCTAACGCGTTGTCTCGGCTTTATTGATAACGTAGCGCCTCGATAGGCCGCATGCCGGCGGCCTTGCGCGCCGGGTAATAGCCGAAGAAAACCCCCACCGTCGCCGCCACGGCGAAGGCCATCGCCACCGAAGCACCCGTGACCACCACTGTCATGCCGGCGAGCTGCTGAACCAGCAGCGCACCGCTCACGCCCAGCACCACGCCCACGAAGCAGCCGACCACCGAAATAATGATGGCCTCAAGCAGAAACTGGATGAGGATATCGCGCTGACGCGCGCCGATGGCCATGCGGATACCGATCTCCCGCGTACGCTCCGTCACCGACACCAACATGATGTTCATGATGCCGATACCGCCGACCAGCAAGGATATCGACGCGATCGCGCCCAGCATCAGCGACATCACCTGCGCCGTCGCGGCCGCGGTGTTGGCGACCGCCGTCAAATTGCGCACCATGAAGTCGCTATCCGCGCCCTCGCGAATGCGATGACGTTGGCGCAGCAGCTCGGTCATGGTTTTTTCCACCATCGGCATGACCTCGGCCGATTCGGCCTGCACCGTCATGAAGCGCACGGTGCCGATGAACTGGCTGCCGAACAACTTGCGCTGCGCGGTGGTGACCGGCACCAAAACGGTATCGTCCTGATCGCGCCCATCCAGGCTTTGGCCTTTCGACGCCAACACGCCCAGTACCACGTAAGGGCTGCCGCGCACGCGCAGGGTCTTGCCCACCGGATCATCGTCGCCGAACAGATTTTGCGCGACAGTGCGTCCGATCAGCGCCACCCGCGTCGCCGAACGTATATCCGCATCGGTAAACGGAAAGCCGGCGGAGAGCGTCCAGTCGCGCACCGTGAGATAGCTGGGTGTGGTGCCGATGACCTGGGTGCTCCAGTTGTTCGGGCCATAAACGAGTTGCGCCGACCCAGGCGAAGTTGGCGCCACCGCCGCGATGCCCGGCAACTCTTCGAGCGCTTGCGCATCGGCGAGGGTGAGCGTCGGCGTCGCGCCCCCGCCCATGCGCACGCCGCCAGAAGTCACCGAGCCGGAGAGCACGATGAATAGATTGCTGCCCATGGAGGCGATGGAGTCCTGCACCTGCTTTTGCGCACCCTGCCCCACCGCCAGCATGAGGATCACCGCACTGACGCCGATGACCATGCCCAGCATGGTGAGAAAGGTGCGCAGCCGGTTGGCGCCCATGGCCACCCAGGCCTCACCCAACATAGCGGCGATCATGCGGGCAACGCTCCAGACAAACCCTGCGCGACCGGTTGCGCCTGCGCCACGGGGCCGTCGTACACCACGCAACCATCGGCCAGCCTGACCAAGCGTTGCGCGCAAGCGGCGATATCCGCTTCGTGCGTGATGAGCACGACGGTGATGCCGTCGCGTTGATTGAGTTCTGTGAACAGCGCCATGATTTCCTGGCTGGTGTGGGTATCGAGATTGCCGGTCGGCTCATCGGCAAGGATCAGCTTGGGATGGTTGGCCAAAGCGCGAGCAATGGCCACACGTTGCTGCTGACCCCCCGATATCTGATTCGGCCGCGAGCGGGAGTAACCGCCCAGCCCAACCTTGGTCAGCATCTCGTTGGCGCGCGCCAGGCGTTCGGTGCGCGGCACACCGCGATAAATGAGCGGCAAGGCGACGTTGTCCTCCAGGCTGGCGCGCGGCAGCAAATTGAAGCCCTGGAACACAAAGCCGATCACCTCGTTGCGCAAGTGCGCCAGATCGTCCGAGCCTTGCGCGGCGACATCGCGACCGTTTAGGAGATAGGTGCCACTGGTCGGAATATCCAGGCAACCGAGAATATTCATGAGCGTCGATTTGCCCGAACCGGATGGCCCCATGATGGCGACGAATTCGCCGGGCATCACCTCGAACGCAACATCCTTCAACACCGGCACCGGCCCGGCGTCGGTGTGGTATTCCTTGTAGAGTCGCTCGATGCGGATGATGGGTTCGCTCATCAGAACATTCTCATGCCCGGCCCGGTAGGCGCGCCAGACTTGGCGGCCGGCGGCTGGCGGTCTTCGACGATTACCATGTCGCCTTCCTTAAGTTCGCCGCCGACGACTTCGGTGTTGCGATTGTCGGTGATGCCGACCGCCACGCGCACCGCCTTGGGCTGGCCGTCTGCGAGAACGTAAACAGTGCCCAGGGGCGCTTCGCCTTCGGTTTTGCTCTTGCCTTTGCCGCCCTCAGCTCCTCTTCTGCCCTTGCCGCTTCCTTTGCCACCCTCGTCCTTGCGGGCATCACCGTTACGCGGCTGCTCGGCCTTCGGTACTACCACCTCGGCGGGTCGGAAGCGCAGCGCCGCATTCGGCAACATCAGCACACTCTTGCGCGTGGCGACGATGATATTCACGTAGGCGGTCATACCCGGCATGAGCAACTGTTCGGGGTTGTCTACAGCGACAACGACGTTGTAGGTCACGACGTTTTGCAAGGTGGTGGGGTTAAGTCGCACCTGCCGCACCACGCCGTTAAAACTGCGATTGGGAAAGGCATCAACGCGGAAAATCACCGGCTGGCCAACGCGGATGGCGCCAACATCCGCTTCGGCGTAGCTGGAGTCGATTTGCATCTTGCTTAAGTCCTGCGCAATCTTGAACAGGGTCGGCGTCTGAAAGCTCGCCGCGACGGTCTGGCCGACATCCACTTCGCGCGAGACCACCACACCAGACACCGGCGAGCGGATCACCGAGTAGCTGAGGTTGATTTTGTCCTTTTGCACCTGGGCTTGCGTCAGCGCCACCTGGGCGCGCGCCGCCTCCATAGCCTGCACGCTGGTATCGAGTTCCTGCCTGGACACATACTCCTGCTTGAAGAGCGCGCGCATGCGCGCTTCGTTGGCTACTGCCAACTTGAGTTGGGAGCGGGCGTTTTGCTGGCTGGCCTCACTCTGCATGGCCTGTGCTTGATATAAGGCCGGATCGAGTTCCAGCAACACCTGGCCTTCTTTGACGTGATCGTTAAAGTCGGCGTACCACTTCTTCACCGTGCCCGAGACCTGGGTGCCCACATTCACCAACACCACCGGATTCAGCGCGCCGTTGGCCGAGGCCAATTGTGTCAAATCGCCGCGCTCGACGGCCTCGGAGCGATAACGTAGTTCAGCATCCGGCGTGCGCGCTTTGGTCCACACGACATAGCCGACAACACAAAGAACAATCACACCCGCCAGCGCACCGTATTTGCTCAGCAGAAAATTACGCGGATTCATTTGATTTTTTCTTCCATCGAAGAGCCCGAAGCATCGAGCATACTGAAATCCAGTTGTCCTACCGATTGACCCAGCGCGACGCGAGCGATGCGCCAGTTGTAGAGGGCGAGGATGTTTTGCTGGCGCGCGCTGGCCAGAGTGCTTTGTGCGTTGAGCAAATCGAGTATGCCGCCCACGCCGGCGTTATAGCGGCCCAGCGCGACCTTGGCGGACTGTTCCGCGCTGGCGAGCAGATCGGCGGCGGCGCGCACCGATTGGCTCTCGGTTTGCAGCGAATAGTAGGCGCGCCAGACATCCAGCGCCACCTGCTGCGCGAGTCGGTCGCGCTGGGCCTCTCGGGCCTGCAATTGCGCTTCGGCGGCGCGGGTGCGGTAAGTGGTGTTGAAGCCGGTGAACAATGGAATGCTCACCGACACACCTACCGTCGTGCCCTGCGTGGCGTCGGACGAACCAGTGCGGTTGTAATTGTGATCGGCGAACAATGAAACACTGGGTAAGCCAGCGGCGCGGGCGGAATCGATATTGGCGCGCGCCGCCTGCACTTGCGCATCGCCCGCGGCGAGATCCGGGCGCAAACGCTTGGCTTGAGCGATGAGTTGATCGACATTGCTCTCGAAACGCGCATCCGGCGTGGCTGGTGCGGGCGGCGCGATGGCGACAGGCTGATTGGCGTCCAGACCCATGGCATTGGTGAGTACGCCTTCGGCTGTTTTGGCTTCGCCCTCGGAACGAATGCGCGTAAGCGTCGCCTGTGACGCCGCCGTCTGGGCTTGCAGTTTGTCGGCGGGCGTCGCCACGCCCACTTGATAGCGCGCATCGGCGGCTTTGAAACTTTCCAGACTAGCGCGCTCCGCCTCGCGCGTAGCCACCACCAACGCCTGTGCGGCATACCAGCGAAAATAAGCTTGCACGGTCGCCAGAAAGACAGACTGCAACGTGGCGTCCTGCGTGGCATTGGCCGCCAGCATGACCTGGCGAGCCGCTTCGGTGGCCGCTTCGCGCCCACCGAAGTCGAAGAGTAGATAACTCAGTGACAGATTTGCTGAGGTTTGGTTGTAGTTAGCCTCACCGCCCAACGCGCGGCTGACACCGCCCTGATTGTGGCTGCGACTGCTAGACGCGTTGAGGTTGAGACTGGGTAGATAAGCGCTACGCGCCTGGCCTGCCAGTGCCGCTTGATAGCGCGCATTAGCCCAGCTTTCGCGCGTCTGCGGGTTGTTGCACAAGGCGTGATCAACGACGTCCGGCAAGGTGAGTGGCGCGCCCGACGTTGTCATCGCAGCATCCACACAGGCACGCGGACTCAACGGCCGCGCCACGCTCGCGCCCGGGCCGACAGCGGACGAAGCGACAGTATTGAACGGATCGCCATCGTCCCAGCCAGCGCAAACCAGCGGCGGCGAACCGGCCAAAGCGGTGGTCAACAAAATACCAAGTAGCCTTGCTCGCAAGGGCGAGCCGGTCGTTTTCATATTTTTACGGGGACACACGAGTATTAGTGGCAGAGCATAGCATCGGGCAAATCACCTGTCCGCCGGGCATTGTTACCAAATGTGTCTCAATGCCTGCGGCATCGCTTGATGGGCTGCGGTAGACTGAGCGCATCATGGCCGAAGAAATCGAAATCAAACTGGCATTGCCTGCCACCTCGCGCCGCGACTTGCTGCGCCACCTCTTGCTGCTGCAAGCCACCAAGCTGGGCACGCGCAAACTATCGAACGTCTATTTCGACACGCCGGATTTTTTACTGCATAAGCACGCCATTGCGCTGCGCACCCGCAAGCAGGGGCGCCTGTGGTTGCAAACCGTGAAGTGCGCGTCCAACGACGATGCCGATGCAAGTAGCGTGTCCGTCGGCGGCCTGGCCGTGCGCCCGGAATGGGAACAACCCTACAGCGGCACTTTCGATTTTTGGGGTATCGATAACGAAAAAGTTCGGTCGTTGTTGATGCGGCCTAAAGTGCGCAACGCGCTCACACCCCTATTTGAAACAACTTTCTCGCGCAGCACCTGGCGGCTTGCGCCGGCGCCGGACACGCTTATCTTGCTCATGCTCGACCAAGGCAGCGTTCAAGCAAACGGCGCTACAGAAGTCATTTCCGAGGTAGAACTGGAACTGGAACGCGGCGACGCGGCACATCTGTTCGATATCGCCATGACACTCTGCGCCGACCTGCCGCTGCAACCGGCCCTACTCAGCAAAGCGGAGCGCGGCTTCCGACTTTATGGCGGCGCAGCGCCGTCTCCAGTGAAGGCCACCGAGTCGGTGGTGCGTCGCGACCAAACGCCTTGGGAGGCGTTCCGCAACATCGTCGCCGCCTGCCTGCTGCAACTGCAACTCAACGAGCTGGGTGCGAATGAAGAAGATTCCGAGTTCATCCATCAAATGCGCGTGTCGCTACGCCGCTTGCGCGCCGCCTTGCGCACTTTTGCACCCATCGTGCCGCCAGAATTCATGGCCGCCGCCGTGCCGCGCATCCGCACCCTGGCTCAAGCGCTAGGCCGCGTGCGCGATCACGATGTTCTGGTGGGCGAAATTCTCGCCCCGGTACGCAAGGCATTGCCGCAGGAAGCCCGCGTTGCCGCGCTCTGTGTTGTCATGGGAGAAGAGCGTCAGGCGGCACGCCAGCAAGCGCTTGAGGCCCTCGCCAGCACCGAACATGCGCAACTACTATTGTCGTTCGCCGCACTACTACATACGCCAAGAAATGGCGCACATGACGAATCCATTTCCGCTTTCGCCGCGCACCGCCTAGCCAAACTGCACAAGAATCTACGCAAACTGGCACGCGCCGCAGAGCAACTCGACGTCACCGCGCTGCATGCTCTGCGCATAGGTTGTAAGCGCCTGCGCTACGCCATCGAGTTCTTCGCACCCATCTATCGCGAGAACGATGTCCAGCGCACACTGGCCATGTTAGTCACGCTGCAAGACAGCCTGGGCGCACTCAACGACCTCGCCAGCGCCGGCGCACCGCTGATGCACTGTGCGGCCAACGACGCCACCCTGCGCGAAGCCGTCACCCTCATCGGCGGCTGGCACGGCCCACGCTACCAAGCCTTGCGCGAAGAGCTGCCCGGGCGTATCGGCGTATTGCTGAAGATGAAACGACACTGGAGACACTGATGGCACATCACATGGATCTCATCCTCTGGCGCCACGCCGAAGCCGAAGACAGCGCGCCCGACGCCAAACGCAAACTCACTGCGCACGGCGAAAAGCAGGCGAAGCGCATGGCTCATTGGCTCAAAGAGCGCTTGCCGGATGATGTTCGTATTCTCAGCAGCCCGGCTCTCCGCTGCATCCAAACCGCGCAAGCGCTGGGCCTGCCCTTTGAGGAATCATCACTTCTCTCCACCAGCGCCAGCCCCCAAGACCTCCTCACCGCCGCTGGTTGGCCGCAGTCTGGCGGCACCGTGGTGATCGTCGGTCACCAGCCAACGCTGGGGCAGGTTGCCGCCCTGCTGCTCACAGGCGAGGAAAGCGATTGGAATATCAAGAAGGCCTCCGTCTGGTGGTTTGGCATACGGGACAGTGAAATTACTCTCTACGCAGTAACTGGGCCTAATCTGGCACTTGCTTGAACACGCCTCACTCACGTCCTCGCTTTCACATTCTATTTCGTACACAAGGGGCCTCAATGTTAGCCATGGCAAAACGGTACGCCTTGCTGGTCGCTTGCATACTCGCAATCGCATTCCTTGCTGTCGCGCTTTATTACCCATTTCTCCACAATGCCCTTGTCTTCGATGACCAAAATTTTTTCCCGACATTGCATGTCTACGACGCTGCTCAAACCGCTTTCAATTTTGTACCTCGAACCTTTCCCTACTTCACCTTGGGTTTTATCCACGTCCTGTTTAATAGTGTAGAAGCGAACCGTATTTTCAGTTTGTCACTCCATGTTCTAACTGCTTGGGTGTTATTCGCCCTGCTTTACGTTTGGTTGAGACTAGCCTCACACCCTGAACCCAACGAGCGAACAGTCAACAAACAGGCTGCATTCGTGGCATTTTCTGGTGCGGCTTGGTTTGCCATCAGTCCGGTCGCTGTCTATGGCGCGGGTTACCTGATTCAGCGCACGATTCTGTTTGCCACCTTTTTCTCGCTGCTGTCGCTGTGGTATTTCACACGCGCATTTCGGGAGAATAGAACCCAGGACCTGATAACCGCAGCACTTTTCTATTCGGCGGCGGTGTTCTCCAAAGAGCATGCGATTATGCTCCCGCTAGCAGCAGCGGTATTTGCCCAGCTGCATCAGGCCGAATGGCGTGTGAAGTTGAAGCGCATCGCGATCTACCTTGCGCTTTGCCTACCTGCTGCCATCGCCGTATTGATATCAATGAAATATGTTGTCGCCACGCGGTACGAAGTGAGTGGGGGCGACGTTGCGTCGCAGATAAAAAATCTGCCTCTGATTCATAGCGCACTAGGCGCTTGGCTGGTAAGCGCAGTGATTCAAGCCAATCTGTTTTTTGATTACATTAAGTTTTGGCTGCTCCCCGACGTCGGCACGATGTCGGCAGATATGCGCATCGACTTTACGGCGATGTGGAATGATGCAAAGATATTTCCACTCGTCGCATTTTTTTTGGCATTACCGCTGGCCGGATTGTACTTAACGCGCCGAAGCGGGCCTGCGGCGCTGTTCGGCTGCGGGCTACTCTACGCTTGGCTGTTGTATATGACCGAACTCTCCACCGTTCGCCTTCAGGAACCCTTTGTACTCTATCGTAGCTATCTCTGGGCGCCGGGCTTTGTGGTGATGGCACTGGCCCTGCTCAGTCGATTGCGCTGGCCGATAGTGCTGGGAATATTTGTCCTGACTATACCCAGGGTGATGACATCTTCAGAAAACCGGCTTGAAAGCCTATCCAGCGAAGGAAAGGTTTGGCACGATGCGGCAGCAAAACTGCGCTCAGCTTCCATGCCGGGGTCGGACAGAATTTTTTATAACCTGGGGTTGCAACAACTGCGGGACAAAGCCTACCTTGATGCCATCCAAAGCTTCACGAGTTCGATAAGGCAAAACCCGAAAGTTTCTCAAAGCTATTATCAGCGAGGCTCGGCGCACTATGCGCTACACGAGTATGTACCGGCTATGGCCGACCTAGATCGTGCGATTGAACTCAATGGCCAATTTGGCGCGGCTCACTATGCACGTGGGCTGGTGTTCGAACAATTCGGCTGCTTCAACGAGGCGCGACAGGCTTATCTGGCCAGTCGGGATCTCGGCCTGACGGTTGCTACACTCAAGCTAAGGGCGCTTGAAAACGATCGGCCCAAGCAAGACCAAACAAAAAGGGCGCCTGAAAGGCGCCCCTTCTGCGACTAGCTTAATACTAGCAACCAAAGATTTTGGTCATGTTGGCATGGCTATAGCCACATGTAGCAGCCCACGACACTGCGGTGGAGCCCACTTTGGGAGTGAACGTAACGGTTGAACCGTTGTAGCTGGCACCAATGCCATCCAAGGTAATTACGATGGCGCCGGTACCAGTCGTCGTCGTGACAGCAGACACCTCTGTGGTCGCTGTCGGCTCAGCGCTCAGGCCGATTGTCGTCCAGGCACTCCCGCTTGAAGGAAACGTACCTGCGTTCTCTTGCGCATAATTAGCCATCGCCAGCTTAATTGGGTCCACGAAACTAACAGCTTTGGATAGCTTGGCCCGCGTTATGTAGTCTTGATACTGCGGAATGGCGATGGCCGCCAGAATGCCGATGATCGCAACGACGATCATCAGTTCGATCAGGGTAAAACCTTTTTGGATCTTGTTCATGCGTCTCTCCTTCGTGGTTGAGATATATGGCTGGAAGGCCCACTCAGCCCCCAACTCATGGCTGTTTCTATGCAACAGTTGTGCCAGACGTGACCGACCGTTAAGTTACTGATTTAAATAAAAACGAAATTTCCGAATTCGACCGGTTCTGGCTGCGGCGGCAGGATGTGACCCATTTTGTCACTAAGCCGCAGTGCAGCAAAGCGTTAAATAGGTCACGGCGTATTGCCTATGGTGCCCGCAGTATAGCCGGGGATATTGGCCTCATCGACACCATCAATCTGATCGGCATCGAGAAAGCTCTCGGCGTAATTAAGAAACACCTTCTGGCGCACAAAGATATCGAACAAGTCCGGATCGATATGGCCGTTCAACTTGAACTTGCCCAATATGTGCAGGGATTCCGACAAGGTCTTGCCGCGCTTGTAAGGCCGGTCACGGGCGGTGAGGGCTTCGAAGATGTCGGCGATGCCCATGATGCGGGCTTGTATGGACATTTGCTCGCGCTTAAGGCCGCGTGGGTAGCCTTTGCCGTCCATGCGCTCGTGGTGGCCGCCGGCGTATTCAGGGACGTTCTTGAGATGCTTGGGCCAGGGCAATTGCTCCAGCATCTTGATGGTAGCGACAATGTGGTGGTTGATGATCTCGCGCTCAGCTTGTGTCAGGGTGCCGGCGCGGATCATGAGGTTTTCCAGTTCGTCGGGAGTTAAAAAATTTTGCGGCTTGCCATCGATACCGGTCCAACTATAGCCGGTGCCGATGTGCATGACACGCTCCTGGTCGGCGGGCGTCATGGCTTCGCCGCCGACGTTGGCGTGTTGCAGGAAGGCGCGGTCGTCTTCCAGGCTGGCCATGCGCGCTGCGCAAGCCTGCGCCAGCTTGGTTTCTTCGGCGACCTGCTGTTGCGACCGCAGGGCTAATTGAGCGCGCAGCATGGCGATTTCGGCATCGCGCTTGAGCACTTCGAAACGCGTGTCTATGAGTGCAATGCGATCGAACAGGGTTTGCAACTTGGTCGCTTTGTCGACCACATGCACTGGCGTCGTCACCTTGCCGCAGTCGTGCAACAGACCGGCGATTTTGAGTTCGTAGCGATCCTTATCCGTCATGTTGAAGTCGGCGAGCGGACCTTGCGCGGTCTCATTCACCGCCTCGGCCAACATCATGGTCAGCACCGGTACGCGCTCACAATGCCCGCCCGTGTAGCGGGATTTTTCGTCTATGGCGAGGTTGATGAGGTGGATGAAGGATTCAAAGAGTTGTTCCAACTGCGTGATCAATTGGCGATTGGTCAGCGCGATGGCCGCTTGTGAGGCCAACGATTCTGCCAGGCGCTGATCGGCCGCCGAGAAGGGCACCACCTGATTCGTGCCTGGATCTAAGGAATTGATGAGTTGCAGCACGCCGATGACTTCATTCTCGTGGTTCTTCATCGGCACCGTAAGGAAAGACTGCGAGCGGTAGCCGGTGCGCTCGTCGAATTTTCGGGTGCCGGAAAAATCGAAGCCGGCCGCTTCATAGGCATCGGCGATATTCACGGTCTTCTGATGGATTGCCGCGTAGGCCGCCACCATGGAATTGTTTTCTTCGCCGGTTTCGGTGCGCAGCGGCAGCAGCGGAAACGGAATGGCGTTGCCCGAGGTGCCGCCCATGGCGATTTTGAGGGTGTCGTTGCGCAGAATCTCAAAGCGCAGATTGCGCTCGTCTTCGGTCATGCGATACAAGGTACCGCCATCGGCCCGAGTGATGGCCTTGGCGGCCAGCAGGATGTTTTCCAGCAGCTTGTCAATGTCGCGCTCGTGCGAAAGCGCGGCACCGATTTCATTAAGCTGCTCGAAGCGTCGAAAGAGATCGTCTATGGTATCCATCACGATGGATCCAGGTTTCGGGTTTCGGGTTTCGGGTTTCGGGTTGGGCGCTCTGCGCCGTCGGGCTTCGTTGCGGAGGTCTGTTTGTATTTCGCGCCGCGAACTTCACTTTGCCCGAGGTATTTCATGAAACCGCCAAGCAAATTGGCCGTCTCAGTAACCTTTTGCTTAAGTTCCATAAATGTATCTTCCGACAAGTAGTGCTGATCGAGGGCAATATAAAGCTGCGCCTTCACTTCGCCAGCCGACCCCTTCGCTATCGAAAGGAACTGGATAAACTCAAGGCGCCCGTCGCGCTCAAAGCCTTCGGCGATATTGGATGGAATCGAGATTGCGGCGCGCCGTATCTGATCGCGAAGCGCGAAATCCTTAGAGAAGTTGTCATTGCGAGTAACGGCATAGACAGCCCGCACAAGCTCGCGCGCCCTCTTCCAGACCTCCAATTCCTCGAAGCAAGACACCCTCGCCATCTACCAGGCCCAATAGTTCGAAACCAGAAACTCGAAACCCGAAACCCGAAACAATTATTTAATACAAACAGCGCGTATCTGCTTCATGTCGGTGATGCCCTGCAAGACTTTCTGGATGCCATCCATTTTCAATGTCAGCATGCCTTCGTCAAGACCGGTGGCGAGTATCGCGGCGACGCGGGCGTGCTCCTGAATCAGCTTCTTCACTTTGTCGGAGCCGGCCAGCAACTCGTGCAGACCGACACGCCCTTTGTAGCCCGTGTTGCCGCACTTGTCGCAACCGACAGGTTTGTAGAGTTTGAAAGTTCCTTTGTCCTTGTCCGCCGCATAGAGCGTTACCCACTCCTTGTAGACCGCCTCATAGCTGGCCTTGGCGTCTTTCTTGAAGACCCCGGTGTTGAGCAGTTCTTCGCAGTATTCGGTGAGGAGGGCCTTCATCTCGTCGGGCGTGGGTGTGTATTCCTTTTTGCAGTTGGTGCATAGGCGCTTGCCCAGGCGCTGCGCCAGAATGCCGAGCAAGGCGTCAGCGAAGTTAAAGGGGTCCATGCCCATATCGAGCAGGCGCGTGATGGACTCGGGCGCGCTGTTGGTGTGTAAGGTGGCGAACACCAGGTGGCCGGTGAGGGAGGCTTCGATGCCGATGGCTACGGTTTCTTTGTCGCGCATTTCGCCAACCATGATGATGTCCGGATCGGCGCGCAGGAAGGCACGCATGATGGTGGCGAAGTCGAGGCCGGCCTTGCGATTGATCTGCACCTGGCGCAAGCCCTTCTGGGTGATTTCAACCGGGTCTTCGGCCGTCCAGATTTTTGTTTCCGGCTTGTTGAGATGCTTCAGTACCGAATGCAGCGTGGTGGTTTTACCGGAGCCCGTTGGGCCACAAACGAAGAACAAGCCGTAGGGTTTTTCAACCACTGACTTCAAGCGTTCGAGGTTGTGCGGCAGGATGCCCAGCTTGTCCAATGGAATAGGCTCACCGGCCGCAAGGATACGCATCACCACATCTTCAACGCCACCGGCGGAGGGGATGGTCGCCACGCGCAACTCGATATCGAGCGGGCCGAATTTTTTGAACTTGATCTTGCCGTCCTGCGGCTTGCGACGCTCAGAAATATCCAGATCGCACATAATCTTGATGCGAGCGCACAGCGCATTGCGGTAGCTGGCGGGTACTTCGATGTAAGGCGCCAAGGATCCGTCCTTGCGGAAGCGGATCATGGTCTTTTCCTTGCCGGGACGTGGCTCGATGTGGATGTCGGACGCGCCCTGATGGTAAGCGTCGACGATAATTTTGTTGACCAGCTTGACGAGCTCGTTGTCGGAGGCGGCGTTGAGATCGTCGGAGGTTAAGTCCACACCGTCTTCGCCATCCTCCAGGCCGGACAGCAGTTCAGAAACCGTGGAGCTGTCGCCCGCCACGCCATAGAACTGATCGAGCGTCTGATTGAATTCGTTAATCGTCGTCACGCGGAAGACCAGCTTGCTCCTGGGGAAGACGTTGTTCACGATGCGTGAACTTTTCACCTGCTCCGGATCCATGGTAAGGATCAACACGCCTTCTTTGCTCTCCTCGACGGGCACCCACTGGTTCTGCTCAACATAGTCGCGCTTGAGGTTCTTCAGCAGATCCATCGGCTTGATGCGATCTGCCTTGTAGGGCTCGTAGGGCACGCCAAAGAACTTCGACAAGGCCTGGCCTATGGCCGCCTGCTTTACCTGAAACTCCTGCTGCAAGACCCCTTCGATATCCAGCCCTTTACGCCGCGCCGAGCGCGTGGCGAGATCAAACTCCGCCACCGACAGCACGGCATCGGCAACGAGGTGATCGTATTTTGACTTCGCCACCAGCGTCGGCTTCTGGCGCTGCGCAAAGGCGATGGCCAAGGTCTCACACAAACCTTTCGCACCTTCCTCGGCGACAGGCGAGAAAGGGGTTCCGGACTTGTTGTTGATAAGCTGCACCACGCCCAGCAACTCACTGCCTTGCGCGTCCATGATGGGTGCAACCAGCATTTCCTTGGTGCGATAGCCGGTACGCTTATCCACCTCTTGCAGGAAATGCAAACCCGGCGCGTGCATCCTCAATTCCGCGTCGTCATAGACGTCGTGGATGTTAATGATTTTTTTTGAAAGGGCCACGAAGCCGGCGATGCTCTGCTCGGCGATGGGGAGCTTGAGATCCTTGAAGGAATTAAGGCCGGTCTTAACCTTGGAGACGATGGAGGATTTGTCCTCGCTCAAGGTATAGATGGTCAACCGGTCAGCATTGAACAGCGTGCAAATATCCTGCGACAGCTCGAGCATGATCTCGTCGATATTCGCGGTTGCATGGATTCTGTTGGTGACCGTTTGCAGGTTTTTGAAGAATGCCAAGCGGCTGGCGACATCGCTCATGCCCGCTTCTGGTGAGGGGCCGACAACACTACTCATGACTGCTTACCTTGGTGAGCCATTATGAAACGCTATCTTTTCGCAGGCCGCCATCGAGCAGCCAGGCTTTATAACCACGTTGGGACAAAAGAAAGGTCGCTGCCGAACTGCGCCGGCCACTCTGACAATAAACAATATACTCCCTCTCCTTGTCGAAGGCGCCGAAGAGATTGCGTATCTCATGGAGCGGGATGTTAATCGCACCCGGCAGCTTATCGAGGTTGTATTCGGCGGCGAAACGCACGTCCAGCCACACCGCACCAGCGGCCACTTTGCGCTCCGCTTCCGCTCGCGTCAGGACTTGCATGAACGGCTGTTGCAGCAACTCGATAAAATCGCCTTTGGCCAGTCGCATCAAAACGCCATCCGTTTTCATCATGACGCTGGCGTTACGCTTGGCAGACGCGACCAAGGCCTCCTCGCCGAAAGCGTCACCGGCTTTCAGCTCGGCCAGCGTCATGGCGACGCCACCAACTTGGCGCGTCACGACGCAACGGCCGCTTTCGATGAGATAGTAGTAATCCCCTTCGTCGCCCTCGCGGATGATGAGCTGCCCGCGCACCACCTTGATGCGTTCAAAGCGCTTGAACAACACCTCGATATGCGCCGGCGGCAGTGTGGCGAAGGCGCCCCGCGTCAGATTTTCGGCGGCGAACATGCCGGTCATGGTGCGCCAATCCGTCGCATCCCCATCTTTTGCGCCGCCGGAATCGCGCGTGGCGTGCGCGGCGTCTTTGTGCACCAAAACAACCTGATCCCAGGTCAGCATGATGTCCAGCACGTCTTCATCGATACGGATAAGCTCGATATCGGTAATCGCCTTGGCCGATGCAATGGGCGGTTTGCGCCGGCTCAACGTACGCGCGGCAGCCTCGGTGCCGCCAACGATCACCTCGGTGCTGGCATCGGGATACTCGAGCTTGAGTTCGCCCTTGACGAGATAAACCGCCTGGCCAGTCAGGCCTTGCACGCGAAACGGATCGAGATTGCGACTAACGCGCTCGGCATAGCACAGGCGTGAAAGCTCGCGCATGCTGTCCGCGGACAAAGAGCTGAGTGGCTCCAGACGCTTAAGAATTTCCGCGGCGACCGCGGCAGGGCGGTCCGAGTCGGGCTGCGCGGTCCTGCCGTGGGAATCTCCGTTGGTCATAGGTCGAATACCTGGTTGTTCTGTAATACGCGCGGCTTGTATTCGCCGACACATTCTTCAATTTCCTGCATGGTCAATTCAATCTGCCCCGGCTTGAGGTGAGTGATGTAAATCTCGGCTTCACGCTGCAATTTGAGTAACTCTTCTTTCAGCATCTGCGGACAGAGGTGCTTCGAGACGACTGCTAACTGCCGCTCCCGGTTAGAGAAGGCCGTTTCGACGATGAGATAGCGCAGGTTGCGTATTTTGTTGATGGCGTTCCACAAGTCATCGCAATGGGTGGTGTCGCCGCTGAAGGCCAGGCTGGCGGCACCTGAATCGATGGCATAGCCTACTGCCGGAACGGTATGGTTGGCCGGCAACGCCGTGATGTGGCGCCCTTCGAGAGTGAATTTCTGGCCGACTTTGAGCGCCTCGTAGCGCATGAACGGACGCTCGCGACTGGGTATCTCGGCGAAGTCTGGCCAGATCGCCCAGTTGAAAATATGCGCCTGGATGATTTCCAGCGTCGCCTGGGTGGCGTGTATGGTGAGCGGTTTGTTGCGCATATCACCCACGGTGTCGACGATGAACGGCAGACAGGCCACGTGATCGAGATGCGAATGGGTCAGGAAGACATGATCGATCAGCGCCAGCTCGGCCACGCTGAGATCGCCGACGCCGGTGCCGGCGTCGATGAGGATGTCGTGGTCGATGAGAAACGACGTGGTACGCAAGTGTCTGCCACCGATGCCGCCGCTACAACCGAGTACCCGAACTTTCAAATCGCCTCCTTCACGTTGCCGCTGTCACGTAAGCTTGCCTGACGCCCCGCTCCTATTTTGTCTCGAACTTCCAGACACCATTCCAGTCCGCGTCGGGCGGCTGCTTGCGCAGTTGCGCCACTCTGTCCATATAAATTGCATAAAGCATACGCTCAGGCGCCATGCGCGTAAGGTTGAACAGCGCCACCTCAGTTTGATCCCAGTCCTGGGCGCGGTAGGCGCGCAAGGCCTGGGCCCAGAGTTTGAGTTCGGTATGCGTGTCCTTATCGACATCGCTTTCCAAGCCCACCGGCTCAAAAATCGCCACCGGCTCGTCCTTGCCCTTGACCTGCACGCGATCCAGCTCGCGATACACCATGCCCTTCACCGCCTTGCGCGTCGCTTCGCCCACAATGATACCGACACCGTACTGTTTGGTGATGCCTTCCAGTCGAGAGCCCAGATTCACCGCGTCGCCCATCACCGTGTAGGCCTTGCGCACACGCGATCCCATGTCACCGACCACCATCTGACCGGTGTTGATGCCAACACCGATTTTCAAGGACGGCCAGCCGCGAGCGGCAAAAGATTTGTCGAGGTCTTTTAACGCCGCTTGCATCTCTAGAGCAGTCAGCACGGCGTGACGCGCATGCGAGGCATCTTCCACCGGCGCGCCCCAAAATGCCATGATCGCATCACCGATATATTTGTCCAGCGTACCGCGATTGCGTCCGATCACCGTAGTCATCGCGGAGAGATACTCATTCATCAAATGTGCCAGCTCTTTCGGGTCCAAGCCTTCCGACAGCGTGGTGAAGCTGCGCACGTCCGAGAACATGACCGTCAACTCGAGGTTGCGGCCGTCCATCGTGTAACTCTCCGGGTTGCGACTCATTTCCTCGACCAATTCCGGCGGCACGTACTGGCCAAACAATTCCGTGAACTGACGTTTGCTGCGTGACTCGACAAAATAGCCGTATGACATGTTCAGCGCGAACAGTGCCAGCACCATGATGATGCTGGACGCCAGCGGCAGTACCAAATTGCCGTAGTGCCAGAATGCCAGATTCTCCATCACCACCAACAGCAATACCAAAGCGGAAAGCGCGGTGGCCCGGAGCGGACTCAATAGCGGCAGCACCAACACCATGGTTAGCCCGGCAATCACCATCAACAGGACTTCGGCGCCTAACAAATAAGTAGGCCGCTGCTTGAGCGTGCCATCCAACATGCCAGTAATCAGGTTGGCGTGAATTTCCACCCCAGGATAAGTCCCGCTCACCGGCGTCGCACGCAAGTCGAGCAAGCCGGGCGCAGTCGTGCCGATCAGGACGATCTTGCCTTTGAGCTCTTCCGGCTTAACGCGATCAGCCAGCACATCGGCGATGGAGAAATAGCGATAGCTGCCCTTGTAACCGCGAAAGGGAATCAGTGTCGAAACTTCCTCATCTACCGGAATGCGCAAGGTACCGCGCGCCGTTGGCAAGTCCAGAGCCTCCATGCCCTGATAGTTTTTCGCCGAAAACCAATGCTCGTCCGGGAACCATGGCACCACCTTCGGATTGCCGAGCAGCGCCCGCAACATGGCCAGCGACAGGCTTTCGTAATACGCGCCCTTGTACTCGGCTATCATCGGTACGCGGCGCGATATGCCATCGAGATCCACCAGCGGATTGAAATGCCCAGCGCCCAGCGCAGCTTGCTGAAATTCCGCCAAATTACCGCCATGGCCCACATAGCTGGAGAAGGGAATATTGCGTCCACCGAAGCTGCCAGGCGGCAGCACGGGGGCTGGCAAAGCGCCACTGGCGCTGCCATCGGTGCGATCCGAGAGGTAGTAACCAAGAATCACCGGCCGCCCCTTGAGCGTCTCGGCAAAGCGCCCATCGTGATCGAGTTGCGGGCGCAGGTCCTTCAACGTCGCGATATACGCGGCGCTGTCTTTGAGTTGGTTTTTGCCCAGCGCATCCAGCACCTTGAGGCCTGAACTCTCGTCGGCCTCTGCAAACACCACGTCGAAGCCAAGCAGGACTATTCCGTAGTGATCGAACAGCTTGCCAACGAGTTGCGACATGCGGTCACGCCCCCAGGGCCAGCGACCGATTTCACCGAGCGACTTTTCGTCAATATCGAGGATGACGACGCGATCATCGACACGCTGCGGCATGGTGAGCCGCACTTTGGCATCGTAGATAATGGCGTCCAGCCTTTGAATGAGGCCGACTTCATAGATGCGGGCAGCATGAGCAAGGAGCACGAGCAGCACGGCAAAGCCCAGCACGTATCTGACGACTTGCTGCCTCAAGCCCTACCCCCTCGCGATCGAATGCCGGCTGTAGCCAGTCTTATACACACTGTCGTCGGCAGGCAATCAACCCTTGAAAAAGAACTCCATTTTGACGCCGGCCAGTTCGATGAGGTCGTGGTCCTTCAACTCATGGGGGTTGGTACCCAAGGTGGCCCCATTGACCACCGGGAAATTGGCGCCTTCCACATGAGTGATGAAGTAGCCATGTGGCCGACGTGTGATGACAGCTACCTGGACACCGGGCCTGCCCAGTGTGGTGAGATTTTTAGTGAGTTCGAGTTCCTTGCCGGCGTTGCTGCCCGACAGCACCTGCACGGCACCCATGGGCATGGCCGCTGGCGCAGCGGGCCGAGGCGCAGCCGGTGGCGTGCTCTGAGCGGCCGGAGTGCTGGCCACCTCGTGCGAGGTGCCGGGTGGTGTGGTAGCGACATCTTCAGCTTGCACGCCGACGTGCGTATCGCTCATGGATTTCGTTGGCGCCTGCTCCGCCATCTTGTGCATCATGTCCGGCCGCAGGACCATAGTCTTTTCGAAGTCAGCCGTGGTGGTCTGCGACGGTGTTTCGTTGATGTACTTGAGCTTGTACTTGCCGAGCTCGACGACATCATTGTTTTGCAAGAAATGCTTCTTGACCGGCTGGCCGTTCACGTAAGTGCCGTTGGTGCTATTGAGATCCTCAAGGAAGGAATCATTGAGGATCGTCACAATCACAGCGTGCTCGCCACTGATGGCCAGATTGTCGATCTGAATATCATTGTGCGGCTTGCGCCCAAGGCTTGTACGTTCCTTGGAGAGAGGGATCTCCTTGAGAACCAGGCCATCCATGCTGAGTATCAACTTAGCAGCCATGTCGCGTTCCTATCATCAAATCATTTAAACCACTGGAGCAGCCGCGCGAACCAGCCGCGCGCCGCAGGATACTCGTGCAAAATGCGCACCAGAACCACCGAAACATTATCTCTGCCGCCGCTATCGTTGGCGGCCTGTATGAGCTGGGTCGCTGCCAGCTCCAAATTCGCCGAGAGCGCCTGCAAGGTCAGCGCGATCTCTTCGTCTTCCACCATGTCGTTGAGCCCATCTGAGCACAACAGGTAGATATCTCCCGGCATGGTATCGTAATCGCGAATTTCTGGCTCGACCACCGGGTCTACCCCCAGCGCTCGCGTCACCAGATTTTTGTTCTGCGAATGGCGCGCTTCCTCGACCGAGATCATGCCGCTATCGATTTGCTCCTGCAACAAGGAATGGTCTCGCGTAACAGCCAGGAACTCGTCGCCGCGCAGCCTATAAAGCCGCGAATCGCCGATGTGCGCAACGGTCATCATGTTATCGTAAAAGAGCGCCATGACCAGCGTCGTGCCCATGCCAGCGTATTGCGGCTGGCTCTGCGCAGCCTGATAGATGGCCGTGTTGGCGCGCGCAAGTTCTGCCTCAAGGGCATTGTGCGAATAAAGTTTGCCGGCCGCATCCACATGCTGAGGCGCCAGTTTCTGAAAGGCTTTTTCCAGCTCGCTACCGAGCAGGGTCGTGGCCATGCCGCTCGCCACTTCACCGGCGTTGTAGCCGCCCATGCCGTCGGCCAATATCATCAGGCCGCAGCTGGGATTACTGTAGACGGCGTCTTCGTTATGCGAGCGCACCATGCCGGAATCGGAACGGCTGGCGATCTGGAGTACTTGACTAAGATCCATTTTCCCTCTCAAAGACTGATGTCTACCTGCATCGTACCAGGGCTGGGGCGGGTACTGCCCATGCAGGTACGCAAATCGGCGGCCATTTCGGCACCGGTCTGATAGCGCTGCGTCACATCTTTATGCATAGCACGCGCCACAATCGCGGCCAGACAATCGGACGCTTGCGGATTCAAGGTGCGCACATCCGGCTGTTGTTCGTTGGCGATCTTGAACATAAGTTGCGCCATGGAGTCGCCTTCGAAAGGCAGTCTGCCACACACCATCTGAAAGAGCATCGCGCCCAACGAAAAAAGATCGGAGCGCCCGTCGATTTTCTTGCCGGCCAACTGCTCGGGCGACATATAGCTGGGCGTACCCAGCACCATACCGGTCTTAGTCTTAGACGAATCGGTGATGCGGGCAATACCGAAATCAGTCACTTTCACGGCATCGGATTCAGGCTCGTACATAATATTGGCCGGCTTGATATCGCGATGCACGACCTGGTTTTCATGGGCATACGAGAGCGCCTCGGCCACCCGCGCGACGATGCTCATGACCTTGGACAAGGGCATCAGATTGCCAGGCTTGGTGTAGGGCACGAGGTCCTTGCCCTTGAGGAACTCCATGGCGATATAGGCGAGATCGTGTTCCTCTCCCGCATCGAAAATGGTGACAATGTGCGGGTGGTTGAGGCGCCCCGCCGTCTCGGCCTCACGGAAGAAACGCGCCATGACGTCCTTCAACTCATCAGCTTCGAACTCCTGAGACAGCGCCATGGTTTTGATGGCGACGACGCGATTGATTTTCGGATCACGCCCGAGATAGACGACACCCATCGCGCCCTTGCCCAACTCCTTCTCAACTTGGTAGCGTCCCAGCATAGGCTTTTCCACGCCGCCACCGTCGAGGATCATGGTGCCCTGCGCCGTGGTGCGACCGCCGCTGCCGAGCATGACAGTTTCCGACATGGCTTTGGCACGACTCAGCTTTTGCTCCAGATCACGAAACTTGGGATTGAAATCTGCCATAAAGCGGAACACCGCTTCGGCTTTGTTGAACTGGCGCTTGCGCTCGAAATCCAGCGCTAAGTTGTAGAGGTTTTCCATCAGCGCGTTGTCAGGCGGGCACTTGCGGAACTTGTCGAAGGCCATGTCGAGTTGGCCCTGGCCCTGGAAGGCCAAACCGAGCATACGGTTGGACTCGGCGGAATCCGCATCCGATTTGGCTTTGCCGCGCTCAGTGACCAAGAAACGCTTGGTGGTGAGCAGGAGGTGGCCTATCAGCAGCAACACCACCGGCACCATCAATTGCAACCACATCAGCTGCGTGGTGATCAGCACAAAATGTGCAGCGACCAAGGCAACCGCCAGCCCCGCCGTCAAGCCCGCCGCCATGCCGGCCCTCAAGCGCGGCAACAAGGCGATGAGATAAATCGCCACCAACAGAAAAATGCCGCGCTCGGCCCAACCGGCCCAGGCCGGCGTCACGAAAAAATGCTCTTGCAGGATGCTGGAGATGGCATGCGCCTGCATCAATACCGCCGGCATGGCCGGCGACACCGGCGTGACAAAAATACTCCCGACACCAGCCGCCGTTGGACCGATCAGCACGATTTTGTCTTTGTATTTTTCGAGCGGAATTTTGCCGCTGGCAACGTCGTAGAAGGAATCAACCTGGAAGGCCGCCTTGCCATCCTTGTCCTTATAGAAAAACGTGTACATCTCCATGAGTGTGTCGGTGCCGATCATGAGATTGCCCAACTTCACCGACTCGCCCAGCTTGACGTGTATGTCATTCACGCCGAGGTTCAGACTCTTGGCCGCAACCATCAACGATTGCGCCGGATAAAGCTTATCGAAATGCGCCAGCACCAGCGGCTCGGTACGTATGGCGCCGTCAACGTCGGGCGCGGAATTAAGATGGCCGATAGCCGCCGCACCGGTAGCCAAAACGTCTATCACCGGCGCTTCGATATCCGACGTCAGCAAGGGCGTGTCTTCGCCCTTCTCAATCTGCGTGATGGCGTTCTTCTTGACGAACCCGGGCAGCTCCCGATCAGGCCGACCACGCGGCTCACCCAAGCGAAAGAGCAGCGGCAGGGCGACATTGCCGGCACGCGTGATGCTATCCCCCAGGCGCTTATCGGTATTCAACTTTTGTTCCGCTTCCGCCAGCACCGGAGCAATCTGGCCCAGTGGCGGCGCCTGCGCGGCCATCGCCTCTTGCCCGTTGGCAAAGGGCACGCCACCAGCCTGGCCGTAAATTTCGATCAACTTGTTTATGTAGACGAGGCCGGGATCGAGTTGCGGCTCGGAGAAGAAAATCGTGGTGGCGATGACCTTGGCCTTGGCGGCGGCCAGCCCGTCGATCATCCTGGCGTGCACCTCGCGCGACCAGGGCCATCGACCGATGTTGTCGAGGCTCTGCTTGTCGATGGCGATGATGGCGATCTTGGCACTGGGCTCGCGCGTGGTGGCAGCGACGCCGAGATCATAGGCCTTGCGCTCCAGGCTCTGCAGAAGATCGCTGCCCCCGGCGAGGAGCACGACGATGCTCACTACCAGGCCGATGAACCAGTCGCTTTTCCAGAATGTTTTGGACACTCCGCACCCTCGCGCTTAATGACCGTTATCGGATCGTTGTTGTTGTGGAAGCCGCCATGCTCCCGGCATGACGCGACGCCCAAGACTGCATTGCCTTGCCGCGATGAGGTGCAAAGCGCATCGAAGTCGGTCGGTGACCGCCACTGCAACTGCCACCGAATTTTAGCCCAACTTCATGTAGAAACAGCAATCTAACCGCAATTCTTACAGTCAAACATGAAGACAGTCAATCACTTTCTTGGGATAGTGGCGCCTGGGAGAGAAGTTAGTAGGGCAGCCGGCTGCCCAAACTACGCGCTTGCGCAAGGCTGAGGACGCCTGCCGCGACCGCCACATCCTGCAAGCCCATGCCCTGAGATTCGAACAGCGTGATGTCGTCGCGCGCGCGCCGGCCGGGGCGCTGGCCGACAATGACTTCGCCCAGTTCCACCAGCGCGCCCTCGTGCAGCCGGCCTTTTTCCAGCGCCGGCAACAAGTCGCCGGCTTCCTTAAGAGCCACGGCACGCGAGTCAACGCACACCAGGCTTGCCTGTTTGATCGCCGCCTCATCGATTTCGCGACGGATGAGCGAATTAGAACCCGCTGCGGTGACATGCGTACCCGGCTGCAACCAGACGCCGTCGAACACCGGCGTTGCCGATGTGGTGATGGTCACCACCACATCGCTGCCTTCTACCGTCTCGCGCGGGCTGGCGGCCGGCACGACATCAATGCCCAGCTTGGCCGCCATATCGGCGCAAAAACGCTGTACCTTCTCCGCCGTGCGCGCATAAACCTTGCAGCGCTGGATGGGGCGCACCGCACACAGCGCCTCCAGTTGGCTCTGCGCCTGCCAGCCAGCGCCGAACAGCCCGACCACCGCCGCATCCTCGCGCGCCAGCCAGCGCGCCGCAACACCGCCCACCGCGCCGGTGCGCATCATGCCCAGGTAATCCGCCTCCATCACCGCCAGCGGCAGACCGTTGGCCGCGTCGAACAAATGCACCAGAAAGCGTACACCCTCTCGGCTGCTGGTGTAGGCCTTGTAGCCCACCACGTTCAAGCTGGGCAACGCGCCTTGCAGAATATGCAAGGTGGATTGCGGCAAGCGCGTACGCTGGCGCGGCGTGTCAAGCGCCAGCCCCTGCGCGTGCTCACGATGCGCCGCCTCCACTGCCTCTATTGCCAGCGGCATGGTAAGCAGCGACTTGATGTCGTTTTCGCTGAGAAACAAGGCCATGACTACTCCTGCTTCGTGTATCCCAGCGATTCTAACGCGGATACCGCATCGACCCCAGCGACGCACCAAACTGTCAGCTAAGGCGACCGCTACAGGCTACGGTGAGGGCCGTTATGGAACTGCTACGTTTATGGTTTCCGACGTAGTGCCGCTAGTACCACTTGCCGTAATAACCACGCTAAAGGTCGTCTGTGTAGAGCTTGTGAGCGTAAACTCAAAAGTACCCCCGGCACCATTCACCACAGGCACAGTTGTTCCGCTTGCCAATACACTCACCACGCTGCCACCGTTTGAAACAAGTCCGGTAAATTTGCGCGTGAATAAAATGTCGATGGGCGCAGCGACGCTGACATTGAGTGTCGCGGAACCGGTTGCTCCGAGGTTATCGGTAACGGTAAGCTTGACCGTGTAAGTACCCGGCGAGGCGTAGGTATGCGACGCCGTCACGCCCAGCGCCGATGCGCCGTCTCCAAAATCCCACTGGTACTTGGTTATGCTTCCGTCGGGATCGTTGCTTGCGGTTCCGTTAAAGTCGAAGGTACTTGTGCCCGTCTGCGTAAAAGCGATGTTCGCGACCGGCGGCGCATTCGCCGGAGTTCCCGTCTTGGTAAGTTTCAGCGTGTGGACGAAATAACCCTGGGTGGCGTTGGACGCGTCATTTCCCCCGTACATGACTGTTTCCGCTGACCCAGGATCATAAACTGCCGCATGCAGACGTCGCGCGCCCGGCGAATTAGTCACCCCGACCTGTGTCCAGGTATTCGCCGCCACATCGTAGACCCAAATGTCCTCGAAAGAGAGCGCTCCGCTACCGCCAATAAGGACCATTACCCGGTTCACCGGGTCATAAGTAAGCGTGTGCTGCGCCCGTGGTGCAGGACTCGTCGGCGGGCTCATGCGAGTCCATGTGTTGGTGCCCAGCCGATACAACCATGTGTCGTTCAACGCATTGTTATACGGTACCCCGGCACAGCTAGTCTCGGCACACCGGCCACCGAACAGGACGAATGCATCGTTGATCGGGTCATAGGCCATGGAATTTGTGATCTGCCCGCGACGGAAAGGCGAGGTAGTGCTACCGTCTGGAATAAGCTGAACCCACGACCGCGTATCCGCATCCAGCGCCCAAGTATCGTTGTACACCGCGCCCCCAAACATAACCGTCGCGCCATCAGTGCCCGAATAGGCGAACGCCGGGCTCAGTCGTGAGATTGGTGTGGGCCCCACATATCCAGAGTAAGGTGCCTCGAATCGATACCATTGCCGCGTGGCGGGCGTATATCGCCATGTGCCGCCTCCCGATTGCGATCTAATGTTGAAACTGCGTCCGGTTTGCAGCGTGGGAATTGAAGTGGCGAGCGACAACGTTTTAGTCGCCGGATCGTAGGCAGTGATATAGGCGCTATAGACGATGTTGGTCTCGACTGTCACAAACCAGCCTTTGTAATAGTCGACCGTGGACGACGGTAGCGTGGGATCAACAATCTGGCTAGTTGTCGTCCCCGCAGCGGCAACACTGGTTCGACTGCCGCACGTATAGCCGCTCCCGCCAAATATCCAGTACACCGCATTGATCGCATCGTATTCAACAGCGTGCTCGTCTCTAGGGCAGGGTGGCCCATAAGGTGACTGTACGTTGGCGACTTGAGGTTCCACTTCAACCCATTTCAAACCCGGCAAATCCATCTGTAGGATGTCGTTACGATAGGTGCTGCCACTACCGCCGACTAGAACCGGTCGCCCGGCAACGGGGTCGTAAATCAAATCAACCCAGGCTCGCGGCAGGGGCGAATCCGACGCGGTCTTTGCGACTGGGCGTATCGTCCATATGCCCGACCAGTCGGCCTGGGCGGAACCTACGGCGATTGCTGCGACAAGCGCGACCAACAAGCGCGGCGCGTATCGGCAGATATGGTCAAAGAGAGTGGTAGTGATAGTCATGTCACTTCCTTTCGATGAGTAACTTGCGGCCATGTACGGACACTTGATCGCCCACCTCGATGTCCAAGGGGAAAACAGTGCGGCCGGTCCACGTATTGATTTCGACGCGCTCGCCATCATCAGCAACAAGCTGTACCTCATTGTCTTGAGGCATGGCTTCGTCCCGATTCGCGTAATAAGCGTCCCGAATCCGGGCCTGTAGGGGAGAAATAATCCGCGCACTGAGTTGATATTGACCCACGCGAACCGAAACCGGGATATCCACGGGCATTTCGCTACGCCGAATATCACTCGCAGCAATGTCAAGAAGGAAGCGCCCTTGCCCAAGAATGGCGACAACCTTGCCATTCAGTTCAACATCGAGATATCGACCTGCCTTTAACGCATTCTTGATATCGCGATATGCATGAAGTCCTTCGTCGGCGCCAGCCTTTGAACTCGCCAGCACGCTAAACGCCATTAGTAGGATGACCGCCAGTCGATTGAATACCATTGCACACCTCCAACGCTTGAGATCGCGAATGTTTGTTCGATTTGCCGGATGCCTCCTGTTACCTTTGCATCCGAGATGAGTGAACTCGGCAACACCCAATTGCGGGCCGCGCCGATTTTCCATGGCAGTACAAAGACCACCACCATGCGTACCGCAGATACGTATGTATCGCTTTTACTTTTTTTCGGGCCAGCGAAAACTGACCTCGTTTGATCGGACAGAATGTCCAACTAGATAAGTGGATCCCTGCCGGATGGCGTTATCCACTGAGCGAACCTGGGGCCAGCATTACCAGACTGTCTCCGGCGCTAACCCTCACCAACAACCCCAAGCAACCTTCAGGATAGACCGATTTTTCACCACCCACAACAAAAAGACCGCGACACAAAAAAGCCGCGCCGGCTTGCGCCTGACGCGGCTTTTGTGAGTGCTGAGACCTAAAGCACGGACTTCAGTAGCTTTCCCATTTCCGACGGGTTCTTCGTCGTCTTGATGCCGCATTCTTCCATGACCGCCAGCTTTTCTTGCGCCGTACCTTTGCCGCCGGAAATGATGGCGCCAGCGTGGCCCATGCGTTTGCCGGGGGGCGCGGTGACACCGGCGATGAAGCCGATCACTGGTTTCTTCATGTTGGCCTTGACCCAGCGCGCGGCCTCTTCTTCGTCCGAGCCACCGATTTCGCCGACCATGATGACGGCATCGGTTTCCGGATCGTCGTTGAACATGCGCAGCACGTCGATGTGCTTCATGCCGTTGACCGGGTCGCCACCTATGCCCACGCAGGAGGATTGGCCGAGGCCCAAGTCCATCAACTGACCGACGGCTTCATAAGTCAGCGTGCCGGAGCGTGAAACCACACCGATGCGACCCTTCTTGTGGATATGGCCGGGCATGATGCCGATCTTGATTTCATCCGGCGTGATGACGCCGGGGCAGTTCGGGCCGACCAGGATGGTCTTCTTGTTCTGCTCGCGCATGCGGTCCTTGACTTCGATCATGTCGCGCACCGGGATGCCTTCGGTGATGCAGATGACCAGATCGAGATCGGCGTCCACCGCTTCCCAGATGGCGGCGGCGGCGAAGGGCGGCGGTACGTAGATTACCGAGGCGGTCACGCCGGCCTGTTCCTTGGCGTCTTTGACGGTACCGTAAATCGGGATGCCTTCGAAATCCTCGCCGGCCTTCTTGGGGTTCACGCCCGCCACGAAGCAGTTCTTGCCATTGGCGTAGTCACGGCACATGCGCGTATGAAACTGGCCGGTCTTGCCGGTGATGCCTTGCGTGACGACGCGGGTGTTCTTATTGATGAGTATGGACATGTGGGTTCCTTCTTACTTACTACTACCAACGGCGGCGACGATTTTCTGCGCGGCGTCGGCCATGGTATCGGCGGAAATGATGGGCAGGCCGGAATCCTTGAGGATTTTCTTGCCCAAGTCTTCGTTGGTGCCGCGCATGCGCACCACCAGCGGCACGGATAGATGCACTTCACGCGCGGCGCTGACCACGCCGTCGGCGATGGTGTCGCACTTCATGATGCCGCCGAAGATGTTGACCATGATGCCCTTGACCTTGGGATTCTTGAGCATGATCTTGAAGGCTTCGGTGACCTTCTCGGTGGTGGCGCCGCCGCCTACATCAAGGAAGTTGGCCGGCTCGGCGCCGTAGAGCTTGATGGTGTCCATGGTAGCCATGGCCAGACCCGCGCCATTCACCAGACAGCCGATATTGCCGTCCAGCGAAATGTAGGAAAGATCAAACTTGGAGGCTTCGATTTCCGCCGGGTCTTCTTCATCCAGATCGCGCATGGCGACGATGTCTTCGTGGCGGAAAAGCGCGTTGGAATCGAAGTTCAGCTTGGCATCGAGCGCAACAACCTTACCATCGCCGGTGAGGATGAGCGGGTTGATTTCCGCCAAGCTGGCGTCGGTATCCCAGAAAGCCTTGTACAGCCCCTGCAGGATGGCGCGCGATTGCGGCAGCGACGCGGCGGGGACGCCGATCTTACTGGCGACGTCGTCCGCTTCAGCGTCGGTCAGGCCGGCGACGGGATCGACATACACTTTGTGGATTTTCTCCGGCGTGTGCTCGGCGACTTCTTCGATGTCCATGCCACCTTCACTGGACGCCATCAGACACACTTTTTGCGTCGTGCGATCCACCACCATGCCGACGTAGAGTTCCTTCTTGATGTCCGCACCCTCTTCGACCAGCAGGCGGCGCACCTTCTGGCCTTCCGGGCCAGTTTGGTGCGTCTTCAACTGCATGCCGAGGATCTGGCTGGCGTACTGACGCACTTCATCAGGCGACTTGGCAACTTTCACGCCGCCGCCCTTGCCGCGACCGCCAGCGTGAATTTGCGCCTTCACGACCCAAATCTTGCCGCCCAGTGCCTCAGCCGCCTTGACCGCTTCATCAACCGAGAAGCACGCTATGCCGCGCGGCGTGGCAACGCCAAATTTTCTCAGGATTTCCTTGCCCTGATATTCATGGATTTTCATGCGGGTTCTTTCTTTGCGGAATTAATGCGGGGAAGCTTAGGGAAAAGCCACTTTTGGCACGTTTCGCCACGGCGTTTTTTGGTTTCGTTGGAATGGAAACTACGCGCTTGGGGCGCTTTAGCGCTACGGCTCTCGGTTTATTGCAGCGCGAAATGATATCACAGCAACTTCATTCTTTGCCCTTGCCGCCCGTATCCACACCACTGCCACTATTGTTCTCGGCCCATTCCGCGCGCGCTTCCATGAGGGGTTTGATATCGGGCAGAACGACACGTTTGCGATCAGCTTCGACCGCCGTCAGCGCCACCGTTTCCATCATGGTCGCCGACGAACGCTTGGCCAGCGTCTGGTAGAGGCCGGTGCCCTGGGTCTTCCAGCCGATTTCATCCGCCGACAAATCGCGCACCACGCGCGCCGGGATGCCAGCCACCAGGGTGCGCGGCGGCACCAGCATGCCAGCCTTGACGAAGGCCATGGCGGCGACGATGGCCTCTTCGCCCACCACGGCGTTGTCCATCACCACCGCGTTCATGCCCACCAGCGCATTCCGCGAGACGCGACAGCAATGCAGAATCGCCCCGTGCCCGATATGGCCGTTATCTTCAACGACCGTGTCGCGCTCGGGAAAGCCGTGCACGATGCAGCAGTCCTGGATATTGCAGCCGGCGCCGATAATGATGCGGCCGAAATCGCCGCGCAGCGTGGCGTTGGGTGCGATATAACAATCCGGCCCAATGATGACATCGCCAATCAGCACCGCCGACGGATGCACATAGCTGGAGGGATGCACCACCGGCGTGACGCCATCAATAGAATAAACCTTGACCATCTGGAAGCCTTCTCTGGAAGCCAGGACTCTTGCGTTTTCTGGCGATAAACCCGCTCACAGGCATTTCGCTGACTAGCGCTGAAATGCTGCGTTACCAACGTTCGGGATGTAAAATATTGTATCTCGTTGGCCTGCGCGGCGGCAGACAAAACCGCAGTCTGCCCGCATCAGCCCTCGCTAACCGTTCCGCAAACACCTCGCAACCGTCACCGCCACGCCGCCCATGAGCTACCAAAACATACTCTTCGATCTTGCCGATGGCATCGCCCGCATTACGCTCAATCGCCCCGACAAGCTGAACAGCTTCAACAACGCCATGCACGTTGAGTTGCGCGAAGCACTAACGCGCACCCGTGAAGCGGGGGCGCGGGTTCTGCTAATCACCGGCGCCGGACGCGGTTTCTGCTCGGGCCAAGACCTCGCTGACCGTGTTGTCGCCGACGGCGCCCCGCCGCCCGATCTGGGGCTTTCCATCGAGACCAACTACAAGCCGCTGGCCCTGACGCTGCGCAGCCTGCCCATGCCGGTGATCTGCGCCGTGAATGGCGTGGCAGCGGGCGCCGGCGCCAACCTCGCGCTGGCTTGCGACATTGTGCTGGCGGCGCGCTCCGCCTCCTTCATTCAAGCCTTCTGCAAAATCGGGCTGATGCCGGATTGCGGCGGCAGCTACACGCTACCGCGCCTGGTTGGCTCGGCCCGCGCCCTGGGCCTCACCCTGCTGGGCGACAAGCTGCCGGCGGAACAGGCGGCCGAATGGGGCATGATCTGGAAATGCGTGGACGACGAACAACTCATGCCCGAAGCCGAAGCCATGGCCCGGCATTTCGCCAGCGCGCCGACCAAAGGCCTTGCTGCCATCAAGCGCGCTTTGAATGCCTCAGCCGACAACACGCTCGAAGCCCAACTCAACGTCGAGCGCGACACCCAACGCGAACTGGGCCACAGCGACGACTACCGCGAAGGCGTGCGCGCCTTCATGGAAAAGCGCAAACCGGAATTCAAGGGAAAATAATGTAAATGCAGACGTGGATGAGCGCGGATAGCCTTCTCGAAAAATAATCCGCGTTCATCTGCGAAATCTGCGAAATCTGCGAAATCTGCGAAATCTGCGGCAAAGTATTTAAAGTATCGAAATACCGACTCACCCTAGGAGCAATCGTGAACGAAGTTTTTATCTGCGACGCAGTGCGCACCCCCATCGGCCGCTACGGCGGTGCCTTGTCGACCATCCGCACCGACGACCTGGCGGCGTTGCCGATCAAGGCGCTGATGCGCCGCCATCCCGAGCTGGACTGGAGCGCCATCGACGAAGTGATCTTCGGCTGCGCCAACCAGGCCGGCGAAGACAACCGCAGCGTCGCACGCATGGCCGCGCTGCTGTCCGGCCTGCCTGTCACCGTGCCGGGCAGCACGGTCAATCGCTTGTGCGGCTCCGGCATGGACGCCTTGGGCACGGCGGCGCGCGCCATCAAGGCGGGTGAAATCCAGCTCGCCATCGCCGGCGGCGTGGAGAGCATGACGCGCGCGCCCTTCGTCATGGGCAAGGCCGACGCCGCCTTTTCGCGCAGCGCTGAAATCTACGACACCACTATAGGCTGGCGCTTTATCAACCCGCTTATGCAGAAGCTGCATGGCACGGATTCCATGCCGGAAACGGCGCAAAACCTGGCTGACGAACTGAACATTTCGCGCGCCGACCAGGATGCCTTCGCGCTGCGCAGCCAGCAGCGCACCGCTGCGGCACAAGCGGCCGGGCGCTTCAACGACGAAATCGTTCCGGTGGAAATTCCCCAGCGCAGAGCCGAGCCGAAGATCGTCGCGGTCGATGAGCACCCACGTGCCGATACCACCCTGGACCTGCTGGCCAAACTCAAGCCCATCGTGCGTGAGGACGGCAGCGTCACCGCCGGCAATGCCTCCGGCGTGAATGACGGCGCCTGCGCGCTGATTTTGGCTTCCGAAGCCGCCATCAAGACCCACAAGCTGACGCCGCGCGCGCGCATTGTAGGCATGGCCACTGCCGGTGTCCCGCCGCGCATCATGGGTATAGGCCCCGCGCCGGCGACACGCAAGCTGCTGGAACGCACCGGCCTTAAGCTCTCGCAAATGGATGTCATTGAGCTGAACGAAGCGTTCGCAGCCCAGGCTCTGGCCGTGACGCGCGATCTCGGGCTGCCCGACGATGCGGCTCACGTGAATCCCAATGGCGGCGCCATCGCGTTGGGCCATCCATTGGGCATGAGCGGCGCCCGCCTCGCCACCACCGCCATGTACCAACTACACCGCAGCGGCGGTCGCTACGCGCTGTGCACTATGTGCATAGGCGTAGGCCAAGGCATCTCGCTGATTATCGAACGCGTTTAATTCGCCACCGCGTCGGCGCAAGCCCGGCGCGGTGTCATAGCCTAGTCACCTTTGGCAGTTAAATTCTCAAGTCGGGCCGACCAGACAGCCACCCTATCCGGCCGTCGCTTACGGCTTGAGACTGCTTGCCTTTAAGTGGAAAATGCAGTCAGGCGTCGACAAAGACTCCACCGCCCTCCAGCCACAAGGGTGTAGACGGCATATCCGTCACACGCCCAAGCAACTATACAAACATGGCGAACATGGCAGTTTCTGACAACAAAGAAACACTCGAAGAACTGGCGGCATTGCGTAAACGCGTCGCAGAACAAGAGTCCTGTGAATCCGAGTTGATCTGGACGCACAGTCGCTTGCTCGAGCAAATCACTCAGGAAAATCGACACACAGAAACGGCGCTGCGCCTTTCCGAACAGAAGCTGTCGCGCATTTATTCGGAGAGCCCGGATGCTATTTCCATCAGCTCGCTGCGCAACGGGCGCTACGTCGAAATCAATCCGGCGTTCGAGCGCGTCTTCGGCTACGCCCGCGAAGAAGCCCTAGGCCGGGCAGGCACCGAGTTGGGCATTTGGCCCGACCCCAGCGAACGTCAGCGCATGGCGGATCTGCTCTATGAGCATGGCGAGTTGGTGAATATCGTCACGCGTCTGTGCGACAAAGCCGGCCGCACGCTCGATTGCCTCCTGTCGGCCAGCCTGATCGAAATCGACGATGAGCCGTGCATGATGACCATCACGCGCGACATCACCGAACGCATGCGCATCGAGCAACTGTTCATGGAACAGAACCGCATGCTCGACGCCCTCAGTCAGGCGCAAGCTGACTTCATCACCGACGCCGACCCGCACCTCACCTTCAACCAGTTGCTGTCGCATTTGCTGGAAATCACCGACAGTGAATTTGGCTTCATCGGTGAAGTGGTTTATGAGGATGGCCTGCCCAGCTTGCGTTTATTCACCATCACCGACGTCACATGGGACGAAGCGGAGCGTAGCGCCTATCAGCGACGTCTGAGTAACGACTTTTACTTTCGCGATTTGAATACGCTGTTCGGCCACGTCATGACCACCGGCCAGCCCGTCTTGAGCGGCGACCCGGCTTGTGACCCACGCGGCAAGCTGCCAGAGGGACATCGGTCGCTGGCTTCGTTCATGGGTCTGCCGCTGTTTCGCGGCGAGCAACTGGTAGGCATGGTGGGTGTGGGCGACCGCTACGACGGCTACGATGAGGCGCTGGTACACCGCTTGCAGCCCTTCACCAACACCTGCGCCGTGTTGATTGAAGCCTATCGCAATAACCTGCGCCGTCGCCAGGCCGAGGCACAGTTGCGCCGACTCAACGAAGAACTCGAAGATCGAGTCAATAAACGCACCGCCGAAATGCGCGCCTCGCTGAAGGAACTGGAGAGTTTCAGTTATTCCGTATCGCACGATTTGCGCTCGCCGCTGCGCGGTATCAACGGCTTTAGCCAATTGCTGTTGGAGGACTACGGCGATCGCCTCGACGACGAGGGCAAGGATCACCTGCAACGCATACGCGCCGCCACGCTGCGTATGAGCGATCTGATCGACAGCCTGCTCGACCTGGCGCAACTGACACGGGCGCCCATGCACATGGCAGACCTTGATCTGTCAGCGCAGGCGCACGCCATCGCGCGCGAGCTGGCGCAAACTGCGCCAAAGCGGCAAGTCGAAGTGCTTATTGCGCCCAACATACACGCTTGCGGCGACGGCCGTCTGCTGCGCGTGGCGCTGGAAAATCTACTGTCGAATGCCTGGAAATTTACAGTCCGCACCGAGCCTGCGCGTATTGAATTCGGCTTGCTACAGGAAGGCAAGCTGCCGGTTTATTTCGTGCGCGACAATGGCGCCGGCTTCGACATGCAATATGCCGATCGCTTGTTTCGCCCTTTCGAGCGGCTGCATGACCTCTACGAATTCACCGGCACCGGAATTGGTCTAGCCACCGTGCAGCGCATTATTCACCGTCACGGCGGCAGCGTCTGGGCGGAAGGCGAGACAGGCAAAGGGGCGAGCATTTATTTCACGCTACCGCCACAGGCCAACGGAAACGGTGCAGCGGAGACTAAGGACGCGAATTAACTCAGGGCGGCGCGAAACTCCGCCGGAATCGGCAAAGCGATGAAGCGTTGCGCATCGTCAGGATGCGGCTTGGCCCAGCAGCGCAGCTCCGTGCCTTCCAGCAAGACATCCTCACCACGGCGCACGATATGCCGCACGCGAAACACCTTATCGCGCCATTCCTCGACAAAGCTCTCTACTGTCAATTCGTCGCCGAGAAAGCCGGGGCGTTTGAACTTCGCGTCGGCTTCCACCAGGGGCACGTAGACGCCCTGTTCCTTCATCAGTAGGCCGGCGCGAAAGCCGGCCGATTCGAAGAGATGCCAGCTCGACGCATCGAACCAGGCGAAATAATTGGGATAAAAGGTGATGGCCGCCGCGTCGCAATCGCCCCACTCGATGCGCACGGCGTAACGGCTTTTAAGCATGACTCAAGTCGGGCGCAGCATTTCGGCCAACTTGCGCCGTTGCAGCTTGCCTGTCGCGGTGCGCGGCAATTCGCTGACAAAATGCACGCGGCGCGGCCGCTTGAAGCCGGGCAACGCCGCGATGCCAGCATCAATACGGGTTTTTGCTTCGTCGTCTCGCCCCGGCGCGACGACAACGAAAAGCGCCAATTCGCTCAAGCCGTCTGCGCTGGTCGTACCGACCGTACCCATTTCCAGTACGCAATCGCCACAACCGCCTAACAGCGCCTGTTCCACACCCAGCGTACTGACCCACTGGCCGGAAATTTTCATCATGTCGTCAGTGCGACCGGTGAATTCCCAGGCGCTGCCTTCGTGCGGCAGAAACATATCGCCGGGCGAGAACCAGCCTTCGGCGTAGCCGTCGGCTTGATCTTCTGGGCGATTCCAGTAGCCGCAGGCAACCGATGGATGCCACACCCACAGGCGGCGCGGCGTATCGGCATCGGCCTCGACGGTCTTCACCTGGCTCAAGGGCGTGGGCCGCATGATGCCGTCATCGGCGTCGGCATACAGCACCAGCGCCAGCGTTTCCGAGGTGCCATAACCGCTGATGGGCGACACCCCGGTCTGCTCCCGCAACTGGCTGCGGATCGGCGCTGGTAGGGCTTCTCCAGCCGATACATAATGGCGCACACCGGCCGCTTTGAGACGCGGCGCAAAGTTGCCTTGGAGTAATTTGTGGTACAGCGTCGGCACGCTGAACAGCACGGTAGGGCGATAACGTTCGCAGATTTCCGCCACGCCTTCGGCCAGCGGCCAGTCGCTATGCAGGATCACCGTGGCACCCAGACGCAAACCAGCGAACAAGGAGTTGGCAACGGGGTAAGCGAAGAACAGTTTGGAGGTGGCGTAGAAACGATCGGCCGGCGTCAGGCCCAGCACGTCGCGCGCGAAAGCGGCGCTGCCCGAGGTGACGCGCTGCACGTGCGTCACGGCCTTGGGTTTGCCGGTGGTGCCGGAAGTGTAGATCCACAGCGCCATGTCTTCCGGGTCGCGCTGCACCGCCTCGACTGCCTTCGCCTTGGCCAGTTCGGTTTCCCATGCCCTGGCTTCGCCGCTATAAGCAATGATGCGCGGCGGATCAGCCACCTCGGCGCAAAGTTTTTCGAGCAGCGGCACAGCGCTGGCATCGCACCAGATAAAGCGCGCACCGCTCTCGGCCAGGATGATGCCCAGCTCTTTCTCGAACAGACGCGAATTCAGCCCGACGGCCACGCCGCCGCCCCAGATAATGCCCAGATAGGCGACCACCCAGTTGATGCTATCCGGCGCAAACACCAGCACGCGATCATCCTCGTGCAGGCCCAGGTCCTGCCAGGCGCCGGCGGCGCGGCGCACCGCGAGGCGCAGTTCATCGTAGGTGATTTTGTCGTTGCCGCACTCGAGGGCGACATGGCTACCGACTCCGTCGGCGAGCAGGGTTTCCGCAGCGTTCATGGGATTCGCGTCAAACAATAGTGAGAAAAAGTTCGCCCAGACCAGCGATGCCGCAATTCAGCACGTCACCCCGGACCACCCTGGACACCCCTTGCGGCGTGCCCGTGAAAATCAAATCGCCCGGGCCGAGCCGGACATATTGTGACAGCTTGGCGACGACCTCGGCCACCGACCAGGTCATGCGCGCAATATCGCTGCGCTGCCGCTCGACGCCATTCACGCCTAACCAGATCACACCGCGCGTCGGATGGCCTACCTGCGCCGCCGCATGGATGGCGCCGATGGGCGCAGACTGATCGAACGCTTTGGCCATTTCCCAGGGGCGCCCGGCTTCACGCAACCCTGATTGCACATCGCGTCGCGTCATATCCAGCCCGACCGCATAGCCGAAAATATGGTCGCAAGCGACCTCCGGCGCGATATTCACCCCAGTGCGGCCGATAGCGACCACCAACTCCACCTCGTGCTGGAGGTTATCGGTCATGGGTGGATAGGCCATTTCAATGTGCGGCCCACCAAGCCCGTTGTTACTCGATGACAGCACCGCATCCGCCGGCTTCATGAAGAAGAAAGGCGGCTCCCGTTCGGGATTACCGCCCATCTCGCGTGCGTGTTCGGCGTAGTTCCGGCCGACGCAATAAATGCGTCGCACCGGGAACAGCGTGGATCCACCAGCCACTGCAACGCTAGGTTGTGGCGCTGGCGCTACAGCGTACTCCACGCTCACTCGACGCCCCTCCTCCTGCTGTCCTACGAATATTCTGTACGGGGGACCAGGCGGCCATCATGTCCCTCTTTTGTTTGTGGCCGCTCTTATCGTGTCCTGATACTATTAGAAACCATTGGGCTTCCAATTGTTTGAGGGGAAGCACTATACCAGCAACCATTCGCTTGTAAAGGGTATGAGTCAGTCACAGGAAGCACCACAGAAGGGCAAGAGCAAAAGCAAAGCGGGAAGCGGCAGCCCAGCCAACGGCAAGGGCAATAGCGCATCCGTAGTGGCGCTCGACCTCGATTTGCTGCCTGACCTGATCGGCTACCAGTTGCGCCTGACCCAGCTTTCCGTCTTCGACGACTTTGCGGCGGATCTCAAGGACTACGACATCTCGCCCGGCCGCTTCGGCGTGTTGGTGCTGATTTCGGCCAACCCTGGCATTACGCAAAGTCGTCTCGCCGGCGCCGCGCAACTCGACCGCTCCACTATGGTGGCGGTGATCGACCATCTCGAAGCGCGCGCCTTGGTGGAACGTCGCGCCTCGCCCACCGACCGGCGTTCCAACGCGCTGGTCCTCACGCCAGCCGGCGAAGCGTTGCTCACGCTGATGAAGCGCCGCATCAAGGACCATGAAGCGCGCATCGCCGCCGCCATGACGCCGGACGAAACGGAAACCTTCGTTGCCCTACTTACCCGCGTGCGTGAAAGCCTGCATCACGCCAACGGCGAAGCCCGCCTTACCAATAAAAAGTAACTCGCCAGCACCGCCCAGCCGCACAAGGCGATCGCGGCCGTCATCGGCACGGCCGTGCCGTCGTAGGTGTGACCGACCACGATACCGACTATGGCCGCCAGGCCCATCTGTGTAAAACCCATCAAGGCCGAAGCCGCACCAGCCATTTTTGCATAGGGTGCCAGTGCGCCGCCCATGGCATTGGGCATGATGAGTCCGGCTGCGGCGAGATAAATCGCCATCGGCACCAGTATCGCCCAGATGCTATGCACATCGAACAAAGCCAGCGCCAGCATCAGCGTGCCGGCCGCCGCACCTAGCAGCGCACCCATCAGCACCATGCGCTGTACACCCAGCTTGAGTGTAAACCTCGCGGAAGCGAATGTGCCGATGATATAGCCGGTGACGACGAAGCCGAAGGCGGCACCGAAGCGCTGCGGACTCAAGCCGTAATATTCGATCAGCACAAACGACGAACCGGAGATGAAGGAAAACAAGGCCGCATAGGCCGCCGAGAAACACAGCAAATAGCCCAAGTAAATGGGTGAGCGCAGCAGCAGGCCGAAATTTATCACCATGCGTTTGGGCTGCGTGGCGGTTGGATCGAGATGCGCGTTACTCTCTTGCAACAACACGGCCATGGCCACCGTCTGCACCACCGCGTAAAGTGCCAGCGCGGCAAAATTCGCGCGCCAGCCGAACCAGACAGTGAGCCAGCCGCCCAGCACCGGGCCCAAGATCGGCGCAACCGCCATGGCGCCGCTAATGTAAGCCATGACGCGCGCTGCATTCAATGGCCCATACACATCGCGCACGATGGCGCGCGCCAGCACCGGCCCGGCGCAAGCCCCTAATGCCTGGAAGAAGCGCGCGGCGATGAGCGTGTCGATGCTCGGTGCAAACATGCACACCAGCGAGGCAACAAAGTAGATAGACAGACCCACCAGCAAAACCGGCCGACGGCCGTAGCGGTCGGAGAGCGGCCCGTAGAACAACTGTGCCGCACCGAAGCCGGCAAGAAAAACCGACAAGGTTAATTGCACATGCGCAGCATCGGAGGCGAAATCGTGTACCAGCGTCGGCAAGGCAGGCAGGTAAAGGTCGGTGGACAGGGGGCCGAGCGCGACCAGCGTGGTCAGCATGATCGCCAGACCCAGTGAAGGTTTCAGCATGGTCTCAAACCGGGTTGTCGATATCGATGTACTGGCACTCGATACCAAACTGGGTGGCGAGATGCGCGCCAACGGCCTGCACGCCATAGCGCTCGGTGGCGTGATGACCGGCCGCAATGTAAGGCACGCCGGCCTCGCGCGCGAGGTGCACCGTCTGCTCGGAGATTTCTCCGCTGATAAACACGTCGGCGCCGGCAGCAATGGCCTGCTCGAAATAGCCTTGCGCCGCGCCGCTGCACCAGGCGATGCGCACCAGCGGTCGCGTCGCATCACCCATCACCAGGGGCGCGCGACCTAATGTTTCGCCGATGCGTCGTGCCAGCGTGTCGACATTTGTCACGCCGGGGGCGCCGCCGAAAAAACCGACGTCCTGCTCGCCAAAGCGCCCTTCCACCGTCAAGCCCAGACGCCGCGCAAGTTGGGCGTTGTTGCCCAGTTCGGCGTGGGCATCAAGTGGCAGGTGGTAGGCATACAGGTTGATGTCATGCATGAGCAGCGACTTCATCCTGGACTTGCGTATGCCCGTCACACGGCCGTCTTCGCCGCGCCAGAACCAGCCGTGATGGACCAGCAGCGCATCCGCCTGCGCGGCAACGGCCGCGTCTATCAATGCCTGGCTGGCGGTGACGCCACAAACAATGCGCCGCACCTCGGTGCGACCTTCCACTTGCAGGCCGTTTGGGCAATAATCGCGGAAGCGTGCGATCTCCAGCAGTTGTTCCAAATACCGATCCATTTCCGCTCTGTGCATGACTTTCCTCGGACTACGAGGCCGGGCGACGAAACATTAAAGGGGATGACATTATATGCGCCGCTTGTGGCTGATATTCGCCCAAGCCGTTACGGTCAGCGTAGCGGTACTGTTTGTGGTGCAAACGCTCAGGCCAGAATGGCTGGACAGTACGCGACCAAGTGTAGTGGCCTTGCAAGAGGCGGTGACGCCGTTCCTTCCGCAGGTGGCAAACGCACCCGACACGCGCAAGGCGATCTCTTACGCTGATGCCGCCCAGAAGGCCTTGCCTTCGGTGGTGCATATCTACACCAGTCGCGAGGTCAAGGCGCCGCGCCAGCCCCTTGCCGACGATCCAGTGTTCCGCTATTTTTTCGGTGACCGCTTAGGTGGCCCGCAGCGGCAACTTGGTTTGGGCTCGGGCGTAATCGTCAGCGCCAACGGCGCTGACAGCTATATCCTGACCAACAATCACGTTGTGGACGGCATGGACGAAATCGAAGTCGCCACCCATGACGACAAACGTTTCCGCGCCCGCGTGGTGGGCGCCGATCCGGAATCCGACCTGGCGATGCTGCGCATCAACACCGGCGCCAAGCTGCCGGCTATCACCATCGCGCCACCCGAATCACTGCACGTGGGTGATGTGGTACTGGCCATAGGCAACCCTTTCGGGGTCGGACAAACCGTGACCCATGGCATCGTCAGTGCACTCGGTCGCAGCCACCTCGGTATCAATACTTTTGAAAACTTCATCCAGACCGATGCCGCCATCAACCCCGGCAACTCGGGTGGCGCACTGGTCGATAGCAACGGCAATCTGGTCGGCATCAACACCGCCATTTTCTCGCGCAGTGGCGGCAACCAGGGCATAGGTTTCGCGATTCCCATTTCCATCGCCCGCAGTGTGATGGAGCAGATAATCAAGACTGGCACGGTGACGCGTGGCTGGATAGGCGTGGAAGTGCAGGAGATCACGCCGGAACTGGCTGAATCGTTCAAGCTACCAGGCACGCAAGGCGCGCTCATCGCCGGTGTCGTGCGCGGCAGCCCGTCCGACCGGGCCGGCATACGTCCGGGCGATGTACTACTCGCCGTGGCGGGCAAGCCGGTTCATGACCCACAAACCATGCTGGATTTGATTGCCGGCCTCAGCCCCGGCAAAACCGCCAGCTTCAGGCTGCGTCGCGACACCAAAGAATTCGATCTCGATGTCGCCATCGGCAAGCGTCCGCCGATACAGCGCGAGCGGGAGTGAGTCCCAAACTCACGGCGGTGCTCAGGGGGTTGGTTCTGAATCGGCGACAGGTGAGCCGGCCGGCTTGGCCACGAAGCGCGCCAGGATGATGCCCAGCTCGAACAGCAGCCACAAGGGCACTGCCAGCATGAATTGCGAAAGCACATCTGGCGGCGTGAAGACCGCGCCGATAATGAACGCCCCGACAATCACGTAAGGGCGTGCCTCTTTCAGCTTAGCGATGCTGACCAGGCCCGTACGCACCAGTACGATCACCACCACCGGCACTTCGAAGGTCACACCGAACGCAAGGAAAGTGCTTAGGACGAAGGATAAGTATTTGTCGATATCCGTCATCCAGGCCACGCCCTCGGGCGCCATCGCGGCCATGAATTTGAATACCGTCGGGAACACCAGGAAATAGGCGAAGGCCATCCCGGTAAAAAACAAAAAAACGCTGGCCCCGATGAGCGGTAATACCAGGCGTTTCTCATGGGTGTACAGCCCAGGCGCGACGAAGGCCCACACTTGATAGAGCACGTAGGGCAGCGCGATCAGAAACGCACAAACCAGCGTCACCTTCATGGGCACGACAAAGACACCAACCACATCGGTGGCGATCATCTGCCCACCCTTGGGCAAGGAGGCAAGCAGTGGCTGCGCCATCAGCGCATAAAGGTCGCGCGCCCAGGGAAACAAACAGATAAAAATCACCAGCACCGCCCCAAAAGCGTGGATGAGCCGCGTACGTAGCTCGATGAGGTGGGAAATGAAGGTGTCTTGCGGTTCGCTCATGGTGCCGCTCAGACGCGTTTCTTGTCGGACTGGTCGACGGCAAAGCCCGGGTTCAGTTGCGGCTGACCGTCTTGCGCTAGCGCACTGGCGGCCGGCTCCGGCGGGGCCGGCTGAGCGAGCGCTACGGGTTCCGCCGGTGACTGAGTCGGTTCGGCCGGCGGCAGTATGCTGTTCGTGATGCTGCTTTCAACGCTCCCTAGTTCCTGCCGCACGGCCTGATCCAGGCTGCGCACTGAATCGTGGATATCGCGCTGCGCCTTTTGCAGTTCTTCGAGTTGAATTTCTCGATTGATGTCCGCTTTGACATCGCTTACATAACGCTGCAAACGCCCCAACAAATGGCCCGCCATGCGGGCCACGCGCGGCAAGCGCTCGGGGCCGATAACGATCAAGGCCACCAGCGCGACGACCATGAGTTCGGAAAATCCGATGTCGAACATATCAGGGATCAGGAATCAAGAATCAGGGGGCAGAAAAACCGCCCCCCGACGCCTGGATCAGGACTTCGTTTTTTCTTTAACTTCGCCTTCGATGGTCTGGCCAGTCACTTGCGGCACTGCGGTTTCGTTCGCCTTTTCCGTGCCTTCTTTTATGCCTTCCTTGAAGCCACGCACGGCGCCGCCCAGGTCTTGGCCGATATTGCGCAACTTCTTGGTGCCGAAAACCAGCATGACGATCACCAAGACGATAAGCCAGTGCCAAATGCTAAATGAACCCATTGCTATCTCCTTCGCGTTCTATCGCTTGAGCATGCCAGGTAAAGCCTCCGGCCCGCCGAGTATGTGCATATGTACATGATACACCTCCTGCCGACCGACCCGCCCGGTGTTCACTATGCTGCGGAAGCCATCCGTCGCACCATTTTCGCGCGCCAGTTTGCCGGCCAGGCCGAGCATTTTTCCCAGAGCGCGCTGATGCGTTTCATCGCTGTCATAAAGCGTGGCGATATGGGCTTTTGGAATGATCAGAAAGTGCACTGGTGCAAGCGGATTGATGTCATGGAAAGCAAAGACATCCTCGTCTTCATAGACTTTCTTGCTGGGGATTTCCCCGCTTATGATCTTGCAGAATATGCAGTTGTCCATAGCAATAGCCTATTCCTTCCTGGATCGCTTCTCGTCTATCCCAGAGATCCCTTCGCGGCGATGCAATTCGGCTAGCACGTCGTCCGGTCCAAGATCGAACTGGGCCAGCAACACCAACGTATGGAACCAGACATCGGCAGTTTCTCGCACGATGTGCAAGCGATCGCCATCTTTCGCCGCCATGATGGTTTCGGCGGTTTCTTCGGCGATTTTTTTGCAAATAGCGTCGGTCCCTTTGGCGTAAAGACTGGCCACGTAAGAGGTATCGGCGGGAGCTTTCTTACGCTCGGCGAGCGTCGCAGCAAGGCGATGCAGCACTTCGGGGTCTATCATTTTTTTTGTCCCAGCGATGTAAATTGGAGGGTGGGTTGCCGTCAACGGCACACCGCCAGCCGGTCCGCAATGGCCCAATGCGCGACCACGTTCAGCACTCAAGGATTCTACAATAGCGGGACGCGCCTGTACGCCCAATCCACGCCAGCGCCCGGCCAATACTACGTGGCCGCCACCGAACCTGCCCAGGTATTCGGCGCCGATCTGCTCAAGCTTCCCACAAATATCCCGTTGACTAGTGCGACGCAAACCGCGCCTGGCCTGCAATAACGTAAAGCATGACCACCAACATCAGCCTGGAAGAAGCACAGCAAGCCCTCAAAGGCGTAACCATCCCGCCGCGTCCGGCATTGCTGTCGGAAATAAGCGCCGAGCTCCAAAAGGCGAATCCGGACACAAAAATGCTCGCGAGCCGGATTGCCAAGGACGTCGGCTTGTCCTCATCCATTCTCAAGGTTGTGAATTCCCCGTACTTTGGGCTACGCTCCAAGATAGGCTCCGTGACCAATGCTGTACAGCTGCTAGGGATAAGCAACGTCAAAAATATCGTCACGGGCTTGATGCTGAAAACCGCGCTAAACAAAAACGCCGTATCGCTAGAGCGTTTTTGGGACAGCGCCGAAAAGGTGGCCAGGATATCGGCGCATATCGCGTCAACGCTGCCCAAGGCACCTTGTGATGAAGCCTACACCTTCGGTCTTTTCCGCGACTGCGGAATTCCGCTACTCATGCAGCGCTTCAGCGATTACAAAGAAACCCTGAAGATCGCCTCCGGCATGGATCGAGCCTTGACGGCGGTGGAAGACGAGCGCCATGGCACGAATCACGCGGTGGTCGGCTACATGGTGGCAAGAGTTTGGGGGTTGCCGGACGCCATACCTGAAGCGCTATTGCGACATCATGACCCGACGGTGCTGGTGCGGTCAGATGGCGCCTCCTCCATGGCTCGCACACTGGTGGCCATCAATTTTCTCGCCGAATACCTCAATGACGCGGTGCTGCGATTGCGCGATAACGCCGAATGGTCGAACATCGGTGAAGCTGCGCTAGCCCATCTCGGCATGGCTTCTGCCGATTTGGTGGAGCTGAAGGATGAAGTCGAGAGCTACTCCGAAGACCAGACTTAGAAAGACGTTCCATGCCTGCCGGCACTCATGCAAGCTAAGACAACTGAGGCAACTGAGCCACGAGAGCGTCTACTTGTAGATTTTCCCAGGGTCTTTGACCACCGGCGCAACAACCTGCCAGCGTTCGCCTTCGAGCTTCTGGAAGAAGCAACTGCGCCGCCCGGTGTGGCAAGCGATGCCGCCAGTTTGCTCAATTTTCAGCAACAACACATCGTTGTCGCAATCCGCGCGGATTTCCAACACCTTCTGTGTGTGACCGGATTCTTCGCCCTTGTGCCAGAGCCGGCCGCGCGAACGCGACCAATACACCGCTTCGCCGCAGCGCTGGGTCTCGGCTAACGCCTCACGATTCATCCAGGCGAACATCAGCACTTCACCCGTGGCGGCGTCCTGCGCGATGGCCGGCACAAGACCATCGGCGTCCCATTTAATCTGAGCTAGCCACTCAGCCATTTCAGAGCCTCACCTCAATGCCCTGGGCGCGCATGTATTCCTTAGCCTCGCGTACCGTGTGCTCACCGTAATGGAAGATGCTAGCGGCAAGCACCGCATCGGCATGCCCTTGCAACACACCTTGGGCGAGATGCTCCAAGGTGCCGACGCCACCGCTGGCAATGACCGGGATGCTTACAGCATCGGAAATAGCGCGTGTGAGCGCCAGATCGAAACCGTTCCTGGTGCCGTCACGGTCCATGCTGGTGAGCAGAATTTCACCGGCGCCAAGTTGCTGCACGTGCTGCGCCCAGGCGATGGCGTCCAGCCCCGTCGCGGTGCGGCCACCATGGGTGAAAACCTGCCAGCGGCCGTCTGCCACCTGCTTGGCATCGATGGCGACAACAATACACTGCGAGCCAACCTTCCCCGAAGCGTCGGCCACTAACTGCGGATTCTGTACAGCGGCCGTATTCATGCTGACCTTGTCGGCCCCGGCATTGAGTAAGCGACGCACATCGTCGACCACGCGCACACCACCGCCCACCGTGAGCGGAATAAACACCTGATCGGCGACCTGTTCGACGACATGCAAAATGATGTCGCGCTCGTCGGAGCTGGCAGTAATGTCTAGGAAGGTAATTTCGTCCGCGCCTTGTTCGTCGTACCGGCGCGCGACTTCAACCGGATCGCCGGCGTCGCGCAGGCCAACGAAATTAATGCCTTTGACAACGCGGCCAGATTTAACGTCGAGACAGGGAATGATGCGCTTGGCTAACATGGTCTGAGCAATCTTTTCACCGCTAAGCACCGTTGGCGGTTAATCGGATTTTTTTCCAGACAACTTGTCGGCCTCGGCCTGGGCTTTCTTGAAATCCAGCGAACCTTCGTAGATAGCACGCCCGGTGATAGCGCCCATGATGCCCTCGTCTTCCACCTTGCATAGCGCTTTGATGTCTTTCAGGTTGGCGATGCCGCCGCTGGCGATGACCGGTATGCGCAGGGCCTGCGCCAGCCTGACGGTAGCCTCAATATTCACGCCGCTGAGCATGCCGTCGCGGCCGATGTCGGTGTAGATCACCGCTTCCACGCCGTAATCCTCGAATTTCTTGGCGAGATCAACGACGTCATGGCCGGTCATTTTGGACCAGCCATCCGTCGCCACTTTGCCGTCCTTGGCATCCAGGCCAACGATGATATGGCCGGGAAAGGCGCCACAAGCATCGTGCAGAAAGCCCGGGTTTTTCACCGCTGCTGTGCCGATGATGACGTAGCTGATACCGTCATCGAGATACCGCTCAATGGTGTCCAGATCACGAATACCGCCCCCCAGTTGCACGGGAATGTCGTCGCCAACCGCGCTGGTGATGGCTTTGATGGCGGCTTCGTTCTTGGGCTTGCCGGCGATGGCGCCGTTCAGGTCAACCAGATGCAGACGACGCGCGCCTTGCGCCAGCCAATGCTTTGCCATGGCAGCAGGGTCTTCTGAAAACACCGTGGCGTCGTTCATGTCGCCCTGCTTCAGGCGTACGCAGTGGCCGTCTTTGAGATCGATTGCGGGTATGAGCAGCATAGGGGTATGCGAATAAAGGGGGCGGTGAGCTTTTGGCAAGCCCGATTGAGGTTAGGGTTTCCAGCGCATAAAATTGCCGAGCAATGCGAGACCGGCTTGCGCGCTTTTCTCCGGATGGAACTGCACAGCGAAAATATTATCCTTGGCAACGGCACAGGTAAAGGGCATGCCATAGTCGCTGGTCGCCGCCACCAGTGCCGGGTTGCCAGCCTCCACATAATAGCTATGCACGAAGTAAAAGCGGGCACCGTCTTCTATGCCGGCCCACAAAGCATGCTGATGCGCTTGACGAATGTTATTCCAACCCATATGCGGCACCTTTAGCCGGCTACCGTCCGACGCCAGCATACGCGCTTCGGGAAAGCGGCGCACGCGGCCCGGCAGTATGCCTAAGCCGGCGACATTGCCTTCTTCGCTGCGCTCGAAGAGCATTTGCAAACCAATGCAAATGCCCAGGAAGGGTTTGGACGCGGCCGCCTCAACGACTGCGGCGCGCAAGCCTCGGCCTTTCAACTCACGCATGCAATCCGGCATAGCGCCCTGGCCCGGCACCACCACCCGATCAGCCATGGTCACGGCCACCGGGTCGGCAGTGACCAGCACACGTGCATCCTGTGCAACATGCTCGATCGCCTTGGCGACCGAACGCAAATTGCCCATGCCGTAATCGACGATAGCGACGGTGTTCATGGTGATGGTTAGCGTCTAGCGTTTTGGCGTTGCGAGTGATCGGAAGGCGGGTTTCAACTCGAAAGCCCAAACTCGAAACTGCTACAAACTTCCCTTGGTCGACGGCACACTGCCCGCTGCACGTATATCGAGCTCAGCGGCCATGCGCAGCGCACGGCCGAAAGCCTTGAACACCGTCTCGCACTGGTGGTGAGCATTCTCGCCCTTCAGGTTATCGACGTGTAGCGTGATCTGGGCGTGATTGACCAAACCCTGAAAAAACTCCTGAGTGAGGTCAACGTCGAAACCGCCTATCATGGCGCGACTGAATTCGACGTTGAAAAACAAACCCGGGCGGCCGGAGAAATCCACCACCACGCGCGACAAAGCCTCGTCCAGCGGCACATAAGCGTGGCCGTAACGGCGTATACCCTTCTTGTCGCCCAATGCCTTGGCCAGTGCCTGACCCAGCGTGATGCCGATGTCTTCAACGGTGTGATGCGCGTCGATATGTAGATCGCCTTTGGCCTCCACCTCGATATCCATCATGCCATGGCGCGCTACCTGATCCAGCATGTGATCGAGAAAAGGCACGCCGGTCGCCAGTTTGGTGGAGCCGCTACCCTCCACGTTGAGACGGACGGTGATCTGGGTTTCGAGCGTGTTACGCGAAATTTCGGCTTGCCGCATGGAACACCGAGATGGAAAGTAGTGGAACGGTTGAGAAGCGTATTCTGGTCCGCATGATACCATTTTGACTTTCGTCGCACCTCACTCCCACTCTTATAAAACGCTTATGAATCGCTACTGGAGCGCGGTCGTTCACAGCTTGACACCTTACGTGCCGGGCGAGCAGCCCAAGCTGCCCAATCTCATCAAGCTCAATACTAACGAGAGCCCGTATGGCCCGTCGCCGCGTGCCATCGAAGCGATGCAAGCCGAGCTGAGCGACAGTCTGCGACTTTATCCCGATCCGAACGCCGACAGACTCAAGGACGCTATTGCCCATCGCACCGGCCTCACCCATCGCCAGGTCTTCGTTGGCAATGGCTCCGACGAAGTCTTGGCGCACACCTTCATGGCCTTACTTAAGCATGGTCGGCCTCTGCTGTTTCCGGATATCACCTACAGCTTCTATCCGGTGTACTGCGGGCTCTATAACGTGCAGTTCACGACGGTGCCGCTCACCGACAAGTTTGAAATTCGCGTAGAAGACTATTTCCGACCCAATGGCGGCATCATTTTCGCGAACCCGAATGCACCCACCGGCCGTGCGCTGGCGCTTGCTGAAATCGAAAAGCTGCTGAGCGCCAATCATGAATCGGTGGTGGTGGTCGATGAAGCTTACGTCGATTTTGGCGCCGAATCGGCCGTGTCGCTCATCGACCGCTTCCACAACCTGCTGGTGGTGCAAACCCTGTCGAAGTCGCGCTCACTGGCTGGCCTGCGCGTCGGTTTCGCGCTAGGCCATGTCGACCTCATCGAAGCGCTGGAACGCGTCAAAAACAGCTTCAACTCCTACCCACTGGGGCGGCTGGCTATCGCCGGCGCCAGCGCCGCCATGGCGGACGCCGAGCACTTCGATCGCACGCGCCGCGCCATCATGGCGAGCCGCGAGACCCTGGTGCGTGATCTTGCGGCGCTGGGCTTCGAGTGCCTACCCTCTGCCGCGAATTTTGTCTTCGCCCGCTATCCGGCTCGCGATGCCGCCCAACTCGCCGCCGCGCTACGCAGCCACCACATCATCGTGCGTCACTTCAAACTGCCGCGCATCGAGCAATTCCTGCGCATCACCATCGGCACCGATGCCCAATGCGCCGCGCTGGTGACGGCGCTGCGGGATATCTTGGCTTCTTGATTTTGACGCGGATTAGCGCGGCGCGGATAGGCGCGGATTTCTATCGGATTTAATCCGTGTTCATCCGCGTTGATCCGCGTCCTGATTTTTCAGCGTTTCAAACGCAGCTCTGCCGCCCGTGCATGGGCTTGCAGGCCTTCGCCGTGGGCCAGGATGGACGCGATGCGCCCGAGAGTCTGCGCGCCGGCTTCGGAGACTTCGATGATGGAGCTGCGCTTCTGGAAGTCGTAGACGCCCAGCGGCGAGGAGAAACGCGCGCTGCGTGACGTTGGCAGCACGTGATCGGGGCCGGCGCAGTAATCGCCCAGTGATTCCGAGGTATAGCGACCGACGAAAATCGCGCCGGCATGGCGGATTTTGTCGACCAGCGCGTTCGGTTTGGCCACCGACAATTCGAGATGCTCGGGCGCAATCTTGTTGGCGATGGCACAAGCCTCATCGAGATCGCGCACTTCGATCAAGGCGCCGCGCCCTTGGAGCGACGCGGTGATGACGTCCTTGCGTAGCATCTCTGGCAACAGGCGGGCAATGCTGCGTTCGACTTGCTCCAGGTAAGCGCGATCCGGGCACAACAAAATGGATTGCGCCATCTCGTCATGCTCGGCCTGGGCGAAGAGATCCATGGCCACCCAGTCCGGATCGGTTGTGCCGTCGGCGATGATCAGCACTTCGGAAGGCCCCGCCACCATGTCTATGCCCACCACGCCAAAAACGCGCCGCTTGGCCGCCGCCACGTAGGCGTTGCCGGGTCCGACGACCTTATCCACCTGGGGTATGGTTTGTGTGCCGTACGCCAGCGCCGCCACAGCCTGCGCGCCGCCGATAGTGAAGACACGATCTACGCCGGTAATGGCGGCAGCGGCCAGCACCAGCATGTTTTTTTCGCCGCGCGGCGTCGGAACCACCATGATGAGTTCGCCCACGCCGGCCACCTTGGCGGGGATGGCGTTCATCAGCACGGAGCTCGGATAGGACGCCTTGCCGCCCGGCACGTAGAGGCCAACGCGATCCAGCGGCGTGACTTTCTGGCCCAGGCGCGTGCCGTCAGCTTCGGTGTATTCCCATGAGGTGGCGAGCTGGTGTTGATGGTAGAGCGCAATACGAGAGGCTGCCTGTTCCAAAGCCTCACGCTGCTCAGCCGGCAAACTGACAAGCGCCGCGTCCAGCTCGCGCTTGGGCAGCTCCAACTCGACCATGCTTTTTACATCGAGATGGTCGAAGCGCCGCGTGTAGTCGAGCACTGCGGCGTCGCCAAGGGTGCGCACAGCCGAGAGTATTTCCGCCACGGCCCGCTCGACGCTTTCGTCTTGCGCACTATCAAAAGCCAAGAGCGCCGCGAGCTGCTTTTGGAAGTCGGCGTCGATCGAGCTGAGACGACGCGCCAAGCTCACTTGACGGCTCCGGCGAAGGCATCAATCACCGGCTGCAATTGCTCGCGCTTCATTTTCAGCGCCGCTTGATTGACGATCAAGCGCGAGGAGATCGGCATGATGTCTTCCACCGCGCGCAGATTGTTGGCGCGCAAGGTGTTGCCGCTGGAGACAAGATCAACAATCGCATCGGCCAAGCCGACCAACGGCGCCAGCTCCATGGAACCATAGAGTTTGATGAGATCGACATGCACCCCTTTGGCGGCGAAGTGTTCGCGCGCCGTCTTGATGTACTTGGTGGCTACACGCAAACGCGCGCCACGTTTGACCGCTTGTTCGTAATCGAAGCCCTCGCGCACTGCGACAGCCATGCGGCACTGCGCGATTTTCAAGTCCAGCGGCTGATAGAGGCCGAGGCCGCCATGCTCGATCAACACATCCTTGCCGGCGATGCCGAGGTCGGCCGCGCCGTACTGCACGTAGGTCGGCGTATCGGAGGCGCGCACGATGACCAGGCAGACATCGGCCCGATTGGTGCCAATAATCAGCTTGCGTGAGCTTTCCGGATCGTCGGTCGGCACGATGCCGGCCGCCGCGAGCAGCGGCAAGGTCTCTTCGAAAATGCGGCCCTTGGAAAGAGCGATAGTGATGCCGGTCACGGCGATGCCTCTATTGGCGAAAGTCGAATTTTAACGTAGAAAAAAGCTTGGCCGCGTAATCCGCGGCAGCCTTTCAATGAACTCGCCTGATGCGTGCGCCAAGTTGCGAGAGCTTCTCTTCGATATGCTCGTAACCGCGATCAAGGTGGTAGATACGATCGATGAGGGTTTCGCCACGCGCCACAAGCCCGGCGATGACCAGACTGGCGGAAGCGCGCAGGTCGGTCGCCATGACCGTAGCACCCTCGAGTTGCGCTCTGCCTTTAACCACCGCCGTGTTGCCATTGATCTCGATGTCGGCGCCCAGGCGCAGCAACTCTTGCGCATGCATGAAGCGATTTTCAAATATCGTTTCGGTGATGAGCGCGGTGCCTTGCGCAACGCAGTTCATGGCCATGAACTGGGCCTGCATATCGGTGGGGAAAGCCGGGAAAGGCGCGGTGCGCAGGCTAACCGCCTTGAGCTGGCCGCTGGCGGAGATCTCGATAGCATCATCATGTAATTCAATGTGCGCGCCGGCTTCGCGCAGTTTCTCGATGACTGCGTCAAGAATAGCGCCAGTCGTGCCGTTCAGCCGTATGTGGCCGCCCGTGACCGCTGCTGCAACAAGGAAGGTGCCGGTCTCGATGCGATCCGGCATGATGCGATGCTGAGCGCCATGCAGTCGCTCCACACCTTCTATCGTAATGACATCGCTACCGGCGCCGCTGACTTTCGCGCCCATGGCATTGAGGCAGTTGGCGAGATCGGTGACTTCCGGTTCGCGTGCGGCGTTCTCTATGGTCGTCGTGCCCTCGGCCAACGTCGCCGCCATCATCAGATTTTCGGTGCCGGTGACGGTGACAAGGTCGCAGCATATTTTGGCGCCGCGCAAACGCTTCGCACGCGCTTCGATATAGCCATGCTCAACGTGAATCTCGGCGCCCATGGCCTGCAAACCGCGGATATGGATATCCACCGGCCGCGCACCGATGGCACAACCGCCGGGCAGGGAAACGCGCGCTTGGCCGGCCCGCGCCAGCAACGGGCCCAAGGTCAGGATGGAGGCGCGCATGGTCTTAACCAGATCGTATGGCGCTTCAGGCTTGTCCAGCCTGGATGCGCACAAGGTCAACCCGTTCTTTTCGTCGAGTGTGACCTCCACCTCCATTTTCGCCAGCAAACGCAGCATGGTGGCGATATCGTTGAGATGGGGCACATTACTCAGGTGCAGCGGCTCGTCAGTGAGCAAGGCCGCACACATCAACGGTAGCGCAGCGTTCTTCGCGCCGGAAATGACGACCGCCCCGCGCAGCGGTAGGCCCCCCTCGATGAGCAGCTTATCCATGCTGCGACTGCCATTCCTCCGGCGTCAGGGTGCGCATGGAGAGGGCATGCACTTCGCCGCTTTCCATGCGGCCACCCAGCGCCTTATAGACAAGCTGCTGGCGCTGGATACGGCTTTTGCCTTCGAAGTCCGCACTCACAATAACGGCCTCGAAATGCGAGCCGTCGCCGACAACATTCACGTGCTCGCACTGCAATCCCTGAGCGATGTAGTTCTTGATATCTTCCGGTTCAACCATGACGCAATCCTCATTAGGCACGAAGCTTGTAGCCGACGTTCAGCAGCCACAAGGTGAATACGGACAGCACTATAAAGCAAGTGCCGATAATGCTTAAACTTAATAGCGGCGCCACGTCCGAAACGCCGAAAAAACCGTAGCGAAAGCCATCGATCATGTAAAAGATCGGGTTGAAATGCGAGACGCGCTGCCAGAAAGGGGGGAGCGAATAAATCGAGTAAAACACACCGGAAAGAAAAGTCAGCGGCACAATGATGAAGTTCTGGAAAGCCGCGAGCTGATCGAATTTATCCGCCCAGATACCAGCGATGACACCCAGCGCGCCCATGATGGCGCCACCCAGCAAGGCGAACAGCACTATCCAAAGCGGCTCGCGGTAAGGCAGCTCGACGAACCAAAGGGTCATCAGAAGCACACCCAGCCCTACCACCACACCGCGCACCACCGCAGCCAGCACATAGGCCAGGAAAAACTGCCGATAAGAAATAGGCGGCAACAGCACGAAAATAATATTGCCCGTGACCTTGGATTGGATGAGTGAAGACGAGCTGTTGGAAAAGGCGTTCTGCAACACCGCCATCATGACCAGGCCGGGAATCAGAAAGGCTGCGTACGAAACATTCTCATACACCTTCACATGGGCTTGCAGCACGTGTGAAAAAATCAGCAGATAAAGCAATGCCGTGAGCACCGGCGCCGCGACCGTCTGAAAGCCCACCTTCCAGAAGCGCAGCACTTCTTTTTGAAAGAGCGTAAAAAAGCCGCTCATACCGGATGCATCACACGCACGAACACGTCTTCGAGATCTGGTTTGACGATCTCGATGTCATCGATATGGCAGCCGGCCTCACGCAACGTTTGCAATATCGTGCCGACTTCATCGCAGCTCTCCAGCGTGAAATTTAGCTCGCCTGTCACCTCGGACGATGGCACGGTTGGGCCAAGCCGCGCCTGCAAGGTGGCAGGCAGTTGCGCCCCGTTGGCCAGGCGGACGCGCAGCATTTGGGCAGAAAATCGCCGCAATAAATTAGCGGTGGTGTCCAGCGCCACAATGCGGCCCGCTTTCAGCATGGCGATGCGGCCACAGAGGGTTTCCGCTTCTTCGAGATAATGCGTGGTCAGGACGATGGTATGACCGTCACGATTCAGCCGGCGTATGAAGCTCCATAAGCCTTGACGCAATTCGACATCGACACCGGCAGTCGGCTCATCGAGCACAATCACCGGCGGCCTATGCACCAGCGCCTGGGCCACCAGCACACGCCGCTTCATACCGCCGGAAAGCTGGCGCATGTTGGTATTGGATTTGGCGGTGAGATCGAGGGCTTCCAGGATTTCGTCTATCCACTCGCCGTTATCGCGGATACCGTAGTAACCGGACTGTATACGCAAGGTTTCGCGCACCGTGAAAAAGGGGTCGAACACCAGCTCCTGTGGCACGACACCAAGCAAGCGACGCGCCGCGCGATAGTCACTTACGACGTCGTAGCCCATGACAGCCAGGCGCCCTGAGTCGGCCCGCGTAAGGCCGGCCAAAGCCGAGATCAAGGTCGTCTTGCCGGCGCCGTTCGGCCCGAGCAGGCCGAAGAACTCGCCTGGTGCAATGACGATATCGACCCCCGCCAGGGCTTGCACCTGGCCATAGCGCTTGGTGACACCTTCAATGCGGATAGCGGAAGTCAAGGAGGGGCGGGCGCGAGTTTCGAGTTTAGAGTTTCGGGTCGATGTGGCAACTCCGGTTTCAACGCGAAACCGGAACCTCGAAAGCCGAAACCAAGCAGTTTACGCCAGCGGAATCAGATCGCTGACGCCGTAGAGCTCGGCCAGCGTAAGCAGATTTTGCGGCGGGTTGGCGATTTTCACTTGGCGACCTTGCTTGGCAGCGGCCCGAACCCAACCGAACACCACCGTCAAGCCGGAAGAATCGACTTCCTGTACAGCCGCCAAGTCAAAAGTATTCTCGGGTCGAGAAAGTGCCGCGCTACCAGCCTCAAGCAGCGCCCGTGCGTTCGCGATAGTCAGCGCGCCCGTAACTGAAATGCGCTCTCCCGCCACACTGATCATTTTTTGGATGCCGCCGCATCCTGAGCGCTGCCGTTCTTAGCTTGCAGCGTCTTGATGAGACCATCAACGCCACCGTTACGCACTTCAGTCGAAAAGGACTCGCGATAGTTGGTGACGAGGCTGACGCCAGCCACCACGACATCATAGACTTTCCAGCCCTGTGGCAATTTCTCCATGCTGTAGTCGAGCGTAAGGGGCTTGCCGCCAGGCTGATTGATTTGCGTCCTTACAGTCACGTCGGTGTCGCCCGGCTGCACCTGCAATGGCTTGAATTCCACTGTCTGGTTTTTATAGGCAGTCAGCGCATTGGAATAGGTGCGCACCAGCAGCGTGTGGAACTCCTCCGTCAGCACCTTCTGTTGAGCCGGGTTGGTCTGACGCCACTCCTTGCCCATGGCCAGTGCGGTCATGTGCGCAAAATTAAAGTGCGGAAGCACTTTCTTCTCTATTAGATCAACGGCTTGCTTGGTGCTACCCGCCTGGATGTCTTTATCCTTGCGGATGATATCCAACACGTCGGTGGTGACCTTTTTGACCAGCGCGTCGGGGGCAGTGGCGTCTTGGGCTTGCGCACCCGGCGGCAATAAAAGGCTGGCGGCGGCGAGCAATACGGCAAAAAACTTCATGGTGATCCTTGAGAATGGGTTTCTAAGTGAGGTGGCGAGGTCTATCAGTCGTCTACCCGTTTTGGCGGATTGCCGTCATAAACCTCGCTGCGGCGATGCTGCAAGTAGGCGTCACGGATATAGCTGTATTTGTCCAGAGCCGCCTCTTCTACGACCTTGTCAGCCTTGAGCAGTTCAGCGCGCTTGCTCACAATACGCAGCGCGGCAAGCGAATTGCGGCTCGGCACATCCTCGATTTGAGCAATTGGATCAGCGTAGATATCTACAACAAGGCCGGCGCTGTCGCGCGCAGTGCGTGGGCCGAAGAAGGGCAACACCACATAGGCGCCTTCACCTATACCCCAGCGACCGAAAGTCTGACCGAAATCCTCTTCGTGCTTTTCCAGACCCATCTGGCTTGCCACATCGAAAATACCGAGCAGGCCCAGTGTGCTGTTAATAAGAAAGCGGCCACCATCGGAAAATGCCTGCGCGGGCTTGCCCTGCAAGAGGTTGTTAATGGCAGTGGGTACGTCGGCGACGTTGGAAAACACGTTAACCACGCCAGTCTGCACTGGCCGCGGCAGTACCGCATCGTAGCCTAGCGCCACTGGCTTGATGAGCGCCTTATCCAAGCCCTCATTCACAGAGAACATGGCGCGGTTGTAACCTTCGATGGGATCTTTGGGATTGCCACCCATCGCGCAACCGCCCAACACGACTGCGGACGCGAGGCACAAGACACTGACTCTATTGGCAAAGGCTGATTTCATGGATACCTCAATTTATTATTCCCTGCCTAGTAACGTCACTTCGGCGCCGTTCCTTCAGCCGCCTTGTTAAAAACAAATTGACCGATGAGGTCTTCAAGCACCATGGCCGATTCCGTTTTCTTCACCGTATCGCCCGACTTGAACACTTCCGTTTCACCGCCGGCGGACAAACCAACGTATTGCTCGCCCAGCAGACCGGAGGTGCGAATCTTCGCAAACGTGTCGCGCGGAAACTTGTAGCGGCCGTCCAGCGCCATGCTCACCACCGCCTCGTAAGCGGTCGGATCGAACTGAATTTCGCTGACGCGCCCAACCACCACACCCGCGCTTTTCACTGGCGCGCGCACTTTCAGGCCACCGATGTTATCAAACTTAGCCATGACCACGTAGGTTTCGGCCATATTGGACGTACTCAGATTGCCTACTTTGAGTGCTAAAAACAACACTGCGCCCAAACCGATGGCGACAAAAAAACCAACCCAAAGATCCAAAGTCATTCGGTTCATACGCTCTAAGCTCCCCGAAACATCAACGCTGTGAGAATAAAGTCCGCGGCCAGAATGGCCAAGGAAGAAGTAACGACGGTGCGTGTGGTGGCGCCTGAAACGCCTTCTGCCGTCGGTTCGGAATCGTAGCCCTCGAAGACGGCGATCCAGGTGACGATCACGCCAAAGACAAAGCTCTTCATCACGCCATTCATGATGTCTTCTTGAAAATCCACCGAGGCCTGCATCTGCGACCAGAACGAGCCTTCATCGACGCCGATCAGCCGCACGCCGATCAAATAGCCGCCGAACACGCCCATGGCAGAAAACAGTGCGGCCAGGAGCGGCATGGAAATCACACCAGCCCAGAAGCGCGGTGCGACCACGCGGGCGATGGGATTCACCGCCATCATTTCCATGGCCGAGAGTTGCTCGGTCGCTTTCATCAAGCCGATTTCGGCGGTGATGGCGCTGCCGGCGCGGCTGGCGAAGAGCAGCGCCGCGACTACCGGCCCCAATTCGCGCACCAGCGATAGGGCCACCAGCACGCCCAGCGCTTCACCTGAGCCATAACGCTGGAGCGTGTCATAACCTTGCAGACCCAGCACCATGCCGACGAAAAGGCCGGAAACCAGAATAATGATGAGCGATTGCACGCCCGTGAAATAGATTTCTCGGACGATCAGGAAAAAGCGCCGGAAGCTGGTGCCCGACGACAGCAAGATCATCACAAAGAAACGCGTGGCATAACCCAGACGCCAGAGACGATCTGTCACGCGCCGGCCGAGGTCGCGCACAGCGGAAATAACACGATCAAACATGGGCTGCTTCTTTCACGTTCCCGCCGAATATCTGGTCGCGATAAGGCGCGGAAGGATACTGGAAGGGAACCGGCCCATCAATTTCCCCCCAAACGAACTGATGCACATAGGCCTTATCGGAAGCGCGAATCTCATCCGGCGTGCCCTCCGCCACCACCTTGCCATCTGCCATGAAATAAATGTAATCGACGATTTGCAGCGACTCCTGCACGTCATGCGTGACGATAATGGAACTACCACCCAAGGCGTCGTTGAGCTTGCGGATGAGTTGGCCGATAACGCCCATGGTGATCGGATCAAGTCCGGTGAAGGGCTCGTCGTATAGCATGAGCAGGGGGTCCAACGCCATCGCCCGCGCCAGAGCCACCCGGCGCGCCATGCCACCGGAGAGCTCGGACGGCATGAGTTGCTGCGCACCACGCAAACCGACAGCGTTGAGTTTGAGCAGCACCAGGTCGTGGATGAGTTCTTCCGGCAGATCGGTATGCTCGCGCATCTGGAAAGCCACGTTGTCGAAGACCGACATGTCGGTGAACAAAGCACCGAACTGGAACAACATGCCCATGCGGCGACGCAGGGCATAGAGCCCGTCACTATCGAGTTCGTGCACGACCTGCCCCGCCACCGTCACTTGGCCGGACGAAGGCTTCAATTGCCCACCGATCAAGCGCAGCGTGGTAGTTTTGCCGCAACCGCTCTGGCCCATGATGGCCACCACCTTGCCACGCGGAATCTTCATGTTGATACCGCTCAACACGGGCCGCTTGTCGTAGGTGAAGTTGAGGTTGCTAAGGTTGACGAGTAACTCGCTCGACACGGTTGGGATGTCCTGAGCAAAAAGGTCGGATATTCTAGCAGAGGGTGGCATGGAATCCAGGGCGCCGCCGGCCTGGGCCGCAATTCGTTGGGTATAAACAACACTGGCAAAACCCTCTGCTATAGTAACCGGCACAGCGATTTCACTCACGCACCCCCATGACCGCCGACCCCGCCTCGCAGAAACCCTCGCTGCTGATCGTCGACGACGACCCGCTCATCATAGACACCCTGAGTTTTCTGCTCGGTCGAGAGTTCGATGTGCATAGCGCCGGCACACGCGCCGAGTGTGTGGCACTGTTGCGCAGCCTCACCGACAAACCTCGCCTGGCCCTGGTGGACCTCGGCTTGCCGCCGCTGCCCCACCGGCCGGACGAGGGATTTACCCTGATTGGCGATCTACTTGCGCATGCCCCCGAGATCAAGATCGTCGTGCTCTCGGGCCAAAACGACGCAGCCAACGCCCGCCACGCTCGCGCCCTGGGCGCCGCCGACTTTGTTGCCAAACCGGCTGAGCCCGAGCAATTGCGCCAGGTATTGCTTCACCTCCTCGACTACGAGGAGGTCGAGCAAGGCGCCGCGCCAGCCACCACGCTTGAAACCGGTGGCCTGATCGGCGATAGCGTGCCCATGCAAAAGCTACGCGCCCAGATCGGCCAATATGCCGAATCGCCTTTCCCGGTGTTGATCGAAGGCGAATCCGGCAGCGGCAAGGAGATCGTCGCCAGCCACTACCTGCACCGCATGGCCGGGCGCCACGACAAACCCTATTTCGCTCTCAACTGCGCTGCCATTTCCCCTAATTTGGTGGAACCCACTTTGTTCGGCTACGCTAAAGGCGCTTTCACGGGCGCGGCGCAAGCCAAAGCCGGCTATTTTGAAGACGCCGCCGAAGGCACGCTGTTCCTCGACGAAATCGGCGAGCTGCCGCTGGACTTGCAGCCCAAGCTGCTGCGGGTACTGGAAAACGGCGAGTTCCAACGTGTCGGCGAAACGCAGATGCGCGTGAGCCGCGCTCGTGTCATTGCCGCCACCAACCGCGATTTGCGTAAAGAGGTGCGTGAAGGGCACTTCCGTGCCGACCTCTATCACCGCTTGTCGGTATTCACCATCAACGTGCCGCCACTGCGCGACATGGGCAACGACAAGACGCTGCTGCTCGAGCATTTTCTCAACTTTTACGCCCGCCAAGCTCGACAAACGCCCTTCGCACTGACGCCCGAGGCCGCTGCGCGCTGGCACGACTACCACTTCCCTGGCAATGTGCGCGAGCTGCGCAACATCGTCATCCGTCTTGCCACCAAATATCCTGGCCGTAGCGTATCGCTCGCCGAGCTTGAAGATGAGCTGGATAGCCAGGCTGAAAACCTGCCGAAAAGTTGGCTGCCGCCGCAAGACATAGACGAACTCTCGGAAATCGCCCTGCGCCATTTGCAGCAACGCGGCCAATTCCATCTCGACGAGACCCTGCAACGCTGGGAACAGGGGTATATTCAAGCGGCATTGCGGCTCACCCACGGCAACGTCAGCCAGGCTGCCAAGCTGCTGGGCGTGAATCGCACCACGCTCTACAACCGCATGGAAGTGCTGGAGCGCGACCTCGGCGCCGCGTAACGAAAATACGAAGTAACAAAAAGGGAGATCGCGTGTATCTGGAGCATTTCGGGCTGACTGAAGCGCCTTTCCGCATCACGCCGCATACCGATTTTTTCTTCGAAGGCGCGAACCGTGGCGCCACGCTGGAAGCGCTGCTCTACGCCATCACTCATGACGAAGGCATCGTCAAAGTAACGGGCGAAGTCGGCAGTGGCAAAACCATGCTGTGCCGCGTGCTGATCGAGCGACTGCCCGCAAATGTGGCCACCATTTACCTTGCCAACCCGTCGCTGTCGCGTGACGAGTTTCTGTTCACCGTCGCCGATGAGCTTTTCGTCAACCTCGCCACCAACCGCATCAGCGCCGTACTGCGCGCCTTGCAGGAACACTTGATCGAGTTGTACGGCCAGGGGCGCCAGGTGGTGATGTTGATCGACGAAGCGCACGCCATGCCGCGCGAAACGCTGGAAGAAATACGACTGCTGTCCAACCTCGAATCCAATCGTCACAAGCTGCTGCAAATCGTCCTCTTTGGCCAACCGGAACTCAACGACAATCTCAACCGCCAGGAAATGCGCCAGTTGAAAGAGCGCATCACACACAACTTCGGCCTTGAGCCGCTGGTTCGCGCCGATGTCGCCGCATACATCAATTTCCGCATGCGGGCGGCCGGCTACAAGGGGCCGGATCCGTTTTCGCCGGCGGCGGTAAAACTCATCGCCCGCGCCTCGCTGGGCCTTACCCGGCGCATCAACATACTTTGCGACAAGGCGCTGCTCGCCGCATTTGCCGAAAACGCCCATCAAATTACGCTCGCCCACATCAAAGCGGCGGTACGCGATGCTGAATTCCGCAAGACCGGTTTGCCTAAGCCGGGCCGATGGATCGCCGCCGGTGCAGCCGCCATGCTACTGAGCGGTAGCCTGGCGGCTTACTACTGGCAGCAGGAACTAGATGCCGCCACGCCCTCAAAGATTGCGACGACAGCGTTGGTAGCTACGCCGCCAACAATGGCGCCGCCGACAGCAGCCACACCGTCACCGCCCGTCGCAGCGCCTGTTGCCCACCCCACTGCCCGTGCATTGTCAAGCCAAAACCCTGCGCCACGCCCTGCGACCACGGCCCCCACAGCTCAAGCGCAAAAAACCGCGCCGCCTGCTCACCCCGCCGCCATGCCAGTCAGCCAGGCGGGCCCAAAATCCGCTGCGGAAAGCGCCAAGCCCAGCGACCTCAAGCTCGGCCCCACCACTCGCCAAAAAATCGAAGAAACCCAACTTTGGCTCGCCAACGCTGATGGGGAACACTGGTTCATCCAACTACTGGCCACGGATGCCAGCCAAACCGACCACGTTGAGAATTTTTTGACGCGTGCCGGTAAGCTGGATGACCCCTCTGCGGTCCGCGCTTACCTGGCGGAAGTCGACGGTGTGCGGCGCATTGGCGTGATTTTCGGCGACTACCCCTCGCCATCGGCCGCAAGCCGAGCATTGGCGCGGCTTCCGCAGTCATTGCATCTGTATGGACCGTATTTGCGGCAGGTAAAGAGATTACGTCGTTAGAGCTTGTCAAATCAGTAAGTTGCACCCAGTTCTTAATGTGTTACGATGCAAAATCGGACCTCGCCTTCGAGGCGTTTTTTCAAGCTAGCTATGACAGCCCTATACAAAAAGACGATTGCGACCGCGCTCCTGTCGATACTCGTTGCGGCCTGCACAACGCCGCCCTTGCAACAGCCCTCCGCAGGGCATATCAACGCAGAGAGCGCGCTGCCCGCTCCCTCGTCCAAGATACCGCAACCCGTACAGCAGACGGTTTCCTTGCCCAAGCCCAAGCCCGCGCCCAAAGCGGAAACCTATAGCGTTGTGGTCAAAGAGGTACGCGTGCAGGAATTGCTTTTCGCCCTGGCGCGCGACGCCAAGCTGAATGTCGATATCTATCCCGGCATTACCGGTGTGGTAACGCTCAACGCCATCGACCAGACCTTGCCGCAACTGCTCAGCCGCATCGCCAAGCAGACGGATATGCGTTGGGAGATTGACGGGCCGAATCTCGTCGTGATGCCAGACACGCCCTATCTCCATACTTACATAGTCGATTACGTGAATATGTCGCGTGAAGTCAGCGGTACGGTCACCATCAGCACGCAAATCGCATCGACCAGCACGGCGGCGACTGGAACGGTGGCGGCTGGGGGTGGCGGCGGCAATAACTCGACCACCTCGGTGAGCAGCGTCGCACACAACCGCTTCTGGGAATCGATCGAGAAAAACATTAAAGACATTCTGCGCGAAACGGACAAAATCCTGCCGGAAGGTAGCAGCGAAACGGTCATCGAGCGCGCCGATCTGCAAGCTACAACCGGCACCGGCGCTGCGACGCCGAGCCGAAGCGGTAGCAATCAACAGTCCTCCATCGCCGGCAGTCCAAATCCTGCTGCCTTGCAAAACAACGGCACGACCGTCGTCAGGCGCACCACTTTCCGCGAAGCCGCCTCGGTAATCGCCAATCCGGAGGCCGGCGTCATCGTCGTGCGCGCCACGTCCCGGCAGCACGAAAAAGTTCAAGAATTCCTCGGCCAGGTACTGGCCAATTCGCGCCGCCAGGTGATGATAGAAGCGACCATTGCCGAAGTACGCTTGAACGACCAGTACCAGCAAGGCATCAACTGGCAAAGCCTACGATCCTTGCGCAATCCCGGCACCGCAGGGTTTTCGGTGGCGCAAAACCCCAGTGGCCTGGACGCGAACGGTCAGGTACCCAATCCCTTTGTCACCTCGGGCAAGGCATTCCTCCTGAACTATGTTGCGCCGGGCCTGGGCATTTCATCCACCATCAATCTGCTCGAAAGCTTCGGTCGGGTGAAAGTGCTGTCCAGCCCGAAGATCAGCGTGATGAACAACCAGACCGCCATGTTGAAAGTGGTCGACAACGTCGTCTATTTCGAAGTGAAATCAGACTCAACCACCAATCAGGTCGGCACCAACAAAACCGTCACCACCACGGCGAAGTCGGTCTCGGTAGGCCTCGTCATGAGTATCACCCCGCAGATCAGCGAATCTGACATGGTCATACTCAACGTGCGGCCGACCATCTCGCGCATCACCGGCTACAAGGTCGACCCCAATCCGGACATTCCCGCCGCCATCCAGAACCGCGTACCGGAAATTCAGACGCGGGAAATGGAATCCATGCTGCGCCTTTCTAACGGCGACATCGCTGTCATGGGTGGGTTGATGCAGGACGGTATCGACTACAGCACCGACGCGGTGCCTGGCCTGGGCAGTCTGTCGGGTATCGGCAATCTGTTCAAACAACGCAACGACACCAACACCAAGACCGAATTGGTGGTTTTCCTGCGTCCCATCGTGATACGTGAACCCAGCATCAACGGCGACTACCGCGAGTTCCGCGCGCAGTTACCAAACAAGGATTTTTTCGCGCCGCCGGCATCGGTGGTGGGGCCCGCAACGGGAGATGACGCCCGGTGAGCCTCCTCATGGACGCGCTGAAGAAGGCGGAGGAAGCCAAGCGCCTGGCGGAGACGGCGGCGCCCGGCAAGGCCGACACGCCTAGCCTTGCGCCCGGTGCATCCGCAGGTGACGATCCGAATGATCAACGCGGCCTGCCGGAATTACCGACGCGGCTGGAGTTACTCGACGCCGAGTTCCATACGGCCAATACACCGCAAGTGGCGCCGTCGCGCGCCAAGCCAAGCGTCGAAACGACGCAACAACAAGCAATAGAGCGCGCCGCCGCACAGAACCTGTTCACTGCCAAGCAGCCGGAATCGCGCAGCGCGTTTCCCATTGTCATCGGCGCAGTGACACTGATCGCCCTGATCGGCATCGGCGTGTATTTCTGGCTGCAATTGCAGCCGGCGGGCGGACTAAGCACCAAGCCCGTAGCCCTGGACACACACCAATCTCCCTCTGCCGCGACTCTGAACCCTGCACAGCCCGCTTTACAGCCCGCTCTTCTGCCCGCCTCTCAGCCTGATTTTCAGCCCACCGCCCAGACTGCCTCACCTTCGGGCGCGCCGGTCGCAAGGTCGATGTCCGAGCATGCCGTCACCTCGGCCGCCCGCCTCACGCGCGAGCCACCCATCGCACCAGCCAGCCCAATCCGCTTCACCACCTCACACCTGAAAGTGAACCCGACTGTAGCGCAGGCCTATCAGGCTTTCAGCGCGGGTGACCTCATTGCGGCACGCCGCGAGTATGAGCAACTGCTAAAAAGCGAGCCAAAAAATAGCGACGCCTTGCATGGCTTGGCGGCCATCAGTCTGCGTGAGGGCCAGCCCATTGCGGCCGAGGACTACTATCTGCGCGCCCTGGAGGCCGATCCGAAAGACGCGACGGCGCAAGCGGCCCTGCTCGGCTTGCGCGGCCAGGTCGACCCCGTGCAATCCGAAAGCCGCCTCAAGACCTTGCTCGCCGGCCAGCCGGAGTCCGCCGCACTGAACTTCAGCCTGGGCAATCTCTACGCGCGGCAAAATCGCTGGAATGAGGCGCAGCAAGCCTATTTCCGCGCCTACACGGCGGACGCCGAGAATCCGGACTATCTGTTCAATCTGGCGGTGAGCCTGGAGCAAATACGTCAGCCCAAGCTCGCCTTGCAGTATTATCAAAGCGCGCTCGCCGCAGCCGCTCAACGCCCAGCCGCCTTCGACAAAGCCCAGGTGGCGGGTCGCGTACGCGAGCTTCAACAGTAACCCACCACGGTTCACAGTTTTGGCGATATGGAAATGACCTCGCCCGCTATCGCGCCTGGCAACGCGTCCACCGCACCTCGCCGGCCGCTCGGCCAGATACTCATCGCGCAAGGCGTCATCAGCGAGGATCAACTACGCATCGCGCTGCTCGAGCAAATGAAGTCCAACCAGCCGGTGGGCAAGCTGCTGGTGAGCCTGGGCTTCATATCCGAAGCCACTTTGCGCGACGCCTTGAGCGAAAGCCTGGGCAAGCAAAGCGTCGACCTGTCACGAGCCATTATCGATCCGGCCGCGTTGCGGCTGGTGCCGCAGCAAATCGCCAAGCGCCATCTGATTTTGCCGCTGGATTACGACAAACCGCAGCACCGTTTGACCGTCGCCGTGGCGGACATCAACGACATCGTGGCGCTAGACAAGCTGCGTTCGTTGGTGCCGCACGACATGCTGATCGAGACGGTGCTGGCCGGCGAGTCGGAAATCTCCCGTGCCGTCGACCAGTATTACGGCCACGAACTGTCGATCGACGGCATCCTGCACGAAATCGAAACTGGAGAAATCGATTGGCGCAGCCTGGCCGCATCCAGCGACGAATACAGCCAACCGGTGGTGCGCCTGATCGACGCCGTGCTGACCGATGCGGTGAAGCGCGACGCCTCCGACGTACACTTCGAGCCGGAGCAGAACTTTCTGCGCATCCGCTATCGCATCGACGGCCTGCTGCGGCAGATCCGCGCACTGCATAAATCCTACTGGCCGGCGATGGCCGTGCGCATCAAGGTGGTGAGCAACATGAACATCGCCGAGACGCGCGCCCCGCAGGATGGCCGCATCTCGCTCAACATCAGCGGCCGCCCGGTGGATTTCCGCGTCTCCGCCCAGCCGACCATACACGGCGAGAACATCGTGCTGCGTATTCTGGATCGGCAAAAAGGCATCGTACCGCTCGACAAGCTTGGCCTCGACGATCCGCAGCTCGACATGCTGAAACTCATGATCGCGCGGCCCGAGGGCATCATCCTTGTGACGGGTCCGACCGGCAGCGGCAAGACGACGACGCTGTATTCGGTGTTGAGTCACATCAACGACGAGGGCATCAACATCATGACCCTCGAAGATCCGGTCGAATATCCGATGGCCATGATCCGCCAGACCTCCGTGGCGGAAACCGCCAAGCTGGATTTCGCCAACGGCGTGCGCTCGATGATGCGACAAGATCCGGACGTCATCCTCGTCGGCGAAATCCGCGACGCGGACACGGCGGAAATGGCTTTCCGCGCCGCCATGACGGGCCACCAGGTCTACACCACGCTGCACACCAACTCAGCCATCGGCGCCATTCCGCGCCTGCTCGACATTGGTATCCTGCCCGACATCATGGCCGGCAACATCATCGGCGTAATCGCGCAGCGCCTACTGCGGCGTTTGTGTCCGCATTGCAAGAAAGGCAGTCCCGCCGAGCCACATGAAACGCGTCTGCTCGGGCTGGCTTCCGACGCGCCGAGGCCTACGCTCTATCGTGCCAGCGGTTGCGAGCACTGCGACTACCAAGGCTACAAAGGCCGGCAGGCCATCATGGAATTGTTGCGGCTGGATGCCGATCTCGATGAACTGGTCGCCCGGCGCGCCACCATGCGCGAGATCAAGCAGGCGGCACTGGCGAAAGGTTTCCGTACACTGGCGGACGACGGCTTGCGGCGTGTTGTCGACGGCTCGACCTCGCTCGACGAAGTGGCGCGTGTGGTCGATCTGACGGAGCGTATGTAGGAAGCGCAGCGTATGGCGATTTTTTTCTACAAAGCCATGAACACCGGCGGGCGCGTCGTGCAAGGCCAGATGGACGCCATCAATCTCGTCGATCTGGAAATGCGCCTGAAGCGCATGGAGCTCGATTTCATCAACGGCGCGGAGGCCAAGCGCCACGGCATGTTCCGCGCCGCCAAGGTGCCACGCCGCGAACTGATCAACTTCTGCTTCCACATGGAGCAGCTCAGTCGCGCCGGCGTGACCATCCTTGAGGGGTTGATCGATCTGCGCGATACGCTGGCTAACCCGCGCTTTCGCGAAATCATCACCGGCATGATCGAATCCATCGAGGGCGGCCGCACGCTGTCGCAAGCGATGAGCGAGCACCCCAAGGTATTCGACAAAGTGTTTTGCAGCCTGATGCTGGCGGGTGAATCCACGGGCAAGCTGCCGGAAGTGCTGAAAAGCCTCAACGAATCGCTCAAGTGGGAAGACGAGCTGGCCTCCAATACCAAGAAGCTTTTCATGTACCCGGCCTTCGTCGGCACGGTGGTGATTTCCGTCACCATCTTCCTGATGATTTACCTGGTGCCGCAGATGGCCGGCTTCATCAAAAACATGGGCCAGGCGCTGCCGATGCAAACGAAAATCCTACTCGCCACCTCGGCTATCTTCAAGGATTTTTGGTACCTCATTGTCGGTCTGCCCATCCTGGCGGGAATCGCCATCAAAATCGCCATCGACAGCAATCCGAAGGCGCGCTTTCGCTTCGATGAAATCAAACTGAGTCTGCCAGTAGTCGGCCCCATACTGCGCAAAATCATCCTGTCGCGCTTCGCCAGCGTCTTCGCCATGATGTACGCCTCGGGCATCGCCATCATCGACTCCATACGCGCCACCGAAGACGTAGTGGGCAATGTGGTGGTGCGCGACGGTTTGAAACGCGTCGGCCAGCTTATTGCTGAAGGGCAAAACGTCACCGTCGCGTTTCAGAACATCGGGCTGTTTCCGCCGTTGGTGATCCGCATGTTGCGCGTGGGCGAGAGTACCGGTGGGCTAGACACCGCCTTGCTCAACGTCGCTTACTTCTACAATCGCGACGTGAAAGAATCCATCGAGAAATTACAGGCCATGGTCGAGCCGACCATGACGCTGGTGCTGGGCGCCATGCTGGGCTGGGTGATGCTGGCGGTGCTTGGCCCGATCTACGACGTGATCACCAAACTCAAGGTCTGACGCGCGATGCCGCAACGCCGCCTGCTTTATCTCGATGCCAATCATCTCGGCGCGTACCTGTGGACCGCTGGCGCGCTGCGCGAGGAAGGTAGCTTCCTGCCCGGAGAGCAAGGCGTGGCAGCCTTCTCCGAGTATCTTCGGAGTCATCGAGACAGCAATTTCTATCTGCTCGCCGACATCGCGGAGGAAGGCTTTCAACTCGAATCGCTGCCCTACACCCAAGGTGCGGATCGCCGGGCGCTGCTCGCTCGCAAGCTCGGGCAATATTTTTACGGCTCCCCATTCGCCACGACGATCTCCTTCGGCCGCGAAAAAATCGGGCGGCGCGACGAGAAGGTGTTGTTTACCGCACTAACGCGCCCGCCACTGCTCGATCCCTGGCTCGCCGCCATGCGCCAGGCCGAAGTTGCACTCGTCGGCGTGTATTCGCTGCCCTTGCTGAGCAACGCCCTACTGCAAAAAGTAAAGCCGGCGCACCCCAAGTGTCTGCTCGTCACCGTCACCAGCGCCGGCATACGACAAAGCTTTTTCGAGAGCGGCCAGATTCGCTTCAGCCGCCTTACGCCCCTACCGGCAGCCCCCACGCTCACCACCACCGGCGCCATGGAGGCGGCCTCAGCCTGCGCCATCGAGTCGGCCAAGATACTGCAATACCTGCTCGGTCAACGTCTGGTGGCGCGCAGTACCGCCTTGCCCGTGGTGGTGCTGGCGCATCCAACGCAATTGGCCACCTTCGTTGATGTCTGCCGCAACACCGACGATCTGCAATTTCAAATTGTCGACCTGCAGGAACTTAGCCGCGCCTGCGGCCTCAGGTCACCGCCCGTTGATTCGCGCAGCGAGCCGTTGTTCCTGCATCTGCTGGCGCAGCACCCACCGCGCGAGCAATTTGCTGCGGCACCTGAGCGGCGCTTTTATCGCCTTCGGCAAATCCGTAGCGCACTGTTGGGCGTTGGCGCACTGGCACTGGTGGCTTGCCTGCTCTTCGCCGGCAAGCAGCTTTACGAAGCGATGGATCTGCACGGCCGCACTGAAGACACCCAAATACAAGCCACCGCCGACGCGGAAAAGTACGCCGCCATCCAGCGCACCTTCCCGCCCATGCCCACCAGCACGGAAAATTTGCGCGCCGCCATGAACCGTTACGACGAACTGGTGAAACGCACCACGACACTGGAGCCGCTCTACATCGCCATCAGCCGTGGCCTGCAAGAATCGCCGCGCGTCGACCTCGAGCGCGTCGACTGGCTGCTCAGCAGCAATCCGGATGAAGGCAGCCAATTGCAAGAGGGCCGCAAGCCCACCGCGCCAACCGATCAACAAGGCGCATCAATGTCCGCCATCGCTCTCGTCAGCGCGACCTTGCCAACCGCCATGGCCAACGATCAGCGCGGCCAGCTTGAAGCGGTCAATAATTTCGCCGCCAGCCTGCGCCGCGATAAAAGCCTGAAAGTCACGATATTGCGTTTGCCCTTCGATATCGAATCCGGCAAATCACTCAAAAGCGGCGGCGAGCTCGGCAGCAACAGCACTGCTGCGCCGGCGCAGCCAAAGTTCGTGCTTCACCTCAGCCAAAAACTCTGACATGGCCACAATAAGCAAAGACGATTTCCGTCGCATCCGCGTAAGCTTGGCCGCAGCGCTGTTGATGATCACCGCCGGCGCCGCGCTGGTCTTCGGCTCCATGCAATACCTGAAGGCCGAACAACAATCTAACCGCAACGAAGTCGCCAAGGCGCGCGAAACAAAGAGCCAACTTTCGCGAGCACGCGACGAAGAACAAGAGCTAAAGCAAAAAATCGCGCGCTTCAACGAGCTCAAAACCGCCGGCATTATCGGCGAAGAGCAACGGCTGGATTGGGTGGAGCAGATTCTGCAAATCAAGAACACCCGCAAACTGCTCGACATTCAATACGAACTGGCGCCGCAGCATCAAATTGACGCCGCTCTGCTGCCGGGCGCCAGTGGCAACTTCGAGTTCTACGCCAGCACCATGCAGTTGAAAATGCAGCTCCTGCACGAAGAAGACCTGCTCAACTTCCTCAACGATCTGCGCACCCAAACCCACGCCTTCATCCGCGTGCGCAACTGCACTGTCGAACGACTGCCGGCCGGCCAAGGCGAAAAAAGCGGCGCCGCGCAACTGCATGCCGAGTGCACGCTCGACTGGATCACACTGCGGGAAAGGAAGAGCACATAGCGGCGCATGGCCGAACCAGCCCCTGGCAGACTGGGGCATCAAGTGGCACACTGTGTGCCATATGTAATCGAAGGGAAACCGTATGCAAGCCGAGCGTTTGATACTTGAGACTGACGATACCGGTCGTTTGCTGGGCATTCCCGACCTGCCTCCGCGCCGCCAAGTTGAAGCGATATTTCCGCTGTTGCCTGAAAAAGCCGGGGCAAATGTTGTGCGCCGCCAACCGCCTTCTGAATTGGCGGGGAAAGCGAAGATCATTGGAGACATCACCGCACCGGTGATCGACGAATCGGAGTGGGATGCCTTGCGATGATTGTGGTGGATACGCAGGTCTGGCTCTGGTGGGTCAATTCCGTACCGCAATCGCTGACGCCGCAGATCGCCCATCTGAGCAGCAATCTGCCTGACATCCACAAAGATTCCGCAGACCGCATCATCATCACAACAGCCATGCTCGCTGGCGCCAAGCTTGCCACTGCGGACGAAGCCGTTCGCCGCTACACCAACGTGGAGTTCGCCTGGTAATGGCAATCACCCTCCCTACTATCCGAAGAAACGGCACGCCGACAGCGAGCTCTGCGGATCGGAGGTCATGTTTAGTGCCTGTCTGTTGCATGGTGCTCACAATGGCGGCGTTAGTGGCGACCTCGTCTGTGGCGGCCGTCGAGCCCCCTGCACTGGAGCCACTTGGCCGCCTTTTCTTGACCCCAGAACGCCGCGCTGCGCTGGAGCGCCAGCGCCTACTCAACATTCAGGAAAGCCAGGCACAGCTCGTAGAAGGCACGAACCTTACGGTGAGTGGCGTGGTGCAACGAAGCAGCGGCAAGCGCACCACCTGGATCAACGGCACCGCACAGAACGACAACAGCGCCGCCACCGGCGTGCGTGTGGATGTCGATAGGAAAACCCCCGGCCGCACTACCGTCACGGCAGGCGACGAATCACCGGCCTCGCTCAAGGTGGGTGAAACAATCAATCGCGCCACCGGGGAGACCAATAGCGGGTTAGGAAGCGGGCAAATCGAAATCAAGCGCGGTGCTGCCACACCCAAAAAGACCAGGTAGGCGCACCAACGTCCACGCTCACGACCATGACCCGATCCCACTTCTCCAATCGAGCTTTTCGCCAGCGAGGCGTCATTCTGATCGCCATCTTCGCCGTGCTGGGCGTAGGCGCAATCTATCTGCTCGTCAAACAACTTAACTCGACAAATTTAAGAACATCCCGCGAGCAAATCACCACCGCCGCACTCGCTCAAGCCAAAGAGGCGTTGATCGGGAACGCAATTTCATCACCGATGGTGACTTCGGCAGCGTATCTACGCTTGCCGGACTTGGGTTTCGTAATCGATCCCGCCGAGGGAAATGAAGCGCCCAACTTCGCCGGAAACAATCAGGATTATTCGGTGATAGGAAAAGTGCCCTGGAAAAGCCTCGGACTCCCGGCGTCGCGGGACGAGTATGCGGAGTGTCTCTGGTACGTAGTTTCAGGTCGTTTTAAAAAAACCCCCCCCACTGCTGGGCCACTTAATTGGGACACACAGGGGCAGATCGATATCCTCGATGGGAGCGGAAACCCCATCGCCAGCAATCTTGCCGCCCTGATCGTAGCCCCCGGTCCGGCCCTGGACGACCAGAGCCACGCGCTTTCCGATGCAGCCTATGCAGAATGTGGCGGCAACTACGATGCCCGAAACTACCTCGATTCATTCGACATTGCCAATGCCGTGTCTGGCGAGCTCAACTACTTCACCGGAAGCACCAACAACCGGGTTGCGCTCGACGGCAACAACAAACGATTCGTAATGGCGAAAAATGATTATTACAACGACCGTTTCCTTTTTGTAACAGTTGACGACATCTTTCGCCCATTGATCCGACGGGGTGATTTCGCAGCCAAAATCACCCAGATGCTCGGCGATGCGGTCTTCCAAGGTCACTTGAAAGGAATTATTATCGAAGGCGAGAAGGGGACCAAGAACATCAATTGCAACGCCGCGCCCGACCCGGACTTCTGCGCCAACTGGAAAGAAATGCTTTTCCTTACTCAACTCACCCCCCCAGCTTCGCTCACTGGCGGGCCACCGCCTCTATGCAGCCACGTGATAATTTTTTCCGGACAAAAAATTACCCCCCAGGTCCGTACAACTGCGGCCGAAAAATCGAACAAGGCCAACTACCTGGAGGGCACCAATCTGGCCGCCTTCAATGTCCCGCTCGCCAATTCCGCTACGTTCAGCGGCACCGCCACATTTAACGCAAACGCCCCCGGTGCCGATATTTTAAGATGTTTGCTGTGAGACGATACCCTCCAATCTGCGTGGCGCCCCGCAACGGCTTCACACTCACAGAACTGGCTATTGTCCTGCTGATCGTCGCGCTCCTGATTAGCGGGCTGTTGATGCCGCTGTCCGCGCAAGTCGATCTTCGAAATGCTAGCGATACCGCAAAGACACTCGCAGAGATACGCGAAGCACTCGTTGGCTATGCGTCCAGCCATCCCGATCCGATTGGCAGACCGTACCTGCCGTGTCCCGATAAGACAACGGTGGTTGGCGCGGTTGGCACCCCCAATGACGGGCAGGAAGATCGGGAAAGTTCGGGGCTCTGCTCGACACGCGAAGGAAACATTCCGTGGGTGACGCTGGGCATATCCCCGCAAGTAGATGCGTGGAACAATCGATTCCGTTACCGCGTCGAACTCGGATTCTCTAACGACACCGCAGGTTTCACGCTCGCGAGTACCGGAAGTCTGAGAGTGTGTGCCTTAGCTAACTGTAGCATCACGATTGGAACTGGCTTGCCAGCTATCATTCTGTCCCACGGTCGCAACGGTGCAGGTGCAATCAATAGCCTAAGCACCTTGAATGCGGCACCGACGGGGGCTGACGAACTACAGAATACCGACGGGGACAATATTTATGTCAGCCACACACCCACACCTGTCGGCAGCCTTGGTGGGGAGTTTGATGACATCGTCGTCTGGCTTCCAACAAGCATTCTGTTCAGTCGAATGATCGCCGCTGGCCGGTTGCCCTGATTCCAGCTCAAGCATAAGTAAGAAAATACTGGATGGTCTCGGCGACTGATAAGCTGGCGTCGTCAGTTCAAGGGCGCTGACGCAACTTTTGCCGCAAGGCAATCGTATGGGGTGATGCGTTTACCGCTCACCATGCTGTTGTTCTTG